>Ga0075464_10000260_pt1 | contig 22900 bp, 36 predicted proteins | sample DEB19_08_DNA_5_FD_75068 | JGI IMG/M metagenome (GOLD analysis project Ga0075464, IMG submission 75068) | Aqueous microbial communities from the Delaware River and Bay under freshwater to marine salinity gradient to study organic matter... | ecosystem: Environmental > Aquatic > Marine > Coastal ...
GTCTCAAATTGAGATGGCCCCACTACCCGTAGTGGCTGAACTGCGTTATATGCATTCAAAATTAAAGTTCTCAAGTTTCAGGGCCGATAACCGATAAGAGTACATAGGGGGATTTATGCAACGTCTCATTTTGATCCTGGCTCTCATGTCGACTGCGTGCTCGAAGGCGCCACCGCAAAAATACGAAATGTCAGAGGCCGAAAAGCAAGCCTACGCGCAGCGGTTCGTCGACGATGCTCAAAAAATCCGCGAAGTGATCGCGCGCGAGTTGCCGGGGATCGAGAACGACGACGACTTTCAAAAGTCGGTGCGCGTGCGCAACCTGATTCAGCATCGCAACCGGATCGGCATCTATACAGCGCCGTGGGGTGATCTCAACCAACCGCTTTTGAACTTGGAAAAGACACTTGCGGGCGAGTGGCGCCACTCTTGCGCGGGGATGTCTTTCACTTTTCAAACGGTGATGTTCGCGTTCGGCATTAAGACCAGGTACGTAGGTCTTGCCGACGGTGTTTACGCGGTGAGAACCCACGCGGTTGCAGAGATCGAGATCGACGGCAAATGGATCGCGGTCGACACCACTTATAACAACACGTACGTCGATCAGTCGGGCAACTACTTATCGTTTCGTGAGATGCGCGAAATGCGCGATCGTGGCGAAACTTTCGTCGTCGAGATGAACGGGCAAGCGCCAGTCGACATTTGGAACCCGGTTGAATCCGACGTGGGGATGAACACTTATTTGAATTTGCTCGCTGAGTTTCCGGCCTTTGATCAGCCGCAAGTCGAGAGTTATTTGCCGGCGACGTGGAACGGTTGGGTTGAGGTTCCAGGGCAAGGGCCTTGCAGAATGTTTTTGGTCGACTTCTATGAGTACTTGAACCGCGCTTATCGCCTTCAAAGCGAGGTGATCCAGTGACGTTCAAGACTTGCACTTGCGGCCGCCGGCTCAAAACGACCGACGTGGTTCGGATCGGCAAAGATGACTCACTAGGTCTTAAGCTTTTGTACGTGAACTGCAAGTTTTGCGGTTCGACTCTCACGCTTGCCAAACGGCCCGACGAACAACGCGTCAAAGCGGCCTAGGTCTTAAGCGGGCCCGGTCGGTTGCTGATCAGGCAAGATCCTTCCGGGCCCTTTCACGGTTGTTCTAATTAACGAGTGGAACCGCCGGCGCTGGATCCGCCGACCTTGAGGAACGGATAACGCGCGAGGACTTCCGACTTCGAAACCAGTTCACCGTCGGGGAAGTTGTTCGGCCACCGCGGGCCCGTGACCAGCGTGTCGCCGCGGCCCGAGAGATCGGTGACGTTCACGCCGAAACGATTCGAGCGGTTGCCGTCGAGAGTCGCGCAAAGCTTTTTCTTTTCATCGATCCAGTAAAGGAACGTTGCTGCGTGGCGCCCACCGCCGGCGTGCTTGATGTCGAGCTCGGCGCCGAACCAGAACGGGCACTTGCGGCCGTACGTTGAGAGCGATCGCGCGCCGGCGTTCAAGCCCTTCACGTCAACCCCGACTTTCCTTTTGTCGGCACTCACGCGGATCGCGCACCAGGCGTGCTTAGTCCCGACCAAAGTTTTGTAGCCGGGAAGCCCGACCTTTTTCCACTCGGGAACATAGCGAGCGTTCAGCAGCGGATCGAATTCATCGCGGCCGAGCAGATCGATGTTCGCACCTACCCACGGCGCGCCGAAATATTCCGACTTCGAAGGTGCCGGAACCGGTTTCCCCTCTGAGCTTTTCTTTGCGTTCTCGAGAGCGGTCGCCACGGCAAGGTCGAGCTCGGCTGAGGTCTTTGGCCCGACGATGCCGTCAACCAAAAGCCCGCGGCTTCGCTGGAACTGCTTAACGGCCTGCTCGACGCGCGGCCCGAACACGCCGGCGTTTTGAGCGGCGTCGCTTAAGCCCGCACCGAGAACATTCAGTTTTGCTTTGAGTTGCGAAACGGCGGCGCCTTTTGTGCCTCTCTTAAGATTCATGGATCCCCCTGGTGGTTAGTTGGGGATCAGTCTAGGTCTTGAAAATCCCGAGCGTCAACTTCGAGAGGGGGGTTCAACGACATGATCGCGGATCGGCGCGCGGCTTTGGCTTTGCGAACGATCCGACGCATGTTCGTCTTGAGCGTTTCAACCTTTTGCTGCGTCTCGTAGTTGCAAAGGTTCGTGGTCCGGCAAAGTTCGTCGATCGCGTCCTCGGCGTCGCTGTAGTCGTTCGATCTCATGCAGATCCAACCCACGCGCTCACGATCCCAGTTCGACTTCGAAATGTTTCGGCGCTGACTGGTGAAAGTGGTGGTGCAAGCCGCGCCGGCCGTGCCGAGATCCGCGCAAGCCTCTTTGTCTTTGACGGTGACGTGCCCGCAACTAACGATTGCGCTCGATAAGCCGATAAGCAGCATCGCGTGCAGCTTGAATTTGTTCATCGGTCGGACTCCCCTCAATGATCGGTTTGATCGCGTCGTTGAATTCTTCTTTGCGAGCGGTGCTTTGAACGCGAATAATAATTTTGACTGCGAACTTGAAAAGGTTTTCCTCGATCGCGTTCGCTGCGAGCTCAACGGCCCAGCGAAAAATGTGGCGAACGATCGGGGATGCGAGAAAAGGCCACGCGGCCGTTGCAGCTGAAACGGCGAGCTCAACCCCCACTCCTTCAATGAGTTTTTCGAGAACGATTTTCGCCGCCTCGATCGCCTTATTTTTGGGAGCGGGGATTTTCTCACCCATGCTTAAGCCGGTTGCTCGGGTTGAGCGGGCGCTTCGCTGAATGCCTTCACCAGTGCGGAGTAGGCGTCAGCTTTGAGACCAGCTGCGAGAGCGGTCTGATCACCTGGGATCAGTTTCTCGACTTTGTCGATCAGGTCGTCGATAACTTTTTTCGCCGGCGACATCACTTTTTCAAGCGGGATGCGGCCTTTCACCGAAACGTCGGCAACCAGGTCGGCGCCTTCGATCTGCAGTTGAGCTCCGACCGAACCTTTGACGTCGCCACCACCGAAGTCTTGATCGATGCCTACAATTTTCTTCATGCCTTCACCTCATTGGGTTTGTAAGGTGTCCTCGAGCTTCGTGATCCGATGCTCGTGAACCACCTGAGTTTTTTCGATCGTTTGAAACCTAGCTTCACCGTCAGCAAAACTTTTTGCAATGGTCGAATTCAGCTTGATCATTTCTTTTTTCAATCCCCGGACTTCAATCCAGAGGAAAATAAAAATGCCGATGTAGGCGCCGACTTTGACTAGGTTTCCCTCACCCAAAGCCTTGATGATCTCACCAGCTAAATACGTTCCCAAAGCATCCATGCAACCCCCAACCCCAAATTTTTCAATCAGTGTACACCGATTGATGCTCGCGCGAACGCAAGCCTGGACGTGGGTCTTCCCCCTTTTAGTTGTTCAGCGGGTAGACTTCGATGTGAATGTCGCGCTGACCATTGTTCGTGTCGGCATCGGCAAAAATTGTGCTCGTAAAGTTAGATCCCGAAACCGATTGCTCATAGAATAGTCTGATCACCTTTTGTCCAGAGGTTGCAAAGGTGAACGTTCCACAAAGCCGGAACCCGCGCGTGACGTTGTTAACCTCACCGCCACCACCAGAGTTGTTTATAAACTCAGAACTTAGACGGGTTTTTCCCTCTTGCGAAATAGTTTGAGCGTTGTTCGGTGTCTCGACCAGCTGAAAGGTCGAGGTGAGAGCCATGTTCGTCGCACTGCTTGTGTCTTGAATTCGATGAACAAAACTAAAGCACGCGATCGCATCGCCTTTCCAACCACCAGGGGGGGTGAACGCCACGCCGATCGACTCAGTTCCCGAACTGCAAGTCGTACCGCTCGGGGTGACGGTCGTCGAGCAAGGTATTTGCGCGGTGATAACTTTGGTCCCGGTGCCGGCGTTATTCGTTAACGTCAAACTTCCGTCAGTGATCCCGGTATAGACCGTGACTGCTGAAGTTCCTAGGCTCGGATTCGCGCCCGAAATATTTGCGTCAACTCTCCATCGAACCGGCCCGACTTGCGCGATCGCGAGCGAAGGCAAAAAAAGCAGGGCAAGAATTAATTTTTTCATCCTAAGACACTCCATTCAGTTGACGTTGCGATAAGCCGCACCGATTCATATTGGTTATACAATTGAAAGTCCGCCGCACCGTCAATGGTTTCCGTGCTATTCCCGTCGATCGTCACGGCGTTCGCCGAAGAGTCGGTTTTTTTGACGATGATCACGCGGCCGGCGATGCCACTGATCGCGGGAAGCGTGAGAGTGAAGGCACCACCCGCAGCGTTTGCCAGGATCACGTCGTCACTTGCGGCGTCGATCGTGTAGGCACCGGTCTTTGAAGCGATGTTCAGCTTCGCAACTACGCCCGCGGGGATCAGCGCCCTGGTGAGAGAGGATGCGATGAACGCCAAAATCTGCGCACCGGTGGTTCGCCACGACTGAGTTGCATCGTCAACCGGCACGTTGCAAGTCGTATCGAAGTCAGACCGAAGTTGAAGTTCAGAAATTCGTTTGGTAGCCATCTATCCCCCTAGTTCAAAAAATATTATGTCGTTATTTTGATCATCCACAATTGTGAAGTCGCCGTCACCCGTCTCAACCAAAAAAAGACTGGTCGAGAAAAGGACCAGAGTGATGTCGGCAAAGATGCCCGCGGGAACGAATTCAGCGATCAGCCGGCCGAGCTCGGCTTCGCTCTCAATACCGGGAAAGCCGGCGAATTCGATGTTCTCGCCGGCATGAGTGATTATTTCGAAAAACTCGTAGGCGCCGCCGCTGGTTTCCCGAGCGACAAAATCAAAGCTGACTGAGTTGCTCGACGACGCAGTCATGGTCAAAACGCCCGGTGTCACTTGCTCGAAAAACACCGACGATTCTTCACCGAAAATGCTTTTGATCAAAAAGATGTACGACTCGAAGGTTCCGATGAAACTCGCGTTTGCGATGCACTCTTTTAAAAAAGAGATGAATGCCGCGCGCGGGATGCGATCGCTGAAAGGCATTCGGCCCTCATCGTACAGCATCAAAAGAAAAGATTCGGCTTCGAGTGCATCGTCAGAAAACTGATCTCGTGCAAGCGAAATAATGTCCATGATCGGAACGGTCGCCTGATCGACCTTCCTTTCAATCGCATCGCCTTTGAAGTACTGAGGCGTCACGCTTCCACCACCGAAATGTCAGCTAAAGCGAAAGTGTATAGCTCATCGTATTCCAGATCAGCAACCGCCGTTAACCAGTTCCCCCCGTCGTCGATCGAATATTCAAGCAAGACCGAAGCGGCCCACGGTGCATCGATCACCGAAAAATATCTTTGCGGCTCGAAGTTCAGGCCGAACCGATAACGATCATTGATGTTCGAGAACAAAAGCGCCGAGGTTTCTTCGGGAGTTAATACCGAGAACTGGTTATTTTCTGAGAGCGTCAAAGTCAGCTTAAGCAGGATCGGTATTTTCGTCGCTAGGTTGAAATTAAAATCGAACGATTGATCATTTGAGAGAACTACAGTTTCACTTTCATCGCCGATCGTGACGACGCCACCGACCACGCAGGTCTTGAGGATGTTGCAAAATTCAGTTTTCTTTTCGGCGTAGTCGTCAGCGCCGTCGTCGAGGTTAACGGCAACTCTGAGCTCGCCGGCTTCGGCTTCGATCATCGGCTTCACCGAAATTGAAAACCCCCGCTCGGCGAAGTAGTCGATGATCCCCGGTCCCGTGGTGTTCGGCCGAGCCATTTTCTCGTTAGTGATGCGAAAATAATTTTGCAGCTTCGTGAAAATCTCTGAGGTTTTGATCTCCCCCTCGGAAACTCTTTGCGCGATCGGGTAGAACCATTTGTAGTGATTCGTTCCGATGAAACTGTCGACGGTGTAGCTCGTATTGAACTGAGCATTGATGCCGACTCGAAAAAAAGAAATTATTTCGTCGATCGTGACGGGCGTGTAGCCTGATTCAAGTGCAAATCCCATTTGTTTACCTCGCTATCAGAGCGGTGTCGTTCTGCTCTGGCCTGATTCTAAAAACATAATTTTGCGTTAAAGATTCGCCTTGCTTGAGCACCTCGGTGACGTTGATACCGCGGTTCGCAAGCAAAGTGATCAAGTAGGCTTCAAACGATTCGTTCTCAAAATTAAAATCCGACGACAAAAAGAAGTTGAGATCGACGCCGAGATCAAGCGCGTATTCGAGAGAGCCGAACTGCACTGACAAAATGTTCGCCGCGCGGGGAGCTTGCGTGTCGAGGATCCCGAAGTCTTGCCCGTCGTTTGCGCTGACGATGTCGATCATTTGAGGGCCCCTTTCAAATTATTCAGCGCGGTTTTCGTCGCGTTGAGCGTGGTCACTTTTCCCGTCAGCACTGCAAGGTCAGCTGCGAGCGTCGGCGGTGGCGCGGTGGTTGGTCCAGTCATCCCGGCACCGACCGCGGTGATCACCGTGACGATCTGATTCAAGCTTGCGGTGAGGTCGTCGATCACGGCAACTATTTTCTCGATCGTGGTCTTGATGTCGGTGGCGCTCGATGCAATATAAATCGCCTTCGCACCGTCCAGGACCAAAACCCCGGAACTGGCCTGCTTGCCTTCGCTGATCACGGCCGCAACGTCGACCACTACCCCTAGTGCCGTCACCTTCCCTTGAGCATCGCAAGTCGCCTCGAGCATTTTCACGTGCCGACCTCCGAATAGCGAAACCGCATCGAATCAGTTGAAAACCAGGCCGCGTATTCCCTCACGCGTGAACCCCCATCCATGAGGGAACCTGGCATTATAAGACCGGGGGAAACGAAGTACTTGCCGGCGCTTTTGATCGAAACTTTCGTCGTGATCGCTGCGATCGGCACCAGCAGGCCTTGATCAAAGTTGTAGACCAAAGCATTTTCACGCATCACTTCCCACGGCCGGCCGGCGAAAGTTTTCGTCGCGGTGGCATTCAAGTAGGGCGCGGTCTTGATCGAGACTTCGGGAGCGTCAGCCAAAAATTCAAATGTGAAGTGGTCGTCTTTGAACACGATCGGCAACCCAAAGAGCGACATGAATTCGGAGATCTCGCCGATCCGCTCTTCGTGGAAAATAAAATAACCGTGCAAGCAGTTAATTTTCATCGACCTCAATCCCTAAAAACACGTTGCCGTTTTCATGCTTTGCGATCGCGAAACCTTCGAATTCAAACTGGCCAATGCCGGCGAGATCGTACGGCAAAAAGACACCCTCATAAGTGATCCCTAGGTAGTTGCCCTTCGTGACCAAAATGTCTTTTTCCCCGATGCCGTCGAGGATCAGACTGTAGGTGCGCTGAACAAGCCCGGCGCTCTCAAAATCTAGAGCATTGAAAATGTAGTACCAGTTGAAGTTCATGGTCTCACCACGCTGACGTTAGGTTGAATAACCGACTTGCCGGCGTTGCCCGCGGTCGATGGGGAAACGGTCGGTGCATTCGTCGGGGGGGTTGCTCCCGTCGATGCGAGCCGGGTTGCATTCGGATCCTGCTCGACGGCGACTGAATTCGACTTCGGTTGCCCGCGGCTGATCTCAAGTTTCAGTTTCAGCAAGTCGTCGTTCCCGCCCTGATCGAATGAGAACGAGTGAATGAGGCCACCGAAAACCGTGATCGCGCCGTTCATGTACGTGACTTCGAATTCTTTTGAGACCACTTTGTCGAGGATCAATTCAGAGAGCGCGAGCAAAATCGTCAGCCCTACCGAGTCACGTTTTGCGATCAAGTTCACCGTCGTGATCGAACCCAAAGGCTTTTGGTTAACTGGTCCGGCTTCCCCGCTGGTGAGGCCGTCGGGCTTCGTTTCGATGTCGATGTTTTTCGATTCGGTGTCGACCATGATCCCCGTCAGCTGCTCATCTAAATAGAGGGGGATCACTGCATAGGTGGCTTTGACGGCCGCCGTGATGTCAGAGATCAAAGGAATTTTAGACTGCGTTGCCGGCGCGGCCGCGGGAACTTTTTTGTACAGCTGGAAAAGAATGATCGGTGAAAGTCCGTTCAGCGCCACTAGTTATCCTTCCCTTGCATTCCACGCACGGCGCGGCTTCCCTTGATGTCGGGGAGATTTTTTTGAACCGTGTCGGCAACCCCGACCAGCTTCGGCAAGGCTTGAGCCAAAAGGGGAGCGATCTCGAGAAACGCATTCACCGCGAGGTTCATCAATTTTTGGTTGTTAATTGAGATCTGCTGGAGTGAATCGAACTTTGCGAGATTTTTATTTTCCTGGTTGAGATCGAGATTGTCGGCCGCGTTCAAGCCCGCGATCGTCGAGTCACCGATCAGCTTTGATTTTTTGACCAGATCGTTTTGCTCTTTTGCGGCCCGAAGAATGTCGCGGTTATCGGACTGCTGACCTAACCACTGCGCAGCTTGCGACATCGCATCGGCCGTCGGCACGCCGATCGCCTTGAAAGTTTTGTCGAGCTCTTTGAAGTTCGCGTTCAAAAATTCGGAAGCTTTGAGGATCTGCTTTTCGCCGAACACTTCCTGCTGAACTAAACTTTGCTGAACGGCCGTCAGCTTTTGCATCGACTGGATGAATTCGAAGAATGATTCGGCGGTGTCTTTTTTGCCGACGAACGCGCTCACCGAAGTCGGCTTGCTCGGATCCGCGGCCGCTTGAGCGACTGCAGCTTGAAACTTCCCGAGCAGCAAGCGTACACCCTCGGGATCGAGCCCGGTGGCTTGCCCGAAGGCCTGTAGCTTTGCAAGGCTTCCGGCGGTGGTCTGAAATTGTTTTGCGTACGTCGCGAGATCGTCGCCTTTGTTCAGCGACTTATCGATCGCCTCTTGAACGGCCTGCAGCGGGTTCAAGACTTTGTCGATCAGACCGATCGCAAGGCCGGCGATCCCCCCGCCTTTGATCGCTGAGAGCAACCCGCCACCGAACTTTTTGGCCACCGACTTGAAACGACTGTTCAGCGATCGCTCAACGGATGCGAGGTCACGGCCTTCAATTCGGGGGATGATTTTTAGAATCTCACTGAACATTTAGCGCCTCATAGAAGGAAAGGTTAAGAGCCTCTTCGAGTCGCATTTTCGGGAAGCGCGCAAACATCTTTCTCGGGTCAACCGAAAAGTTTTTCAGTTTTTTTTTTCAGTGTCGCTCACGAAATCAATCTTGAACTTTGCGATCTCAAGACAAACCGAAATTATAATGTCGTACACGTCTTTGAGCGGCATCGACTTAAGCTGCATTCGCTGGTAGGGCACGCCGTTCGCGTCGAGGCAAAAGCAAGTGATCGCCTCGACCTCTTCGCGCTCGAGCGGGACCACCGCCACGCAAATGCGAAAAAAGTTTTCCTGCTGAGCGGCCGGCATCGTGCGGATCGTCTCGAAGTATTCCTCGAAGGGCATGTCTGAATAACCGGGGAGATTTTTCCCCCCGATCAAAAGAGCACCGTACACGTTCAGTGCACGAATCGATTCATAGCCTACGAGATCGATCACCGGCTTCACTCTTTGTGAACCTCACTCGAATCGAAGGTTTCGAATTCAAGCTGCACGTTCATCGAGTCGGGTGAATCGTTGAGCGCGAGTTGCTGAGGCTTGTTGCAAAGAACCGCGGTGCGAGCCATTTTGCTCGAGCCCGACTTGCGGTCGATCGCGTACACGTCGAGATCGGTCTGGTTTTCGAACGCATCGTCGAGTACCAGCTTCAAAGCCGCGGGCATGTTCAAAATCGGGATCGTCCACTTTTTGGGATCGCGGATCCCCTCTTTGTAGTTAATGCCGGTTTTGTTTTTGCCGTTCGCGCCGCGTGTCTTGCGGTTGCGCTCGGGATCATCGATCTGCAGTTCGGCAACGTCCTCGAAGTCGTAGTTCGTGCCGCCTACCTTGATCCCAAAATCGCAGTCGTAAATTCTAAAAATCATTTTTCCCCCGTAGGTTAAATTTGGATCATGGTTGCAGCGACTCTCCAAAGAGCGCCGGCGTCAGCAATATTGATCTGAGCATTCGCGACAAAGTTGCTTTGCTCGAGCGTGATCTCAACGTCACCCGACAAAAGCCAGCCGCGTTGAATGTAGCCACGCGGGCCCGCGCCGGTATTGCTGATCACCTTTTTGCATTCATCCTCGAGCAAGGTCGCTTGAGTCGGCGTGTAGGCCGGCTGATTCGCCGTCACGTAGGTGAAGGCTCTCGACTGCATGTCGATCTCAAGGTTGCGAGCGATGTAGGGAGCAGTGATCGACTTCCCGCCGGCGACGAAAAGGCCGAGCACCGTGCCGTACTGAGTATCCTCGAGAACGAACGAAACTTTGTCGTCGAACAAAGCATCGGCTTCACCGAGATCGTCAACGTCACTTGCGAAAGGCATTTCGATGTACTGCTGATTTTTCCAGTCGCTCGAATTCGAGAGCATTTTCCCGAACGCGAAGAACATGTTTTTCGCTTTGTTCGAAGTGGTGTCGTAGAACCCGTGACGCTTCGAAGCGGTGCCGTACGCTTTGGCTTTGGTTTTGTCGTTCGAGTAGATCCCGACCACGCCTTTGAAAGTTCCAACGTCGAGACCAGCGCCGCCGGCAAGGGTTGCTTGCTGAACGGTCGCGCCCACGTTCGTGTCGTTATCGGTGTAGGTCGTAGTGATCGCGTTGCCGGCGAGGCCCTCTTCGACCGCGGTGAGAGTCACCACTGCACCGGCGGCTTCGGCGACGACCAAAAGGCTGACGACGGGGTGAGCATTGATCTGAGCGGCGAGGCTTTCGGCCGTGGTGTCGTTATCGGTTGCGGCTTGAAAGGTTGCAGTGCCGAGAGTCGCGGCGCCGGCTTGAGCCGTGAAGGCCGTTCCCGCGATCGTGATCACATCGTCGGTGCCGCTCACCAGGTTCGCATAGCTGGTGATCGTGATCGTTCCCTCAGCCGCGGCGAGCTCGATCTCAGCATCGGAAAAATCCGAAGAGATCAGGATCGTGAAAAAGCTTTGGTTGCCTTCGATATGATCAGCGAGGTCGAGGTCGTCGACTGCGATCACGTACACCCGACTCATGCCTGCATTGAAGAGTTGCTGCGCTTCGGTGTTATCAGTCAGCGCGGCGACTTGAGTCATGTTCGTGCAAAGGGTGACGGTGTCCTCGGTGGCGCCACCTTTCGGCTTCACCACGACCAGCACTTGCTTAAGGAACGCGGTCGAGGCGGCTTGAGCGCCGAGGATCGCGGTGACTTTAAAAAAGTAGTCTAACAAAATATTCATGTCTGCTCCTCGAATTGAATCTCGTTAATGATACCGACCTCGGGATCGTATTGACTATTGAAAAAGAAAACGAACGAAAAGCTGCGCTGAACTAGGTTCATGTAGGTGCGCGTGTTCTGATCGATGTCGAAAAAAAAGAAGTCGTCAGTCAAATCTTTGTCGGCCTTTGCGATCCGCTTTGCGAAATAACCGAACGGGAGTTGCTCGGCTTCGGCGATCACGGTTGCCTGGCCGGCCACGCGCGCGACTTGCTTCCCCGCCTTGATGGTGCAGCGAGGTTCATCGACTTGAATAAATAAGACTTGCTGCTCGGGCGTCTCTTCGCTCGGGCGATCGTAGCGGACCTTTTTAAAATCAAAAATCGTCTTGAACTTTTCGGCGAGGGCTTTTTCAAACATTATTTGAACCCCCTGAAAAGCGTTTTCACTTTGCAGCGGGCGCGAATGTTTTTAAATAACTGAGCCGTGTCGATCGTCTTGCGGTCGAAACCCTTGATCGCTTGAGTGAGAGCAGAGTTGCTCCCGTAGTCACCGCGAAGCATGGGGTTTCGAACGATCGCCTGCAGCAAGTTCTCGGCGCGCTTTTGCTGAGTGCGACCGAAAACCAGTTTGAAAAATGCATTCGTGAACGCCAAAATGTCGGCATTCTTTGAGCTCTCAAAAGGCTTTGTCAGGTAGTTGAACCCGAGGTTCGAGCGAAGCGATTCGGAAACCTCAGCCACGCTTTGCCCGGACTGCTTGCGAGTTTGCTGACGGGCCGGGCCGCCGGCGTAACTTTTCAGCACGTCTTTGCCCTTTTTCCCGCGCTCGCCACGCTTCGGAAGGTAGTGCGGCTTATCCTCGAGAACACCAACCTCAAACTGGTATTTCCCGAACATGCCCTGCACTCTCTTTTGAAAACGTTTGTCGAGTTGAATGATCATTCGAGCACGTCCCCTATATATATTTGGGACTTCGCAGTCGAGACCACTTCGGAAACCGTGACGCCTTTGGATTGAAAAAAGAATTTGAGCCGGTCTTGCAGTGAGCTCACCGACTCGCGCGAATCGAGAACGAGAGACAAAGCCGAACAGGTAGCCTGGTTATAGCCGTACGACTCGAGATCGACGGCATCAAACTCGACGTCAGTTAGGGAAGTCGAGCCGATGAAAACCAGAATTGAATTCAGAAAGTCTCTCAAAAATCCCCCCGACGACAAATTCAGGGGAGTGAGTTTTGAGCACTCCCCCCGATTTTAGTTAGGCCGCTTCGAAGGTGACGGGCTGACGAATGATCGCCTTGCTCGCGAGAACTTCGAGCATCATCGTGCCGGCAAGGAAGTTGTGCCAGCTGTACATTTTCTCTTCGTTCACGCCTTGAGCGGCGAGCTTCGGGAGAGTCATGTAGTGCAGCTTAACTTGATCCAAGTTCACGATCATCCAACCGTTCGTGTTCGAGGGAGTCACGTCAGCCGGCAACTCGGCGATCGAGTACTGACCACCACCGAGGTTCAAAACTTCCAGCAAGGCAGCTTTGAACGAACGGCCCGAGGCGGCGTACAGACCATTGATTTTCGGCATCATCAAAGCGCCGTAAAAGATAACGACTTTGCGGCCGCTGACCTGGTCGGCTTTGATTTTCGCCGTGATGATCTGAGCGTGCAGATCGGTGAGCCACGCGTTCGCATTGTCGATCTCGATCGACGTTTCGAGAACGTAGTTCGAATCGCCGGACCAGAACAATCCGTTGTTCACGACGTTGTTCGCGGCCGTGCCCTGACCTAACAGCAAAAGGTCGTCGGCAAGTTTCAAGTTTTCCTCGACCACTTGCTTGACGACATCTTCGTTGCCCTCGCGATTTTGCAAGTTGCTTTGAACGTATTGGTTCGCGAAGAATTCTTTTTTGAAAACCTTCGAACCGATGCGAGCAACCACTTGCTTGATCTCGGTGTCTTTGGGAGTGATCGCCTTCATGCGCAGATCACCGACCGCCTCGAGGCGCTTGAAAGTCATTTCGCCGACCTCTTCGGGGTAGGCTTGCGACTTGCCGAGGAAAAGAGAAAAGATCGGAACGTACGACGGCTGGAAGTCAGCCATGAATTCTTCGCTGGTCCGCAGAACGATTTTATTTGTCATAGTTAGTTGACTCCCTTTTTGAATTTAGAAAATTTTGGATGCTGTTTCAGGTCCGATTCTTCGTTCGGGCAACGGTGAGATTTTTTCGCCGTCGCCTTTTCAGCTGCGAGATCCTTTTTCGAAGGCCACGCTGCTTGATGTTCACGATAAGTTTTCGCCGCCGGCTCGCTGACTTTTTCAGTTTGATCGGCGTCGGGCAAAGGCTTGAATGCAGCTTCACTCGACTGGACTAAATCTGGTTCAGACTTAGGTTCAGCCTCGGGGTGAATCGCATGGTCGATCGCTTCGGCCGCGCGCGCGAGCAAGCCTTTCGGCTCTTCTTTTTGCGCGGGCTTTTGCTGGTGGTGATTTTTTTTAGCCACGGTTTATAGACCTCCCGGCATGTCGACCAGTGCGGCCGGCGATTCGCTTGAGTCCTCATTCACTCCAATGAGCTCACCCGAAACGTAGATCGCATCGCTGATCGAAGAGCCCGGCAAAGCGCCGTCGGTGGCATCGCCCGAGATGTCGTCAAAATAAACTTTCGCGCCGATCACCACGAAGTCGACATCGGCACCGGTGTCGGATCCGCCGGCGAGAGTTGCCTGCTGAACCGTTGCACCGACGTTCGTGTCGTTATCGGTGTAGGTCGTAGTGATCGCGTTGCCACCGGCGCCCGGTGCGATCGCTGCGATCGTGACTACAGCACCAGAACGGGAAGCGCGAACCAGCGCGCCGATCGTGGCGTGAGCATTGATCTGATCGACCAAACTTTGCGCGGTGGTATTGTTATCGGTCGCCGCACGAAACGTCGGATCGCCGGGAGTCGCTGCACCAGCTTGCGCGGTGAAGGCCTGACCATTGATCGTGATCGCGTCGTCAGTGCCCGAAACTAAATTCGCGTACGACGTGATCGTGATCGTTCCACGCGCGCGCTTAAGGGCAAGGCGAACCGGGATCGATTCACCGTCTCGCGCAACCGCGGTCTTTTTCGTGTTCGAAAGTGAACGGCCCATCGAAATGCCGATCGACATCCCGGCGGACTTAAGCAGCGAGGGCAAGCCCGTCGATGCGAGTTGAACGCGGCGGCCGGCGAGAAACCCCGCAGGATCCGCGTCGTATTCCGAAACCGTTTTTGCCGATGAGAGACCTGCTCCCATCAGAACTCTGGTTGGATCGTGCATTATAAGCCGCCTTGAAAATCGATGTACGCGGCGCCGTCGGCGATCGCAACGCCGTCCTCATCTTGCGCGCTCATTTTTCCCGAAGCGTAAACTGCATTCACGCCCGTGCCCGAAGCAACCGCGAGACCGCTGGTCGCATGTACTTGCACTTGCGCACCGATTGTCGGTTCGAAACCGTTATCGAGCAGCACGGGAACCCCGAGACCTTTGCGACAAACGGCGGTCTTTTTCGTGTTCGACAAAGAGCGACCGAGGGAAACGCCGAGAGCAGAACCAGCCGAGCGAGTCAGCGTCAGCAAGCCGGTGCTTGCGAGGTTGACGAACAATCCAGCTTTGAACGTTGCGGGATCGCTCGGGTTGTTATCGACCTCACGAACATTCGACCGCGTGGAACCCATCTGAATCAGATTCGCATTATGCATCTGCTTTTTCTCCCATGTAGTGTTGACGTGACTTTTTCATCAAACGATCTTTGTACGCAGCATCCACTTCGCTCGAGTTAACGTGACCGCCCTGGTTCAGCTGCTCAGCTTTTTTGATTCGCTTGAGCATTTCGAAGGCCGGCTCGAAAACCGCTTTGTATACTTGCTGCGCTTTTTCCTCTTTACCATTCTTCGTGAGTTTCAACCATTCTTCAAGGTCTTGCTTCGGTCCGGCGGTTAAGAGGTCTAGGTTTGCTTGCACTTTGAAGAAGTTTTGGATAAGGCCGGACTTGATCGCCGCATCTTTTTCCAGCGCGTTCGCGTAGGTTTCCTTTTCGGCCGCGGTGAAAATGCCCTCGACGTCTTTGGGGAGCAGCGACGCATTCGCCTTCAACCAGTCTTTTGCACCGAGCGAGAACCGCAAAGCCTCTTCCAGCTTTTTCGAATCGCCGGCGGCCGCCTCTTTGGCTTCACGCTCTTTGCGGGCTTTGGTCTCGAGATCGTCGCCGTCACCTTCGGGCTTGCCACCTTTGGCCTTGAGCTCTTTGTTTTCTTTTTCGAGGGCATCGAGCCGCGCGAGTACAGTCGAAAGGTCTGGTGCGTTTTTGTCGCCACCTTTGTCACCCTTATCGCCTTTGTCGCCGCCACCACCACCGCCGCCGTCACCTTCGGGCGCGCGAAGGATCATCCCCCCTAAAATCATTCGTTCCATCCAACTCATAAAACCTCCATTTGTTAGTCTAGGTTCAGCTTCGTTTCGGAAACCAAAATCTCAACGCCGCACTGGCAACCGTATTCGTCACCCGGCTCAACCCCGTCGATGCCCTCACCGATCACGTAGGTCTTGCCGTAGTTCAGCTGGTGCTCGGGCCGCGGCTCATTCGCGGAGCTCGGAAGCCACCGCGCGCGCTTGCCGGCATACTTATCTTTGATGCCCTGGTGCGCTTGAAAAACTACTTCGTTCTGTACACGCTGAATCAGCAAACGCGGATCGTCAAGGATCTCACCTTGCACTTCTTTGCCCGCGGCTTTGGTTCCAGCTTCGGCCGCGGCCTTTGCGCGACGTTCCTGGTAGGCCTTCACCGTCTTGAGCGCAACGTCAGTCACGCGTTTCTTATTAATAAAATCCAAGTCGTCGACGAAACTTAGCGCGGTTTTCTTAAGTGAAAGGTTATCTTTGAGCAACCGCTTCACCTTTTTGCCGGCCGCAAACTTGCGAACGAATTTTGAAGGATCGAAAACTATGCTCATCGCGCGGCCGCCGGCGGTAGGTTCGCGCGCCGCCGATCGTACAGCGTGAATGCCCACGGTCCGATCATCACGGTGAGCATGAGGTTCGTGATCACCAGGCCGATCCCCCACTGCTTTTTGACGGTGTCGAGCTTGCGGCCCTCGGCTTTGGCTTTCATCACGACTTTCGTCGCTTGCATCAAGGTCTTGCGGCGGGCCGCGCGGTTCAGTGCTGACATTTCGAAGTGTTCCTTTCGGTTAGTGCCTGGTGCCGATCGCGACGACCGAACCGGGCGTTATACATTCCTCACATAGCGTTTCGCCTTTTGAATTGGTCCAGTACAGTTCATCGGGCGCGATCTCGCAACCGCAACTATCGCAGCAGATCTCTTCGGGCGCGTCGTCGTCATGGTTCATGCTCAAAACTCGCGCTCTTCGTGAGGTGCCAACCACCGCAAATCGGGCACTCGTATTTTCTTTGACCTAGTTTTCCGGCGCGGCGGCCGGCTTTGCTGGACTTATATTTTCGTTTTCGTTTGCACATCAAAAAGGCCCGCCGATCGCTGATCTCGAAGTCGTCTGAGTTTCGGCGAAACCGTTTCATGCATCACTCGCCTTTGGGGGGAACTTTCGCCGGCGGCTTCGCACCGGGTTGGGGTTTTGCGTTCGGATCCGCGGGGGGAGCATTCGGATCGATCGGCAAAGGTTCAACTACTTCGGGGGGATCGCCTTCCTCATCCTCGGGCAAGCCGAAAACCTTATTCACGATCAGAGTTTTGTTCTCAGCCGAAAGGTGGTCGCCCGACGTGATGTCGAAAGTCTTGAGCGTTTCGAGCGCCACCGAGAGCATTTGAAAATCGTCAGACTTGAATTTGAGAGTGACGTTGAACAATGCTTTGCAGACCGGCTTGATGATCGAGAAAAAATAACCTTTGAGCCCGCGCTCGATCGCCTTCGCATCGGCCTGGCCGGTGTCGCCTAGACCACCGTTGAGGATCCCCGTCACGTACGACGCCGGCAAGTTCAAATAGAACGACATCTTTTGCGCAGTCAGTTCCATGCTCGCTTTGGTTGCGGTGAGGTCGGGCTTTGCGGTGTCGATCATGTCCTTTGCATCCATGCCGACGGCCTTGCCCTCTTTGAGACCTTTCGCGATCGTTTGCATTTGCGCTTTTGCGATCGCCGAATCGCTCATCGCGGTCGAGGCGCGGAGCTCGCTGATTTTAATTTGCGGCGCCTTCGAAACGTTTTGCGTGGTGTACAGCGATGCGAGAGTGCAAAAGTCGACGGCCGAATAGACCTTGATCATGTCGTTCACGTCGAAATTTTTGAACGAAACGTAGATCCCTACCGTGCTACTCGCCTGCTTTTTGTAGTCAGATTCGATCTGCGATTGTTCATCGCCGGTGGCTTTGCGCAAAACCCCCTCTTTGAACACTAGGAATAAATCATTTTTGTTCAGCATCGCGCCGGCGAGCAGCGAGATCAATCCGTCGCGACTCTCGGAAGCTAAACAGTTATCCCAAAGCACGGCTTCCTGCTCTTCGTTCAAGCCTTGCGTGCGCTCGAGCGTGTCGGTGAGGATCTTTTTGTAGATCGTTTTCACGTCGATGCCGACAAAATCTCTCTCGGTGATCGATAGCGGGAATAAGTTTCCGAGCTCATCGCTAACGGGCGCGCCACCTAGGAAACCGAACATAGTTGCGAAACTCATTTGAGACCTCCGTTTGCGATCCATTGTTCACCGAGAGCTTTGATTTTTCCGAGGTCGTGCGACTTCGCAGCTTCCACGATCGCGCCGAATGCATCGGGCTTGCGACATGCGAGGCAACCGAATTCACTCACGCGGTTAATGTCGCCGGCCGTTTGTTCGTGGGTTCGAGCATCGCAAGTCACGGCCTGGAATAACACGATGTTTGCGCAAATAATGAGGGCTTGCCACGGATCACTCTCTTTGTATTTTGCCTGGTGAACCAAAAGAGTCTGGTGCTTCGTGCAAAGGCTCGGGACCTTAATTGCATCACTGACCTGATTTTCCATTTTCCCCCTCATCGAATTAAGCCGATCCACTTGAGCCCGCTCGCGAGTGAGTCGGGAGCATCGTCAGGTTCGGCGCCGTATTCATATTGAACTACTTGATCAGTGTAGGCTTGATCGCTCTCTTTGCTCAAGTGGATGAGGTGAGCGTACGCGCCGGCCGCCATGATTTTCGCGTGCTTATTCGTGGTCGAGTCGACACCTACGACACCGATCCCCGCGCCGGCGAGCAGTTGACGCAGCATGAGCACGGGCTGATCACCTAGACCATTGCACTCGACCGCGAGTTTTTTGACACCGTACTTTTTGAGCCGGCTGACGACGCCTGGTCGAACGATCGAGCCGTTCGTTTCATCGTCGAGCCAGTGGTTCCACGCGCGGTGAGCGGCGAAACCCACGACTGCGATCCCTTGAAAGTGCTGCTTGAAAATCGAGAGCGCGCTGGTGTCTTTGCCTTTGTGAGAGGGATCCAACCAAGCAACGGCATCCCCGCCGGGAAACTTATCCATGTAGTTAATTTTCTCGAAGGGAGCGTTCCCGTCGGAAACGATTTTCAGGAAGTACGATGCTTGAATCGATTTTTCATCGACGCCGGCGAGACGTTGCGCTTCGAGATCGACATCGAGCTCGGGGATCGATCCATAGGGAACTTCCATTTTCAAAACCAGGTTGCGCAACTTCGCATAGAGGTCGTGCGCGTGCGCGGGCTGACCAATGATCAGGATGTTCGAGCAAAGCTTATGCGACTCATTGTATTTGCGCTGCACCAGCTTGCGGGTTGCTTCGCTGACATCCTCATCGGTGACGGGATCATCCATAACGATCATGTCGGGGTGACGGCCGCGAAGCCCTGAGCGAATCGAAAGGCCTTCGATCGATGCATCTTTGCCGTGAAGCCCGTCGACCTTGAGCTCGAGCACGGTGTCTTTTTCAAGCGTGACGCCGTTCGCTTGCAGTGCTTTTGAGATCTCAGAGACCAGAGACTTCACGCGCTTTTCTTCTTTGGTCAGGACCAAAATCGTGTACTCGGGATCCATATATATTTTGTAGGCCGCTCCCAAAATGGTCACGTAGTCGGTTTTCCCGTAGTTGCGAGAGCCGAGCAGCAACCGCGGCTGAATATTTGAAAAGCCAAAGTCCATCATTTCGATCTGCTTCGGGAAGGGCACCGGGTATTTTGCGGCCGCGATGAATTCACTGAACGTTTTCTTCACCGAGGGGGTGACGTCACGGCCCGCGGCCGGCGGGAGCTCGAGCGGTGCAGCGTCGCGAGCTCGCCCGATCAAACGATCGAGCACCAGGTTCCACGTCCAGAGATCACCCTTGCTCATTTTCTCTGCAAGCTTTGCGGCGCCGGCGATCGCGGGAGCAACGTCTTTTGACTTCGAGAGTTTGATCGCTTCACGTACGTCGATGCCAAAGACCATGTGATTGATCAGCCGCTCGAGCTCAAGCTGGTTCATCGCGCGCGCGGCTTTGATCTCAGCCGGTAGTTGAGGCCGGCCGGCGGGGTTGCCCGACTGACCTTTTTTGAAGCGGGTTTTTTTGCTCACCCCTGTATTTTGCCTGTTATTCGGCGTGAAGCGTCAAAGAAAAAGTCCGGTCTAGGTCGTCTTTGCGACGCAGTCCGCGCAGTAGTGCAATTCAAAGGGCTCGCAGCGCCATCCTCGCGCGCGCGATCGCGTGCATGCGATTCCCTTCCCGACTAACTTCCAGCCCGAGGGCAAGGCGCCTGGACGATCAGCGGCCGCTTCCACGTTGCAACGGTCGCACGCGTACATTTCGAGCGCGTCAAAAAAGTTCAGCTGAGGGGTTTCGGTTTCAATCATTCAGCCACCAGGGGAGCGGCTTCGGGGGAGTTTCGGTCTCAGGCTGATTTACCAGGGTGGTTCCGGTGCCCACACTTTTCGCCGGCGTTTGACATTCGTGCTTCACGCGCGATCGGCGATCGACCAGAACCCATTTGAGGCCGCCGTCGCCGGCGACCTCGATCCATTTCAAATTTGCTTTTCGACATTTTTTGCAGCGGCTCAAGTGACACCCTCGAGAGTTTCGAGCCGGCGCCTCATGGTCTTGACCGCGAGCTCGAGAGATTCGATCGTTTCCTTTTGACGCTCGAGAGCCGACTCTAGTTCGCGAATATATTCGTCGGACTTCATTTTCCGACTAAGATTTTCTTCGCTGAGTTGCGCGATCGTCGTCGCGGGCAGTGAGCTCATCCGACTTTTTTCCAGCCGGCGGCTTTGAGCATTTGCCAACTATTCGACTCGACGTTTTTGTAGGGCTGACCTTTGCGATTTTTTTTCGTCGCGATCAGCACGAATAAGCGCCCGCCGGATCCGTCAGCGATCCACATTGATCGGTAGATCGGACCTTTGCCGTTTTTTTGCCACATTTGATTTCCCCCTTTGAGAGTGTTGTTCAAGAAAATGCTAATATTGATCACCGAAAAAGCCAACGTCGGGCTTTGGTTCAGCCGGCGGCGGTGGTGGTGGTAGATCGTTCGAGAACCGCGCGCGATCGAGCACTCGAGCGGCGTGAAGCGGTGTCTTGACCGGCCGGCCGTGCCAAACGTGCTCGAACAGCATACACTCACGCTTCACGTCGTCGATGCAATAGCTCACCAGGCGCCCGAGCTCGCGATTTTTCCACATGAGAGGCGCCTCACCCCCGCTCGCAGTTTTCACCCAGTCCGGGCCGAAGGTTTCTTTGAGGTGATCGTCGAGCCGCATCGACTTCGGGAACTGTTTCGCCGGCGTCCAGCCCGAAGCTTTGCGCGACTCGACCAGCAAGTCGTAGGACTTAAGGTTGAGCACTCTCTCGAGGTCGCCTTTCGCTCCGATCGTGGCATCGAGCAAGCGGTTGTCGAACGAAATAATATTGAAACCCGAAATGATTTCAGCCTGGTGAAGGTGCGCTGCGAGCTCGGGGATGTTGTCGTCCATGTAAACTTTGAATTCACCAGTCAAGTAGTGGTAGGCCACGCCGACACTGATCCCCATGAGGTCGTGACGATCCCATGTGACCGGCCCTTCGATCGGCTCTTTGATTTCCAGATCGTAAACAATTATATTTCGCCCGTGAGGGGGTTGCAGTTTCAGCATTCATCGTCTCCTATTGTTTGAGTTGTATCGCACGACCACCGTGCGATCAGTCTTGCTAAATCAGTCCAGTCCATTTTTGCGCAGATCAATTCGATAGTGTAGATCATCGAGGTGATCTGGTGCGCGCCGTAGTACGCCTCACCGCGGTCAGCTTCATTCATCAAACGGTTCGCGAGCTCAGCGGTCACTTGCTTTGCTGATCGTCTAGTTGAGCTCAATTGCTCACCCCCGGATCGGGTTCTTTGACTACGTGAAAACCTTCGCGAGCTCGCTTAGCCTTGCACTTTTCGCAGTTGCAATTTGGATTTTCGATCCGTGCGTAGTGAATTTTCACATCGTAGCGACGTTCCATTTCCTCAGCTGCAAATTTCAAGAGCACGGTCCATTCCAAAGGGCTGAAACCGAGCGTTTTTCCCATCTTGATCAGATCCTCGATCCGCTCAGTTGCGTTTTTGATTTCCCCCTCGATCATGCTCCCCCCTTTGCTTTGGCTTCACGACGTTTCAAAACCTCTTTGAATTTGCGCTCGATCGTCGAGTCGTTAGTGTCCTCATTTTCCAATAGCGTTGCGATTTCGAGAGCAACCCACATCGGCGGTCGATCGGCCTTGAACCCGTAGCCTTTGACGATCAAATTCGTGACCGAGTTTTCGTGAACCCCTCGATCGATCATCAAGTTGAGCAATTGATCCATCGTTTCTTTGTCGGCTGGTGCACTGTTATTCACCGGCGGTTTTGCAGGTGGCTTCGCGGCGGCCGCGGGCTTTGTCGCCGGCGCTGGTTTTGCGGGAGCGTTCGAAGGTTTCCCCACGGCCGAGTTGCCGTCATCGTCCTCAGAGTCAACTACGCCTACCATCGCTGCGAGGCTGTAGCGTTTCGCATAGCTGATCGCGCTCCCAAGCCCTTGCATGTTCGACTTGTCGATCAGCAACCGAAACGTTGTCGACATCCATTCACCACTCTCGCCGTGACCTAGGATTGTTCTGCAGTAGAACACATCCTTCACCGAGAAAATTTGAAAGTTAACGCTCAATTTATATTTTTTGAGCGCCTCTTTGCACGCATTCCTCACCGACTTCAAACTTGCGTACTTGCTTTTGAAGTGCGGGTTTTCCATGTCGAGAACTGCATCCGACATCTCACCTTGCGCGGCCGCAAGTGCATCGAATATTTTCCCGAGGCTCGGACTGTTTTGGATCATATCGGCTTCGCTGAACGACGCCGCGACTTTCGCCGTTGCCGGCGCTGTAGTTTCCATTGGTTAACCTCTCACAGTTAGTTGTTGCTTCGGTTCTCTCGAATTCGGGGGATGTTGGCAAAAGGAAAAGCCCGAAAACCCACGGTTGACGCGGCTCTTCGGGCTCTTATGTGAGAGGTGAGCTCTTTGAATAACCCGGGCGTTCTAATTTGCAAGGGCTCGACTGCGCACGACGCGCAGTGAGCAGGCCGAGCGGCCGAGAGCGATCGAAAAAAGGCAAAGCGGTAGCTACTCCCGCGCGCGTCCGTGCACGAAATTCTGGTGAGCCTCACGTTGCCTGCTTTCCGTTTCAGCAACGTGCTATATACGCGCGATCTGCAGGCCTTCCGCTCGAGACTTAATCGGTCGACCTCGAGTCGTGTCGCCCTTCGGCGCCGGCCACGCTCCCCCCTCTGCTGCA
>Ga0075464_10000263_pt1 | contig 22769 bp, 25 predicted proteins | sample DEB19_08_DNA_5_FD_75068 | JGI IMG/M metagenome (GOLD analysis project Ga0075464, IMG submission 75068) | Aqueous microbial communities from the Delaware River and Bay under freshwater to marine salinity gradient to study organic matter... | ecosystem: Environmental > Aquatic > Marine > Coastal ...
CTCTTCGTACAAAAAGGCTTCAACCAGCAGCGACGTCGCCAAAATCTTGTTGCGCGGGCTGTACAGCAGGTTGGCACGCGGCACGTGGGTGGCGCACACCGGTTTGCATTTGCCGCAGCGCAGACAGTCTTTGACCGAATCGGCAATGGCGCCGATGTCGGACTGCTGCATGATGAGTGATTCATGGCCCATCAAACCGAAGCTAGGGGTGTATGCATTCGTCAAATCAGCCAGAAGAGGCTCTTTCAGGCCATTTTCACCTGTATTTTTGGCCTCTAGCCCAATAGATTCGTGCGCTGGCAGCTCCTTATTTCGTAGCAGCTTGCCTTTGTTGAAGCGTCCTTCAGGATCTACTTTGGCCTTGTAGTCAGCAAAAGGTTGTAACTCGGCGTCGGTCAAAAACTCCAGCTTGGTGATGCCAATGCCGTGCTCGCCAGAAATCACGCCGTCCAGCGAGCGTGCCAGCACCATGATGCGTTCGACCGCATGGCGCGCGGTTTGCAGCATCTCGTAGTCGTCACTGTTGACGGGCAGGTTGGTGTGCACGTTGCCGTCGCCCGCATGCATGTGCAGCGCCGCCCACACGCGGCCCTTGAGCACGCGTTTGTGAGTCGCCACGCACTCGGCAAAGATCGGTAAAAACGCACCCCCGGTGAAGATGGCTTGCAGCGGCGCTTTGAGCTGGGTTTTCCAGCTGGCGCGCAGGGTGTGGTCTTGCAATTCGACGAACAACGCATCGACGTTTTGCAGCCAACCAGCCCACAGCGCGCGCGTCTCAGCCACCAAAGCGCGTGCCTGGCCCACCCGGCCCTCCAGCATCTCTGGCGAAGGCACGTCGCTGGCGTCCTCGGCCTTGCCCAGCGGCAAGTTGCCTTTGCTTAAAAAAGCCTCCAGCGCATCGCACAGCTTGATCTTGTTGGCCAGGCTGAGCTCAATGTTGATGCGCTCAATGCCGTCGGTGTATTCGGCCATGCGCGGCAGCGGGATGACCACGTCTTCGTTGATTTTGAAGGCGTTGGTGTGGCGTGAAATGGCGGCGGTTTTTTTGCGGTCCAGCCAAAATTTCTTGCGCGCCTCAGGGCTGATGGCGATAAAGCCTTCGCCGCTGCGCGAGTTGGCAATCCTCACGACTTCACTGGTCGCGCGGGCCACGGCATCGGCGTCGTCGCCTGCAATGTCGCCAATCAGCACCATTTTGGGCAAGCCACCACGCTTTGATTTGGTGGCATAACCCACAGCACGCAGGTAGCGGTCATCCAAGTGTTCCAGGCCTGCCAGCAGCACGGGAGAACCGGCCGCCTCGCTGCGCTTTTGCTCGGCAAACATGAAGTCTTTGATCTCGACAATACTGGGCACCGCATCTTTGGCGTTGCCAAAAAACTCCATACAGACGGTACGGGTGTGGACCGGCATGCGGTGCACAATCCAGCGGGCGCTGGTGATCAGGCCATCGCAGCCTTCTTTTTGAATGCCGGGCAAGCCGCTTAAAAACTTGTCGGTCACGTCTTTGCCCAGGCCTTCTTTGCGAAAGCTTTTGCCGGGTATGTCCAGCCGCTCTTGCCGCACAAAGGTCTTGCCGTCGGCCTCAAAATACTTCAGCTCAAAGCTGGCCAGTTCAGCATCGTGAATCTTGCCCAGGTTGTGGTTCACGCGCGTGACTTCCAGCCACTGGGAGTTGGGCGTGACCATGCGCCAGCTGGCCAGATTGTCCAGCGCTGTGCCCCACAGCACGGCTTTTTTGCCACCCGCATTCATGGCAATGTTGCCGCCAATGCACGATGCTTCCGCTGACGTGGGGTCCACCGCAAACACATAACCGCCCCGGTCAGCCGCATCGGCCACACGCTGGGTCACCACGCCAGCTTCCGTCCACACGGTGGCCACAGGCTTGTCCAGGCCCGGCAAGCTGACCATTTCCACCTCGGTCATGGCCTCTAACTTTTCGGTGTTGATGACGGCTGATTTCCAGGTCAGGGGAATCGCGCCGCCGGTGTAGCCGGTGCCGCCGCCGCGCGGGACAATCGTCAGCCCCAAATCAATACAGCCCTTGACCAGGCCCGCCATTTCAATTTCCGTGTCGGGCGTCAGCACCACAAACGGGTACTCGACCCGCCAGTCGGTGGCGTCTGTGACGTGCGAGACGCGCGACAAACCATCGAACTTGATGTTGTCTTTGGCGGTCAGTTTGCCCAATTGACGGGTTGCCAGGCGGCGCAGGTCGTAGATTTCTTCAAACGAGGTGGCAAAGCGGGTAACGGCATCGCGTGCCGCCTGAAGCAACTCGCCAACGATGGCGTCTCGCGTTGGGTCAACACCCGGTGTGCGGCGCTTTTCAACTTCGCCCAGCCGGTGCTGCAAGGCCTCGACCAGCAGCTTGCGGCGCTTGGGGTTGTCCAGCATGTCGTCTTGCAAATACGGGTTGCGCTGCACCACCCACACATCGCCCAGCACCTCGTACAGCATGCGGGCCGACCGGCCGGTCAGGCGCTCGCCGCGCAGCTGGTTCAGCAAGTCCCATGCGCGTGCGCCCAGCAGGCGAATGACGACTTCACGATCAGAAAATGACGTGTAGTTGTACGGAATTTCGCGGATGCGGTCTTCTTGCGCCTTGCTCTGGTTGGCAAAAACGTTCAGTTCTTCAAGTTTTGTGGGTGCGTTCATCGTAGAATTTCGTGGCTTTTGGGGGCATACCCGGAGCAATCTTCAATGTTACCGCAGGGCAGCCAAGCGTTGCGACGGCCCACGACATGGCCTCATGGAAACCCCGCTTGTAAAACCCGCGGCACACCGCTTAAATCGCCCTGTCACAAACAGTTTTTAAACTGCTTTGTCAAGTTCTCATCCAGGAGTTTTTATGAAATACCGCTTTGCCGCTACCGCTTTTGCCACCTTGGCCGCCTGCTTGCCTGTTGCCAGCCATGCCCAGACTGAAATCCAGTGGTGGCACTCGATGGGTGGCGCTTTGGGCGAATGGGTCAACGACCAGGCCAAGGACTTCAACGCCAGCCAGAAGGATTACAAAGTCGTACCGACCTTCAAGGGCAGCTACGACGAGTCCATGACGGCCGCGATTGCGGCCTTTCGCGCAGGCAACGCACCGCACATATTGCAGGTGTTTGAAGTCGGCACGGCCACCATGATGGCCAGCAAACAAGCGATCGTGCCCGTGACCGAAGTCATGAAAAAAGCCGGTATCCAGTTTGATGCGAGTGCCTACGTGCCAGCGGTGCCTGGCTACTACACCGCGCCCAGTGGCGACATGCTGAGCTTCCCGTTTAACAGCTCGACCACCGTGTTCCACTACAACAAAGACGCCCTGAAAGCTGCTGGCGTGGACACGATTCCCACCACCTGGCCTGAAGTGGCTTTGGCTGCGGCCAAGCTCAAAACCAACGGCCATAAATGTCCTTTCACCACCAGCTGGGTCAGCTGGACGCAGCTGGAGAGCTTTTCAGCCTGGCACAACGTTGAATTTTCGACCAAAGGCAACGGCATGAAAGGCCTGGATACGCGGCTGACCTTCAACACGCCGCTGCACGTTCGCCATATTGAAAACCTGGCCAATATGGCAAAACAGGGCTTGTTTGTTTACAAAGGGCGCGGCAATTTGGCAGATGCCACCTTTGTGTCGGGTGAATGCGCCATGACCACCGGTTCGTCCGCCCTGTACGGCAACATCAAGCGCAATGCCAAATTCGCGTCAGGTATTGGCGCACTGCCCTACTACCCAGATGTGCCTGGCGCACCACAAAACACCGTGATTGGTGGCGCAAGCCTGTGGACCATGTCAGGCAAACCGGCAGGCGACTACAAAGGTGTGGGTCAGTTCTACGCGTTCTTGTCGCAACCCGCTGAAGCCGCCAAAAGCCACCAACGCACAGGCTATTTGCCACTGACCAAGGCATCTTTTGAGATGACTGAAAAATCAGGTTTTTACAAGCAAAACCCGGGTACCGACGTGTCGGTCACGCAGATGATTCGCAAAACGACGGACAAGTCACGCGGCATTCGCCTGGGCAACTTTGTGCAGATTCGCGCCATCAATGACGAAGAGCTGGAACAAGTCTGGGCTGGCAAAAAGTCAGCCAAAGAAGCGCTGGACACGGCAGTCAAGCGCGGTAACGAGCAACTTGAACGCTTTCAGACCGCCAACAAAGGCAAATAAGGCCAATGAGGCCAAAAACACCTGAAAACGTCCCAAAAAGGCCGTTTTTAGGTGCCAAATAAGGCTCCAGACCAATGAATACATGCGCGAGCAGCTACTAAATAAATAGCAAAATTCATAAAAAGAAACACTGAGTTGGAAAAACGAGTTCTCTTCAAATCAACCTGGTTGCCATGGGCGCTGGTGGCCCCGCAGTTGCTGGTCGTGCTGGTTTTCTTTTTCTGGCCTGCCAGTCAGGCGGTGTGGCAAAGCTTGCTCAGCCAGGACGCCTTTGGCATCTCGTCTGAGTTTGCTGGCCTGCTGAACTTTTCACGGCTTTGGGCGGACGACACCTATTTGCAGTCCTTCAAAGTCACGGCGGTGTTTTCGTTTCTGGTGGCGGGCTGCGGCTTGGCCATTGCGCTGCTGCTGGCGGTGATGGCCAATGGGGTGATACGCGGCGCGGGCACCTACAAAACGCTGCTGATTTGGCCCTACGCAGTCGCGCCCGTTGTCGCTGGCGTGCTGTGGGTGTTCATGTTTTCATCGCCCATGGGTGTCATCTCATTTGCGCTGCAATCGGTAGGCATCCAGTGGAACCACCTGCTCAATTCCACCCATGCCATGACGCTGATCGTGATCGCAGCGGTCTGGAAGCAGATCTCGTATAACTTCCTGTTTTTTCTGGCGGGTTTGCAGTCGATTCCCAAATCACTGCTTGAAGCTGCGGCGATTGACGGCGCATCACCCGCCCGCCGGTTCTGGACGATTGTTTTCCCGCTACTGACGCCGACCACGTTTTTCTTGCTGGTCATCAACGTGATTTATGCGTTTTTTGACACCTTCGGCATCGTTGACGCTGCCACTCAGGGCGGGCCCGGCAAAGACACGGCGATTTTGGTCTACAAGGTGTACTTTGACGGCTTCAAGGCGATGGACATGGGCGGCTCGGCGGCTCAATCGGTGGTCTTGATGGTGATCGTGATGGCGCTGACGGTTTTGCAGTTTCGGTTTATAGAGAAAAAAGTTAACTATTGAATGATGGCATCAGATGATTGAACGCCGCCCTGTCGCCAATTTTTTCTCGCACGCCATTCTCATTTTGGGCGTGTGCATCGTCGCTTTTCCGCTGTACCTGGCTTTTGTGGCTTCCACGCAGTCCCAAGAACAGATTGCAGCGTCCAACCCGCTGTCGCTCATTCCTGGCTCGCATGCGCTGGAGACTTACCGCATCGCGCTGTTTGGCGGCGAAAACAGCCGGGGCGGCACCTTTCCGCCTGCACTGCCCATGATGTGGGTCAGCCTGGTCACGGCCGTGGTGATTGCGGTCGGCAAGATCGTCATTTCACTTTTGTCAGCCTTCGCGATTGTTTACTTTCGCTTTCCGGCCAAAGGGCTGGTGTTCTGGATGATTTTCATCACCCTGATGCTGCCGGTGGAGGTGCGCATTGGGCCGACGTATGCCGTGGTATCGAGCCTGGGCATGCTCAACAGCTACGCAGGCTTGACGATTCCTTTGATTGCATCGGCCACCGCCACATTTTTGTTCCGGCAGTTCTTTTTGACCGTGCCAGACGAGCTGGTCGAAGCCGCGCGCATGGACGGGGCCAGCCCCATGCGTTTCTTTTGGGACGTGCTGCTGCCATTGTCTAAAACGTCGATTGCGGCGCTGTTTGTGATTCAGTTCATTTACGGCTGGAACCAGTACCTCTGGCCGCTGCTGGTGACCACCAACGAAAACATGTACCCGGTGGTGCTGGGCATCAAGCGCCTGATTGCAGGCGAGGCCTACACCGAATGGAACGTGGTCATGGCCACCGCGATTTTGGCCATGCTGCCGCCTGCACTTGTGGTTATCTTGATGCAGAAATGGTTTGTAAAAGGTCTTGTTGATACCGAAAAATAATATGGCATCTATTAACCTCAACAACGTCACCAAAAGCTACGGCATCGGCGCCAAGGCGCTGCAGGTCATTCACGGCGTGACAGCCGCCATTGCAGACCATGAATTCATCGTCATCGTCGGCCCCTCGGGTTGCGGCAAGTCCACCCTGCTGCGCATGGTGGCCGGGCTGGAAGAAGTCACGGGCGGGGACATCTGCATTGGCGGCAAGGTGGTCAACGATCTGGAACCGGCCGAGCGCGACATTGCCATGGTGTTTCAAAACTACGCGCTGTACCCGCACATGAGCGTGTTTGACAACATGGCCTATGGTTTGAAGATTGCCAAAGTGCCTGTCAATGAGATCAAAGCCCGCGTCGACAAAGCCGCAGGCATCCTGGAGCTGGGGCAGTTACTCACGCGAAAACCCCCGAACTCTCAGGCGGCCAGCGCCAGCGCGTGGCCATGGGCCGGGCCATTGTGCGCCAGCCGCAGGTGTTTTTGTTTGACGAACCTTTGAGCAACCTCGACGCCAAGCTGCGCGTGCAAACCCGCCTGGAGATTCAAAAGCTGCACCGCGAACTCGGCATCACGTCGCTCTTTGTCACGCATGACCAGGTCGAAGCCATGACGCTGGCCCAGCGCATGATGGTGATGAATGCCGGCCGCATGGAGCAATTTGGCACGCCCGAGGAGGTGTACAACCGCCCGGCCAGCACCTTTGTGGCCAGCTTCATGGGCTCGCCGCCAATGAACTTGCTCAAACATGGCCCGAATGCCGACTTGGGTGGCCCGCCAAGGGCCTTGTTGGGCATACGGCCCGAGCATGTGAAAGTCACGCCCACGGGCTGGCCTGTGCAGGTGGAGACGATTGAAATGCTGGGCGCCGAACGGCTGGTGTATGGCCGGTTTGGCGACGAGCCACTGATTATTCGCACCGACGAAAGCGATGCCTGCCCAGAACTGGGCGCAACGCTTCACGTCACCCCCAAACACGAGCGCCTGCACTGGTTTGATCCAGCCACGACCCAGCGCATGGCTGAATAAACGTGCGTAGCGCAGGGCCGCCCCAAGCAAGCACAACCCCCTCGGGGGGCAGCGCATCACACGAAGTGCAAAGCGTGGGGGCTTATGCTTACCCGACATGGATAGCCCACCGGGGCGCAGGCAAACTGGCCCCTGAAAACACGCTGGCTGCCTTCAAACTGGGCGCCAGCCGGGGTTACCGCATGTTTGAATGCGACGTGAAACTGAGCCGCGACGACGTGCCCTTTTTGCTGCATGACGATACGCTGGACCGCACCACCAACGCCCAAGGCATCGCAGGCCAACACACCTGGGCAGCGTTGCAACAGCTCGACGCTGGCAGCTGGCATTCAAGCGCCTACGCTGGCGAACCATTGCCCAGCCTGGACAGCATCGCCGCGTACTGCATCGCCAACGGCTTTGATCTGAACATTGAGATCAAACCCACCACCGGCACTGACGAGCACACCGGCACCGTGGTGGCGCAGCATGCTGCGCGCCTGTGGCAAAACGAATCACGCAAGCCACTGCTCACCTCCTTCAAGCCCGAGGCCCTGCAAGCGGCGCTAGGTGCCGCCCCCGAGCTGCCGCGCGGCCTGTTGCTGCACGAGCTGTGGACGGGCTGGCTGGAAACCGCACTCATGCTGGGCTGCGTGGCCATCATCTGCAACCACAAGCTGTGGGACACCTCCCGTGTGACGCAGGCCAAAAGCGCAGGCTTTAAAACCCTGAGCTACACCGTCAACGAGCCAGCCGATGTGCAGCGCTTGCTGGCTTTGGACACCGACGGCATCATCACTGACAGGCTGGACAGGTTCAGACCTGGCGGGTAAAACGCGGGGGCCTGTTGAGTTCAGGCCTTCCAGCCCCGCCATAGCACCCACTGGCAGACGGCGGATGCCAGCACCATCGCGGCGTAGGTGGCCATCTTGCCGTCGTTGCCGAAAAGCACCAGGCCAGCGGCCAGCACCAACACATTGACTATAAAAATAATAGCTATTTGCACATGCATCGATTGGGCTACAGGTCTTTTTGACGCCAAAAACCGGCTGAAAAAACGGCTCGAAAGCACCAACAGCAACGCCATGATGGCAGCTGGTGCCAAAAAATTCAGGATGTGATCCAGCAGCAAATAGGCGGTCATGCGTGTTTTATGGGGAGTTTCACTGAGCAGGCTGCCAAGTCGTCACTTCAATTTTATAATGTGGCGATGTCTGTCTGGGCCCTGGGGCTAAACCATAACACTGCACCGCTGGATTTGCGTGGACGCTTTGCGTTCTCCATTGAACAGATGGCGCCTACCCTCAAGGGCCTGCGCGAGTCCCATGCCAGGCACCCGGAAGCCACCATCTTGTCAACCTGCAACCGCACCGAGGTGTACTGCGCCAGCGATGCCCCAGCGCTGGAACACACGCTGGCCTGGCTGGCGGGCAGCGGCGGTGTATCGGCCGATTTGCTGCGCGCCCACACCTATACCCTGCAAGGCGACCAGGCAGCGCGTCACGTGTTTCGCGTAGCCAGCGGGCTGGACTCGATGGTGCTGGGCGAACCACAAATCCTGGGCCAGATGAAAGATGCCGTGCGTGCCGCCGAAGGCGCTGGCGCGATGGGCAGCACCCTGCACCAGTTGTTCCAGCGCACCTTTGCGGTGGCCAAGGAGGTGCGCAGCTCCACCGAAATTGGCGCGCACAGCATCAGCATGGCGGCAGCCAGCGTGCGGCTGGCAGGCCAGTTGTTTGAAGACCTGGCCAATATCAAAATTTTGTTTGTCGGCGCTGGCGAGATGATTGACCTGGCCGCCACCCACTTTGCCGCCAAAAACCCGGCCCTGATGGTGATCGCCAACCGCACCATGGAGCGCGGTGAATCACTGGCCCGCAAGTTCGGTGCGCAAACCATGCCGCTGGCTGATTTGCCAGCGCGCCTGCACGAGTTTGATGCGGTGATCAGCTGTACCGCCAGTGTGTTGCCCATCATTGGTCTGGGGGCGGTAGAACGCGCCGTCAAGCTGCGCAAACGCCGCCCGATTTTCATGATTGACCTGGCCGTGCCGCGCGACATTGAGCCCGAAGTCAAAGCCCTGCCAGATATTTATTTGTACACGGTCGATGACCTGGCCCAGGTGGTGCAAACCGGCAAAGACAGCCGCCAGGCAGCGGTAGCCGAGGCAGAAGTCATCATTGACGCGGGCGTGCAAAACTTCATGCAGTGGCTGAACCAGCGCGGCACCGTGCCGCTGATTCAGCAGTTGCAGGCCCAGGCCGACGAGTGGCGCGCGATGGAAATCACCCGGGCCAAAAAGCTGCTGGCCAAAGGCGAATCTATCGACGCCGTGCTGGAAGCGCTGGCACGCGGCATGAGCCAAAAAATGCTGCACGGCACCCTGGCCGAGCTGCATGTGGGTGACACGACGCACCGCGAAGCCACCGCACACACGGTGTCCAAGCTGTTTTTGCGTGGGTCGGCCCGATCAAAAGCGGACGACGCTGAGCGTTAGCTGCGGCGTTTAGCCGCGTATGCCCTCACACCTGCTGCCTCCCCACGGGAGATGGCGTTTTTCAGATTTTCCACATGAAACCCTTTTTAAGACAAACCCTGGAGCGCCAGTTACTTCGGCTGCATGAGCTGGACGCCCTGCTGTCTGCGTCTGACGTGGTCAGCAACATGGAGCGCTTTCGCGCCTTGAGCCGCGAGCATTCCGAAGTCAGCGTTGTGGCTGAGCAGTACCGCAAACTCACCGCGCGCGAAGCCGACCTGACCAGCGCCCAGGAGTTACTGGCAGCCAGCAAAGGTGATGCTGACATGACCGCCATGGCTGAAGAAGAAATTGACGCCGCCAAGGCGGACATCACGCAGATTGACGACGCACTGCAGCTGATGCTGATCCCCAAAGACCCGGACGATGTGCGGCCCGCGTTTGTTGAAATCCGCGCCGGCACGGGGGGCGATGAGTCGGCGCTGTTTGCCGCCGATTTGTTTCGGCTGTACACCCGCTATGCCGAGCGCAGTGGCTGGCGCACGGAAATCATCAGCGAGTCCAGCAGCGAGCTGGGCGGCTACAAAGAAGTGGTGCTGCGCATTGAAGGCGCCCCCGATGCCCAAGGCGTGGGCGTGTACGGCAAGCTGCGTTTTGAATCCGGCGGCCACCGGGTGCAGCGGGTGCCGACGACGGAGACACAAGGCCGCATCCATACCAGCGCCTGCACGGTGGCGGTACTGCCCGAGCCGGACGAACTCGAAGCCATCAAAATCAACCCGTCAGACCTGCGCATTGACACCTACCGGGCCAGCGGTGCAGGTGGCCAGCACATCAACAAGACCGACTCGGCCGTACGCATCACCCACCTGCCGACCGGCATCGTGGCCGAATGCCAGGACGGCCGCAGCCAGCACGGCAACAAGGCGCAAGCCCTGAAAGTGCTGACAGCACGCATCCATGAAAAAGACCGCTCCGAGCGCGCAGCAGTGGATGCCGCCATGCGCAAAGGCCTGGTTGGCACCGGTGACCGCAGCGACCGGATTCGCACCTACAACTTCCCGCAGGGCCGGATGACCGACCACCGCATCAACCTGACGCTGTACAAGCTGCTGACCATCATGGAAGGCGACCTGGAAGACGTGGTGACGGCCCTGCAGGTGGCGCGCGGTGCGGAGCAGCTGGCCGAGCTGGAAAGCGCGTCGCAGGGCTGAAAAGCGTCAAAATGTGCCTGAGAATGCCTTTTTTACCTATCCAATCAGCCTTTAGACCAATGAATACATGCGCGAGCAGCTCCTGTTTTAATAGCGTCAGGAAACGGGCAGTTTGACCTTTCTCAGCATCAGCCAAGCCTTGGCAAGCGCGCAAACCCTGGGCCTGGGCAGGCTGGACGCCCAGTTGCTGCTGCTGCACGCGCTGGGCAAGCCCGATACTGAACGCGCCTGGCTGGTGGCGCATGACGCTGATGCCCTGGCAGAACCTGCGGCCGAGGCGTTTGGCCGTTTCAGCCTGCGCCGCGCCGCTGGTGAACCGCTGGCCTACATCGTCGGCTACAAAGAGTTTTTTGGGCTCCGGTTCAGGGTGGACTCGCGCGTCCTGGTGCCCCGGCCCGATACCGAAACGCTGGTGCAGTGGGCACTGGATGTGGCCCAGGACTTTGCTGCGCCCAACATGCTGGACCTGGGTACAGGCAGCGGTGCGGTGGCTGTTGCGATAGCGCACAGCGCCAAGACAAGCGTGACCGCCACCGATTTCAGCGCAGACGCCTTGGCCGTGGCGTCACAAAACGCCCGGCAACTGGGGGCTGATGTGCAATTTGTTCACAGCCACTGGTTCGACAAAGTTAGCAGTCACTACCACGTCATCGCCAGCAACCCGCCCTACATTGCCAGCGCAGACCCCCACTTGGCGGCGCTGACGCATGAACCCTTGAATGCCCTGGCAGCAGGTGCAGATGGGCTGGACGACATCCGGCACATCATTGAACGGGCGCCGCATCACTTGTTGCCAGGCGGCTGGCTGCTGCTGGAGCACGGTTACGACCAGGCGGCTGCCGTGAGCGTGTTGCTGGCCGGTCGCGGCTTTGCACAGGTGCAAAGCCGGACGGACCTTGCGGGGATTGCGCGCTGTTCTGGCGGACGGTGGGATAATTGAGCAATTGATTTTTAAAGGACCACACCATGGATGAAACCCAAGCCCGCATCGACCAGATCGTGAAATCCAGCGACGTCGTGCTGTTTATGAAGGGAAACCCCAACTTTCCGCAGTGCGGTTTTTCAGGCAAAGCGATTGCCGTGCTCAAGGCCTGCGGTGTGCCCAAGCCGATGACGGTGAACGTGCTGGAAGACGGCGAGATTCGCCAGGGCATCAAGGAATACAGCAACTGGCCGACGATTCCGCAGCTTTACGTCAAGGGTGAGTTTGTCGGCGGCTCGGACATCATGATGGAGATGTACGAAAACGGTGAGTTGCAGCAGCTGCTGGGCGCACCGGCGGCCTGAAAAACTGACAGCGGCTACTTCGTGTAGCCTGCACACGCCCCGGCGTCTACCCCGCCCTTGCATTCGCGCTTGAGCCGGCTGCTGCGTTCTGTTTTGGTTTCTTGTGAACCGGATATGAACTTTGCTTTGGCCCCAGCTTGAGCCTTGGGTTTTTTGCTTTTCTTCTTGGTGGTTTTGATCGGCGGGTTCAACACGTCAGGTGCTTGCGCTTGAGCGGTGCCTACCCATAAAAAACCAGACAGAGCAAGAATCCACAAAGTTTTGTTGAGCATCACACGCATCTTTCTTCGTTATTGAAGTTTGGGGTCACCATAGTTTTCATCGTCCGGCGGGCCTTCGGTCGGCACACGAAAACCTTCGCTGGCCCAGGCACCAAAGTCATGGTTTTTGCAGCGCTCACTGCAAAACGGCCTGAACGGATTGCTGGCGGCATACAGTGCATCGCCCTGACAGGCTGGACACACCACCACTTTGGGTTTGAACGAATCGATCGCCATCATCGCAGCCCCACCGGCCCTCAGGAGCACAGCGTCAGTTCAAAAGACGCATCGACACCCGCAGCATGCAGGCGGTCGTCGCTGCCGTGGTTCATCAGCCGTACCGACACCATCAGGCGGTTGCCGCTGATCTCGGGGATCAGTCCGGGTGCTGGGTCAATGCGCAGGCGCAGCAACTGAAAAGTACGGCCCTGCGGCAGGTTTTGCTGGTACACGCCTTCCGGGGCGGTGACCATTTGCGGTGCGCCAGAATCGCGCAGCAGTTGCAGCAGCAGTCGAACGGACTCGGCCAGCGGCACCAGGGTAGCAATCCAGCGCTGCAAGTCCTGCTGGCGGGCGCTGGCGGCTAGGTGCTGCCAGGCGAAGTAAGCCGGCAAATCAAATTCACAGGTGCCGCCGGGTATGCCCACGCGGCTTCGGATGCTCATCAGCCAGTCGTTTTCAGTCAGGGACTGGCCCGCCTTGCCGGCCAGTGCATTGAGGTTTGAAAAGCAGACATCGAGCTGGCCCGTCACCTCGTCCAGCACGCCCTCGGCAATCGCCGGGTTGCCGCGATAGCCGTTCAAAATATGTTTTTGCTTTTCCAGGTCTTTGAGCACATCGGTTTTCAAATCGGCTCTGGCGGCAACATCCATCACCTCAAAAATCGTGGTGATGGCGTAGTGGTGGTCGAGCGGATGTTCGCGCGCCACCAGTTCGCCCAGTCGGCGAAACAGCTGTTCAAGTCGCAAATAAGTACGTATGCGTTCGTTGAAAGGGTATTCGTAGAGGATCACGGCGAGGTCTTTGTCAGCGCGAAGGCTGTGAGTTATCACGAATCATAGCGTGATGCGATCTGCTATTTTTTGAATCTGTTCAGCCAGACCGGCCAGGCTCAAACCGTCGTTGTAGATCACCCAGTCAGCTGCCGCAAGGCGCTGGGCACGGCTGGCTTGCAGGGTGATCACCTTTTCAACCGCGTCCCGCGTCCAGCCGCTGCTGACACCGTTGGGGTCGCTGTCGCGCGCCATGACGCGGCTGATTTGTGTGGCCTCCTCGCAGTCAACGACCAGCACTTTGTCGAGCTGCTGACGCCAGCGTTGGGACTCGACCAGCAGGGGAATGTCGAACACCACACAGCGGCTACCGGCCTGGCGTGCCGCCTCGGCTTGCCGGGCGGCTTCCTGGCTGACCAGCGGGTGGATGATGGCTTCGAGTTTTTCTTTGGCTGCAGGATCTGCCAACACAAGCTGGCGCATCACAGTGCGGTTCATCGCGCCTTCAGGCGTGATGGCATCACGGCCGAATTGCGCGGCAATAGCGCTGATGGCTGCGCCTCCTGGCGCTGTTGACGCGCGTGATATCGCGTCAGCATCGATCAGCGTCGCGCCACGCTGAGCCAGCATCTGCGCCGCGGTGCTCTTACCGCTGCCAATACCGCCTGTCAAGCCTAGGCGCAGCACTTACAAACCCACCCAGCGAAGAATGGCCTGCGGCCCAAACACCATGGCCGTAAAACCCGCACCCGCCAAAAACGGGCCGAATGGCACATAGCCGCCTTCGCGCAAGCCGCTTGAAAATTTCATCGCCAGACCCACGACCGTTCCTATCACAGAGGCCATCAAGATGATGGGGACCAGCGCCGACCAGCCAAACCAGGCACCCAGCGCTGCAAACAGCTTGAAGTCGCCGTAACCCATACCTTCCTTGCCACTCGCTGCCCGGGCCACCCAATGCTCGGCAGTCCATGGCCAGTGCGGCGAGCCGCTTCCCGTGAACAGCTTGAAGGCCCAATACACCGCCCAAAGTGACAGGTAACCTGCAACAGCGCCCCACAAGGCATCAGGCAATGCCACTGACGGGTTAAGCTGCAAAGCCGCGAAAATCAACCCGGCCCACAACAGCGGCAGGGTGATGTCGTCGGGCAGCAAGGTGGTGTCCCAGTCAATCACGGCCAGGCACAAGAGCGCCGCCGAAAACCCGCACCAGGCCAAGGCAGCTGGCGTGTTGCCCCAGTGCCAGACACAAAAGGCAAACAGCAGGCCGGTGCTGAGCTCAACAACGGGATAGCGAATGCCAAAAGGCGAGCCGCAAACCAAACACTTGCCGCGCAAAAAAACATAGCTCAGCAGGGGGATGTTTTCGTACCACGCGATCATGTGGCCACAGCTGGAGCAGCGCGAGCGGGGCGACAGCAAACTGAGTTTTTCTGTCGCTGGAATAGCTGCCGCAGTGTGGTGCGCCTGGCCTGACAGCTCAGCACATTCAGCAGCCCACTGCTGCTCCATCATTTTGGGCAAGCGGTAAATCACCACATTCAAAAAACTGCCGATCAGCAGGCCCAACAAACCCGCCAAACCAACCAGCACATCGCCAGGCAAACCGTCCAGCATCAAACGACTTGGCCCAACTTGAAAATGGGCAGGTACATGGCCACCACAATGCCGCCAATCAGGGAGCCCAAGAACACGATGATGATGGGCTCCATCAGGCTGGACAAACCGGCCACCATTTCATCGACTTCAGCCTCGTAAAAGTCGGCCGCCTTGCCCAGCATATGGTCAACCGAACCGGACTCCTCGCCAATCGCGCACATTTGCAGCACCATGGTGGGAAACAGGTTGGCATTGGTCATGGCGGCGGTCAGACTGGTACCGGTGGAGACTTCCTGCTGGATTTTTTCAGTGGCGTCCGCGTATTTGGAGTTGCCCGACGCGCCGCCGACCGAGTCCAGCGCCTCAACCAAAGGCACACCTGCAGCAAACATGGTGGACAGGGTTCGCGTCCAGCGGGCGATGCAGGATTTTTCAATCAGCACGCCAAACACCGGGACTTTGAGCAGGGCCCTGTCCATGAAGCGCTGGACTTTTTCGCTGCGTTGCCAAGCCTGAAAAAAGAAGTACAGGCCGCCACCAATGCCGCCAAAAATCAGCCACCAATAAGCCACAAAAAACTCGCTGATAGCAATCACGAAAAGCGTTGGCGCGGGCAGATCGGCACCGAATGATGAAAACACGCTTTTGAACGCAGGAATCACAAAAATCATGATCACCGCCACCACCACAAAAGCCACCACCACCACGGAAATCGGGTACATCAGCGCCGATTTGATTTTGGACTTGATGGCCTCTGTCTTTTCCATGTAAACGGCCAGGCGGTCCAGCAAGGCCTCCAAAATACCGGCAGCCTCGCCAGCCTCGACCAGGTTGCAGTACAAGGCGCTGAAGTACAGCGGATATTTGCGGAAAGCCGCACTCAGCGATGTGCCGGTTTCAACATCGGTACGCACGTCATTGAGCAGCTTGGTCACACTGGCGTTGGCGTTGCCACGGCCCACAATGTCAAACGACTGTAGCAAGGGCACGCCCGCCTTCATCATGGTGGCGAGCTGACGGGTAAAGATGGCAATGTCTTTGGGCTTGATGGATTTGCCCGAACGCATCCGGCGTTTTTTGATCTTGGTTGGCAAAACACCCTGACGACGCAAGGCCGACTTGACCTGGTTTTCACCGGCGGCACGAATTTCACCACGAACCTGTTTGCCACCCCGGTCCTTGCCTTCCCACTCGAAAACGAATTCCTGGATACCTTTGGATGCAGTTGCCATGATGCTTTCTCGTTTTACAGGTTCAGCAAATGAAACAAGCCATCAGACATGGCATCAGACATTGGTGCAGCCCAACACTTCTTCAAGCGATGTCATACCCAGTTTAACTTTGTACAAGCCAGACTGGCGCAAGCTGTTGACACCTTCGCGCTGGGACTGCTCAGCAATCTCCAGAGCGGTACCGTCACGCAAAATGATGCGCTGGATTTCTTCGGTAATCGGCATGACCTGGTAAATGCCTACGCGGCCCTTGTAACCGTTGGTGCACATCGAGCAACCGACCGGGCGGTACGGCGTCCAGCTGCCATCAATGTCTTCTTCCTTGAAGCCTGCTTCGATCAATGTTTCACGAGGAATGTCTGCGGGCTTTTTGCAGTTCAGGCACAAGCGCCTGGCCAGCCGCTGCGCAGTGATCAAAATCACGCTGGAGGCAATGTTGAAGGGCGCAATCCCCATATTGCGCATGCGGGTCAGGGTGGTCGGTGCGTCGTTGGTGTGCAGGGTTGACAGCACCAGGTGACCGGTTTGCGCAGCCTTGATGGAGATGTCCGCTGTCTCTAAATCGCGAATCTCACCCACCATGATGATGTCCGGGTCTTGCCGCAAAAAGGCCTTGAGCGCGACCGGGAACGTCATGCCAGCCTTGTCGTTCATGCTGACCTGGTTCACACCAGGCAAGGTGATCTCGGCCGGGTCTTCTGCGGTGGCAATGTTGATGCCGGGCGTGTTCAAGATATTCAGGCAGGTGTAGAGCGACACGGTTTTACCCGAACCCGTTGGCCCCGTGACCAGCACCATGCCGTAAGGCCTGCCGATGGCGGCCAGCAAACGCTCTTTTTCAGCAGGCTCGTAACCCAGCGCATCAATACCCAGCTTGGCACTGCTCGGATCCAGAATACGAATAACGATCTTTTCACCAAACATCGTGGGCAGCGTGCTGACCCGAAAATCGATCACCCGGTCCGGACCAATTTTCAGCTTCATCTTTCCGTCTTGCGGCACGCGCTTTTCAGAAATATCCAGCTTGGAAATCACCTTGATACGAGCGGCCAGTTTTTCCTTGATGGCGACAGGCGGTGAGGCAATCTCGCGAAGCTCACCATCGACCCTGAAACGCACCCGGTAGCTGTGTTCAAACGGCTCAAAGTGCAGGTCAGATGCCCGCATGCTGAAAGCATCGAGCAGCATTTTTTGTAAAAACTTGACGACCGGTGCATCTTCCACCTCAGACACTGCAGCGTCCGGGCTTTCGCTTTGCATCTCGGCGCTGTTTTCATCGAACTCGAAGTCATCGCCAATGATGCTTTCCATCGCTTCCGAAGCGGTGGTTGTGGACGCCTCGACCAGCTTGGACAGCTTGTCGTACTCAGCGATCACCCAGTCGACGCCCATTTGGGTCGAGAATTTGATTTTTTCAGCCGCTTCCTGGTCTGACGGGTCAGCCGTCGCGACGATCAGGCGGTTGTTGCGCTTGCTTAAAACAACAATTCGGTAGGTCTGGCAAATTTTGGCATCCAGCAGGCCTTTTGGCAGCCGCTGGGTGTCAATGGCTTCCAGATCCAGCAGCGGCGCGGCAAAAGCCGACGACATGGTGTGTGCCAAGTCGAAGGGTGAGACCACGCCGGAACCTGTCAGCTCGGCGATAAAACTGGTGCGCCCTGTCTTGGCTTTGCTGAAGATGTCTTCAGCAGCTTTTTGGCCCAGTTTTCCTGCAATCACCAGGGCCCGACCCAGGCCAGGCAAAGCAACAGTCGAGCTTTCTTTGGTCAGGGATTCAACAGCGGCCATGGTTGTTTCAATGTCTGGATCTGGGTCTTCGGTGAAAGATAACAGCGTTGACCCAAATCATCAAGCGCGCCTGTCAAGAAGCTGGGATGCCAGTTGCTTCAATGCATCAGCGTGGGTATTTTGCGGCAGGTTTTGCAAGGCGTCCAGCGCACGTTGGGCCTCGGCAGCCGCTGCGTCACGGGTGGCTGTCAAGGCGCCTGTTTTTTGCACAATCGCGATGATTTGCGCCATGCTGGCAGTGCCGCCGGTTTCAATGGCTTCGCGGATGACACTGCATTCGTGGGGGGTACCGCGCTGCATGGCGATGATGAGTGGCAAGGTGGCTTTGCCTTCGCGCAAGTCGTCCCCCAGGTTTTTACCCATGACCTGCACGTCCCCGTCGTAGTCCAGCACATCGTCAATCACCTGAAAGGCTGTGCCCAGTGCCTGCCCATAGTCGGCGCAGCTTTGCTCAATCAGGGGTGATGACCCGGCCAGCAAGGCGGCCAATCGGGCACTGGCCTCAAACAGCTTGGCGGTTTTGGAGCGGATGACCCGCAGGTAGCCGTCTTCGGTCAGGCTGGCGTCGTGCATGTTCATCAGCTGCAACACCTCGCCCTCGGCAATGACGTTGGTGGCTTCAGCCAGCGTCTGCATGATGCGCATGTCGCCGGCTTCGACCATCATCTGAAATGCGCGGGAATACAAAAAGTCGCCCACCAGAACGCTGGCCGGGTTGCCGAAAGCCTCATTGGCAGTGGCGCGGCCGCGCCGCAAGGTGGATTCGTCCACCACGTCATCGTGCAGCAGTGTGGCGGTATGGATAAATTCGACCACCGCAGCCATGTTAAAGCGCTGCTCTTGCTGGTAACCCAGAGCGCCGCACATGAGCAGCAGCAGGGACGGCCGCAGCCGCTTTCCGCCTGCGGCAATGATGTATTGCGAGACCTGACTGACCAGCGGCACATCAGACTGCAAGCGCCTGGCAATGACAGCGTCCATCCCCCTCATGTCGTCGGCAATGAGGGCAAGCGCGGCAGCGGTGCTGGATGAGTTGGCAGACAAAGGAGGTGGATTTCAACAATAAAGAGGTGTGATTATAGGAAGACGCACGGCAACTGCAGCCCTGTTTTCAAGACGCCTGTGCGCGGTAGGGCGTGGTTGGCTTGCCGTGCTAGAATCTCGGGTTCTGTGGAAATTCGTCTGCAGAACTCAATATATAAGAGGTCTTACATGTACGCGGTCATAAAAACTGGTGGCAAACAATACAAAGTTGCTTCCGGTGAAAAAATTAAAGTAGAACAGATTGCTGCGGACGTAGGCCAAGAGATCGTTATTGACCAGGTGTTGGCTGTCGGAATCGGCGCTGATATCAAAGTTGGTACGCCCTTGGTGCTAGGTGCCAGTGTTACTGTGACAGTCATTTCTCACGGCAGAGGCGACAAGATTCGCATTTTCAAAATGCGCAGGCGCAAGCACTACCAAAAGCGTCAGGGCCATCGGCAGAACTACACAGAACTGCAAATCGGCGCGATTGCTTCCTAAGCATCAGGAGTAAAGAAAAATGGCACAGAAAAAAGGCGGCGGCTCTACGCGAAACGGGCGTGATTCACAGCCCAAAATGCTTGGCGTCAAAAAATTTGGCGGCGAAGTCATCAACGCAGGCAGCATCATTGTTCGCCAGCGCGGCACCCGGTTTCACCCCGGTACCAATGTCGGTATCGGCAAGGACCACACACTGTTTGCACTGATAGACGGTCAAGTCTCCTTTGCCATCAAAGGTGCGTTGTCCAAGCAAACTGTCAGCGTGACGGCTGTTGCCACCCCGGCATAAGTCAATTACTTCGACAAGTCCTTGTGACACCCTCGAAGCCCCGACCCGTCGGGGCTTTTTTATTTGTAGACTACTTCTCTTGAGTGATCTGATGAGAGCCACACCATGAAATTCGTTGACGAAGCCTTTATTGACATTGCCGCTGGCGATGGCGGGGCGGGCTGCGTCTCGTTCAGCCATGAAAAGTACAAAGAGTTCGGCGGCCCGAATGGGGGCGACGGCGGGCGTGGCGGGCATGTGTATGCGGTAGCCGACATCAACCTGAACACGCTGGTGGACTTCCGGTTTTCGCGTCGCCATGATGCCAAAAATGGCGGTCATGGCATGGGCTCGGACATGTTCGGCGCCAAGGGTGATGACGTGATTCTCAAAATGCCGGTCGGCACGATACTGACGGACGCAGAAACCGGCGAAACCCTGTTCGAGTTGATGGAGCCAGGCGAGCAGATTTTGATTGCCAAAGGCGGCGATGGCGGCTTTGGCAATTTGCGGTTTAAAAGCTCGACCAACCGCGCACCGCGCAGCAAAACACCGGGCTGGCCGGGTGAACGCAAAAGCCTGAAGCTGGAACTGAAAGTATTGGCTGATGTGGGTTTGCTGGGCATGCCCAACGCGGGCAAGTCCACCTTCATCACCGCCGTGTCCAACGCCAGGCCGCGCATTGCCGACTACCCCTTCACCACCCTGCACCCCAACCTGGGGGTGGTGCGCGTCGGGCCGGAGCAAAGCTTTGTGGTGGCCGACTTGCCCGGCTTGATTGAAGGCGCCTCAGAAGGCGCTGGCCTGGGACACCTCTTTTTGCGCCACCTGGAGCGTACCCGCCTGCTGCTGCATATTGTGGACCTGGCCCCGTTTGACGAAGGCGTGGACCCGGTGGCGCAGGCCAAGGCGATTGTGGGCGAGCTGAAAAAGTACGACGACGCCCTGTTTAAAAAACCGCGCTGGCTGGTGCTGAACAAGCTGGACATGGTGGACAACGACAAACGCGCGGAAATCGTCCAAGACTTCGTCAAGCGCTTCAAGTTCAAAGGCCCGGTGTTTGAAATATCGGCCCTGACACGTGAAGGCTGCGAGCAACTGATCAAAACCATTTACCAGCACGTCAAGAAAGTGCAAAAGAGCGAGCAACCGGTCGAAGAAATCGACCCCCGCTTTGTGGAGTTGCCGCCAGAGTAAGCTGACCACTATCAATTCAGGAGCTGCTCGCGCAGGTATCCATTGGTCCAGAGCCTTAAAAGGCTCCTGAAAACAGCTCAAAATCGCCTTAAAACCCTGCCACACTCCCAAGATGCAAGACAAACCCGGCTCCAACGCACTGCTGCATGCCAAACGCATTGTGGTCAAGGTCGGTTCCAGCCTGGTTACCAATGAAGGGCGTGGCCTGGATGCTGTGGCGATTGGCCAATGGTCCGAGCAACTGGCGGCGTTGGTCAAGGATGGGCGTGAGGTCATCATGGTCAGCAGCGGTGCGATTGCCGAGGGCATGAAGCGCCTGGGCTGGGCAAGCCGGCCCAAAGCCATCCATGAGCTGCAAGCCGCTGCCGCTGTTGGCCAGATGGGTTTGGTACAGATGTACGAAACCAAGCTGCATGAAAACGGCGTCAAGAGCGCCCAGGTCTTGCTCACACATGCCGACCTGGCCGACCGGGAACGCTACCTGAATGCCCGTTCGACGCTGCTGACCCTGCTCAGCCTGGGCGTGGTACCCGTCATCAATGAAAACGACACCGTCGTCAACGACGAGATCAAGTTTGGTGACAACGACACGCTGGGCGCGCTGGTCGCCAATCTGGTCGAGGCCGACGCGCTCATCATCCTGACCGATCAAAAAGGCCTGTATACCGCTGACCCGCGCAAGGATCCTGCTGCCCGGTTTGTGGATGTGGGCAAAGCCGGAGATGCAGCACTGGAGGCCATGGCCGGCGGCGTGGGGTCGAGTATTGGCAGCGGCGGGATGATCACCAAGATCCTGGCGGCCAAGCGGGCGGCAGGCTCAGGCGCATCGACCGTGATTGCCTGGGGACGGGAGCCATCGGTGCTGATTCGCTTGAGCCAGGGCGAAGCGATTGGCACGCTGCTGGTGGCGCAAACCGCCAAAAATCAGGCCCGAAAACAATGGATGGCCGATCATCTGCAAATGCGCGGCTCGGTCACGGTGGACGCCGGCGCAGCGGCCAAAGTCGCAGGCGAAGGCAAGAGCCTCCTGCCCATTGGCATGACCGCGGTGCAAGGTGAGTTTTCACGGGGTGATGTGATTGCCATCAAAGGCCCCGACGGCGTCGAAATCGCACGCGGGCTGGCCAACTACGCCAGCGCTGAGGCGCGGCTGATTTGCCGCAAGGCCTCCACCGAGTTTGACAAGCTGCTGGGCTACACCGGCGAACCAGAAATGGTACACCGCACCAACCTCGTCTTGATGCGCTGATGCCAGGGCGCTGGACCCCGGTTTACTGGTCCAGGTAGCGCTGCGGATTCTTCAGTTTATTCACCAGCTCAGTGACCGAGCCCACTGGCGCAGTCTGATCACACGCGCCCGCTCTGGCCAGGCGCAGGGGATGTTTGGACGGCATGTTGTCAAACACCGAACGCCACTGCGGATTGCTGACCAGATTCCATTTGCCGTCCGAAGAATAGCGGGCATAGGTTTTGAACTCACCGGTTGCGCAGCGCAATGCCTCGTACATCACGTTCCTGGCACCACTGCTGCTGGTCGCCACCACCACGTAGCGCACCAGACTGTCGCTTTTGGAAATGCTGACAGTCGCCGGGTCAATGCCGTACACCAGCGACAGGCTGGTCGGCACGTCAAACATGACCAGCTTTTTGTCATCGAACGCTGGCGGCGCTGGCGCTTCTGACTCTTTCCATTCCGCGTCACTGGCATAGACCTGCGCGTGCGCCTGGCCGACCATCGCTGACATAAAAGCGACCATTGCTAAAAAGACCAGAAAGGTCCGCGGTTTGTAGAAAAGTCTAGAAGTCATTTTTTTTCTCATCCGACACCATGGACTGATGACTGGTTTGCGGGTCGGGCTCAAAACTGGCGCCCGGCGGCA
>Ga0075464_10000264_pt1 | contig 22769 bp, 37 predicted proteins | sample DEB19_08_DNA_5_FD_75068 | JGI IMG/M metagenome (GOLD analysis project Ga0075464, IMG submission 75068) | Aqueous microbial communities from the Delaware River and Bay under freshwater to marine salinity gradient to study organic matter... | ecosystem: Environmental > Aquatic > Marine > Coastal ...
ATCGCTCCTCCCGATGACCACAAACGAAGCGCGAAAAAAGAACCGAAAGAAGCTTGAGCAGGCCGAAAAATTCTCTCGAGCTGACGACCGAAGCGGGGCGGAAAAGATCTGGCGACTTCACCTCAAAGACGCCCCCGAAGATGCCGACGTGCTCTTTAACGTTGGCGTGTGCATCCAACGCCGAGCTCAGGAATCGGCAGAACGCCACGAAGCCGCCACCTTTTTTAATCGCGTCGTTTCCTCTCCCGAGGCGACAATGGAACGCAAAGCTGACGCGCTCAACAACCTCGGTTTGCTCATGGAATCCATTGGCGAAAGCGAAAAGGCAATGGTGGCTTATGGCTTCGCGCTCAAGATGTTTCCGATGCACAAAGCCGCTCGCGTAAACCTTGGCGATTCGCACCGGCACTTCGGCAATTTTCATCAGGCCGATGAGGAGTTTCGCGTGGTGCTCAGCCAAGACAACACCTCACCCGAAGCTCACTTTTGCGCGGGTATGATTGCGCTCCTTCTCGGCGACTACAAACGCGGCTGGGAGGAATACCGATGGCGGGTGAAGGTGCCAAACTACCAGACGAAACCTTTCATCACCGACAATCCAAAGTGGGAGGGGCAACCACTCGACGCGAAAACGATTATCCTCACCGAAGAGCAGGGGTTCGGCGACAGCTTTCAGTTTTTGCGATACGCCCGATGGTTCAAAGCGCAGGGGGCGCGCGTGGTTTTTCGCGCTCAGCCTGCACTCCACCGCATCGCCGAAGGCTTCGACGCGATCGACGAGATCTGCCACCTCGGCCACGAGCCCGCCTTCGACTTCCACCTTCCGCTAATGGACGCCCCGCATTACGCAGAGACGACATTGGCAAACATCCCAACAGCTCATTGTTTGCGCGTAATGCCACGCTGGGAGCGTTATTCGTTGCAGACGAGTAATCTACTCAGGAAGCGAATCGGCATCGTGTGGGCAGGCTCACCCGCTCACGGCAAAGATAAGGCGCGATCGATCCCCGCCGAAGCCTTCCAAGCGATGATCGACGCTAACCCAGCCCACGATTTTTATTCTCTTCAAGCAGGCCCGAAGCAACCCGAAATTCAGAAGCTCCGCGGGCTCAAAGACGACCTCTCTTCCTCAATCAAAGATTGGACAACGACAGCGCAAATCCTTTCGTGCCTTGACCTCCTCATCAGCGTTGACACCGCGTGCGTCCACCTCGCCGGGGCTCTCGGTCGCCCCGTCTGGATGCTCACCCCTTACTCCCCAGATTGGCGGTGGCTTCTCGCCCGCACCGATTCACCGTGGTATCCACGCCTTCGCCTTTTTCGACAACCCGCCGCCGACGACTGGCAAACCCCACTCACACAAATCTCTGATGCATTACAGGCTTTATAACTTCCTTCTTCAGCGCGCCGAGCAAGACGTTTACCCGGAACCGCCTTCGTCCATCCATTCGCAAATCACGGGGCACATGGCCCCGCTTTTCGTCGCTACGCTACCCAGCAACGCGCAGATTCTCGACATAGGGTGTGGGCAAGGGGGGGCGTTGCAACTCTTTGATGTGCTACGTTGTAAAGCAGTTGGCATCGGTATCGGAGAAGAAGATTTAGAAGCGTGCCGAGCGAAGAATTTAGAGGTGTTCAAGATGGATCAGAACGAAATGACTTTCCCCGAAAACTACTTCGATGGCGTGTGGGCGCGGCACGTTCTCGAGCACTCCCTGGCCCCGCTCTTCACCCTCACCGAAATCGCCCGCGTGCTCAGGCCAAGGGGCAGGCTTTACGCCGAGATGCCCGCCCCGAATACATCATGCCGCCACGAAACTAACCCCAACCACTACTCAGTTTTCGGAAGTGAAGCGTGGGCGGAGTTGCTTTTCAAGGCAGGGTTCGACGATGTGCAGATGGTATCGATCCCGCTCCAAACTGGCGCAGGCGCAGACGAGTATTACGCGTTTACGGCTACTAAATTATGATTAAAATCCACTACGCAGGGCAACCGGGACAAGGCTTTGGATGGGGGGTGGCAAACCATTATTTGCGCACCGAGATTGCCCGTCTCACCCCCCTTGTTGACTTCCCCGAAAAAGCCGACGTAGTCGTGATGCCACTCGCAAACCACGACCTCGACCCCGCAACCCGAGAACGCGCGCGAATCAACCTCGCCATCACGTTTTTCGAGTCGCAACTAGGGGAGAGAGCAAGGGAAAACGCGCACAGGTACAACGCCGTTTTTGCGGGCTCTTCGTGGTGCGTTTCTCGCCTCGCCGAGCGCGATATTCACAACGCCTCACTGCTTATCCAAGGGGTTGATCGGCAAGTTTTCAAGTGGGCACCCCCTCGCCCGCGTGACGGTCAGTTTCGCATCTTCAGTGGCGGGAAATTCGAGTGGAGGAAGGGGCATGATCTAGTGATCGCCGCCTTCCGGCGCCTCATCGAAACTCACCCGACGGCCCACCTCGTGTGCGCGTGGTACAACCCGTGGCCCGGCTTATTCGCCACGATGGCAAACTCTCCGCATATCGACACAGCCGCGAACGGCGGGACGCAAGAGCAGTTCTTCGCAAACCTCCTCCTCATCAACGGCATCCCGCTCCACCGCTTCACGATTCTTCCTCACCTTACTCACGGGCAACTCGCCGAAGAAATGACCGCCACCGATTGCGGGCTCTTCCCCAACCGATGCGAAGGTGGCACCAATTTGGTGGCGATGGAATACGCGTCAATCGGCAGGCCAATCGTAGCCAACGCGCTCACAGGGCACGCCGACATCCGCGACGCGATTACCCACAAAATCTTTGCCACCGAGGATTCGATGGGGTGGGCGGTGCAGACCATCGAAGAAATTCACGCGAAGCTCGTGGTCGCCGCGTCGGTAGAGCCAACGCCGATCCTCACCGCCCCCGTCTGGGAGTGGTCAACTGCCGCCCGCAAGATCGTCGAAACCGCACAGTCAATTGACCTTCAAGCTTGGCGGTGGCACAATCTCTAGACGATGAGCAACTTCACCGACGCCTGGACAGAACTCTACAACGCGCAGACCGAGGCGACAGGCATCGCCTACGTTGCCACGGTCAACCTGATAACGGGCCCGTGCATCCTCTCGACAATCGCGCTTCGCCCTAAACTTTCCCTCTCATCTTTCACCGAAGATGGCGGCGTTCCTTTTCAAATGCTTGTCTCGACCTTTCCCAATGGTGATCCCCCAGCGCAGTGTGCGATTGAGTTGCTTGGGCTTCCAAATCTCTACCTCTACGACATGGACACCAACAACGGCGTCTACTACATGACCGCCCAAGACCGCACCAAAAAATAATGACACTCGAAGCCGCCGTTGAATCAGCTTTTTCCGCCGTCCTGCGCACCTATCAGACGGAGCTTGCCGAGGTGCGAATCAACCTTGCATCGTCTGGCCTCTCGCAGACCGAAGTGGTCAGCGACACGCTCCCCGTCGAATACCAGCCGATGCCATGCATCACGCTGACGGCGACGAGTGGCGAGGAGTTGGTGAGACGCTCAGGAGCCTACGCCGTTACGCTCGAAATCCGCGCAGAAACAAGCGCCGTGCCCGCCGATGGGGCAATGAGCCTTGACGACCTCTACACCTACGCCACGCGCCCGCTACGCTACGATGTCCCCTCGTTCCCGACTGTGATGGATGCCGGGCAAGCCGCTTTGCGAATGCACGGAATCAACCGCCGCCAATCCTCATTTGATCAGGAGGCAGGTGATGCCTTTTACGCGCGGACGATGACAGTGGAAATCATCTGCGCGCTTCGCTGATTCTGTGGGTTGCGAATAGATCAACGCCTCCCCAATATCGGGAGACATGAGCGAGCAAATTGACGAAGCAACAAGGGCGGAACTCGAAGCAGATATTGCGATGCGCACAGCGTTCATCGCCACGCTCCCCGAAGGATCTCTTGCTTTAGTCGCTTATTCAGAGGGGCTTGCAACGCGCATCGCTCAGCTCGCTTCGCTCCTACCACCTCCGCCAAAACCCAAGGCAGTTCTCACGCCTCCTTCTCCTCTCGACCCGCAACCAACCATCTAATTTATGGCCGCAATCACCATCACCGCCGCTAACCTAGTCCCATCCGCAAACGCGATCCGTTTCAACGGCGTTGCCGCTGAAACCATCACCCAAGGGCAGGCTCTTTACCAGCTCGCCGCAGGCACTTTCGGCAAGTGCGATAACAACCTTTCGCTCATCGCCGCGACGTTTGTTGGCATCGCCGAAAGCGCAGGATCCGCCGGGCAAACCATTTCCATTCTTCGGAGCGACACCGCTCTTGTGCTTGGCGGAACGCTCGTCACCGGCACCGCCGTCTGCACATCGCCGACCGCCGGGGGGCTCACCATCACGCCTGCCGACAACACCACGGGAAGCTTCGTCACCGTCATTGGCATGGCGACTTCAACGACCACGCTAAACTTCGGCGCGGGATACCTCTCATCCACCGCAATTTAATCCAACTACCCTATGCCATCCGTCACTCTTATCGGCACCGCTGGAGCCGCTTACGCACTACCAGCAGAAGAGCTTTTCGTTGACGCCGAAAGCGTCTCGCTCGACATCTCACCCCAATTTATCAAAGAGAAAAACAACGCGTTGGGCATCGTCAACGGCGTTGCTTACGGCCCGATGGAGTTGAGTCTTTCTATCAGCGGAAAAACACGAGTGAAGAGCGTCACAGCCCCCTACACGGGCTCATGTTTGCTTTCCGTTCTTGGCACCGCGTTCGTTCCTCAGACGACTTACACGACCCTCTCCGCAGGCACCCCGATCACCGCGATCTTCGGTGCGCCGACCACCGGCCTCTACCTCGAAAAAGCCTCTCTAACCTACGGCGAAGGTCACTTCGTTTCGTTTACTGCAGACTACAAAGCGCGCGGCGGAATCACCTAAGCAACGACCTCGAAACAAACAGGAGCGGGCACCTGAAAACCGCACAGAAACTCCATGGAAACAGGCACGAACAACGTCCCAATCGAGTCGCAAATTTTTCGTTGCGACAACCTCTCACTCGCCATCGCACTCTCTGCGATGGGTTGCAAATTCGCCCAATCAGACGGGCGCACTCTGGCAGGCCTCAACCAATACACCCTCGGGTTTATTCGTGGGCAAATTGACCCGAAGACAGGGGAGCCACGGGCAAAGGGGTTGACTCACGAGGACGCGATTAGATTGATCTGGAAGCAGGGGATCCCCGGCAATGTCATCTACTTTTTTGAGCGGTGCGAGGTGCTCACGGCGTTCTGCTTAGGGTGGGACGAGCAAGGGCAGACGGGCGTTGGTGACGAGGTGCCTATTGCCACCGAAGCCAAGGACGCCGGGCGCATCGCTCGCCGCTTGGCACAGACCCGAGCGGAGTTTATTGGCGACAAATACACCACCGCTTTGTGGCGCCGCCGAGACGAGGACGGCAACCTTTTCATCCCCGCCATCGCTCACAATATCGGCACGTCTTCCACCGAACCAACGGGCGACAAATCAACCCGCACAACCATCCGCGGCGCGTCGCTTCGCGCTGTCAAAATCTAATCCTATGGAAACCGAACTACCAACCGCCCCGCCCGAAGCCGAAGCTGAATTCGGGAAAGTCTACCACTTCGGCAAGCGTCAACTTTTCCCCTTTAGCTTCGCCCGGCAGACCGCCTTCCAACGCCTCGACGTCGGATCTTCCTCTCCGCTCGAAAGCGCGACGATGGTCGTCTATCTCTGCCACCAATCCCCTCGCGCAATCGACCGCGCACGGGGTGAGGAGGGGTGCAGGGCGTTTCGTTTGGCGTGTGCGGAGTGGGCGGACGCGCAGAAAATCGGAGTCAATTACCGAGATGCGGAGGGCGTTATTCGTGGCTCAGTTGCAGGCGACGCAATCAAGAAAATTGCAGACGAGATCTGGACAGACATTGCATCGGCGACGAGCGAACCGAACCTACCTGACAGCGACTGGGCACCCGCAAACCCAAACGTCTAACGCCGAGCCGCGAAGCCGCTTTCGTGGCTCGCGTTTCGGCGGTTCTTCATGGTAGCCTATCACCCGATGAAATCCTCTGGCAACTTAGCTACGCCGACGGGCTCAACTACGTTACCGCGTGGTGGGAGCTCTATTACGAGCGATGCGCAGGGGGCACGATTTACCACGGGGTGGATTGCCGGCGGGTGCGCCTGGAGAGCGAAGGAGGGGAATTGATATGACGATGCAAGTGGATTTATCGAAGTTTCGCGCGGCGCTTGTGGCGGTGAAAAACCAGACGAAAAAACCAGAGGCGGATATCGTTAACCGAGCGATGAGGGACGTGGCTTTTCGCTCTGCGAGCTTCACGCCGAAGGCGACCGCATCAAGCGTTCGAGCGGCTTTGACGAATCAAAATGTCAGCCTGCTCGCATCGCTGGCGGCGATAGCGTGCAACAAAAAATTCGGGGTGAAAAAGTGGACTCGCGTGCAACACAAGGAGATGATGGGGCGCGTTTTAACGCGAAGGAAAGCCGGGCTTGGCGCGCTTCGGGCGGGGTGGATTCCAGCGATCCAAGCGCTTGGCGGAAGCTATCGCGGTGCCAAGCTTCGCGCTGGATCCGCATCAAAAGGCACCGCTAAAAAAGCGACGATTAACAACCTATTCGGCACCATCAAAAACACCGTGATAACGAAAAACTACAAGGGGGAGGAGCAAGGGGTGGGGTCAATCAATATCGCAGTTGATGCCCTCGGAAAAGCAATTCGCTTCGTGATCAACGACCGCCAAACCTACCTTGACCGCAAGCGGGGGATCGTCAAGGTGCTCAAGGCGAACTCAGACAAATAATATGTCCACCGAATCCCTAGAATTTAAATCTTCCCTCGACTCATCCGCCTTCGCTCGCGGGCTTCGGAACATGGAGGAGGGGGCAAATAAAGCAGGGAGCAAAATTGCATCTTCTTTTGAGGGCATGGCGAAGGGCGGAGTCGCTTCGCTCGCCGCCGCGTTTAGCGTTGGCGCAATCGTCGCCTTCGGCAAATCGGTGATGGACTTCGCGGGCGACCTCCAAGATTCCAGCGATGCGATGGGCATCACCACCGATGCTTTGCAGGGGCTCAACGCGGTTTTTCTCGCAGGCGGAAGCGATGCTGAGACGACCAAGAAAGGGTTGATCACGCTTACCCGATCGCTCCAAGATATTGCCACGACCGCCGATGGGCCCGCGCGGAAGGCGTTGGACGCGCTCGGAATCTCGTTTGCCGACATTGCAGGGCTGACCGCAGACGAGGCAATGTATGTGATTGCCGACGCGATGAAGGCGGCGACGGATAAGGGGGCGGCGTTGGATGCGGCAATGACGTTGCTAGGTAAGTCAGCGTCAAAAATGGCCCCTGCTTTATTTGGTGGAGCGGCGGCGATGAGAGAAATTGCGGCCACAAGCCCAAAAATTAGCGACGAGGACATCAAGGCAATTGCAGACATGGGGGACGCTTGGGACGCGCTCGGCACTTCCATAAAAGTCGCGGCGGCAAATGCGTTCAGCTATTTCAGCAAAATTAAAACGGAAACGGCTAACACTCAAGGAGGAGAAGCGGCTTCAATGGCGTCTATTGGTGGAGGGTTTGGAGGCGGGTTTGGAGCACTTACTAACGTTGATTTTTCAAAAACTGGTCAGCCTGTTAACGATGGCGCCGCCGCATTTGAGGCGGAGTCGCTGGCAATTGGGGCGGAAACAAAAACAGTAAAAATGCCCATCGATCCCCGCATAAAAGCGGAGCAGGAAGCAAAACTTGCCGCGATTGAGAAGGAGGGGTCAGCGATGGAAAAAGCGGTGGCGGCTCGAGACAAAGCCGAAGCTGATTCAGCGGCGGCTCAACTCACTCTTAGCGAGCAACTACAGGAGGCAATCAAAAAGACTGGTGAGCTCCAAGAATACATTGCCAGCTCCGAAGGCATCGACCAAGTAAACGCACAGACCGAGTTGATTAAGCTGGAAGAAACCAAGCGTGATTTGATCGAAAAAGTTGCGAAGGAAAAGGCAGACGAAGCGAAGAAGGCGCAGGATCTTTTCCAGCAAAACCTTGACCGAGAAAACGCGGCAAAAGCCGACGCCTTCAAGGATGAGATGCACCGACAAAAAGCGTTGCAGGAGGTGCAGAAAGACCGCGCGGAAGAGGCAATGAAATTCGCCGACGACAACCTCGCCAAGGCGAAGCAAAACCTTGAAGACGTGTTCACGGGCAAGGTGAAAAAGCCCACAAAAGCCGAGACAAAGCTTGCCGCTCAGATGAGCACGGCGATGGGCGAAGACGTCGTGCAGGCGAATAAATTCGGGGCGGAGGGTGGGTTGGGGACGAAGCAACTTGACGCCACGGGCAAAGTGATTAAGGGGTTGGGCTCTACGGGCGGGCTCGGGGGGGCGGCTCGCAAAGATATGCCAAAAGGATCCGCCGAAGCCATCGCCCGCTTCAACCTAGCCAAGCAGCGACAGGAAGCCGCCAAGGGAAATCTGCAAAAAACAAACGAGATCCTCGACCTCATCAACAAGGGAATCAACGGAGCCAAATAAATGCCTGCAACCACCACTTACAAACCATCAAGCGGGGCGGGCTACGTGTTCGATGACACGACCACCCCCGTCGCGACCAAATCCGTCTGGGGGATGGATACGTTGACGCGCAAGGTGCAAGGCGCGCAACCCGAGGAGGTCGCCTATATCAACGGACTCGCCCAAGGCGACGTCACAAATTTCAACGGGCAACTTTGGTATCTGCAAAACTGGGACAGCGACCACGACCCAATTTACCCGACTATCACGCTCAACTATTTGGGGCTGAATGACGGCATCCCCGCGCCGTTCACAAGCGGGACAACGGTCGTGCAAACAGGCACGATCTCATGCACAACGCCGAGTAAGGCGAGCAGAACGTTTTCCTATTACACTCGGCAATCGACTTACAAATATATCAAAGCTTCTCGCCCGACGACTCCCACCTACACCACTCTTGACATCGCCTACACGCCGACAATTTTCAAGAGTGAGATCCGCAACGAAGACGGCACCGTCTACCTTGGCAACGCACCCGCCGGGCTCGTCACCGCGTTAACGCCGGTGGGCGTGGTGTTGACGACTACTATGACCGTGACCCCTGTCTTCGGCACCCCTTACTTCGAGTGTGAGGATAACGTCGTTTCACTCCTCCCATCTAACTAATGCCCAACCTCATCCCCATCCTACCGCGCGCGGATTCCTACCTTGAAATCAAGGCACTTGTGAATCAACTCGCCGACGAATTTGAGCGCGCTTATTTGGTCGACGGGCGCGGAACGACCGTGGCTAATTCGGTGACTGGCAGGGGAAGAAGTATCGACCTTGACCCCGCGGCAACGGCGGCGGGATCGATGACAGGCGAACCCGAGGGAGCATACCCCTACGTGATGCGGTCAAAAAAATACGGCTCAACAAACCCGAGCGACGACACCGCCCCGCTCAGCCTTGACCAAGCCAACCCCGACGAGTGGAAACGGAGTGATCCGCCAAGGAAAACGGCGGTGGCGATTAACGAAATTGGCGAAGGCACACCTCCTCAGGTTTTTCCAACAGCTGTCTACATTGCCGCTGGCCATGGAATCCCCGCGACGGGCGGGCCTTACTTTGTTTGGATAGAAAACAGCGGAACCACCCCAGACATCGACGGGCTCTATAATGCGACGTATGTAAGTGCCGATACATTTACGATCCCCGTTCAACTCACCGCCAACTCAGTCGGAGTCGGCACAATGGCAATCTCTACCGCAGGCGTGACCGTCAACGAGGAGGCGCGAATCTACATTAGCGGGAGTGGCTCGGGCACGTTCAGCCAAAAGATCTTCACACGGCAGAAAAAGTGGGACATCCGCGGCGGGCTCTACTATGTGAGTGGGGAAACGCTGGCGGAGTTCGACACCGAGTCGGGGAGTGGGAGCGCAGGCGGGGGGCTTCCTTGACCGCTGTCTTTTCGTGGCGTCGCCCCGCCTCGCTCCCCTTCACCCTTCACGACGCTTGGCTTTGGACTGGCGCGCTGGCTTACGCTCGGCGCGCTGGCATGGCGACTCTGCTCGTTGCCGACGCTTCGGGGTTGTCTACCTTGATTGATAGGCTAAAGCTCAGCGTTGACCGCGTGGAGCAATTACCACCTATCCCCGCCGAGCTTGACCACGTGAGAGATATTGCAAAGCTCCAGGCGCTCAAGATTGCCGGGGCGGATGCGATCCACATCGACTTCGATGTGTTCCTTCGCAAGCCGCTTCCGCCCCAGATTCTCAACGCCGACTTCGCCGGGGAGTTTTTCTATCCGACGCGTCCGTTCCTTCACCGCGTCAACGACTCGCTCAAGATCGCCCGCCACCAACCTCCTCCCGTTCAATGCTTGGCGGGAGGCATCATGGGCGGGCAAGCGACGCAACGCATCCACGCCGTGATTGATCGAAGCTTGGCGGTGGCTTTGGATCCGCTAAACCGCTCGGCGTTGGTTGTGGCAAATGGTTACCAAGCTTCCGTGCTCATCGGCGAAGCCGCCTTCGCCGCCGAGTTTCCCGACGCGACTATTCTCCTCCCGCACGCCAACCAAAACCGCCAAGACTACATTGACCGCGGCTATGTCCACCTCGCAGGCAACAAGGACAACCCCACGAAGCTCCACCACGCATCGGAGATGGTTCGCGAAGACTTCCCAGCAGAATACGCGGCAACCTTCGCGGGCTTCGCGGGGTTGCGAAACTAGCGATCACCTACCAAACTCTCACCTATGGCGACCCTCGACATCGAACTTTACTACGACCTTGACCGCCGACGCTGGACGACCTCGGCGGGCGGGCTGGCGACTCAACCTTCGCTGTTCATCGGGCAGAGCAATACGATTGATTTCAAGGTGCGATTTGTGCAAGGCGGGGTGCCAATTGAGTTGACGAACCCAAGCTTTATCGCAGGGCTAAAAGTCACCGACGACCCGCTCGGCGACTACCTGCTTTTGACCACTACCGGCACGAAAACAGGGACGGGAACGGCGACAATCTACACGTTCACGTTGCTCATCGACAGCGTCGAATTGCAGGCTTATTTGGTGGGCATTACGCCTTCGACCAACTCGACCGCTTTTGAGGTGCGCGACACGGTCAACAACATCGCCACGCTCCCCGCAATCACCTGCTCAATCCTCCCCGATTACACGCTGACAGGCGCGACTCCGGCGGCGGGTTCGGGGACGCTTGTGGTCGATAGCGGGGCGACGTTTACCGTTCACAAAACTTTTGCAATGCCGACGACCGACGGCTTCAACAATTACGTTCTGAAAACCAATGGCGCAGGAGTGGGCAGTTGGGCGGTGGACAGCGCGGGGACAGGGACAGTGCAGAGCGTAAGCGTGACGACCGCAAACGGAGTTTCGGGGACAGTGGCAACCTCGACCACCACCCCAGCGATATCGCTCACGCTGGGGGCGATTACGCCGACCACGGGCGCGTTCAGCGACACGACCGACGCGACAAATTCCACCACCGCCCCGCTCAAAACTGCGGGAGGATTGGCGGTAGCAAAATCGATTTATGTGGGGCAGTTTTCCTACTTTGGCGACAACGCAGAGTTTAGCGGAGATGTGCGCGCAAATACTTTTGTGGGACGAGCTGCAGGTTCTATAGCTTTTTTTGATCAAGCCATTAATCCCACATTTGAAATTTTCTCAGTTGCTGATAGCGTCAACAATGTGGCAATTGAGCCGAGCGTAGCTGGCTTACCTCCCCACATTTACGCTCAAGGATCGGACGAAAATATTGGTCTTCACCTGCAGGCAAAAGGCACTGGCTATGTCAATATTCAAGACGGAAATAACGATTCAAAACGTCTTCGGTTTGGCGCGAGCGGTAACGGAGCAGGGATGATCACCACCCTTGAATCCTCGTCCACGACCTCGCAGACAATCACGCTCCCAAACGCAACAACCGCAACGACTCTAGCGGGACTGCAAATGGTGCAGACATTTAGCGCGGCTCAGACATTCTCGGCAATCACAACAGTCAGTAACGCGACCACATCCACAGGTACAGGCAATGGTGCGTTGGTGATTACGGGCGGACTGGGCGTGGGTGGGACGGCGTTTATTGGCGGGGTGCTAAAAGTTACCGCATCAACATCCTCCACCTCTACCGCAACGGGCGCGGTAGTTATTACGGGCGGATTGGGTGTAGGAGGGAATGCGTATGTTGGTGGGAATTTGGTGGTAAGCGGAAACATCACTCCCTCAGTGGACAATACTTACGACATTGGGCAAAACTCGCCGCCTAGATTTCGGGATTTTTACTGCGTTGGAACAGCAACAATGCAGTATATTTCATGCGCTTCTCAGGCAAAAGTTGCAGAGTTAGCCGACTACGGAAATTCAGCGGCATACATGAAGACCGCTTACAATTCAACCCACGACTTTTACCTGTTTAATCGGACGACAACCCATATTCCGTTGTCCATAAATGCAGTCACCTCACAGACTGCCGACCTTTTTCATTGCTATGTCAATACAGTGCAAAAGTTTGCGGTAACAAAAGACGGATCAATTGTTTTAGCGTCACAAGCATCGCAACCAGCATCGCCAACTGCTGGAACAATTATTTTCAACAGCACGACCAGCAAGCTAAACTTTTACAATGGTACTGCATGGGAAGCAGTTACCTCAGCCTAATCCATTTATGTCCACCACCACTATCACTATTGATGTCGCGTTTCTGACCGAGGAACAGCGAAACGCCGCCACGCTACTTTTCGCTCGCTCTGGCGGGTGGCAATCGTTCGTAGACGGCGAGCCAAACCCCATCACCGCAGAGGATTACGGAGTTACCATGATTGCTCAATACCTGCGCCAGCGGGTGAGCGAGCAATCAGCATACGACGCGCAAATCGCGGCGGCTCAGGCGGTCGCTGACCTGCTCGACGGAGTGACTGTGACGACTCCCGCCGAGTTTGACGCGCTCTTCCCAACGCCTCCGATTGTGACCCCAGTCTAATCGTTGCCAATGAACGATTTACTCCCAGCGATGGGGCGGTTTTTTGCGAACGAGTGGGATGGATTTTACCAGCGCGTCGGCGTAAATGTGAGCGTGACAACCCTCGGAATCCTTACCCCGCTCGTCCACGCCGAGCTAAATATGTGGCTTCAAACCACGATGTATGTGAGCGGGTTGATCGTGCTGATCTGGAATTTTTGGGGGGCGCAAAAAGAACTCAAACGCAAACGGATGAGAGACGAGGAAGCGGCGGCGGAGTGGATGCGGGTGGCGCAGGCGGAGAGCAAGTTTCCAAAGCAAAAAACCAAAGACCTATGAACACAAAAAACCTAGCTGGCTACGGCTCAATCGCCACCTCAACCCTCACCGCTCTTTCGGGAGCACCCTACGCCCTCGGCGACGTGGCAACGATCATCCCGCCCGCGTGGAAAGCGAAGTTGTTCGTGGTGAGCGCAATTGCCACGATGATTCTACGGCTCATTCGCGACCATCAGGGGGATTCACCTAGCAAATGATTAAACTGCTCATATTCGCCATCCTCGCGCAAATGCTCGCCTCATGCGCGACAAGCTACCAGACGAAAAGCGGGAGCAAATTTACGCTCGAGCTCACCGGAAACCTGCTCGACTACTACCGCGCGGCGAACGGGCAGGAACGACTTGTTGAGCCGAGGGGGTACGCGAAATGAGACTCGCCGAACGCCTCGTTGAGCTGGCGAAAAAGGAAGTGGGGGTGGAGGAGATTGGTGGGACGAATTGCGGGCCTCGCGTCAACGAATACAAAGCGGCGACGTGGCTACCTCCCGATCAGGCGTGGCCGTGGTGTGCGGCGTTTATCGACTGGCTCGTTATGCGAGCAATTGAGGACGAGAGCGGGCGCAAATTTACATTTGAGCGACCCCGAACCGCCGGGGCTTGGGATCTTGAAAATTGGTCGATGAAGCAAGACGGGAGCACGTGGACAAAACTCAACCCGCAGGCAGGCGACATCGCGCCTGGGGACATCGTGATTTTTACTTTTTCGCACGTCGGGCTGGCGATTGATTCGCCCGCAAAGGGGCTTGTGGCTACGATTGAGGGCAATACTGACGGCGTCGGGAGCAGAGACGGGGGCGGGGTGTGGCGCAAGTTCCGCAAGATCTCGCAGATTCGCTCGCGGATCCGCTTCACCGTATGATCAACGACGAACTCAAAACCTCCACCGCGTTCGCTCTTATTTGGACGCTCGGCCTGCTCCTCTTCGGGTGGATTATTTTAATCTTCATGCGGGAAGATTGAAATAAATAATAAACTCGGCGATGGTTGGGGGAGATTATGAACCAACCATCGCCACCACTCCCCGAAGCTTCCCCTCCCATATTATCCCTTCTCTTCCAACGCTTTAGAGGGGGTGATGGCAAGTTAATCCGAGGAGCGCAAAGTCGCATCGCCGAACACCTCGGCGTAACCTATGGCACTGTTAGCCAATGGTTTAGCAAGGGAAGCAAATGCAACAAAAAGCACCACGGGGCGATTGCTCAATTAATTCTCTCAAACGCTGACTTTTCGGCGAGGAAAACAGGGCCAAAAGTGACCTGTTAAAAACTTTTCCCCTAGGTAAATGCATCTTTGTTAATCTTTTTTAAAATTAATTGTTTACAAGTTGTAGAGAAGATGTTTTAGTTCTTCCATGACAACAAACCAACTAACCACCGCAGACAAAGCCTCCATCGCCGCTCAGTTCCTCTTCTCCCATTGGAATCCACTCGCCCAGCGTTGCGTTTACCACGATGACAGCAACAACGAAGATTATGTCTGCGAGAGCGAATCTGAAATGGTTGAACTCTACGACCTCATCACGGACTCAGACGGCGACACCCGCCGAGATGCCTACAGCATCTGGTGCTCGCAGACATCCCACTTCCAACTCATCTAACCCACCCCCTCAACCCTCTCACCTCACCCGCCCCTCTCAAGGGGGCGGGTTTTGAGGTGCAGACAAACAACCAAATAACAAACCTATGACATCACCACAAATCCACCTAACCGACTCAGCAGAGATGCGCGAGCTCAAGCGCGAAGTGCGCAAGCTACAGTTACAGATTCAGCTCCTCGAAGTGCTGGTTGAAGACGAAAAACTTGAAGGCAATCGCCTTCGCTCACTCATCCGTATCGTGGGAGGGAAGCCGCTGTGAGCACCCCTCCTTTTCACATCGACACCGCCTCACAGCGGCGCCTCATCCACGAGGCCGAAAGCAACCGACTCCGCGCATCCCGGCGCATGGCGGTGCGCCTGATTCTGATATTTGGCACGATCTCAGCAATTTGCTCCGCTCTCACCGTCCACATCCTCACTCGATGATTACAAAATCCTTAAACTGGCTGTGGGCAGAAGCGATGGAGCGACTCTTAGTCAATCACCCAACCTATAATGGCGGAAATGGCAGAGTGATGGCCGATCGACTATGGCAAAAGGTTACCGAACAGCTTGGCGAGGATCCTCGCGACAATCTGACCCCTATCAGCGACGAGCAACTTGCCTTTGATCGGGAGAGATTGGAGAAGATTATCGAAATGTTTGCAGACAGGCGCACTGTGAGCTAGAGTCTAAACAGCAATTGAACCTGCTACCAATGAAAATGCCCACCCATCGCCCCAAGTCTCTCCGTCTGCCGAGTTGTCATTGCTCAGGTTCAACGGGCGGAGAGACTTGGGGCCTTTTGTTTAAATTATGAACTACCTAAACCTATCAACTCAAATGATGGGAGAGCCTACGCCAGCCGGAGTTGAGACTCTGGAAATTGGCACGTGGCTTCGCCTCACCCTCTACTCTATCGACCAAGAAAACGGCGGGGTGATTGTCGGATGCAAAAACTGGACTGACAATAAGTGGCGGGTGGTCTGCCGAGTCACCGCTGACCAAGTCGGGCAGGTTGCCGAGCTGTGGCACTTTATTGGCGATGACCTCCACCTTTGGAGCTACCCGATGGACAGCGAGGAGAAGGTGGCGAGCAAGCGCGAAGCCGGGAAGCGTGGAGGGCAAGCACGAAGCGAAGCCAAGGCCGCCGCCGTTCGCGCCAACGGATCCAAAGCAAAGAGAGAAGAGCAAAGCACAAATGAAAACAGCTTAGGGGGGGGGCTAAGCACAAATGAAAAGTGCTTAGGGGGGGGCAAAGCAGAAACAGAAAGTGCTTTGGTGGGGGCTAAGCATAAGGATAAGGATAAGGATAAGGATAATGGTAAGCGTAATGGCAATGAGAAGGATAATGGTGAAGGAGAAGGACAATCAGAATCAGAAGCAGAAGATGCCATCCCCTTGGACGCAACCGCAGATCCGGCCGATGCTCATTCGGCGCTCCGCGCGGTTGCTGATTTGGGGGTGGAGTATTTTTTAGACTTGAAGGCGAATCCGACCTACAAGGCACTCGACCTTCAGCTTGAAGCTGGAAAGGCCAACGCCTGGGCTGTGGCCAACCGCAGAAAATTCACCAAACGATTCTTTATCAACTGGCTAAACCGCGGGCTCGACCGAGCCGCGCAGGCCAACGCCGACGCAAATTTGCACGCCGCAAAGCACCCGAAATATGGGTGGTAACGAAACGATTTTCATGACCAAACCAACCCAACCACAATGATCTCTCTCGAAAAAATACACTCAACGAAACGCGAGGCTGTCGCAATGCTCGCCGAGATCGTCGAGCGGATCCATGAAACAGAGTGGATGCGCGAGACAGTTGAGCGCGTCGGGCTCGATCCGCTCGAGCTTTACGAGGTGGTGAAAGCCGGAAGCAAATGGAAAATCAAGGCGACGGCAGCGCACCTAGAAGCAACTCAGCAACTGCACCAAATCAACAACCGACGCAACCTATGACAACAACAGACAAACCATCGACAACCAGCGTAGAAATGCCGTGCAAAACTTGCGGCGAAGCTTTCACCACCGAACGACTCGAAATCTTCGGCCACAAATTCCACTACCGGCACCTTTGCCCGCCGTGCGACGTGGCGAAGATGGCGAGCAACGAGGCGAAGCAAGCCAACGAGAAAGAAGCTGAACTACGCACCGCGTGGGAAGCAATTTGCCCACCGATCTACCGCGACACCGACCTAGACCGCATCGACCCCCGATGCGCGCAGGCCGCTCTAGACTGGGACGCAAGCGGGAGCGTCGGGGTAGGGTTGCTCGGCACCACAGGCGCAGGTAAAACGCGCGCCCTCTACCATGCGATGCAACGGGCCCATCGCCTAGGGAGATCATGCGCGGCGATTTCGCACAACGCCTTCTCTCGCGCCGTTGGCATTGCGTTTTCTGGCGATGGCGCCGACAGGGCAGAAGCCCGGCACCGCCTCGAGCAACTCCGCCGGGTGCAGGTCGTGTTGATCGACGACCTCGGTAAAGCGCCTTCCACCGAGCGCACCGATGCGGAGCTTGAAGACCTCGTCGAAGAGCGCACGGCCAACCGCCGCCCGATTCTCTGGACATCTAACGGGAGCGCGGGCTGGCTGGCAAAGCGGCTCGGCAATGATCGCGGGGAGCCATTTGTTCGACGACTCAGCGAGTTTTCCACCATCGTCTCGTTATGACATCATGGATACTACCCAAACAACTCATCTCAGCATTTGCTCTGGCTACGGAGGAATTGACCTCGGACTCCGTCGAGCGATCCCTAATTTGCGAACGATTGCTTATGCGGAGATCGAGGCGTTCGCCTGCGAAAACTTACTTGCGCGAATGGAAGGTGGGCAACTTGACCCGGCTCCAATCTGGCCTGATCTCAAATCCTTCCCGTGGAGAGCGTTTTCTGGACGAGTGGACATCCTCTCTGGCGGTTACCCCTGCCAACCTTTCTCAGCCGCAGGAAAACGACTCGGCACAGACGATCCCCGCCACCTCTGGCCATTCATTGCAGATGGAATTCGGATTCTTCGACCCCGCCTCTGCTTCTTTGAAAATGTCGAGGGACACATCAGTCTCGGATTGCGAGAAGTCATTGGAGAGTTGGAACAAATGGGTTACGCGGTGTCGTGGGGAATATTCAGTGCGCGTGAAGTTGGCGCACCTCACCAACGCAAGCGAGTGTTCATCCTGGCCCACCGCAAATGCGAGGGATTGGAAGGACTCTATAACTGGCACACACCCTCCGAGCAGACCGAATTTGTCGGAGCAGACTCTGGGTCAGGCTGTCAGCGTAGCGCATGGCCATCCCGCCCCGGTCAACCTCAGCACGGATGGGAGCCGCCTAGAGTCGTGGCTAACTCCACGATCCAACGAGCCAACGGAGGACAGCAATTTCGTGGCGAGGAATGCGGACAGGGGCGATCATTGCCACTCCAGTCTGACGACTCAGGCGAAAGCATGGGAAACGCCAACAGTATCGACAGGGGGACATCGACAGGCGGACGGATCGATGACACCGAAGTTGGATCAGCAGGTGAAATCATGGGCAACACCTCAACAGCGGGACTTCAAAGACCCGGAATCTCTGGCGAAATGGACAGCAAGAGCAGAGGAGCAGAAGGCGAAGGAAGTAAACCTGCACCTGCCATTGCCGTCACAAGTGATGCACAACGAGGAGAAGGCGAACTGGCCAACTCCAAATTGCATGGACACGCTTCCGCCGAAATCGCAGGAGGCATTGGATCGGAATCGGGAGAAGGGAGGATATTCCAACCTTCGGGAATGGGTACATCACGAAGGGACATTTCAGATGCCACAGACGGAATCGGTCTGGCCAACACCGGAAGCGTATGTGGTGAGAGGCCCGATACCAACGGAGTTTGTGGACGGGAAATTTGTAAGTCTCCACGGCGAGGTGAAATACGGAGCGAAGATCGCGGATGCGGTAAGAGTGATGGAGTCATGGGCGACACCGAGGGCGGGATGCCCAGGCAGTCAAGCGCCGGGAACTGGCGGGAAGGTGCTGGAGGAGCAGGTGAAGGGGGACAACTGGGCGACACCGCAGAGCAGGGATGCCAAAGGAGCAGAAGGACGAATGATTCGCGAGGGGAAATTAGCCGGCCTACCGAGTCAAACGGAGGTTGCGCCTACAGGACAATGGAACAGAGCGAACGGCAAGCTGAACCCTCGCTGGGTCGAGACTCTGATGGGACTGCCAGTGGGATGGACTATGCCGAGCTGTGCGTCACCTGTGACAATCGCACCGACGAACTGCGCCTGCTCGGCAACGGAGTTGTGCCAGCAACCGCAACTTTAGCGTTTCAGACCCTGATCGCAGAACTTTTAAACCTATGACTACCGCCACCGACAAACGACTAAACAACGCAATCGCCCTGGTGAAATCCCGCGGGCTCATTGTCTCCCCTCCACCCGATGAACGCTACCCGTGGATGACCCCTAGCGAACTTCATTCTCGCTACCTTGGTGGAACTACTAAATCGCGGATGTATCGCCGATTAGCGGGCTCCTCGGCTCCGTGCGTCGATGGTAGGTGGGGAGAGAGCGGGCGACTTATCGCCGTGCGTGCCACTCCGAAATTAATCGCCTACCTGCAACAACCGAACCAACAAGGGAGGAGATTGTGAGCAACCGAATGCCGGTGGACACTTCGATTCGTTGGGTGACTTCGCTCGGGGTGGTGCCGCTCGTGATGTCGCCGATTGTCAAACGCGGGAAATGCGTCATCAAGGGGCGCGCCCGCTTCCTCAGTGTGATCTACCGCGGAGGGGCGAAAAATCTTCCGTTCGCGTATTCGCTGTTTTCCATGTCTTAGGCGATGGCGGCGGTGTGCGAGATGTGCGGGAAAATTTGGGCGGGGGTCACCCTCGGGAAAATGTTTCATTGCCGACCGCGTAAAGCGTTGAAACGCAAAGAGAAAAAGCGCGACACGGTGCAAATCAACAAGGGGGAGAGAAGGTGCGAATGCGGGCAACTCGCCACGGTTTATGACGCTTGGAGCACCCCGATTTGCGTCGGGTGCGAAGAAAAAGAGAAAATAAATCAACGAAATTTCAGCAACTCAAGTGGTTGCAATTCAGACACTTACAAGGTTCGACTTCCTCGGAGAGAAAAATAATTAAAAATAATTCTTTACTTCTGAATCAAAGTGAACCATTCTCTTTCTATGACAAACGAACAACGAGCAGACCTAGCAAAAATCACTAGAGAATCGGTGAAACTCTCTCACACCGAAGGGTGTGAAGCAGAGCGAGCAATTATCGCTTTGAAAAATAAGATGGGACTAAAAATTAGCGTTTCGCTGAACCTTATTAGGCTCGAAGGCAAAACAATCGGATCAAGTTTGTCCATCTACCTGAGCGATCCCCGCTCAGGTAACCTTACCTCACATCAGTTAGACGCGGTGCCAACTGATGATCAATTGGTGAAAATCTTTGCGCAAATGGCAAAGACACTGAAAGCAAAAGTCTCTACGCAACGCGCAGAGCAACGCGCAATCTGTGACGACGCTAAATAATCACCATATGAGCTACGAATCCACCACCTGTCCTTGCGGGGCACGGAAGGAGCGCGAAACTATGATATGCAACCCCTGCAAAGCATTCGCCTCCATCACCGCCGCCAACGACCTCGCCCTCTACGAGGATCACCGCATCCCCGTCGAGACTCGCCGGGCGATGGCAATCCGCATCCTAGCCATCGCTCGCCGACGCGGCAACGCAAAGCCCTCACCTTTATGATTCTCAACCGAACCGAATATCAGCGGGCCCGCAAAGCCCGCGGCACACAAACACAAATCGCCGACGCGCTTGGCATCCGCCGCGTCACGATCATGCGCCGGGAGACAGCCCGAAGCGCAGTCACGAGGGAGGCGATGCTTGCACTGCTCACCCTCCCGGTGATAGCAGTCACCAAGTGCCCGAAAAAGCAAAACCCAAAAAGCGCCTCCCCCACCGACGCCGGCTCTGCGACTGCACCCGCCCAACCGAGATCAAAGGATGCGGCAAGTGGATCTGTCGCCGGTGTTACGACATTGAGCAAGGGACGAAGCACAAGCGGCGCCCAACTCAAGATCACGAGGGAGAAGGCCGGAGTGATCACGTCTACCGCGTTGGCGGATTAGACCCAGAAGACTTTTAAGAATCTATCAGGGACGGCACTGCACTTCAGCCGTGACAGGACTCGGAGAGACGAGCGCAAGACGCAGATAATATGACATCAAAACTAAAAGGAAAAGACCCAGTGAACGCCGAGCCCTCGAAGCCCAAAATGCTGATCTTTGGGAAGCCGGGCGTAGGTAAGACATGGGGGGCGCTCGATTTCCCGAGCTGTTACTATATCGACACCGAAGGCGGTGCCGACCTCGGGCATTACACCGCAAAGCTCGCCGCTTCGGGCGGAAGCTACATGGGCCCCGATGACGGGGCGCTCGACTTCGAAACCGTGATTGAGCAGTTCGCCGCGTTGGCGACTTCGCCTCACCGATTCCAGACGGTCGTTGTGGATTCGATCAGCAAACTCTTCAATGCCACGGTGGCAAAGGAGGCGGAAAGATTGGGTGACAAGGACGCCTTCGGGGCGAGCAAGAAGCCCGCCGTTGCCTTAATGCGCAGGCTGATCGCCTGGACGAGCAGACTAGACATGAACGTGCTTTTCATCGCTCACTCCAAGCCCGAGTGGGGGGTGGATAGCAAAGGGGAGCGCAGCGAGATCGGGCAAACCTTCGACTGCTGGGACAAGCTGGAATACGAACTCCACCTTGCACTCGAGATCTACAAGCAGGGGCCGACGCGCAAAGCCAAGGTGCGCAAGTCGCGCCTCCAAGGCTTCCCCGATGCGTCAGCGTTCGAGTGGAGCTTCTCGGAGTTCGCCACGCGTTACGGGGCGGATATCATTGGCAAGGCGCCCGTGCAGGTTGTGCTCGCCACCACCGAGCAGGTCGCCGAGATTGAGCGCCTGCTAAGCATCGTGAAAGTGGACGAGAGCGACATCGAAAAATGGAAGACCAAGGCCGGAGCGGAAACCTTCAGCGAATTCACCACCGCTCAAGCGTCTGGCATTCTCACCGCCCTCAACAAAAAACTCAGCAAATAATCAGACTATGAAATTCAAACCACAGACAGCAGAAGAAGCCGCATCAGCGGAACGCCGACCCCTCCCCGCTGGCATCTATGACGCCGAGGTGCTCGAGGTCGTAGAGACGCGCTCAAAGGCTGGCAATGATATGCTCAAGCTCAAGTTGGGGGTGTTCCGCCCCAACGGCGGGCAAGATTGGGTCTATGACTACATCACCGACACAAGCTATCGCCTGGGACAACTCATGACCGCGTGCGGGATGAGTGAGCAGTACTTGAAAGGGGAGGTCGACGCCAATGAGATCTCAGGCAAATGCTTCAAGGTCACGCTCAAGATCGACCCTGCCCGCGGTGAGTACAGCGAGCGCAATAGCGTCGGGCGTTACGGGCTGGCAACGCCGAAGCCCGCAGCCCCGAACAAAGAGGACGATGAGGAAGAAGGCGACGAGATCCCGTTCTAAACCCCGCACTAACGCCGGTCGAGAGTCCAACCCTCTCGCTCGGCACTTCCTCTCACCCAATGCCAACCTCCACCCAATGCCAAACCATCTGCATCACCATCCCCATCCGTTGCCCGAGCTGGAACGCAATCTTAGCCCAAGGCCACTGGCAAAGGATGAAGTCCAAGAAGGCGGTGCAGGCCGCGTTCATCTCCGCATTGTCAGCATCCGCAAACGCCTCCTCGATCCCGACAATATTAGCGTTAAGTGGCTCATCGACTGTCTCCGCTATTCGTCAATCATTCGCGGAGATGAGCCAGACAAAATCACGCTCCAAGTCGAGCAGCGCAAATGCGCCAAAGGCGAAGCC
>Ga0075464_10000269_pt1 | contig 22653 bp, 21 predicted proteins | sample DEB19_08_DNA_5_FD_75068 | JGI IMG/M metagenome (GOLD analysis project Ga0075464, IMG submission 75068) | Aqueous microbial communities from the Delaware River and Bay under freshwater to marine salinity gradient to study organic matter... | ecosystem: Environmental > Aquatic > Marine > Coastal ...
AAAGCCATGAACCGCTTTTGCAGGCCCGCGCATCACCACCGTCTCCAGGCAATCGTGGTGGTCCAGGTGGGTGTGCAAGCTGGTGATGACCAGGTCATGGTGCTCGTGCTGAAGTGACAGCACGCGTTCAACCACCGTTTTATCGTGGTGGTCATAAACGTAGTTCACCGTCGCTGCGCACCACAATGCTTCGGATGGCGCCAGAGAGGCGTCATCAATCTGTGAGCGAATCAGGTCCCGTACCGCCTCTGACCGATTGCTGTAGCCTTTGGCTGCTATCAGTGAATCAAATTTGACGGCCAGCGCGTCGTCCAGGGAAATGGTGAATCGTTGCATGGTTGCAGCTAATGTTGTTGTGCAGCTTTTTTCATGGCTTGTGCTGCTTGAGTCACCAACTCTGGCCCTTTGTAAATCAGTCCGGTGTAGATTTGCACCACATCAGCTCCAGCCTTGATTTTGGAGACCGCGTCAAGCGCACTCATCACGCCCCCCACGCCAATAATAGGAAAGTCCTTCCCCAGCGTGGCGCGCAACTGGCTGATGACGCGGTTGCTGGCCTCCAGCACGGGCGAGCCGCTCAGGCCGCCAGCTTCTTCAGCATGGCGCATGCCTTTGACGGCATCCCGGTTGAGCGTTGTGTTGGTGGCCACCACGCCGTCCATCTCATGGCGCTGGAGAGTAGCGGCAATCACATCAATCTGCGTGGCATCCAGATCAGGCGCGATTTTCACGAAGATCGGCACCCGTTTGCCATGTTGTTTGACGAGCTTGTCACGCCGCCCGGCAATGGCGCTCAGCAGCGCGCTCAGCGCTTCATCGCTTTGCAGGGCGCGCAGGTTTTTGGTGTTGGGACTGGAGATATTGACCGTCACGTAGTCGGCATGCGGGTACACGCCATCGAGGCAAATCAGGTAGTCATCGACGGCGTTTTCAATCGGTGTGGTGGCGTTTTTGCCAATATTCAGACCCAGGATCAGCGGAGTTTTAGCGCTTGATTGCCTGACTTTGGACTTTTGCACATTGGCGATGAATGCATCCAGTCCGTCGTTGTTAAATCCCAGCCGGTTGATCAGCGCGTTGGCCTCGGGCAAGCGAAACATGCGCGGTTTCGGGTTGCCGCTTTGCGCCTTGGGCGTGACCGTGCCCACCTCGACAAAGCCAAAGCCCATCGCGGCCAGGCCGTCGATGCAGCGGGCGTTTTTGTCCAGCCCGGCAGCCAGACCGACGCGGTTGGCAAACTTCAGCCCTGCCAGCTCGACGGGGTCGTCTACCTGTGTGCCGCAATACGCCAGCGACAGCGGCGTGCCCTGCGTGCGCGCCAGGCTGGCCATGGTCAGTTCGTGCGCGGTTTCAGCGTCCAGACCAAATAAAAAGGGGCGGGCTAGCGCATAGGGGAATAATGCCATTGGATAATTTGCTTTGTTTAATTCAACTCGTGACATTGTCGCAAACCAAAGCTCAAAAAAACCATGACCCAAGACGAACTTAAAACCCTGGTTGGCCAAGCGGCTTTGGCGTACGTGCAACCCGGCAGCATTGTGGGCGTGGGCACAGGTTCCACCGTCAATAAATTCATTGACGCGCTTGGAACGATGAAAGACCAAATCAAAGGTGCGGTATCAAGCTCCAACGTCACCACCGAGCGACTGCAGGCGTTGGGCATTCCCGTGTTTGACGCCACCGAGGTGGACGAACTGGCGGTGTACATCGACGGTGCCGACGAGATTGACCATGCAGGCTACATGATCAAAGGCGGCGGCGCAGCGCTGACGCGCGAGAAAATCGTGGCGGCTCAGGCCCGGCAGTTTGTGTGCATTGCTGACGAATCCAAACTGGTCACCGCGCTCGGCGCTTTCCCGTTGCCGGTCGAGGTCATTCCGATGGCTGCCAAGCGCATTGCGCGGCAGTTTGCGGCACTTGGCGGTGTGGCGGCCTTGCGGTTAAAAAGCGGCGTGCCGCTGGTCACCGACAACGGTCAGCACATTCTGGATGTGACGGGTTTGAAGATTGTTGACCCGCTGGCGTTTGAAGCTGACGTGAACAACTGGCCCGGCGTCGTCACTGTCGGCGTCTTCGCGTTTCAAAAAGCCAGCGTTTGCCTGCTGGCAACCGGTGCTGGGGTTAAAACGCTGACATTCTGAACAGATCGTTCAGAAACGGATGCCCGACGGGCTGGCGGCTGCTGGGGCAGTCTGTGGTGCCGGTGCTGCAGCCCGTGCGGGTGCTACCGGGGCGGTGGTCGCTGGTGCGGCCGATACCGCCACCAGGGGCGTGGCAGCAGGTGGCCTGTAGCTGGCGGGCAATGTCGAGGTGGCTGGGTAGCCTGCTGCGTTTAAAAACTGTGTCCACTCGGCGTCTGAATAGCCCTTGAGTTGCTGGCCACCAATGGTGGCGAAGGGCAGGGAGTTTTCACCGCTCAGGCGTTGCAGAGCCTGGCTGTCCTCGGCGGTCATGACGGATTTTTCAGCAAACGGGACACCGCGCGAGACCAGCATGGCGCGGGCCGACTGGCAGGGGCCGCAGTTGTCGCCCGTGTACAGCGTGACCGGGTATTTTTGAACCACCTGGCGCAGCTCAAAAGGCAAGGATGCTGTTGCAACGCCACCACCAGACGAGCCCGTAGCAGCCGTGACTTTGGCGTTGGTTTCAGCTGGCGGCTTGTCCGAAAATGTGACCTTACCGTCTGGGCCGACGATACGGTACACCTGCTGCGCGTTCGCCAGGCTTGTTGCGCCAGCAAGCAAAGTGCTGAGGGCCAGAATAGGGATAACTGGTGAGGTCATGCAATTTTCTCCATCAAATCAATCTGCAAGGTGCCTGCTTCAACGCGCTCAAGCCATGCCTTGATGACGCAGCAGCGCATCTATTGACGGTTCCCTGCCCCTGAAGGCTTTAAAAGACTCCATGGCAGGGCGGCTGCCGCCTGCTTCCAGAATGGCTTCACGGTATTTTCGGCCGGTTTCAACCTGTGGTGCGCCCGCGTTGGCGGCTTCTTCAAAAGCTGCATACGCATCCGCCGACAACACCTCCGCCCATTTATAACTGTAATAGCCGGCTGCGTAACCGCCCGAAAAAATATGACTGAACGTATGCGCGGTGCGGCTGTAGGGTGGTGCTTTGATAACAGCAACTTCCTGGCGTACCTCATTTAACAAGCTCATCACGTCTGCTGTCGGGTTATGCGACGTGTGCAGCAGCATGTCAAACAGCGAAAACTCCACCTGCCGCAGCGTTTGCATGCCGCTCTGGAAATTTTTGGCAGCCAGCATTTTGTCAAACAGCGCGCGCGGCAGTGGTTCACCCGTTTCGACATGGGCCGTCATGTGTTTGAGCACATCCCATTCCCAGCAAAAGTTCTCCATGAACTGGCTGGGCAGCTCGACCGCGTCCCACTCCACACCGCTGATGCCGGACACGTCACGCTCATTGATTTGCGTCAGCATGTGGTGCAGACCATGGCCAAATTCATGGAACAGGGTGGTGACATCGTCATGCGTCAGCAGCGCAGGCTTGCCGCCCACGCCGTCGGCAAAGTTGCACACCAGATGCGCTACCGGCGTTTGCAACTGGTTCGTGTCAGGCCGCAGCCAGCGGGCACGCACGTCGTCCATCCAGGCGCCGCCGCGTTTGCCGGTGCGGGCGGGCTGGTCCAAGTAAAACTGGCCGACCAATTGGCCCGCGCGTTCCATGCGGAAAAACTGCACACCGGGCTTCCACACCGGCGCTTTGTCTTGACGAATCGCCACTTCAAACAGCGTTTCAATGATTTTGAACAAACCTGCCAGCACCTTGGGCGCGGTGAAGTACTGTTTGACTTCCTGCTCGCTGAAGGAATAGCGTGCTTCCTTGAGCTTTTCCGCAATGTACGCATAGTCCCATGGCTGAGGGTCCGACAAGCTCAGGTGTTCGGCTGCAAATGCACGCAAGTCGGCCACGTCTTTTTCAGCAAAAGGCCGGGCGCGGTGTGCCAGATCGCGTAAAAACGTGATGACTTCGTCAGGCGACTTGGCCATTTTGGCGACGACGGACACTTCACCAAAATTGTTGTAACCCAGTAATTTGGACTCTTCAAGCCGCAGCGCCAGGATCTCCTGAATCACAGCACTGTTGTCAAATTTGCTGAACTCAGTCGGGGCCTGGTCGCTGGCGCGGGTGCTGTAGGCGCGGTACAAAACTTCACGCAGCGCGCTGCTGGTCGCAAACTGCATCACCGGCAGATAGCTCGGCATTTTCAGGGTCAGTTTGTAGCCGTCTTTGTCTTCGGCTTTGGCCAGTTCGCGTGCTGTTTGCAGCACATCCTGCGGCACGCCAGCCAATTCAGATTCAGTGGCGTAATAGGCAAAAGCATCGGTCGCGTCGAGCGCGTTCTCGCTGAATTTCTGGCTCAGTTCAGCTTGCCGCTCCTGGATTTTGGCAAAGCGCTCCTTGTTGAGGCCCACCAGTTCGGCGCCTGACAACACAAAGTTGCGCATTGCGTTTTTGTGCGCCTGTTTTTGTTCAGCGTTCAAGCTGCTCGCGTCGATGGCTTTGTACTTGGCATAGAGCCGTTCGTCGGCACCCAGCCGGGTGTAAAACTCGGTGATAACAGGCAAGGCTGCGTTGTAGGCCGCGCGCAGTTCGGGGGTGTCTGCCACCGCGTTCAGGTGACTCACCGCGCCCCAGGCACGGCCCAGCTTTTCGGTCGCGACGTCCAGCACGGCTGAAATGCCGTTCCAGTTGGCGGGGAAGTCGCTGGCAGTGACTTTGTCAAGCGCCGCTTGGGCATCTGCCAGCAGTGCGTCCACGGCCGGGCTGACGTGCTCAGGCTGAATGCGGTCAAACAGGGGGGCGTCTGAAAAGTCGAGGAGGGGGTTTTGAAGTGTCATAAAGGTCAACTTAGGGCAAAACCACCAAATTCAAACTAATCTTGCGAGCGTTTTTTCAGGCTTTTCAATTGCGGTTTTTTGGCGCGCTTGACCGTGCCGCCCGGCGTCAGCCGCTGGTTGCCCAGCACGCGCAGCACCTTGACTTCAGGCCGCTGGCCGTAGCGTGAGCTGTTTTTCAGTACTTTGACTTCACGCGGGCCTGCCATGCGGTCTTCGCTGACTTTCTTTTCCTTCGCAGGCATGGGCCGCCAGAGCACCAGCAACTTGCCAATGTGCTGAATCGGCGCGGCATTCAGCTCGTTTGACAGTTGCTGAAAAATCGCCTCGCGGGCCACGCGGTCGTCCATCTGTGCACGCACTTTGATGAGCCCGTGGGCATTGAGTGCGGCGTCAATTTCTTTTTGAACGGCAGCGGTCAAGCCGCCAGAGCCAATCATGACGACAGCGTTTAAATGATGTGCCTCGGCGCGGTGGTCTTTGCGTTGGGCGGGAGTAAGTAATATTTGAGCCATGACGTGATTATCGGTGACCCAAGCTTGGGTGGACAATCCAGTCATGAAGTCAAACGTCAACAAAAGTACCGAAAAAGCCAAAAAAACCGATGCCGACAGTGCCAAACGGGGCAGCAAGGTCAACAAAGCATGGCTGCACGACCACATCAATGACCCCTATGTGAAGCTGGCGCAGCGCGAAGGTTACCGGGCGCGTGCTGCCTACAAGCTCAAGGAAATCGACGAAAGTCTGGGCCTGATCAAGCCCGGTGGCCTGGTGGTGGACCTGGGCAGCACCCCCGGTGCGTGGAGCCAGTATGCGCGCCGCAAAATGTCCCCCAAAGGCGCGGCGACAGGCGAGCTCAACGGCCAGATCGTGGCGCTTGACTTGCTGGCGATGGAGCCTATCGAAGGCGTGGTGTTTATTCAGGGTGATTTCCGCGAGACGGAGGTGCTGCAAATCCTGGAGCACACCTTGACGGCTGCGGGCGCCGGTAAAAAACTTGACTTGGTCATGTCAGACATGGCGCCGAATTTGTCGGGCATCGAGTCTGCGGACGCCGCGCGCATCAGTGACCTGGTGGAACTGGCGGTTGACTTTGCAAACCAGCACCTCAAGCCTGATGGCGCACTGGTCGTCAAGCTGTTCCATGGCGGGGCGTATGACCCGATGGTCAAGCTGTTCAAGGACACCTTCAGTGTTGTCAAACGCTTTAAACCCAAGGCCTCCAGGCCCGGGTCGTCTGAAACATTTTTGGTGGGGCTGGGGCTAAAAACCCGATCCTGAATGGGGCATCGACCGGGCAAAAAACCTAAACCCGCGCGCCTCTAAGGGATGTCCGCTTCAATTTATACCGTTTTTGCCCTTGAAAGGCCTAAAATGCGACGCATCTGCCCATTCAATGGCGCACATGGTGCACCTGGGTTTATTGATCGGAGTCCTCCTTGAACAATCAGTGGTTTTCAAAAGTTGCAATCTGGCTGGTGATCGGCATGGTCCTGTTCACCGTTTTCAAGCAATTTGACACGCGGGGCGGCGTCGGCGCGAATTACCTGGGCTACTCCGACTTTTTGGAAGAGGTGCGCGGCAAGCGTATTAAAACCGCCACCATCGCCGAAGGCCAGGGCGGCACTGAAATTGTGGCCACCACCACGGATGACCGCAAGTTACGCACCACTGCCACTTACCTGGACCGCGGCCTGATTGGCGACCTGATCGCCAACGACGTGAAGTTTGACGTCAAGGCACGTGAAGAAGGCTCATTGCTCATGACCTTGTTGGTCAGTTGGGGCCCGATGCTGTTGTTGATTGGGGTTTGGGTGTACTTCATGCGGCAAATGCAGGGCGGTGGCAAGGGTGGCGCTTTCAGTTTCGGCAAGTCCAAAGCGCGTTTGCTGGATGAATCTACCAATCCCGTGACGTTTGCCGACGTGGCCGGTTGCGATGAAGCCAAAGAAGAAGTCAAGGAGGTCGTTGACTTCCTGAAAGACCCGACCAAGTTTCAAAAGCTCGGTGGGCGCATTCCGCGCGGCTTGCTGCTGGTCGGCCCCCCTGGCACCGGTAAAACCCTGCTGGCCAAGAGTATTGCGGGCGAGGCCAAGGTGCCTTTCTTCTCCATCTCGGGTTCAGATTTTGTGGAGATGTTTGTCGGTGTGGGCGCATCTCGTGTGCGCGACATGTTTGACAACGCCAAGAAAAACGCACCCTGCATTATTTTTATTGACGAGATTGATGCGGTCGGTCGCCAGCGTGGCGCTGGCCTGGGCGGCGGTAATGACGAGCGCGAGCAAACGCTGAACCAGATGCTGGTTGAGATGGACGGCTTTGAAACCAATGTTGGCGTGATCGTGGTGGCTGCAACGAACCGCCCCGACATTCTGGATGCTGCCTTGCTGCGCCCGGGTCGTTTTGACCGCCAGGTGTATGTGACGCTGCCCGATATTCGTGGCCGTGAGCAGATTTTGAACGTGCACATGCGCAAAGTGCCCTTGGGCCAGGACGTCAGCCCCGGCGTGATTGCTCGCGGCACGCCCGGCATGTCAGGCGCTGACTTGGCCAACCTGTGCAATGAAGCCGCCTTGATGGCTGCGCGCCGCAATGCCCGCACGGTTGAAATGGTGGACTTTGAAAAAGCCAAAGACAAAATTTTGATGGGTCCTGAGCGCAAGAGCATGGTCATGCCCGAAGAAGAGCGCCGCAACACGGCCTATCACGAGTCTGGCCACGCACTGATCGGCAAAATGCTGCCCAAGTGCGACCCGGTCCACAAAGTCACCATCATCCCGCGCGGCCGTGCCTTGGGCGTGACGATGAGCCTGCCCGCTGCTGACCGCTACAGCTACGACAAAGAGTTCATGCTCAGCCAGATCAGCATGTTGTTTGGTGGCCGCATTGCTGAAGAAGTCTTCATGAACCAGATGACCACGGGTGCGAGCAACGACTTTGAACGTGCCACGGCTTTGGCACGTGACATGGTGACCCGCTACGGCATGACCGAAGCGCTGGGCCCCATGGTCTATGCTGAAAACGAAGGCGAAGTGTTCCTGGGCCGTTCAGTCACCAAGACCAACAACGTCAGCGAAACCACGATGCAAAAAGTCGACGCTGAAGTGCGCCGCATCATCGATCAGCAGTACAAAGTGGCGCGTACCTTGATTGAAGACAACAAGGACAAAATGCACGCGATGGCCAAGGCGCTGATTGAATGGGAAACCATTGATGCCGAGCAGATCGACGACATCATCGCTGGCAAAGAGCCACGCCCACCGAAAGACTGGACACCGCGTAACCCGTCAGTGGGCGGTACGGGTGGGCCAACGGGTGGTACGCCTGCGGTAGCGACTGACCCAGCGCCAAATGCGGCCTGACAGCACACAACTTTAAAAATTCAAACCCGGGCTGGCCCCGGGTTTTTTCATGGCTTCAATGGCTGATTCATGATCTGGCAAACCACCCGCTTTCAAATTGACCTGACCCAACCGCGCGTGATGGGTATCGTCAATGTCACGCCTGATTCGTTCTCAGATGGTGGCAAATATTTTGCACACGGTACGGCCATGCTGAGCGCGCTGGCGCATTGTGACCAACTGGTCAAAGACGGCGCTGACATTCTGGACGTTGGCGGTGAGTCAAGCCGCCCCGGTGCGCAGCCTTTGCCTTTGAAGGAAGAGCTTGACCGCGTGCTGCCGGTGGTGCGCCATGCCGTCACGCTGGGCGTAGCGGTATCGGTTGACACCTACAAGCCAGAAGTCATGCAGGCCGTGCTGGATGCGGGGGCCGACATCGTCAATGACATTTGGGCGCTGCGTCAGCCTGGCGCTGTAGCTGCCGTGGCCGCGCACCCCAGCTGCGGCGTGTGCCTGATGCACATGCACCGTGAACCGCAAACCATGCAGGCCGCGCCCATGCAGGGCGATGTGGTGACGCAGGTGCTGGCATTTTTAAAACAGCGTGCCAGCGTTCTCGAGTCCTCAGGCATCAGCCGTAGCCGCATCACACTGGACCCTGGCATTGGTTTTGGCAAAACCGTACAGCAAAACTTTGCCTTGCTGGCGCATCAACCGCAATTGCTGGCCGCAGGCTACCCGCTGCTGGCAGGCTGGTCGCGCAAGTCGTCACTGGCGGCAGTGGGCAGCACGTCGCTCGATCTGGTGGCGCAAATGGACGTGCTTGACCGGATGGTGCCCAGTGTGGTGGCGGCTGTGCTGGCCGTCGAGCGCGGCGCACGGGTGGTGCGGGTGCATGATGTGCGTGAGACGGTGCAGGCTTTGAAGGTGTGGGCAGCTTCTAAAATACCCACGTAACAATATTTTTAAACAGACAACATGACCCGACAATACTTTGGCACCGACGGCATTCGCGGTACGGTAGGTCAGCCGCCGATTACCCCTGACTTTGTGCTGCGTCTGGCGCATGCCGTGGGCCGCGTGCTCAAGCGCACGGAGACACGCCCCACCGTGCTGATTGGCAAAGACACGCGTATTTCAGGCTACATGCTGGAAAGCGCGCTGGAGTCGGGCTTTAATTCAGCAGGGGTGGACGTGGTGCTGCTGGGCCCCTTGCCAACGCCCGGCGTGGCCTACCTCACGCGCGCGCAGCGTGCCAGCCTGGGCGTGGTCATCAGCGCCAGCCACAACGCTTTTCCTGACAACGGCATCAAATTTTTCAGTGCGCAGGGCGCCAAGCTCGACGACGCGTGGGAGTTGGCCGTTGAAGCCGCCCTGCAAGAGCCGCCCGTCTGGGCGGACTCAGCAGCTTTAGGCAAAACCCGGCGGCTGGACGATGCAGCAGGCCGTTACATCGAGTTTTGCAAAAGCACTTTCGCCAACGACCTGACGCTCAAAGGCCTGCGCATTGTGGTGGACGGCGCACACGGCGCGGCATACCACATTGCGCCCAAGGTGTTTCATGAACTGGGCGCAGAAGTCATCGCCATAGGCTGCGCGCCCGACGGCATGAACATCAATGACGGCGTGGGCGCGACGCACCCCGAGGCATTGATGGAGGCCGTGCGCGCGCACCACGCCGACTACGGCATAGCCCTGGACGGTGACGCAGACCGGCTGCAACTGGTCGACAGTGCCGGCAGGCTTTTTAACGGCGACGAGGTGCTGTTTTTAATGGTCAATGAACGTCTGGCACGCGGTGAAAAAGTACCCGGTGCCGTTGGCACACTGATGACCAATATGGCGGTTGAAGTCGGCTTGAAAGCCAAAGGCGTTGAGTTCGTGCGCGCCAAGGTGGGTGACCGCTATGTGCTCGAAGAGCTGGAAAAACGTGGCTGGCTGCTGGGCGGCGAAGGCTCCGGCCACTTGCTGGCACTGGACAAACACACCACCGGCGACGGCCTGATCAGCGCGCTGCAAGTCCTGCAAGCCTGCGTGCGCAGCGGCAAAACACTGGCTGAGTTGCTGGCTGACGTGACCCTGTTCCCGCAAACCCTGATCAATGTACGTCTCAAACCTGGCCAGGACTGGACCCGCAACGAGCTGCTGAAAACGGAGACGGCAGCGATACAAGCCGAGCTGGGCCAGACAGGCCGCGTCCTGATACGCGCCAGCGGCACTGAGCCGCTGCTTCGCCTGATGGTGGAAGCGCGTGATGCTGAGCAGGCGCTCAGTTGTGCACAGCGGCTGTCAAAGGCTGTCACAGGCTAAAAAAGGCCTTTTTAGGGTGCCAAAAGTGCCTCCAAGCCAACAGATATATGCGCGAGCAGCTCCTGAATCAATAGCGCTACCGGCTAGGCCTTGTGCTGGTAGCTGCCCTCGGGTACTTCAAGCGCCAGGCCCGCAGAAACGCCAGAGCAACAGCTGACGCATTGGCTTCGGCCAGCCCGCTTGAAAACAGCGCAACCACGTCCGGGTCAAACGCCTCCCCACCGGCTAGGTCGCTCAGGCTCCTGAAGGCGATGTAGGGCACGTCGTTGGCATAGGCCACATGGGCCAGGCCGGCGGTTTCCATTTCAAAGCTGTTGGCCTGCAGCTTGTCAAACAGGTATTTGCGGTAGTCCGGGTTGGCCAAAAAAGCCGTACCCGTCACGCCTGCACCGCCCACCAGCACTTGGGGCTGCTGGCGCACACACTGCTTGGGGTCCAGCGGCTGGCCTACTTGATGCGCCGGGCCACATTGCGACAGCATGGGTTTGAGCTGGCTGGCCACCGCCATCATGTCGCCGTCGACCGGGTAGGCAAAGACAAACTCGCCGGGCGGCTTGGCCAGGCTATTTTTGGCGGTCATCACAAAGTTTTCACGCATGAAAAGACCGGTCGGCACCTCGCCTTGTGGTGTGGTTAGGTTAAAAGGCGGCAACACCTGACCGTCTTTGCCAGTCGCCAGTTTCAGCCCCAGGCAAGACATATCACCCGGCTTGCCGCAGCCCGTCGGTAACTGCGAGTTGTGGCTCCAGTAAACCTCCATGGACATCACCCAGCGGTCAGGAATGGTCACATCACCCACATGCAAAGCGGGGTTCAGCCCGCCCGCAATACCGCTCATGATCAGCCGCTCAATGCGAAAGTGGTCCAGCATCAGCTGCGTCACCATGACCGAATTGATCATGCTCACCCCGCTGAGCACAATCACCACCCGGTTGCCGCGCAAGATGCCGGTGGTCAAGCGGTTGCCATTGATGACATGCGTTTTGCGCTGCTGCGTTTGCGCCACCAGCAAGTCGGCCTCTGCGCCAAAAGCCGACACCACGCCAATGCGCGGCGAGCAGTCGGTCAGGCATTTTTTGGCGGCTTGCGCGGCATGGCTTGGGGCTTGAAGCAGGACACATGCTGACCAGACAAGACAAATCAATCCACGGCGCATGGCAAAGTCCTTTTGTTGGGAAATTAAGATTAAAAAGATTGCGGACAGATTGATATTCATTCTCGGTTTAGGCATCAACCGGTTGCCATAGCTCGTGCTTGCCCATCACGGCTTCAAACAACGCACTGGCTTCAAACCTCGCCAGCCAAGCCTGCAACATCGGCCAGGTCTGCTCAGCAAACCATGGTGCATCGGTATGCGCAAACTGGCGCACAAAGGGTGCTGTAGCCATGTCGGCCAGGCTGGCTTGGTGACCGCACAGCCAGCCTTGTCTTAAACGTGGCTCCAGCGTTTGCAGCCAGCTTGCGGCTTCAACGCGCTGCGTCCGTGCAAACGCTTTTGCGTCGCTGCCCGACTCCAGCGGGTAACGGTTCGGGTATTTGTAGCGGTCCAGCGCGTGTTTGAAGCTGCCGTCGTTGCCTGCGATCACCGTCAGCATGTTGTCCAGCGAACCGACCGTTAACCAACCGGCCGGGTCGTTCTGCCCCAACGCCCAGCGCATGATGTCCAGGCTTTCGTCGATGACCTGACCACCGGGCAGAACCAGCACCGGCACGGTGCCCTTGGGGGACGCGGCCAGCATCTCGGCGGGTTTGCTTTTCAAAGACACTTCCCGCAGCTCGTGAGCCACACCGCTCACAGCCAGTGCTAACCGGGCGCGCATTGCATACGGGCAGCGCCTGAAGCTGTATAAAACGGGCAGGGCGGTGGTCACTGCTTTTGCACAACACCGATATGACTTTGCTGGCGCGCCTCAGCCAAATCCACCTGCTTTTGCCGCTGCCGATAACCGGCTTTTTGCACGTCTGTTGTGGTGCCGTGGCAGCCGGGGCAGCTCACGCCGCGCTCGTACAGGGGAGATGCTTTGGCCGTTTGCGTCAGTGGGTCACGGCATGACCGGCAGAGTTCCAAATCACCTTCCAGCAGCCCGTGGCCGACGGACACGCGTTCGTCAAACACAAAGCACTGGCCCTGCCAGCGGCTTTGGGCTTCGGGCACCGTTTCCAGGTACTTCAAAATGCCGCCTTGCAGGTGGTACACCTCGTCAAAACCTTTGGACTTTAAAAATGCAGTGGACTTTTCACAGCGGATACCGCCTGTGCAAAACATGGCGACTTTGGGTTTGATGCCATCGACTTCGGCCAGCTTGCCGCCGCTTTGCATCTCGCGCTCGACCCAGCCGGGCAGTTCTGAAAAGCTGCTCGTTGCCGGGTTCACCGCGCCTGCAAACGTGCCAATCGACACCTCGTAGTCGTTGCGCGTATCGACCAGCACCACGCCAGGTTGTTCTATCAACGCATTCCATGCTTCAGGCTTGACGTACTGGCCGGCCATCAGCGCGGGGTGAACATCGGGCACGCCCAGCGTGACGATTTCTTTTTTCAGCCGCACCTTCATGCGGTAAAACGGCATGGCGCTGGCCCATGACTCTTTGTGTTCCAGCCCAGCCAAGCGTGCATCGCTGCGCAAGTAAGCCAGCACCGCATGCACATCGTCAGGCAGCCCGGCTATCGTGCCGTTGATGCCTTCAGCCGCCAGCAGCAGCGTGCCTTTGATGCCATGCGCCTCACACACGGCCAGCAGCGGCGCTTGCAGCCCGGCGTGGTCGGGCAGTTCGACAAATTTGTACAGGGCAGCAGTCAGGAAGGGCATGCAGGTCAGTGAAGGGTGAAATATTTGCTATTGTATTAATAGCTGCTAGCGCATATATCTATTGGCTTAGATGCTTATTTGATGCCCATTTTAGGCCTTTTCAAGCGTTTTTCAGGCTTGGGTGCCGTTGCAGCTGATGAATCTTTCAACACGTCCCCCATCAGCGTACGCACTTTGCCCAGCAGTGGCGGCTCGGTACGTGATGCCATGGTGACCAGGCCAAACCTGGCTTTGGCGTTCAACGGCGGCGACATGGGCAGTTCGATCAAATCTGGCGCTGCGGCGCGAATCGCCAACACCACGGCATCGCTCATGCGGGCCACATCCAGCAGGCTGGAGATTTCTTCAGACCGCAAATTGATCAACTGGTCAGGGTGAGCCAGCGGGCCGTAACGCTCGATCAGAATCCGAGCCACTTCGTCACTCAAAGGGGTAGATGCAACCGGGTATTGCCGCAGCGTGGCAAACGGCACACTTGTTTCTTGAGCCAGTGGGTGACCAGGGCGGCACATGAAAGCGCCTTGCATTTCTTGCAGTGCCTCCATCTTTAAATCAACCGAAGGCGGCAGGGAGCGAATGTCCAAAATCAACGCATCAAGCAGGCGCTCGCGCAAGGCTTGTAACAGCAGCGTTGTGCTGCCGCGAGAAATATCCAGGTGAGCCCGTGGGTGGTCGGTGGCCATCAGCATGAGCAGCGGCGTCATCAGCATCGCGCCCGGGCCAGAACCCATGCCAATGCGAAATTGGCCGATTTCCCCCTTTTGCAGTTGCGCGCTGGTTTGGCGCAGCTCATTGGCCTCGTCCACCAGCACCCGCGCCCGCTGCACGATGTGCGCGCCAAACAGGGTCAGTTCGTTTTTATGACCGATGCGGTCGAACAGGGGTTGGCCCAATTCGTCTTCGAGTGCTTTGATGCTGCGGCTCAAGGCGGGCTGCGTCAGGTGCAGTTTGACAGCCGCCTGGCTGAAGGAGCCGGTGGAGGCCAATTCAATCAAATGCCGGAGTTGAACCAGAGTCATGGAGCTTCCTGACTATTCATAGAAATTATAGAAATCAATACAACAATGCATTAGACATTATTAAATCGGCTGATTACGATCCGATCCAAACAACTACTGAAAGCTGAGACATGTTCAACAAACTCAACAAGTTCGCCGCTGTGTTCAGCGGTTTACTCCTGGCCGGTGCAGCTTGCGCCCAGTCTTACCCCAGCAAACCGGTCACCCTCATGGTGCCGTACCCCGCGGGTGGTTTGTCTGACGTGATTGCGCGGACCGCCAACACCACGATGACGAAAAACTTTGGTCAGCCAGTCATCATTGAAAACCTGGGCGGTGCCAGCGGCGCGATTGGCGCGCAAAAGGTGTTGGCTGCCCCATCTGACGGGCAAATGATTTTCCAGGGTTCGCCCAATGAGTTGATATTGGCACCACTGGCTATTTCTGCGGTCAAGTACAAGAGCGAAGACTTTCGCTTGGTGCAGATGATTGCAACGGCGCAAATCGGATTTTTGGCCAAAAAGGACTTGCCCGTCAGCAATGTGGATGAGTTTTTGGACTACGCCCGCAAAGAGGCCGCCGCTGGCCGCCCCATCACTTACGCCAGCGTCGGCCCTGGCTCTTTTTATCACCTGCTGGGTGAACAGCTGTCCAAAGTCAGCAACATACCGATGACCCATGTGCCGTACAAAGGCATTGCGCCCGCTTTGCAAGACGTGATGGGTGGCCAGGTTGACATCTTTTTGGCACCCATGGGAAAAGCCAATGTCGAGCTGCAAAAGCAGGGCAAGCTCAAGGTGCTGGCCATGCTGAACAGCGAGCGTATTGAATCCTTCAAAGACTACCCGGCGATCAGCGAGAGCAAGTCGCTCAAGAACTTCACCTTCAATATCTGGACCGGTTATTTTGTGAAAAAAGATACGCCTGAAGCGATCGTGCAAGTGATCTACAAAGCCATCACCGATTCACTGTCTGACCCCGCCGTGCGCGCTGGCCTGGAGGCCAACAGCCAGGTCGTGGCCAAGCCGCTGTCGCTGCAAGCGATGGACAAGGCCTATGCCGATGGCACAGCGCAGTTTCGCGCCATTGCCAAGGCGATCAATCTGCAACCCCAATAACGTCGGGCCCAGCATGAGCTACATGGGTGATGCGCTGGTTGGCAAGGTGGGTGAGTTTATTCAGCTCAGGCGCGACATTCATCGCCACCCTGAGCTGGCGTTTGAAGAACATAGAACGTCCGAGCTGGTCGCTGCCAAATTAGAAGCTTGGGGTTACAGCGTGCATCGCGGCTTGGGCGGCACAGGTGTGGTGGGCGTTTTAAAGCGTGGTGTGGGCAAACGCAGTCTGGGCATTCGTGCAGACATGGACGCGCTGCCAATACAAGAGACCACTGGCCTGGACTGGACCAGCAGCAAGCCCGGCCTGATGCATGCCTGCGGCCATGACGGCCACACGGCCATGCTGCTGGCTGCTGCTAAAGCGATAGCTGACACCCCAAGCTTTGACGGTACTCTGAACCTGATTTTTCAGCCCGCGGAAGAAGGCGGTGGCGGTGCGGTGCGCATGATGGATGACGGTTTGTTTGAGCAGCATCCTTGCGACGCGGTGTTTGCCATGCACAACATGCCCGGCACGCCCGCTGGCCACTTTGTGTTTCGCGACGGGGCGGCGATGGCGTCGAGTGACTACATCACCATTCGCATTCACGGCACGGGTGGCCACGGTGCCATGCCGCACCGCGCAGCAGACCCGCTGGTAGCCGCAGCGTCCATCGTGATGGCGTTGCAAACCATTGTGTCGCGCAATGTGGACCCTCTTGATACCGCAGTCGTCACCGTCGGTGCGCTGCATGCAGGCAATGCCAACAATGTGATTCCCGCAGTGGCGACGATGGAACTCAGCGTTCGGGCGCTTGATCCTGACGTGCGGCTGCTCTTGGAGCAGCGCATCAAAGCGCTGGTCAATGCGCAAGCCGAGAGCTTTGGCGTGCGCGCTGAAATTGACTGGCGCAAAGGCTATTGCGTGCTGGTCAACCACACGAAAGAAACAGAGTTTGCAAGGCAAGTCGCGCTGAACCTGGTCGGCTCTGACCGCGTCACATTGCACGGCCCGGCCATCACCGGCAGTGAAGACTTTGCCTTCATGCTGGAGAAAATACCCGGCAGCTATTTGCTGATTGGTAATGGCGACGGCGATTCAGCCGGCGCCTGCATGGTGCATAACCCCAGTTACGACTTCAATGACGACAACATCGCCGTGGGTGCTGCGTATTGGGCAGCGCTGGTGCGGGAGTTTTTTGCCTCGTAAAATATCAACTACAACTCGACTTTTAGTCGACATGTGATCGGGAGAGACTGCCGATGCCATTGACAAGCAATGGCACGCGGGCAGCGCCGAAGGAGCAACCGCCCCGGAAACTCTCAGGCAAATGAACCGGTCACTTGCACTATCTCTGAAGAGCTGCTGGCGTTAGTCTGCCAGCGCACCGAAGGAGCAAGCGATGCTCGCACGCGCATCGTGAATCTCTCAGGTCCAGAACAGAGGGGGCGCCCTATCCATGTTTAGTCATGTTCAGTCATGCGACTTGCGTGGAAGGGCTCCAACCCTGACGTTTTGAAAGCGACCTTCTCATGAAAACCATTGCAGTCATTGGCGGCGGCATCACCGGCGTCACCACCGCTTATGCCCTGGCCAAACGCGGCTTTAGCGTGACCTTGTTTGAACGCCATCGCTACGCGGCGATGGAAACATCGTTTGCCAACGGCGGGCAGCTTTCAGCATCCAACGCCGAGGTGTGGACACACGGGTCCACCATCCTCAAAGGTCTGAAGTGGATGCTCAAGCGCAATGCGCCGCTGCTGGTCAACCCGGTGCCCACCTGGCACAAGCTGTCGTGGTTTGCTGAATTCATCGCCGCCATGCCGCATTACGAACGCAACACCATCGCAACCGCGCGCCTGGCAGTGGCTGCGCGCGAGCACTTGTTTGCCTGGGCACAAGAAGAAGGCATTGACTTTGACCTGAAAAAGCAAGGCATCCTGCATATTTACCGTGACAAAAAAGGCTTTGACCACGCGGGCCGCGTGTCGCAAATGCTGGCTCAAGGCGGCTTGCCGCGCCGTGCGGTCACGCCGCAAGAGATGACAGCCATCGAGCCGACACTGGCGGGCAGCTACTACGGTGGCTACTTCACGCAAAGTGATTCGACCGGCGACATTCACAAGTTCACCCACGGCCTGGCCGCAGCGGCTGAGCGCCTGGGCGTGCGCACGCTGTATGGCCAGGATGTCAAATCGCTGCAAAGCGATGGCAAAAATGCAGTCGTGGTCACGTCCCAAGAAGCGGGTGAGGGCAGCGTCCAGACGTTTGACGGCATCGTCGTTTGTGCAGGTGTGGGCAGCCGCGACTTTGCTGCGCAACTGGGCGACCGCGTGAATATTTATCCCGTTAAAGGCTATTCCATCACCGTCAACTTGAACGATGCGCAAAGCCGTGCCGGTGCGCCCAACGTGAGCTTGCTGGACGACGAAACCAAGCTGGTCACCAGCCGCTTGGGCGCTAACCGCTTTCGCGTGGCGGGCACGGCTGAGTTCAACGGCGTGGACTACGACATTCGTGCTGACCGCATTGCGCCGCTGATCAACTGGGTGGCTCAGTGCTTCCCGAACATCGACACGCGCTCAGTCGTGCCCTGGGCGGGCTTGCGCCCCATGATGCCGAACATGATGCCGCGCGTTGGCCGGGGCCGTGCGGCGAATGTGTTTTACAACACAGGCCATGGCCACCTGGGCTGGACGCTGTCTGCCATCACGGCGGACATGGTGGGCGACATCGTGCAGGGTGCGTCTGAACGCATCAGCGTAGCGCGGGGCTTGCAACTGGCTTGAGGGCAAAATAACCCCCATGAACCATCAACCCACTACCCGCCCCTTGAAAATCGCCGTGATGGGCGCTGGCGCTGTGGGCTGCTACTACGGCGGCATGCTGGCCCGGGCCGGGCACGATGTGGTGCTGATAGCCCGGCCACAGCATGTGGCGGCAATCGAACGCGATGGCCTGCGTCTGCAAACCCTGAGTTTTGACGAACAGGTGCCTTTAAAAGCCAGCCTTGAGCCCAGCGCTGTGCAGGGCGCAGATGCGGTGCTGTTCAGCGTCAAGTCGAGCGACACCGAGGCAGCGGGCCGCTTGATGCAGCCCTTTTTGCGGGCCGACGCGCTGGTGATCTGCCTGCAAAACGGGGTGGACAATGCGGACCGCCTGCGCGCGGTACTGCCGGGTCAAGCGGTGGCGGCGGCGGTGGTCTATGTCGCGACAGAAATGGCGGGACCGGGCCATGTCAAACACCATGGGCGGGGTGATTTGGTCATCGAGCCAGCAGGCTCAGCCGGTGTGGTGCAGGCGCTCATAGCCGCTGGCGTGCCTATGGAGGTGTCCAGCAACGTGCGCGGTGCGCTGTGGGCCAAGCTGATTTTGAACTGCGCCTACAACGCGGTGTCGGCCATCGCCCAATTGCCGTATGGCCAAACGGTTGCAGGCGCGGGCATCACAGACGTCATGCGCGACGTGGTGGCTGAATGCCTGGCCGTGGCCCAGGCCGAGGGCGTGCAGGTGGCCGGGGATGTGCATGCGGCAGTGGCCAACCTGGCTGGCAGCATGCCGAATCAATCGTCATCCACAGCGCAAGACCTGGCACGCGGCAAGCCCACAGAGATTGACTACCTGAATGGCCTGATCGTGCGGCGCGGCCAGGCCCTGGGCGTTGCCACGCCCGCCAACCGGGTATTGTGGGCGCTGGTCAAGCTGCTGGAGGCTAAAAATGCCTGAAACCGCCCCATTTAGGGCATCAAATACGGCTCTGAACCAATAGATACATGCGTGAGCAGCTACTTTATCAATAGCAGCGCTGAAATCACATGCCAGTGCTGTGCGTCTACTGGCGTGATCGACAGGCGGTTGCCTTTTTTCAAAAGGGTCAGCTCTGCCAGCGCTGTATGGGCACGCAGCTCAGCCAGCGTCAGGTTACGGGTCTTTTGGACGACCTGCACATCCACCAGCATCCAGCGCGGCTGTTCGGGTTTTGAGGTGGGGTCGTAGTAAGGCGATTCAGGGTCAAACTGCGTCGGGTCAGGGTAGGGCGTAGACGCCACCCGCGCGATGCCCACAATGCCCGGCTCGGCGCAACTGGAGTGGTAAAACAAAACGCCGTCACCCACCTGCATGGCGTCCCGCATGAAGTTGCGCGCCTGGTAGTTGCGCACACCCACCCAGGGCACGGTCGCGTCGGGCGCAGCCAGCGCGTCGTCAACCGAGCATTCGCCGGGTTCGGATTTCATGAGCCAGTGGTTGGTCATCAATTCAAGTTCACAGTGGGTTCATGCCGCCGCCCGCCGCTGCATCTGCCCCAGCACCTGAAAGCAACCCCACACGCCCACCACCCCAAACAGCACCACGCCCAAACCGTAGCCTGCCAGCACGCCTTTCACGCCGAAGTAGTGCCCACCCAGCCAGATAAACGGCACCACGCCCAGCGTGGCACGGCCCCAGTTCAGGGCGGTTGAGTACAGCACGTAGCCCAGGTTGTTGAAGGCGGCGTTGGCCACGTACACGGCCCCGTTAAACACGTAGCTGCCGGCGATGAAGATGCAGAAGAAAACAATCACCTCGCGGCCCAGCCCCACCGCGCCAAATGTATTGGCAATCAAACCGCTGCAGACGGCCATCAGCAGCCACACCGCCAGCACGTAAAGCACCACGACTTTTAAGGCATCGCGCATCGTCGACTGCAGCCTGTCGTAGCGCCCAGCCCCCAGGTTTTGCCCAATGATGGGGCCCACCGATGCCGACAGGGCAAACAGCGCCGCAAATGCGACCGGAATAATGCGCCCGACCACTGCCCAGCCGCCTACCGCGTCATCACCATACGGCGCAATGGCGGCGGTGACGAATGAGTTGCCCACGGGCGTGGCGATTTGCGTCAGCACCGACGGCAGGCCAATTGTCAAAAACGGCTTGAGCGTGCTGCGCAGCACGGCCATGCTGGGCCAGGCAAACAGCTTGTGCACACGCAGCAGGCCATACAGGCCAATACCGACCATCACAAACCGGGCCAGCACGGTGGCAATGGCCGCGCCGTCTAGGCCCAGCCCCAGGCCAAAGATCAGCACAGGGTCTAGCACCGCTGTGGCCGCGCCAGCCCCCAGCGTGACATACATCGAGCGTTTGCCGTCGCCCAGCGATCGCAGCAGCGCACCCAGACACATGCCCGCACCCAGCAGCGGGGCAGACGGCATCACGATGCGGCTAAAGCGCAGCGCCAGCTCAGCCGTCACGCCGGTGGCCCCCAACACAGCCAGCAGCTGCTTTAAAAACGGGTAGGCCAGCGCCGCAGCCAACGCCATGCTGCTGACCATCAACACCAGCGATGCACCGGCCAGCTTTTTGGCATGCGCCCGGTCGCCCTTGCCCAGCGCGCGCGACGTGAGCGCGCCCACGGCAATCGACAGGCCAATGCCAATGGACAACACAAAAAACAGCAACGTGCCCGCATAGCCAACGGCAGCTGCCAGCTCTGTTTGACCCAACAGCGAGATGTAAAACAAATTCAGCAAGTCCACCGCAAAAATGGCAATCAGCCCGACAGAGCCTGCGGCGGTCATGTTTAAAACATGTTGGAGGGTCGAGCCCGTGACGAACTTGCCAGAGATGGGGGCCGTGACGGGTGGCTGTTGCGGTGCGGTTGAGGACATGACATCTTTGTGATACGGGAGGCGCTATTTTCACGCTTTGCGGTGATTGGCGTGCAGCGACAATATCTGCCATGCAACTTCAAGACATTCTTTTCTCCCAAGGCTTTGGCACGCGGCGCGTTTGCTCGGGGCTGGTACAACAGGGCCTGGTGGTGGTGGCAGGCACCGTGGTCGATGACCCGGCGGCTGAATTCGCCGCTACCGGCCTGCTTTTCACCGTGCAGGGCGTTGAGTGGCAGTACTTTGAAAAAGCCTACCTGATGCTGCACAAGCCCGCAGGCTATGAATGCTCGCAAAAGCCCAGCACCTACCCCAGCATCTACACCCTGCTGCCCGCACCCATCCGCCAGCGCGGCGGCGGCGCGGCAGCTGGTGTGCAAGCTGTGGGCCGGCTGGACCAGGACACTACCGGCCTCTTGTTGCTGTCAGACGACGGCAAATTCATTCACCGCATGAGCTCGCCCAAACACCATGTGCCCAAGGTGTACGAGGTGACGGCCAAGCACGCGGTAGACGACAAGCAGGTGCAAAAGCTGCTGAGCGGCGTGGTGCTGGACGACGACCCCAAACCCGTCAAAGCCGCAGCCTGCACGCAAACCGGGCCGAATCAATTGAGCCTGACGCTGACAGAAGGCAAGTACCACCAGGTCAAACGCATGATTGCGGCGGTGGGGAATCGGGTGGAAGGCGAGGGCGGCGTAGGCGGCCTGCACCGCTCGCGGATTGGTGCGCTGGCTTTGCCTGCGGATTTGAAGGCTGGGCAGTGGCGGTGGTTGACGGCTGGGGATTTGGCGCTGATTTCGGGTTGAGCGTTTGTTGATGAATGCGCCTTTGGTGGTGACATTGCTCGGTGCCGTGCTTGTCGCGACAGCTGAAAAATCACCCTGTTCGTCGCTGTTCTAACCCTTATTTGAATTCCTTGGCTTGACGTCTTCACCGAGGCCAACCCGGTAGTCCTCCAACTTGGCCTCGTAGTCCGTCGCGTCGCCGTAGTTCAGAAAGCGCTTGTAACGCGCGTGGGTTCCCAGCACTTTTCGCGCGTGTTTGATCGGGCAAAAATACTCTTCAGTGCGCGCCAGAATTTCGGCCATGTAGCCCATCAGTCCATTGCCATATTCGCAATAGGTGCAGTGAAATTTCTCAATGAAATTGAGATAGTGCAGGTGATGCCTGTCAAACACAATGTAGTCAGCGCGTTTGACTTTGACCACACCATAGATGGGAAAGCAAATCCATTGATAAAGACTGACGCACAAGTCCAGCAGTATCAGTGGAACGATCATGGCGTAGATGACCGGTCCCGTGATCAGATTTTGTGGTCGGTTCGTCACCAGCCACCGAAAGAAACCGGTTTTGAGCTTTTTGTGCGCCGCCTTGACGGCGCTTTCAAACTCAACGCGCTTGCCTTTGATCTCAAAGAACATCTTGCTTTCTTGTTCATGAATGGCGCTGCGAAGGTCATCTTCCAACACGGCTATGTTGGCCATCAGCTGAGATATTTTTTCGTTCATAAGACTCCAGCGGTGATTGGATTTTGGAGATGTCTGCTCATCTTAGGTCTAGACCGCGCGTTGCGCGAATAATCGG
>Ga0075464_10000270_pt1 | contig 22647 bp, 31 predicted proteins | sample DEB19_08_DNA_5_FD_75068 | JGI IMG/M metagenome (GOLD analysis project Ga0075464, IMG submission 75068) | Aqueous microbial communities from the Delaware River and Bay under freshwater to marine salinity gradient to study organic matter... | ecosystem: Environmental > Aquatic > Marine > Coastal ...
GCGGTTTGAAGCCGCAAAACATCGCTAGTTACAGTATTTTATCAAGTACGCACTGTGGTGCGCACCTGTGCGTACTTCTTTAATGACATAATGGCAAAAGTTGAATATATATCCAAAAGAGCGTTTGCAAAGAAGATACACGTTAGTGAGGGTGCAGTACGTAAGGCCATTGAATCTGGTAAGATTATTAAAGGCTTCAACGCTCAGCTTAATAAAATAAATTTTGCTATTGCGTATGAAGAATATGGCCAGGCTAAAACCACACCCAAAGCTGGGCACGGTGTGTCGCATGAAAAGGTTGCAGAAAAGCTTTCGAAGCAAAAACCGAACGACGAAGCGCACAATGATGATGAGCTAGAAGATGATCTTGCAGATATGAGTTACATCGAGCTCATTCAAAAGGTAAAAATTAATCCTACACTTTCATACCAGGAAGGTTTGCGCCGCAGCCAGATACTTAAACTGGCCACTGAAAAAATAGAACTTGAAGAAAAACAAACCAGCCTGGTACGTAAAGCTGAAGTTGACAAAGCAATGTTTGCAATGGGCGATCAACTTAAAAAAGATTTACAAAGCATACCCAGCCGTGCAGTGGCATTGATAAGATCCGCTGCAACAGAAGTAGAAGCAAATAATATTCTTGCTTTCGAAATAAACCAGGTGCTTGAATCATTTGCAGGGCTTGGATCATAACAGTAACGCTTTGTGCAGGTGGTGTTTCAAGGCTCGTCAGCCCAACCCTTGCACCAAAGTTCAATAAAGATAAAATGACGAGCCTTTAACCGTCTGCCCCACTTGCACAAAGCGTATTGTTGGTGGCAGTTAAATTTTGAACGAAATGAGCAGAATATTAACAAGAGAGGAATGCTTAAAATTAGATATTCCTTTATACAACAAGGTAATGGATAAACAATGGGCAATAGATAAAGTTGAAAAGAATTTGTCGGGCGAATTGTCTGTTTGTAAATATTGCCAAAGGAAGTATGTCATTTGTTGTATTTGTGATACAGCAGAAGAAAGGTGGAATAATATGTTAGAAGAAGTCAAAGCGGTTTCTGAACAACGGAATACTGCGTCCTATTAATTGCCACCAACGATAGGGCTTACTGCATGTGGCGGCATTTGAAAATATGATGCTCGGAACTAAAGCTAAATTAAAAAACAAAATTTTAAATATGGAACAAAAGTTAAATAGTAATTCGTCCGCTGGAGCCGCTGCTGATAGCGATATACAGCCCATTGTTATTCCTTCTGCCGACATTGCAGTAAACCCCATGTTGGCTGCTGCCTTGTTAAGCCCTGCCTTAGAATGGCAATCTGATAGAGGCGGCAGATTTGATTATCCTGCAAACTTTCGTGGTCGTGTACCATTAAAAGTAAAAGTTGCAAAAAAGGTAGAACCTGATTTGCCTTGGTTAAAAAAAGAACTTGGCGTAAAAGATGATACTGTTTGTTTAAAAGACAATGAATATTATGTATGGGTCAATAGTTATGGTGCTGTGTCTGCAATATTGCCTAATGGCGAAAGGCTTGGATTGCTGCCGTCAGAGTTTGATGTTATAGAGTGGCACGAAAGGTAGCAGCCAACGGTTTGTGGCTTGGCGATGTTGCCGAAACTGATGCTCAAAAAAGAGATGCAGTTGAAGTTACAATGTCAAGCAAAATTGAAAAACTGAACGGCAATATTGCCAAACCGCTTGTTATATGTAGTTGTGGGTGCTAATTGATGTCGCTGCTATGAAAAACTAAAGTTCGGCTGTATTATTTTTTTTGAAGCTGCGGAGCATGTATTTTTTGTATTTAAAAATCTTGAAATTATGGATAATTCAATAGTAAAAATGGGGATGATAAAGTACGATGATGGTAAAGAGTATGGTGCTTTCTTTGAGATAGCAGGAATTACTTTTAAATTACAGAAAGTAAAAACAAAACAAGCCGCAACTTTAGAAGTAAAAAGGCTTGTAAAAGCATTTTCTAAATTGCCAAATGTTGAAGAAACAAAAATGTTATGATAGAATTACATCATGGAGATTGCTTAGAAATAATGCCTTCAATACCTGATAAAAGTATTGATATGATACTTTGTGATTTACCATACGGAACAACAGCTTGTAAATGGGACACGATAATACCATTTGACAAACTTTGGGAACAATACGAAAGGATTATAAAGCCGAATGGTGCAATAGCTTTATTTAGTAGTGAGCCTTTCGGCACTTACCTAAGAATAAGCAATATTAAATATTATAGGTATGATATAATTTGGGATAAAGAAACTGGCAATGGTAGCGTTCTTTGCCATAAAAGACCATTAAAGCAGTTTGAAAAAATAAATGTTTTTTATAAAAATCAGCCTACTTATAACCCGCAAATGATAGAAAGGGATAAATCAAAGTACAGAACCCCGAGGGATATGTCCAAATGGAAGGACAGTATAACAGAAACAATGGGTATAAAAAGAATTAATCCAGTAAATTATGATGAAAATAAAAAATACCCAACTGATATACTAAAATACAACTGTAAAGAAGCGGAGTTAAACTCAAAATATAAAATACATCCAACTCAAAAGCCCGTTTCATTAATCGGTAATTTAGTAATGACTTACACTAATGAGGGTGAAACTGTTTTAGATAATTGTATGGGAAGCGGAACAACAGGGGTTGCTTGCAGAAATCTTAATCGTAATTTTATAGGCATTGAAAAAGATGAAAAATATTTTGAAATAGCTAAAAAAAGAATAAATGAAGGAGCCAATAATGTTGAAAGAAACACAGAACAAATTAGCTTGCCATTATAGCCTTACTGGGAATACTGATTATGATAATGGGTATAATCAAGCAGTTAAAGACTTATGCAAGGTTATTAGAGATGCTATTGATAAACCCGATAATCAGTGGTACACAAAACAAATTTTAGAACAAATTTTAAAATCTTACTAATTATGAAAACTGCAATGCAATTTTGTTTAGAAAAGTTTATGGTAGAAATATCAAACGAAGATGCCGCAAAATTAATTGATATGGAAATGGAACAAATAACTAACGCTTTTGTAAATGGTATGATGCAAGGTTGCACTTTGCAATTAAGGGAAGAATTTAAAATGGTGCAAACACCAGAACAATTTTTTAACGAAAAATATAAAGACAATAAGAAAATGGGATAAATACAGGTGCGATATGTGCAATGATAGCGGTGCTGTTACCACTGGTATTTCAGAAGATGGGCATACCATTTATTCTACCTGCCCATGCGTTGATGATGAAAGAAACTAATAACAATGGAAAATATTTTTACGATAAAGAAGGATAAGCTAAGAGAAATAGGCTATGATTTTGCCGAAAGTTTTTATAAATGGTGTAAAAACAATAGGATTAAAATTGAAGAACCGAAAAATAATAAGACTGGACTTTATGAAACTTTTGTAGTTCATCTTGATACTACTGAAAAGCAATTTTTATTTTCAAATAAATACTTAAAAACACTAAAATGAAAACGGCATTACAAGAGTTATTATCATGGGCAAAACACCCAATCGAAGATGGTGAAGTTAACCACTCTCTGTATAGTAAGATAAATGAACTGATGGAAAAAGAAAAACAGCAAATAGTAGATGCTTTTGAAGAAGGTGTAAATATTGGAATGAACGGAATTTACGCAGAAAGATTTTCTGCTGATATTTATTTAAACTCAAAATATAATCAAAATGACAAAGACATTTGAATTAAAAGAAAGCCCAATTTTTGATGATGAAGAACTTTATACTTCATTTACAGAATGGCATCAAAGAGTAGCCGAAGAAAGAATGGTATTAAACGAAATACTGGCTAATGAGCCTGATGGATTTGAAAGGCGCAAGGAATTATACAATAACTTTTACCGTAAAATCGGTATGGTATCAAACGATATGTTCAATGATTTCACAAATGTTATTAACGAAGACTAATGTGTGGCTTGGGTAAAAAAAATAATACAGTTATCCGTCTGCCCCATAAATGGTATGCTGGTAACAATTACACATAACGAACAGGGCTTGCCGAAGTACGGGAATTAGTATTCCGTCCGCCCATGACCGCTGCTGATTAAGAAACTGAAGTTGAAGATAACAACAAAAAGCTAAATAGAATTACGTCAAGCTGGATATGAAGCACAATAGAATTACCGCAGATGAAGATAACTTGGGTCAGCCCGTATTTTGGCAAACCCATTGTTATGCGTTCGCCCTTCTGTCCACCGTTGTTTTAATTGTGTGTCGGGGTTTTAGAAGCGTCTGCAAGCCGCAAAGGGGTACAAAGGTTAGCGTTGTGTCAAGGTTTTTGTGTGCCTTTGTACCTGTTTGTCGGCTTTTGCGTAGGATGTTTTATCTTGTCGGCATTTCTATTAAAGCAAATAATTTATTATGGCAAATAAAATTTATAAAGGAGTGAAAAGCGAAACTATAACTGAAAATATATTTAGGGGTTTTTATGGTGCTGATGCTTTCATAGAAAAGTCGGCTATTCCAAAAGAATTTGGCTTCCAATCAAAAAACAATACAAACTACAAGGGTTATCCCGACTTCCTTAGAGAAGAAGAAGATTACTTTATTGTTGTCGAAGCTAAAGCAACTATACATAAGGAAGCCGTGTCAGAAGTAAACCACTACATGACTATTAATAAGATTGAAAAAGATATTATTGGTATTGCTGTGTCTGGGCAAAATTTAAGTGATTTGAAGGTAAATTATTTTCTGAAAATTCAAGGTGGTGATGTTGTTTCCTTAAAAACTAACAATGCTTTGCTTGCTTTGTCTAACATTGATAGGTTATTTAGGCAAAATAAATATGGCGAAAGTGTTTCTGCTGAAAGTCTAACAACGGTATTAAAAAGCCTAAATAAGACTTTTAATTCAGAAAATAAAGTAAGGGATGCAGACAGAAGTTTATTTTTTTCAGGTTTAATGATTGCGTTAAAAGATAATACATTTAGAAGCACTTATAAGAATATACAAACTCCTTCCGAAGATGAAGTAAAGTCAAAAAAGCATACAGTTCTTGAAGCTCATAATTTAAACAATGCGATATTAGAAGCTATTACAAGACAGTTAACTAACAAAATAAACAACCTTTCAAAAGAATATAATTGGAGAGATAGATTTTCATTTATAAAAAATATAGATTACTCAATTATTGAGTACAGAAAAATTATTGATACGATTGAAAAGAATATTTACAAGCCGTTTCAAAATGATGAAAAGCATGATATACTTGGCAAGGCATACAAAATATTTTTGTCAAGAGCAGGGAAAATAGATAATAAGAATATTATCTTAACTCCTGACCATATAAAAAGCCTAATGGTTGAATTAGCAAGACTAAATGCTAATGATGTAGTAATTGATACTTGTGCTGGCACAGGTGGTTTTTTGATGGAAGCAATGGAAGTAATGATTACAAAGGCAAATAATGATGATGCTATTATTCATAACATAAAAGAACACCAACTGTTGGGATTTGAAGTTGACCCTGTATTGTTTGCCTTAGCTTGTTCAAATATGTTTTTGCATGGCGATGGCAGAACCAATATGTTGTTTAGGAGCAGTTTGTTAAATGATAGACACGAAAGCATTTTAAACAATAAGGACGCAGAACTTTTAAAGTTCATACAAGATACTAAGCCAACAAAGTGCATAATCAACCCCCCATACGAAAACAACAACTCAATAAAATTTGTAAAACAGGCGATTGATTACTTAGAGCCTAATGGGAAGCTGGTTATTATTATGCCAACCCCCACTTTGACACAAAACCAAAATGGATTGGCAAAGGAACTACTTGAAATTGCTAAGTTGGATTTTGTTATAAAGATGCCATTTAAAATCTTTACAGAGCAGAAAAGAACAGTAAATACCTCTGTTTTTGGTTTTACGAAAACTCCACATCAGCAAAATGATGAAGTGTTGTTTTATCACTTAGAAGATGATGGGTTTGTAAGTATTCAACATAAAGGAAGGGTTGATAAATATAAAAAATGGGATGCAATAAGAGCAGATGTTATACATAGTATTTTGAACTCAACAGAGAAAAAAGGTGTTTGCGAAAAACGTAAAATATTCAAAGATGGCATTCTGAACTTTGCTGGTGTTCCAAATATTTATAATCGAAAGTCAAAAATGATTTTGATTGATGATTTGTTTATTGTCGAAAAAGGTTCTTTAGCAAGTGAAAACAGCGAAGAAGGAGAGTATGACTTTGTTACTGGGTCTGAAGATTGGAAACAACATAATTCATACGACTACGATAAAGAAGCTATTGTTTATGTTGTTTCTGCTGCTGGTTCACTTGGTAGAAGCCATTATGTAAACGGAAAGTTTATTGCAAGTAATTTATGTCTTGTATTAACGCCTAAACAATCTAAAGACTACCCAATTAATTTAAAGTTTTATAACACCTACTTTAATTATATAAGAAAACAAATGGTTTCAGACTTGGCTGATGGTACTTCAAAACTTACAATTAGAGAAGACGATTTGAAAGCATATTATATTGATTATATTGATATAAAGTATCAAAATGACTTTGCAAAGAACCATATTGAACCGTTCCAAAAAAAGCAACATCAATTAAAGCAGGAAATTGAAAAGTTGTCAAATACAATAAATAGTAGCTTAGTAAAGATACTTTGATGGTGTCCTAAGAAGCGTATGCAAGATTTTAGCTCTTTTGCAGGTTTGGTCTGTGTCAAGGTTTTGTGAGCCTGCAAATGTGCTAAAATGTGTGTCGGCAAAGAAGCAGAGCTATTAAAACAAATTTGAAATACTGTCGCCCAAAATGTCAACTGTCTGCCGATTAAAGGACTGTCGCAGGGTGACGCATAACATCTTTCTTCCCGCACTCTTTATAATAATCAATAACTTATATGTCACGTAAACAAGAACTACTTAACCAATTTAAAAAGGAACTGCAACTTCGTAACTATGCCCCAAACAGCATAGATACCTATTCCGGTTACCTGGGCCAGTTCTTAGATGCAATGCAGGGCGCACCAAAGCCACTACCACTGCAGCATATAAAAGATTTTTTATTAAAGATCACCAATATGAATACCAGGGCAATGTATGTAATCAGCATCCGTAATTTTTACAACTTCGTTTTAAAAACACCGCTGAATCTTGATGATATTCCATACCCGCGCAAAACCAACTATCTGCCCCAAATACTCAGCATACAGGAAGTTCAGCGTTTAATAAATGGAACGCAGAATATTAAACACCGGGCAATGCTGCAGATAATCTATAGTTGCGGATTGCGGGTAAGCGAAGTGCCCGAAATTGAATGCAATAAAACCATTTGCCATATAGATAGCGATCGTAAAACATTGCTGGTAAAAGGTGCCAAAGGTTTTAAAGATCGTTACGTACCACTTCCATTGCCAACCATTAACCTTTTAAAAACTTATCGTAAAACAGATCCTGTGGGCAAGTGGTTGTTCATGGGGCAAAACCAGCAAAAATATACGGTACGCAGTATTCAGCAGGTGTTTCACCAGGCAAAGCAACGGGCAGGTATTTATAAAAAAGTAACTACGCATTCGCTTCGGCATAGCAGGGCTACTCATTTATGCGAAGGTGGTATGGATATTTACGAGCTTAAGATATTCCTGGGCCATAATAATATAAAAACAACCGAAATTTATTTGCACCTCAGTAAATCAGCATTGGTAAGCAAAACCGAAATGGCAGATTTAATAATCGCACAGGCACTGGCAAATACTGAAATGCGGCTCGAATTTGCTCATGCATAATCCAGCAGCACAAGAGTGCAACGCAACCACAGCTTAATTAATAACAAAACCTCTGGCTCATAAATGTCTACCAACCCCATCATAGATTACAGCATCATCGCCGGTTTCCTTCGTGGCATCCGTCCGGATCCTTTGCTCACCGTTTCGCAGTGGGCCGATCATCACCGCGTACTGCCACAAACAAACAGTGAACCCGGTCGTTTCCGCACCAGCCGCACACCATACAACAGGGAAATTGCCGACAGGCTCAGCGCCACCGATCCTGCACAGATCATTATCTTTAAAAAATCATCGCAGATCGGTGCCACTGAAACTGCAAACAATTGGGTAGGTTACGATATCGACATAGCCCCCGCTCCTATGCTCTACATCATGCCCACCGATACCATGATGAAAGACACCAGCAAAAACCGCATTCAGAAGCTGATAGATACCACGCCGCGCATCAAAGCAAAGATCAAACCCAGCAAGGCCAAAGACAGCGGCAATACCATACAGTATAAAGAATTCGAAGGCGGGTTTATAAAAATGGTTGGTGCCAATAGCCCGGTAGGTTTAGCCTCCACTGCTGTGCGTTATGTTTATGCCGATGAAGTAGACCGTTACCCCCTCGATGTTGGCGGCGAAGGTTCAGCCCTCGACCTGGCTAAAACCCGTACCATTAGCTTTGGTGCCCGAAAGAAAATATTCATTACAAGTACACCCACAAAGAAAGGCACCAGTGTTATCGACAATGCATTTAAAGAAACCGGCCAGCGGTATTATCATGTGCCCTGCCCGCATTGTGGCAGCGGCCAGGTATTAAAATTCGAGCAACTGCGTTGGACAAAAGGCGACTACACCACCGTAGAATACGAATGCATCCATTGCCGCACCAATATTTCCGAATTCCACAAAACCCGCATGATCACTGCCGGCTGCTGGCTTGCCACTCATCCGGAGAAAGAAGATGGCATTACCTACGGCTACCACATCAATGCATTGTATGCACCGCAGGGCTGGTATAGCTGGGGCGAAATGGCAAAAGATTACGATGATAGCGAAGGCAACATTCCAAAGCGCATCACTTTCATAAATACAAAGCTGGGCGAGTGTTACGAAGAAGAGGGCGAGGTGCCCGATTACCAGCGCCTCTATGCCTTACGTGAGCTATATAAACAAAACACCCTCATGCCCGAAGTATCATTTATCACTGCAGGTGTCGATGTTCAGGCAGATCGCTTAGAGCTGGAAATCGTGGGGTGGATAAAAGGCAAAGAAAGCCAGAGCATAGATTACCGAATCATAAGCGGCGACACCAGTAACCCCGACACCTGGAAGAAACTTGACTTTGTGCTCAATGAAACATTTGCCAAAGCAGATGGTACCCTGTTCCCCGTTTCAGCAATGGCAATAGATACCGGTTACAACACAAAGTATGTGTACGATTTCTGTATGCGCTACCAGGGCCTTAACCGCGTGTTTCCCGTAAAAGGCAGCGATGCCCTCGCCACCATGTACAGCGCCCCAAAAGCGGTGCAGGTAACCCGTGCAGGGCAAAAGGTAAACAGCATCAAAGTATTTCATGTGGGTGTAAGCCTTATAAAAAGCGAGTTGTATGGATGGTTAAAGCTCAATCCCAACGAAGATAAAACCTACCCGCCCGGTTATTGTCATTTCCCGCAGTACGATACCCATTATTTCCGGGGCATCACTGCCGAAAAACTCGAACGCAAAACCAATAAAAAAGGCTTTGCAGTGTACGAGTGGGTAAAGGTTTATAAAAGAAACGAGGCGCTCGATTGCCGGGTATATGCCCGTGCCGCCGCCGCCATCTTCGGCATGGATTTTATGAAAGAGGAACATTGGCAAAAGCTGCAAAGCACCATACCCGCAACCAGCGGTAAAGAGCCAGCAATCAATAAACAAAAAAAGAAAAAACGCGAAAGCATCTGGTAATGGTCCGTTTCTCACAGCCGTCATTTCGAAGCAGGCACGACTGAGAAATCTTTTGAGCCAAACAATAGATCATGAATGAAGCTTTGTTGCGTCGCACACTTGTACGTTCAGATCAAAAAATAACATTATGGAATTAGAACAAATATCAGAAAGCAAACACAAAGAACTTTTATCGCTACTCAATCCACTAATTGATTTTATGATTGAAAATAAATACAATTACTTTTTAGTTGCAGGAAAAGACGGTATTTGTACTCGTCATTTAAGAGGTGATTACGATGAAGTGCAAGGAATTATTATCGGTATGATGGAAAAACAAAAGCAAGTAGCCGGCATGCTTAAAGATATTGTCAGCAATTTTAAACAAACCGAAAAATAATACCCATATATGAACCTCCCCGCTATCACACTCCACCTTAACTTCTTTCAATGGTCCTGGTTATCAAACACGGTCCGTACAACTGCAGAAATTGCACCAGTACATAACTACGAGCTGGAAACTTTGGTAATACAAGATATGTACAAACGCAGGCTGCACAGCTTTACATTCTTCAATAACAAAAATAAAATGGGCATGGCGCTATCGCTTCATCAGTACGAAGCCATGGCCATCAATAGCTATTTCAGCGAAACAAATCATGAATACACAGTATTTATGCGCATGTTCATTGAACCCAAATTAATTTCAGGCAAGGTACCTGCACGCAATTGAGCATTTGTTAACAACATGTGCGTTTAACGCAACAAAATTATTTTTCACTTTCTGCTTTCACATAATTTTACAGTTACCAAAATTCTTTCTTAACAAACTGTAGTCAGCATGTCATATACCAATCCCGTACAAGAGAAGATCATTAAAGCAGCCTGCGATCATTTCGGTATCTCCGAGCCCGAATTATTATCCATCACCGCCTACAATGTAGCCTACATGCGGCATATCTGCTTTTACCTCATTAAATGCAACACCATGCTCAGTAAAAGTGCAATTGGTTTCCGTTTTAATAAAACCAAAAGCCCCGTAGAGCATGGTATCGATATTATCAGCTGTACAAAAAGTAAGTATGTGCAAACTTTGGGCGATTTAAAAAAAATCGCAGAAAAAGCCGGAATTTCGGAATATTAGTTGCGTTTTACGCAATAAAAAGTAAAAAAAATAGCTTTTTATGGCTTTTACACTCGATCAGTTAACCGCTTTAGATGCCGCCATTGCACAAGGTGCGCTCACCGTTAAGTATGCAGATAAAGAGGTCACCTACCGCAGCCTCGATGAAATGCTGCGTTTGCGCAATGTAATCGCCGCAGAAGTTGCACCAGGCACATCGGCAACCTCAGCAAGAAAGTTTGGTACCTATTCCAGCGGCCTCACATAAATACAATTTCATCACCAAATAAATACACTACCAAATTATTACATGGCAAAGATGAAATTCAACATACTAGATCGCATTATTAGTGCAGTTGCACCCGAAGCAGCCTATCGCCGCTTACAATTCCGCAAAGCCCTTAATCTTATTGGCACCCGCCGTTTCGATGCTGCATCTGGTGGGCGTCGCACATCGCAATGGGTAGCAACCTCAACCAGTGCAAACTCCGAAATTCATAGTGCCCTCACTTTCCTGCGCAACCGTAGCCGCGACCTGGTACGTAACAACGGATACGCAAAAAAAGCGGTTCAGGAAATTGCCAATAACATCGTAGGCGTGGGTATTCTTGCCACACCCATGGCAGGCAGCGATCTTCAAACAAAAAAATTAAAAGCCGCCTTTACCGCATGGGCCGATTCTACCCAATGCGATTACGATGGCCATTTAAACCTTTACGGTATTCAACACCTTGCCGCTTTGTGCCTCGCAGAATCCGGTGAAGTGCTCATTCGTAAACACATCAACACTGCAAAAGATGCCATCTTTCCATTGCAGTTGCAGGTGCTCGAACCTGATTTTATCGATACCAGCAAATACCAGGATCGCCTTAGCGATGGCGGTTACATTTATTACGGTGTAGAATTCAACAGTGCAAATCAGATTGTAGCATATTGGCTTTGGCCAAATCATCCCGGCGATCAGTTGCATTACAATACAAGTTCTGTTCGCACTCCCGCTGCTGAAATCCAGCACATCTTTAAAAAAGAACGCCCCGGCCAGTTTCGCGGTATTCCTTTCGGGCACGCCGCCATGCTGCGCCTTAAAGATTTGGACGAGTTTGAAGATACACAGCTCATACGTCAAAAAATTGCGGCATGCTTTACGGTATTTCGTCGCAAAACAAATGTGGTACCCATTGGCGGCACCGATGATGGCACTAACCCCGACCGCCTCGAAAAAGTAGAGCCTGGTATCATAGAAGATCTGGCACCCGGCGAAGAGGTAAGCTTTGCCATGCCGCCCGATGCCGGAGCTAACTACGATCAGTATACAAAATCGGTTCTTCGTGGTATTGCCGCAGCTTATGGTATCGATTATGTAACCCTCACCGGCGATTTAACCGCTGTTAATTTCAGTTCAGGCCGTATGGGTTGGTTACAGTTCCATCGCAACATTACCGTATGGCAATGGAACACATTCATACCCATGATGTGTAATAAAACATGGCTTTGGTTCATGCAGTTGGCAGTTATAAATGGTATTGCAAAAACGCAACTGGTCCCGGTACGTTGGACTACCCCACGCCGCGAAATGATCGATCCATCAAAAGAAATTGAAGCCCAAAAGTCAGCAGTGCGTGCGGGCTTCACATCATGGCAGGAAACCGTACGCGAAAATGGTTACAATCCTGAAGATGTACTGGCCCAGTTAAAAGAAGATAAAGAAAACTTCGATAAGCTTGGCCTCGAACCAGAATGCGATCAACGTTTTGATAAAGACAAACAAACCGGAGAAGTACCACCAAAAGGCAAGAAAAAACCAGCAGACACGGAAACATAATCCCCGTCACTTCGATTTTTCCTTTGCACCGTCATTTCGAAGGAGGCACGACTGAGAAATCTCATGAGCCCAACAGTTGCGTAAATCGCAACATCCTTGCACAGTTTATCCCGAACTTGTTTCGGGGCACACTTGTACACCATAACTTTTATCAGCAATGAAAGAATTACAAACCCAAAAAGAAAATATTGCAGTTGTTCAAAAAGTTGCTGAACAAAAAAAGCAAATTTTCCTCGGCAGGCTCAACCCGCATAAAGGCCAGTTCTGTTACCAGCTCAATATAAAAACAGGCGCATTAACCATTGCAGAATTCAACCAGGTAAACCATAACCTCGATGGCTCTGTTCAAAAAAAGATCATTGTAAAAGAAGATTGCATTTACACAACCGCCATTAACCCGCAAAATGCGCAACGCAAGTTTTTCAAAGCATTAAAACAAACCCATGCCTAAAACCTGCAACAAAGAAGGCTGCACCAGCAACATCTTTGGTGGCGGCTATTGCAAAAGTCATCAGTACCTGCGTACAGATAAAAAACAAAAGCCCATTAAGCCATTCAGTGCAAAACGTGTACTGGTAAATAAACTTTATGCCGCCAAAGCAGCACTGTTTTTAGCAACGCATAAAAAGTGCGAAATAAATTCACCCGATTGTCCACACAATCAGCCAGGCAAAAACCTGTATAATATTTTTCCGGTCCATATTCACCATGTACGTGGCCGTGGCGATAATCTAATGAACCAGGAATACTGGATGGCAGCTTGCGATCCTTGCAATGTCTACATAGAAGATCATCACGCCTGGGCAGTAGAGAATGGTTTTAAAGTTTCCCGACATGCCATTACACAAGCCGAATAAACTAAGAACACAGAATGAACAAACTGCAATGCTGCAACATTCTATTTTCGTATCTCTATAAAGTGCGATAAACGCAACTCATACAATGCCAGAGATTAAAAAGCAAATACAATCACATTTACGTTCAGCAGAATTTGTACCGGGTAGTTTCAATGAAGAAAACTATACGGTAGATGTTGTTGCTGCAACCGATGCGCCTGTTTTGCAGATGAGCTGGGATGGTCCGGTAAACGAAGTGCTTTCTATGGATGCTTCCAGTGTTCGTATGAGCCGCTTAAATGCCGGGGCAAATGTGTTGGATAACCATAACAAATATTCCAGCGTAACTACTGCAGTATTGGGTGTGGTAAAACGTGCATGGATTGCAGCAGGTAAATTGAATGCAACGATTCAGCTAAGCAAACGCGATGAACTTAAAGGCTTTATCCAGGATGTAAAAGATGGCATTGCCCGTAATATATCTGTTGGCTATCGTGTGTACCGCATGCTGATCGATGAATCAGTAGGCGATATTCCTACAGCAACCGCAACAGATTGGGAGCCTTTCGAAATATCCTTTGTTTCTGTTCCCGCAGATTACAATTCTACAACCCGTTCACAATCCGATTCAATTCCTACAAACGAAGTAACAATAATTCAAAATTCTAAAACACGTAATATGGCCGACGAAATTGTAATTCCAGCCGCTGCTGCCGCAGCTCCTGTAGCACCGCCACCTGCCGCTGCTGCTGAAACTACAGTGAATGTAGAAAACGAACGCAAGCTGGCAACCCAAAATGCAACCACCCGTTCAGTGGATATCATCGGCGCATGCCGTGCAGCCGGTTTTGATATCGATTTTGCAGAAACCCTTATTAAGGATACTGGTTTATCCATCGATGGTGCACGCGCTGCAATCATAAACAAATTGGCAGAAAAACAATCTGCTGCACCACGTAGTGCATCAGTTGCAGTAATCGGCGATGATGAAACAGTAAAAGCACGCAACGCTGTAGAATTCGCTTTAATGCATCGTGCAGCACCTGGCCAGTTTGAAATTGGCAAACAGGATAACCCCGCCAGCGCAATGGCCGTAGCTTATCGCGGCATCAGTGTACTGGATGCAGCAGCTATTTTGCTTGAACAGCGTGGCATTAAAGTTAACAGGTACGATAAACAGGATCTCTATGCACGTAGCATGAGCACCAGCGATTTCCCCAATCTGTTAAGCAACATTGCAAACAAATTTTTGCGCAAAGAATATACCCAAACTGCCCAAACATTTAAGGCGATTGCTACCCAGCAAAACCTGCCCGATTTTAAAGCGGCAAATGGTATTCAGTTTGGTGGTGTTGCTTCCTTCGAAGAAGTTAAAGAAGGTGCAGAATATAAATTCGGTTCTTTCACCGAAACAGTTGATAACTGGAAGCTTTCCACCTACGGTAAACTGTTCCGCTTCACCCGCCAGATGATGATCAACGACGATCTTAATGGTTTCATCCGCGCTGCAAGGCTTATTGCAATTGGTGCAGCAAACAACGAAAGCGATATATTCTGGTCCATAATCACAAGCAATGCTAAGGTGAGCGATAATAAAGCATTATTCCATACAGATCATGGTAACCTTGCCGGTTCAGGTGCAGTGATTAGCGCAGCAACTTTAAGTGATGCACGCACTGCAATGCGCCGTCAGACTGGTTTAACCACCAAAGAAAAGATTGAAGTATATCCTAAATACCTGGTAGTTGCACCAGAACAGGAGCTTGCCGCAGATCAGATCATTTCAGTGGTTACACCAAACCAAACCAGCCAGGTGAATCCGTTCCAGGGTAGCCTTTTAAAGATCGTGGAACAAAGGCTTGCCGCAACTGCATGGTACCTGTTCGCCGATCCTGGTATGCTGGAATCATTCACTTATGGTTACTTAAACGGTAACGAAGGTTTATACACAGAAACTCAATACGGTTTCGAAGTAGATGGTGTTACAATGAAGGCCCGCCAGGACTTTGCCGCCAAAGCATGGGATTATCGCGGTTCTTACAAAAACCCTGGCGCATAGTTTTAAACCCGTCATTTCGAACGCAGTGAGAAATCTGCTGTATTGTTTACAAAAAGTTCTTAAACAATTATAAAAAATATCAGCGCCTGCCACGCAGGTGGGCGCTCTTTTTAAAAATACAAATCATGGCAAAAAATCTTATAGCCTGCGGCGATGTTCTGGATTACGTAATACCAGCATCTACCACCATTACAAGTGGCGATCCTGTTCTTGTTGGTAATGTGCTCGGTGTAGCCATTACCGGAAGTGCTACCGAAGGCGATGTGATCGCTGTGCAGGTAGAAGGTGTTTTTGAACTCACCAAACGCACACATGCAAGTAATGCTGCTTTTGCACAGGGCGATAAAGTGTATTGGGATGTATCAGCCTCTAAAGTTGATAACACGCCCGATGGTGGCACCAATAAAGCTATTGGTTATGCTTATAAAGCTGCGGGTTCTACCGATACCACCGTTCAGGTTTCTCTTGAAGCATCTGTTGCTGGTCAGGCTGCAGTTGTTGCTGCACTAACTGATAACTCTGGTGGTTCGGCTTCTGGTACATTGGCTGCAATCACTTCTACCACTCCGGCAGATCTTGCTGCAGTAGGTGTGCAGCTTGGTGTTATTAAAAATGCCATCGCATCACTGGCCGCTAAAAATGCAGCCGTACTTACAGCATTGAAAGATGCCGGTTTAATGGCTTCAGCTTAGTAACGTTCCAACCGTACAAGTGTGCGACGCAACAGCAGCCTCATAGCATTCATTACGCCTGGCTAAAAAGTATATGGCAAACATTTTCGATACCCTGCAAAGCTCCATGATCGATACGGTTACCACCACTATGGGTTATGCAGCAAGTTGGACGCCCCTCGCCGGTGGCGATGCATTTACCGGCGCAGTTCTTTACAAAGGTCCTACTGAAAAAGAAAAACTGGCCAATGCTGATTATGATCCCGATAAACTTACACTCGAATACAAAGAGGGATTGTTTACAGGGTTGAAAGAGGCATCAGATACAAGTGCCCGTGAAGTGATCAGCATAGAAACCATAGGCGAATTTTTCATTATGTCAGTAAGTAAAAGGTGGGATGGTAAAACATACGAAGCCCGCCTGCAGGTTAAAACATAAAAGTTCTTTTACATTCTTAATTATTAATTCTTCATTCCCGTTGCCGTTTAACTACTACGATATCGAAAACGAAATAGCCACCAAACTTACTGTACTATTATCAGCAGTAGCATTGGCTACGGTGCTTTTCGAAAATGAAAAAGATCGTAAAACGGCACAGGATGCTGCGCAGAAAGATAACAAAGCATTGGTGATCGTTGCATACAATGGCAGCGATTTTCAAAACTCCAATTCGCTCAATTATCTCAACCAGGATGATAGCATGACTTTCGTTTGCAATGTTATGGCAAACAACCTGCGCAGCACTAACGGCATTCATAATGTAATCCGGCTTATTAAAAGTGCTTTACTCGGCTTTCAACCGGCAAATAGCAGCCGGCTTGTTTTAAAATCCATTGAATTCGAAAGCCGGGATAATGATACAGCAATGTGGAGTTACAATGTAAGCTTCACCTGTAATAAAAAAGCAGTACAGGCAACTGTAGATGGCGATGATGATACTACCGCATCTGCAAACCTGGTACAAACCATTTTCGATGATAAAAGTATCAACAACATTTCTTATTAAACTACAAATTCTTTATCATGGCATACTTACACGGGGTTGAAACAATCGTAAATACTACAGGTCCTGTTCCCGTTACGGTAATAAAATCCGGTGTTATCGGCCTGGTAGGTATCGCACCCATTGGCCCGCTCAATACATTAACCGCTGTTAACAATCCTGCCGATGCTGCACAGTTCGGTAGCCCGTTAACCGGCTTCAGTATTCCACAGGCTTTGGCAGCAATTTTTAAACAAGGCGCCGCATCTGTACTGGTAATAAATGTTTTCGATCCTGCAAGCTCTTCCATGTACGATCAGATAACCAACGAAGCGCAAACCGTTACAGCTGGTAAACTAAAACTGGCTTATGCGCCCACCAGTGCAGTAACCATAAAAAAAGCAGATGGTACTACCGATACTACCCTGGTAAAAGATACCGATTACACGCTGGATGTATACGGTAATTACACGGTAATCAGCACCAATGCAGATCAGTCGAATGCAACAATTTTAAAGTTCACTTACAAAAAATTAAAACCCGCAGGCATTACCAGCGCTGTAATTATCGGTGCCAACACCAGTGGCGTACGCACCGGCATTCAATGCTGGGAGCTTGCTAAAAATACTTTTGGTTACAATCCAAAAATTCTTATTGCACCCGGTTACAGCAGCGTTAATGCAGTGGCAACCGAATTGATCAGCAAGGCAGATGCGTTCCGTTCCATCACCCTGTTAGATGCTCCGGCAGCAACAACGGTGGCAGGTGCTATTGCCGGTCGCGGCGTTAGCGGCACCATCAATTTCAATACTTCCGGCAAACGGGCAATGTTGCTGTACCCTTACCTTAAACAGTACGATATCGCCACCGATTCAAATGTCAATTATCCATACAGCCAGTTCATGGCCGGGGTAATCGCCGCAACTGATGCAGCAAAAGGTTACTGGTACAGCCCCAGCAATAAAGAAATTGCCGGTATCGTAGGTGCAGAGCTTAATATCAGTGCAGGCGCCAACGATGCCAATACAGATGCCAACCAGTTAAATGCTGCGGGCATCACCACTATTTTTAACACATTCGGTACAGGTATCCGCACCTGGGGCAACCGCTCAGCGGCTTATCCAACGGTTACCACGCCGGATAATTTTATAGCAGTTCAACGCACTGCAGATGTGGTACACGAAAGCCTTGAAAATGCAGCTTTGCAGTTTATTGATCTGCCCATTAACCAGGCGCTCATCGATACCATCCGCGAAACGGGTAATGCGTTTATCCGCACGTTAATTCAGCGGGGTGCATTAATCACCGGTAGCCGTATAGAATTCGATAAGGCAAAGAATACACCGGTACAAATTGCAGCGGGACAATTAACCTTCGATATTGTTTTTATGGTCCCTGTTCCTGGTGAGCGCATCACGTTCAACAGCTTTATCGATATCACATTGCTCAGCAGCCTTCAATAAGCAGCCGGGTTTTAATTTTTAATTCTTAATTACTAATTCTTAATTCATGCTACAGATAAACCGGGTAATAAACGCAAATGTATATGCTGATGATCTTAGTTTGCTGGGCACTGCTGAAGAAGTTGAGGCACCAAAACTCATGCAGGTAATGGCCGAGCATAAAGCACTTGGCATGGTAGGCAAAACCGAATTTCCATCGGGGTTCGATAAGATGGAAATGCGCATAAAATGGAATGCCATTTATGCCAATGTAATGGCTAAGTTCAACAACCCGTACAAAGCAATACGCCTGCAGGTTCGTGCAAGCTTAGAGAGTTGGGAAGGTGGAGACCGTGTGGCGCAGGTACCCGTGGTTATTTATGCAACCGTACAAAGTAAAGGCATGCCAATGGGCAACTTTAAGCCCAACGATAATGTAGAGATAGAAAGCAATTTAAGCTGCACACATGTAAAAATGGAGATCGACGGTATTGAGATTGTGGAATTTGATGCCAGTGCAAACATCTTTAAAATAAACGGTGTAGATCAGCTTGCTGATTACCGTAACAATATCGGCGCGTAAAGATTTTGGGGCCGTGCTATGGCCTTCCATAGCATCGGCTCTTGCGTCGCACACTTGAACGTTCGGATAATATTTCAACAAATACCAAAACAGTTATGGAACAAGATCAAGTTTTTCCAAAGCCGACATCAGACGGCTTTTGTTATTTAAACGAAGAAGATGAATTGCTCGGGATAGAAAGTAAAACCTACGAGAACGATAAAGAAGTAAAGCGGGTAATACTTTCTAAAGGCCGTAAAGCAATCATCCGCGAACTGGCAGCGTGGGAAATGGAAGATACCGGCAAGGTGGTTAAAAACGAAAAAAATGGCGATGGTACATTGATGGCCATTGCAGCCGCAGCCACTACCATCGATGATAAAAAGATCGTGTTCGAAGATGTAAAATTTATGAAGGCAAAGGATTGGACAAAAATTAAAACAGCAGTTGCCCGCCTAAATTTTTAATCAGCCGTGAAGATATTGCTTTCACGGCGCAATACTACGGGCAAGATCCTCGAAAGGTTCTAAAAGAATGGACTTCAAAAGAAGTTTTTACCTGGCACAATGAAGCTGTAAAAATTCACAACAAACTGAATAATACCAATGGATAAAACTTTGAAAATAGCATTGATCTTAACCGCTGTAGATAAAGCTTTCAGCGTAATAGATAAATCTGTTTCCAAAGCATCTAAACGCATACAGGCATTAAACAGTTTTGGTTCTACTGCTGCTATTGTTGGCGGCGCAATAACCGGCATTGCAGGCAATTCATTACAGGCGGCAAGGGAAAACCTTGAAGCCAACCGCAGGCTGGAACAAGTATTTCGCAGTATGGGCGATGCCACCGGTGTTGCAGCAAAACAGGCAGAAGATTATGCAAGCAAATTAGAATTGCAGATCGGTGTGGAAGATGAAGTGATTATGGCAACGCAGGCAAAGATCGCAACCTTTAATAAAGTGAGCGATTCAACGGCCCGGATGGCTGGTATTTTCGACCGGGCCACACAAGCTGCATTCGATATGGCATCAGCAGGCTTTGGCGAAGCAGATCAAAACGCTGTGCAACTTGGTAAAGCCTTGCAGGATCCTGTTAATGGCATCAATGCATTGCGCCGCAGTGGTATCACATTCAGCGATGCAGAAAAGAAAAAAATCAAAATTCTTGTTGAAAGTAATAAAACTTTAGAGGCACAAAAGATCGTTTTAGCAGCAGTTGAAAAACAAGTAGGCGGTGTTGCTAAAGCTACAGCCGATCCTATACAGGTAATGCAAACAGCATGGAGCGAAGTAACTGAGGAGATTGGTAAAAAGCTTATGCCTTATGTGCAACAATTTGCAGCCTGGCTTACTACGTTTATTCCAATGGTTATAGATTGGGTAGATGCAAACAGCAAACTTATTACAACCATTGCGGCAGTCGGTGCGGCATTGTTGGTTGTGGGTACCGTTTCAAAAATCGTTTCTGCTATTCTTGCAACCAATCCAATTGTATTGATCATTATGGCCATTGCTGCTGCTGCCATTTTAATTTACACTTATTGGGATCCGATTAAAGCCTGGTTCATCAATCTTTGGGATAAAGTAAAAGCCGTGTTTAACACAGCGTGGGAATTCATTAAAAACATTTTCCTGCATTATACGCCGGTTGGGTTGGTAATAAATAACTGGTCCAAAATAACAGCCTTCTTTACCGGCCTTTGGGATAAAGTAAAACACCTTTTTGTAGCCGCATGGGAGTGGATTAAAAACATCTTCCTCAATTACACACCCGCAGGGTTGATTATTAAATATTGGGCACCCATTACAGGCTGGTTCACTAACATGTGGGATAAAATAAAAAACATCTTCAGCAGTGCATGGGATTGGGTGATGAACCTGGGCAATAAGTTTTTTGATGCCGGTACTAACATTATTCTCAATATTTGGAATGGCATAAAATCAATGATCGATAAGCCTATTGAAGCCATTAAAGATATGGCCACTAAGATCCGTGCTTACCTGCCTTTCAGCCCGGCAAAAGAAGGTGCGTTGCGCGACTTGCATAAAGTAAAGATCGTTGAAACTATAGCAGCAACAATAAAGGCACAGCCTGCAATCAATGCCATGAAAAATGTAACCGGCGCAATAGCAGGTACGGGTGGTTTAAACAGGGCTACGCCTGTTGCCTATAACAATGGCGGCAACAATTTTACTTTTCAGTTTACATTAAACGGTGGTGCAACACAGGCAGATGCTGATATGCTCACCGATGCTTTTAATAAAAAGGTTATCAAAGTAATGAAGGAAGAAGAGGCCCGCAAAAAACGAGTAACATTTTAAACTATGTATGCGCAGCTGGGAAATATATTATTTGCAAATCAAAACGGTTTCGATTCGTTTTCTAAAACCGATGATACTACCTATGCCCAGCACGATCTGATCAGTGGCAAGCCACGCCTGCAGCCTGTTGCAAATGAACTGGAAGAAATAACCATAAGCCTGCACCTGCGTGCAGAGTTTGTTAATGTAGAAGATTCAATTCTGGCTTTAAAAACAAGTAAAGATTCTTTCGAAATACTGCCATTGGTGCTGGGTAGTGGCCGTTACCTGGGCGATTATGTTATTACCAGCATTGGCGAAACACATAACACTGCTTTTGATGATGGCCTGCTGATCGATGCTACCGTATCACTCACCATCCGCGAATATTCCACTACCGATAAGTTACAGCAGCAACAAAATGCAGCCCGTAAAAATGCCTTTGCAGTAGGCGATAAAAAACCCGTGCTCACCGGCTTAACCCAACCAGCAACCGTTGCACAAACAGCCACACAGGATGCCAGTATTATGAACAGTGAGTGTAAAGAGATTGACCAGGCGGTACGGGATTATGCAAACAATCCATCAAAGGCAGAACAGCTTGCAACAAAAATTCAAAAGAGTATTGCCAACACACAGGACAGCATAGAAAAATACCAGGGAAAAATAAATGTTTTAGCGAGTGTTTTTGAAGATACCAATAGTGTTGAACAGGCATTGCAAAACTTAAGCGATGCCACCAACAGCTTTACATTTCCTGTTCCCGGTTTGGGTTCGCTGCAAAGCAGCAATCTTTTTCTGCAATCTGCATTGCAGGGTTTCAATACAGCCAACAGCATCTTAAATTATAAAGTGATCATTCGCCGCGCATGAACAATTTCGAATACATAACAAGAGAGAATCAAAGGTGGGATCAAATTGCGTACTCCGCTTATGGTGTAACCAGCATTAATGAAAATGGTGTAAACGAACCGGCAATGAAACGCATTATAGAAGCCAACCCCACCATACCCATTGCAGATAAATTAGCCGGTGGCATCATACTGAATATTCCGGTGCTCGAAAGCAATTCACCAAAAACAAATACGGAGCTGTTGCCACCATGGAAAAAGTAAAGTTATACAGTACAAGAGTGCGACGCAACGAAAGC
>Ga0075464_10000271_pt1 | contig 22585 bp, 25 predicted proteins | sample DEB19_08_DNA_5_FD_75068 | JGI IMG/M metagenome (GOLD analysis project Ga0075464, IMG submission 75068) | Aqueous microbial communities from the Delaware River and Bay under freshwater to marine salinity gradient to study organic matter... | ecosystem: Environmental > Aquatic > Marine > Coastal ...
ACCTACAGCCAAAGAGTTTAGCGACTGGTCACATGATAAGTGGCTCGACTTTCTCCGTTTTTTGGACTCATATGTTGAAGTTGGTAAGAAGGGGGATGTGTATAAGGTAACTCTTGAGAAGATGAAGGAAATGGAAACCTATTTGCAGATCCATAATCACCCATACCAAGAACATATATATAGAATAGGGCTCTATTCTAACTATACTAACCCTCGTGCCTACTTCTACAAGCTCAATTCATATGCTCGTATGGGTTTGACGTACCTAAAGAAGCACCCTGGTATTGTTAGTCCTGAAATGACTGAGATATTGCAAAGTAAAACTCGCTTCTCATGGGCTCTTAACCAATATAAGGTAGAGGATGTAAATGATACAGAGGTGGTGACTAGAGACACAGAAACCCTTGATGGTTTCCATAAAAAGCAGGTGAGTATGCCAAATATCCAGGTTAAGCTCCTTAGCTCTATGGTTAAGTTGGCTGATATATATGAGACTGTAGCCCACTCTATGTCTACAAAGGAATTAAAGAACCTAAAGACTATGGATAAGATGGCGATTCTTAAAAACCTCCAATTCATCTTCACAACAGGTGGAAAAAAGGTTACTCCTAATCATTTCACTCAAATAAATGTAAATGCGAGTAATGTAAAGGAGGCTGAGGAATCTATGCTTAATTTTATTAAGAACAAGCAAAATTAATGAGAATTAAGAAGCTCCAAGAGTACTATAGTTCACCTGAATACATTGAGAAGCTCAATAGGCGGTTTAAAATATTCAAAAAATGTGCTGATGACCCAATGGAGATAAATAAGTATGTTTTAGAGTCATGGGCTATTGATCCTATTGCCTTTATTGAGCAATTTGGATGGATTATCAACCCAAAGTTCAATAATGAGATAAAACCCTTCTTTTTGTTTGAATATCAGAAAAATATCATTAGAAGGATGTGGGAATGTGAGATTTCAGGGGAAGAACACAATCTATTGGTAGATAAGCCACGAGAAATGGGACTTACATGGGTTGTTATTTGGTATTTGATATGGAGATGGCTATTTACAAAGAATTGGTCTGGATTCGTGCTATCAAGAACAGAAACAGAAGTAGATGACGGTACATCTGACCCTTCTTCCAGTCTTTTTGGTAAATTAAGGTGGTCTTTAAGCTATTTGCCAGCATGGATTATGCCAGAGGGCTTTGAACCTAAAGGAAAGAAAGGTAATTCAACAGATATGGGTCTTAGACTTGCAAATCCATCTATGATGTCATCAATAGTAGGGTCAACTGCTAACCAAAACGCTGCACGAGGCCGTCGTTACTCATTTGTGTTCCTCGATGAATGTTTTTTCATTGAAAACTTCCTTTCTGTGAATAGATCTTTAGCACAGGTAGCCAATACACGTGTATATGTATCAACCTCAAAGACAGGGCGTACATTTCAGAAGTTTGTTGCCCTAGCGGATGAGCGAGGAGACCATATACAGCTCTCATGGAAAGATAACCCATTTAAAGATCAGGAATGGTATAACGAGAAATTAAAGGATGCAGAAGTAGATCCAGAAGCCTTAAAAGAGATTGAAGTAGGGTATTCTGTGCCTGAATCTAGCCAATATTACCCTGAAATTTCGCTTGCGAAAGTAGAGCCTGTAGAATATGACCCTAATATCCCTCTATTTATTGCCCTAGATTATGGTAGACAAGATCATACAGTACTCGTTTGGGGCCAGTTTACAGGTGGAGGAGTCAATATAATAGAGTGTCTAGCAAAGAATAAAGTAGATTTTGATTGGTTTGTGCCATTTATGAACAAAGAAGCACTCTATAATCCTGAAAAATATTTCGGTGCTCATAAAGATTTACTTGAAAGAACAAGAACATGGAAGAAACCTCTCGCTTATTTTGGTGAACCTGCTCATAAGCAAGTACATTACCCATCTAACACTTCTATTCAAAAGGAATTGTTTAAGTATGGTATTAGACTTGTAGTAAATGACCATGCTATTAAGCATGAAGTAAGAAGAAAGGCAGGTTCAACCCTTTTGCCCAAGATGACATTCAACGAAAACTCAGATGGTGTAATGAACTTATATGATGCTATTCAAAATAGTAGATATGCAGGTTCAGCGAAGTCTGTTTCAAAAGATTCGATGATGAAACCAGCTCACGATGATGAGACTGGGGATTTCAGATCAGCTTTTGAAAACTTGTGTGTTAATATAGGTAGAATGGCGAGAACGCAGAGAACAGATATCACGCCTGATATGAAACAAAACAATTTCATTGGTAGTTTGATTAAGTATTTACGAGTTTAGTTTAAAAATAATAAAAAATAATGTCTAATAAAGTAATTTTTAATACAGAAGGCCTTAAAAGAGGAATGGATATTGCTCATAAAGCAGTTGCCCCAACTTTAAGTAGTTCAGGAAAAAACACCGCCTATAACGATTATAATAGCCCTACAATTACTAATGACGGTATCTCAATTCTTAACAGAATCAATCTTGAAGACAATGAAGAACAGATGGGTGTTGATTTTATCAAGCAAGCATCACAGAAAACTGATGATGAAGCTAATGATGGTACAACTACTGCTGTCATTCTTTCTCATGCAATGGTTGAAGGTGGTCTTGAGGCAGTAAAGAGTGGAATTAACCCAATGAGACTACGAAAAGAGATTAACGAGGCGGTTGATAAAGTTATTTCTGAGATTACAGCCACTCCTATTACAAATGATGAGGAACTTTTCAATATTGCTAATATTTCAGTAGAAAATCCAGAGATTGCACAAATTATTGTTGACTCTGTTACAAAGGTAGGTGTTTTTGGCGAAGTCTTGGTTGAAGAATCAAATGGTGTATCTATCGAGAAGGAAGAAATCGAAGGTTTTAGTTTCGATAAGGGCTATATCTCTCCGTATCTAGTTACCGATCCTGAAAAGATGGAGTGTATGCTAGAAAATACTCTTGTACTTGTAACAGATAAGACTTTGAATCTAAACAAAGATGCTGTTGGTCTTCTTGATGCTGTAATGAAGCAGGGGCACAAACAATTATTTGTTGTGGCTGAAAATGTACAAGGTGAACTCTTGTCTACTTTAATTGTAAACCGAATGAAGGGTAGTTTTTATCCTGTAATTGTCCAGAGACCTTTTAATAAGGATATGCTTGAGGATATTGCCGCTCTAACTGGTGCTACAGTACTTACATCTGAAAAAGGAATAGGGGAACTCAAGGCTGAACACTTCTCAATGCTCGGTGTCGCAAAGAAAGTGATTGTTACTAAGGACAGAACTACCATCATTGGTGGCTTAGATGAAAAGAGTCGTGTAGATGAGAGAGTTTCAGCAATTCAGAATGAATTGAAGACCGCTGAGCACTATGAGAAGGCAAAGCTAAAGGAGAGACTAGCAAAACTGACTGGTGGTATTGTCATTATTAAGGTTGGTGCTCCTGTTGAAGCTGATATGAAGTACCTAAAGAAAAAGATTGATGACTCAGTAGGTGCTACACGTGCAGCTATGGAAGAAGGGGTAGTAGTTGGAGGTGGTAAGACACTCTACGAGCTTTCATTAGTAGAACCAAGTACTGCTGGAGAAAAGGTAGTACGAGATGCTTGTGCTATGCCTATTAAGACAATCATTAAGAACTCTGGATATGATGAAAGTGTAATCTTGCCTCAAATTACTGGTGATAAGATTTTTAATTCATCTACAGGTGAAGTTGAAGTGAACAATAAGATTATTGATCCAAAGAAAGTAGAAAGATGTGCTCTAAAGAACGCAGCAAGCCTCGCTGGTATCTTTATCACCATGAATGCAGTGATAATTGATACTCCAAAAAAAGTTGATATGGTATAATATAAAAAACCATGCGACCAGACATTAAAAAATTTGTACTAAAAGTATGTTCAACTTTCAAGTTGGAAGCATATTATCTACCGACAGATGATATTTATTGTATTACAAAAAGAGGAATGTCTGTTCGAGTATTTACCACTAAACAGTTTGATGAAATACCTAAAGTATATAGGTTTCATCAGATAGGTAGGATGCTCCGCCTTGGTCTTAATCATAATCTAGGGGAAAGCTATAGAGATCAAGTTTTCCACCAAAGAAAAATAGGAATTAAAATAGCATGAAAAAAGACAAAGACGGAAAAGTAAAAATAGAAGATGTTAGAGGAGTAATATCTAATACAGAGCTTGAAGAAGTGGGTCAAACCTATGCAAACTTTTACAGATACAGAGGTTTTAGATCTGGGCTTGTTAAACAATATCAGAACAACTCATTTGAGGATGCTTTGACTATTAGTCGAGAGCTATTTTGGAACTCTATGACAACTAAGTCGGAAGATTTACAAAATCTACAGCTTGACTTCTCTATTCCTTTTGCAAGAAAGGAGGTTCTTGAGTTTTTGGGTAGACTTACATCTCTTAACGTAAAACCTCGCATCTCTGGCGATGGACTCGACTCACTTGGAATCAAAGCATTGCAGTCTTTATATAACCACTGGAGATTCAAGTCTAACGGAAAGGTGGAAAGATTCTGGGAACTCTTATACGGTATTGTAAACGGTACTGTGTGCTCGTATGTTGGGTATAACAATACAAAACTACAGCGTAGATACCTAAAAAGCTATGATGGTGAAACAGGTGCTTTTAAAATCGAGAGAAAGGAACAAACATATTGGGATGATGTATGGAAAGAGATTGTTCCTATTGAAGATATATACTTACCAAAGATATTTGAACGAAATTTCCAAAAACAAGGGAAGATGATTTGGCGTACCCAGATGGAAGCAAGTGATTTCCATGCTGAGTTTGACAATAAGTATGAAATGGCTAAATACGCAATGCCTGGGAATATGATTTCAGGTGATTCTCTTTATCTTGAGCTTCTAGGAGGATCTGTAAGCTCATCTTACACAAAGATTGAAATTTTGAGAGAATATGACTGGATTGAAGATAAATACAAAATGATAGCAAATGGTATCTTGCTTAACCCATTGGGTAAGGGAAGAAATGTTGATGTGGCCCCTATGCCATTTGACCATAAAATGGGCCCTTTCACTTGGGGTATTATGTCTCCTCTTGATGAGAAATTATCATATGGACTTATGATGCCGTTTCTTATTAAAGATCCACATAAGATTTCAAATACAGCCATTACTATGATGGTGGAGCGAGAACTTAGAGCAATCGACCCTCCTATTCTTACATCTGACATTGAATCTCCAGAACTTATCTTCGGGCAGCATAAAGTTATCCCAGTAAATGATGTGAATGCATACAAGGAGATGAATATCTCTGAGCCTTCTTCTCAGTTCTTCACAATGCTTAATTCATTGCAAGGACAGATGTCTTCTATCTCTCAAGGTGGGGACTCCCAAGTGGTTCCGTCAAGACAGCCTAAGTCTGCACGTGAAGCATCTCAAAATGCTCAGATAAAACAGCAATCAATGGCGAACTCTATGGTGATGTACTACGATATTATCCGCCAGGAGGTTCTGTTGGTCATCAAAACAGCTCTACAATTCTACACAATAGAGAAAGCAAAAAATGGAGATAAGAGAGTTATAAAATCAATCACATCTCAAGATATGCCTCTTACACAAGGAGGTATTGGTAATGTGAAGCTACGATTTGTAAAAGAAAAGGCTGATGCTATGGATTTATTCATAGAAGCTATCAAAGAATCAGTAATTAATGGAAAGCCTACAGAGATTATTGAAGTCCCACTTGAGTTTATTCAAGACCTAGAGTGTTATATCTCAGACATTGAGCTTGAGGCTGACGAAGGAAGTGAACTTGAGATGGCAAACTTCGTAGAAAACGTGATCAACCCAATGCTTAATGTATATGTACCTGCTGGAATTGCAGATATGGGTAAGACATTCTTAAGGCATGTAGAAAAGATGGGTGAGAATCCTGCTGATTTCGCTTCTGAGCAAGCCATCAGTCAAATGAACGGCCAAGGACAGAAACAACAGCAAGCACAGCCAGGTGCAGTGCAAGCAGGAGGTGGACAGCAAGGAGTAGGCCCAGCCCAGGGTAATATGCTTCAAAGTTTACAGGGTCAGAAGTTCGGAGGCCAGAATAATAGAGGTTTACCAGTTCAATAATAAAAAACAATGCTTAGATTGATTTATAAGATGTTCAAGACAAGAATTTGGGAGCTAGTGGCAGAGGACATGTTTGGAAATATACCAAAAGATGTAAGTGAACCATCACTTGAGTTTTTGGGCAATGGAAAGGAAACACTTGATAGGTTTTTTGCTATTAATGCATATCAGTTACAAAGATCAGCAATTAATAATCCAAAACAATCTGATATATACACAGGTATGCTTATTTATATTAAGTCTTTGATGATAACTATAAAGAGAGCACCTGTTGCTCGTGAAAAAATTGTTGTTAAAAAATCTCCAGAGGATAGCATATCAATGTTGGATAGAGTAAATTCTTTTATAAACAAAGCAAAGTCTTTGAATAAAAAAGAAGAATAGTTATGCACATTGTATGTACTTTATTTATATATGGTATAATACAGCAAACAGGGTCTTCGCTTGGGATTGTAAAAAATCTAAACGGAAGGTTTAAAAATAAAAGGGCGTAACAGTTAATGTCGCCAATTAACAAAAACACATGGAACATAAAGAAATTATAGAGAAGGAAATTAATGGAGAAGATGTTACTGAGCTTAAAAAGGACTTCACAGAGGAACAAACTCACGAATACAATTTAGGATTCAGAAAAGCATCAAGTGAAGCTAAGACGAAAGAATTAGAAGAACTAAAAGCTCTAAGATTAGAGAAAAAGCGAGTAGCCGATAAAACAAGTGATAACGATACAGTTGTAAAACAGTTTCGTGAAGAACAGGTTGGAAAGGCAAAAGAAAAGTTTTTCTCTGATGCACGATTTCCTCTTACTGCTGAGCAAAAGACAGAGTTTGAAGAAAATTTCAAACGTCTTGATACAGGAAAAGTTGACTCAGATTTGATTTTTAAAGACTTGACTAAGGTATATGCCTATATGAATGGTGATACCCTTCTATCTTCTCAAGAAAAATTGAAAGATATGGAGAAACAAGCTCAAGAGTTTAATTCTCAAGGAGCATTTGGAACAGGGGGGAACCCAGGTTCACCAGATGAATCTAAATTCTCTGAATCAGCAAAGCAACTGTATAAAGCATGGCAGAAAGCTGGTTATGGCTCTACATACACACTTGAGAGAGCTCAGCGTGTAGTAGATCGTAGCTAATCTATAATTTGTAGATGTCCATTTTACCCAATTAAACTCTAAAAAAATGGCATTCATCCCAAACAAAAAGGTTGAAGAACAAGATCTTAAAGAGTACGTCATCACAAACAGTTCTACTGTTGCTATTGGCGATGCTCTTATTGTAGACGGTACAAACAAGCTCAGTGTTAAAGGAGCGGCTAACACAACTGGTATTATTATCGGTGTATGTGTTGCATTACGTTCAAGTAACGCTGTTCTTGAAAAGAACTCAGTTACAGTAGCTTCTGACAACGAAACAGTTGCACAAATCAAGGCTGTATTTATTCCTGCTTATCTTCCTATCGAATATACAGCAGATCTATCTGCTGCGGCTGGTACAACAACTGGATCAGATAAAATGGGTCAGTTTAACTTATCTACATCACTTTCTGGAACACTAGACGAAACATCGGTCGGAGTTTTCTCTACTCAGAAGCAGTTTTTCTCTTTTGGGCCTACTTCTTACTCAACCACAAAGGTTACAGGTAAGTTCTCAACAACAAAGGTTCTTTAATATCTAAATATAAACCATCATGGAACAATTCTATCAGGGTTCATTGGATGTATTCTTAACAAAAGTTCGAGCTGATTTCGACACAGTAGAAGACCAGGCTGAAAAGGCCATCTCTGCACTCGAAGTCAATGGACTCTTGAAGTCAGAAAACATGCCAAATGCCCTATTCACAGAGGTATCAAATATTGACTCAGACGGAGACCGAGCAGTATGGCGTAACATTTCAGTAACAGGTATTAAACAACTTGGAACTCGAAAGGCTGGAGGTAACTTCCCAGAAGCGACCTTTATCCGAGGTTATGAAACTGCTGTTTACGATCCAGATACACAAGATGCATCTGAAATCGTAGTACCAGAGGAACGACAGGATAAGGAAGGAAAGATGTACAAGTCTGTGCTCAACCGAGCTACAAAACTTATCATCGAAGGACGACGAAAGAATATTGGAGATCCGTTTGACGTGTTCAACCATGCTTTTACAGCTCCAACTTCTTACCCAGTTCACTTCAATGCTAAAGGAAACCTTGGTCTTGACGGTAACTTGACAGCTCTCGGAGAGAGACTTATTTCTATCGCTCATGCACGAGCTGATGGAGGTACAACTATCTCTAACGCTGTTCAGAACTCAGGAAACGCCGCTCCTTTCAATGTAACTTACTATGAAGCTGCACTCGAACAGGGTCAGACTTTTAAGGATGATGTTGGAAAGCCTATGCCAATGTTCGGAGGTTCAATCACAGTAGTGGTTCCACCAGCAAACGGACTTGTTGCAACAGCTAAGGAGATTGTAGATTCAGAATGGGCTCCAGGTACAGCAAATAACGAAATTAACGCCTTTAAGGGTACGTTTAATAACATTATTTCTTCACCTTACCTTTCTGCTTCTTACAACACATCTTCTATCACTGACACACGAAAGTGGTTCTTGGTTGATACATCAACTCAGGATCCAGAAGTAGGTACAGGTCTAGTACGAGTGTGCTTTGTACCAACAAACTCACGAGTAGGACGAGATCAGCGAACACAGGCGGTAATGTTCCAGTACAAGCAGAGTTACAACTATGTTTGGACAGACTTCCGAAATGTTCTCGGTTCTAAGGGTGATAACGCAAGTTACACTGGCTAATATCTGATTAATTAAAAATCTAACCACAACAACAAATGTTGCCTGTGGTTATGAGGGATTCGATGCCTTCTTAACCATAGGTAACAAAAAAAACATAAACATGAAAAATCTATTAATCGTATCAATTGCACTAGCAATTATCGCACTGTCGTTTACAGTATTCTCTAAAGAGGCTATTCGAGTAAGCGGTACATCTAACTTTAGCGACATTACTTTAACAGGTAATTTAACTACAGGTGGATCATATGCAACAACTACTTCATCTTCATCAAACTCAGTTCTATTTGAACGAGATATCTCTGGATATTCTGTTATCGTAGTTACAGGTGCTTCTTCAACAGCAACAACTGTTTTAAAACTTCCTGCAACATCAACTATTACAAATCTTATCCCCAATTCAGGAGATACATACCGATTTACAATTGTAAACGCAACTACTACAGGTGTATCTACGCTTACAATTACTACAAATACAGGAATTGCAATGCGAGTAGCAAGTTCTACTCCAATTGTTCCTGTAAATGGAAATGCAGTAGTTACACTTATTAGAAAGGCAAATACAGATGTGATTGCTAACGTAGAAAACTACTAAATATGAAACTTGTAACATCAAACGTAGGAGAAATATCTTTCAAGTATGATTCTACAATAACAATCGAGCTTGGAGCTACTCCAGTACTTGTTCCTGAATATATTGTAGAAGTACTATCTGAAAGACTCGGTGATAATATAACAGTGACTGAATCAGACGGTTCTGAAATTGAAGCACCAGAGGCTACAGAAGAAGTTGAGGAAACAAATACAGTAGAAGAAACTTTCGCAAACGAAACTGAGGAATTAACAGAAGATGCCAATGAATCAACAGAAGAAGTAGCACCAGAGGCTACAGAAGAAGTTGAGACAAAGGTTGAAGCTCCTGCTCCTAAGAAACGAGGACGACAGGCTGCTAATACAAAATAGTATATGTCTGAGAAAATCTCATATAATCTCCCTGGCCCTGCTGGAGCAGTTACAGCACTAACTGTAACTACGACAGAAGCAGATGCACTTGTAATCACAGACTACAAGTTTCCTGAGAAGTCTCAGTTGACTGTTTATTATAAGGTAACTCTTGGATCTGCCACATCTGTGAAATTTAGATACTATTTTTCACCAGATGGAACTACGTGGTACAGAGCACCTATTAAGAATGAATCAACAGGACTCCTTGCTGATATTCCAACAGTAGTTGATGCAACATCTCCTACGACATCTGGTGCGATCCAGACTATGGAAGATCTAGGTCTTTCTGGATGCCTTGCATTCAAAATAACAGCTCAGTCAGTAGCAGCCAGTGCAACACTGAACGTATTATCAGCCTTTGTAAGAGACAACTAATATATGGATAAATTAATTGAACTTGTAAAACAGTTAGATGATTCTTATGCGGTGGAAAAGGAATCTTTTTCAGAGTATCTAAAAGAGCGTAATGAACTCGCAGATCTCCATTTGGCTAAATTAGCGACTATTAAGTCTGAAATTGAATCAATTAAGAGTTCTGTTGTAAATCAGCTTGAAAAAATAAATTCTGAACTTAGTACATCTGGTAAAGAATATGAACTTCTAAAAGCTAATCAACTACAGACGACAAAGAACTTTGAAGAAAAATTATCTAGTTTGAACATGTTGATTGAAGCAAAAGAACAGACTTCTAGTGAACTAGATGTTAAAATTGAAAGTGTACAGTCTATGTATGATGCTTCTTTGATCAGAAAGAAAGAAATTTCTCAAGAGATTATTGAGGCCCAAAACCACCTTGCAGATAGAGAGAGTAAGCTCCGATCTACTGAAAATGCTATTACAGTACTTTCAAAAAAAGAAGAAGCTCTTTCCGCTACAGTTGGTGAACTTACAAGTCAAATTGACACTCTCAATACAGATATCAGAAAGAAGACTGAAACTGTAACCATATTAGAAAAGAGAGCTGCTGATATAAAAAACAAATAGCCATGGTAATGAAAACACCATCATATCAATCGTCTGATGCTCTTACGCCTACAGAGCAGGAAGAAATGATAGACCTGTTTAATAATGGAATGATTAAACAGGTTATGCTTGGAAAAAAACTTTCTGTAAACATGAACTCAACAGCAGATCAAGCTATCATCATAAATAGCTCGAACTATGTAATTAGGCGTATTCTTGTTACAAATGCTTCTGCCTCTCTTACATTGGGAGCTGGAGGTATTTATACAGCAGCCTCTAAAGGTGGAGTTGCGGTTGTAGCAGCAGGACAAGTGTATTCAGCCCTAACTGGTGCTGCTAAAATACTTGATTTAACACTTGCTGTGACTGATAGACGAACAGAAAATACTCTTTATCTATCGTTAACAACTGGACTCGGAAGTGCTGCTACTGCTGATGTTTACATCTTCGGAGATAGATTAGATTAAAACCATGCCTTTTAACACACCATCATATCAAGAAGCTGGTGCTACTAGGTTTATTGACCTGAGCGATGTACCAGGGTCATATTCTGGACAAGGAGGAAAAAATGTAGCTGTTAAAGCAACAGAAGACGGTCTTGAATTTGTTACAGCAAATGGTGTCTCATTTGAGACTCCTACTGGAGCAATCAATGATTCAAACGTAACCTTTGTTGTATTAAACATACCTAAGTTTATAGTATTAAATGGTTCTGTATATTTCGAGAATGATGGATATACACGCTCAACTCTTACATTAACATTAAACATAGTTCCAGCTACTGGCTCGACACTTAAATCTGCATACTAAACATGAAAAATAAAACTAAAAAAATAATATTACTTTTATTAGCTATATTTTTCATACCATTTAGTGTTCAGGCTTTAATTGCCTATCCATTAAATCAAGGAGGTACAGGCTGGGATACATCTACAAAAGGGGATCTATTGGTTGGTACAAGTTCAATATCTAAATATTCAAGGCTTCCAGTGGGAGCTAATGGGTATTTACTTACAGCTTCTTCTACTTCACCTATTGGATTGGTGTGGGTAGCTACCTCTACGCTTGGAATTATAAGTGGGTCAAATGCAACAACTACATGGCTTGTAGGTAACGGATTTCTATACACAGCAACCTCAACCGACGGTGCAAAAGCCTCTTATTTTATTGCAACATCAACAACCGCTTCATCTACTTTTACAAATGGATTTGAAACACCATCTGCACGTGCATTAACATCAGCAGGACTTGGTATTTATGCTGGAAACAGCACGCTTGTCGGTCTGTTAGGAGCGGGAAATACAGCAAATGTAGCTTGGTACGGTTCACACACTATGGCTGGTAATTTAATAGTTGACACAAATACTCTGTATGTAAATTCAACAACAGATAATGTAAGTATTGGCACAACAACAGGAAATGCAAAACTTACTGTGCAGGGGACGACAGGTTCAGCAGACAATATTTTAACTGTTTCATCATCAACAAACCCTTTTTATCAAATACTCTCAAACGGTAATCAGAGGTGGGGAACAGTTGGAAATGGAGTTGGAGAAAAGTATGCTTTTGACGGAAGTATTCGTATTGCAGCAAACACATCATCTATAGCAACAGGTGCAGGAACGACACCAAATGGTATATGGAGCTTTGGAGTTACTGACTTTATATTTACTCCTGATAATGGTGGTACTGGAAATAGCTTTTATATGAAAGGTACTACTGGTAGCTTTGGTATAGGTACATCTACACCTATTTCAACATTGTCGGTTAAGGGATACGCAGGGGTAGACCTTGTAACAATTGCATCATCAACAGGTGCACGATTGTTTAATATTTTGCAAAACGGAAATGTCGGTATTGGAGTTACTACACCATTGTATCCACTGCACGTGGTTGGTACTGGATATGTTTCAAATATACTCGGTGTTGGTGCCGTTCCGTCTGGTTCGTATAACTTTGAAGTAACAGGTGCGTCAAACTTTACTAGCACAACCTATTTTAGAGGGATAACATATCATTTTAACAATATAAATAACTATTTTGGAATGCACGCAGTTGGCACTGTTAATAAAATATTTACAACAGCAGCTTCGACAAATAAAGATATTGTCATACAACCAGGTGATGTTACATCAGCTACGTTTGCCTTCGGTGGAAATGTCGGTATCGGCTCGACCACTCCAAATGCTCTATTTGTGGTTTCAGGTACAACAACATCTCCTACAAATGATCTGTTCGTGGTTGCTTCTTCGAGCAATGCACAATTCCTAACTATTAAAAGTACAGGGAATGTAGGGGTTGGTTCATCATCACCTGTTGCAAAACTTACAGTTGTTGGCACTGCATCATCACCAACTGCTACACTTTTAAATGTTGCATCGTCTTCAAATGCTTCAATACTTAGTGTGACAAGTATAGGAAATGTAGGGATTGGTTCTACTTCTCCATCAAATACGTTGTTTGTACAAGGAAGGGCTGGGGCAGATCCATTTGTTGTGGCAAGTTCTACAGGAACAAATTTATTGACATTATTGCAAAATGGCTATTTTGGTATTGGAATTAGTCCAGCAATTACATTAGATGTATATGGTGCAGGTACTGCTATTGGAAGAATTGGGAACCCAAATGGATCTTTTTCTATGGGTTTTGATGGATCTGGTGGATATTTCCAACCATTTACAGCTTCAAAGGGATTTTACTTTTACAACGCCGCTGGTACAAGTTACATGGGTGTATCTGGGGCAGGAGGAGTTGGGGTAAATACAACATCTCCAGGATCAACATTCTCAGTTAACGGCTCTGCTTCATTGGGGACATACGCAACTAATGCCGCTCCGTCAAACGGTTTGGTTGTGTCTGGTAATGTTGGTATTGGAACTACAACTGTGTCCGAAAAATTAACTGTAGCATCAGGAAATGTATTATTAACAGGAGAATATGCACTTAAATGGACAGGTGGTTCACAGCTCTACGAACAGACGGCGGCGGTTTCAGGTGTTGATCGAATGATCTATCGACCAAATGGAGATAGATTTGATGTTATTACTGAAAACGGTGCCAGTTTTATGGCAGGTTTTAGATTAGGAGAAATAAACTTATATACAAATGGTACAAGTAGATTATATTTAGATGGTACTGGAAATGTTGGTATTGCATCTTCTACTCCTAACTATAATTTATCAGTAACTGGTACTGTTGCTTTTCCTACTTTGACATCATCAGGTACAGGTAATGCCGTTTGTATTTCAACTGTAGGACAAATCTTGAATGCAGGAGGTGGTACTTGTACACCATCTTCAATCAAGTTTAAGGAAAATGTTGACACTCTAAAGCAAGGCACAGCCCTTAGTATCATATCAAAGCTCCGCAGTGTCTCGTTTGACTATAAGGAAAAGCAAGCATTTGAAACTAATCACTCATATGGAATGATTGCAGAAGAAGTAGAAAAGATTGATAAAAATCTTGTTGATTATGACGTAAACGGTGAAGTGTACAGTATTCATTTTGAGAAGGTTACAGGACTTCTTGTACAGGCTGTAAATGAACTTGCACAAAGCAAAGGAATGGTAAATGCTAAACGATCAACTGAAGAAAACTATCAGTGGATAATCATCGGACTTCTTGCCATAGGGTATATCCGATTAAATCGAAAAATTAACAAATTAACAAAATAAATATGGAAAAAGAAATAAACAATAAAGTAGAAGAAACAAATGCAGTGTTTCTTAAAAAGGCAGAGATGAGAATCGAAGACGTATCTGCAAATGAAGTATTAAAGACTCCTACAACAAAAAAGATTGTTATTCAACCATCTGATATAATAGTTACACCGCCAGCTATTGAATATACTCTTGAGACATGTATTTCAAACCGAGATACCGCTCAAGCAGAAGTTGATAAATGGCAAGGTTATATTAACGAAATACAAAAATAAGCATGAAAAAAATAACAGTAATCACTCTCATAATCGGTATCGTAGTAGGTTCGTGTATTACACTTACTTATTTGGCTATGCGGAGCACTATGGCTCTTGCAGATAGTGTAAATAAACAAGGTCAGGCAATAGTTGAAATCACAAACTTTATCAATAAGAGCATTGAAGCTCAGAAGGCTACTAAATAATCATGGATTCTAAAGACATCAAGTCAATAGTAGATCAACTTGCCTCTCATATAGAGGAGCAAGTAAAAACTACCATATATGAACATGGTGTCCTTAAAGACAAGGAAGTCAGCGGACTGCATAGAGAGATTAATGCAAAGTTAGGTGCACTGACCTCAAACATGGAGGTTGTAAGTAAGACAGTATCAAACCATGATGAGGTTATACAGGAACTCAGACAGTTATACAAAACCGCAGGGACTATTAAAAAGTTCTTCATAACAATAATCGTAGGTGTTCCAAGTCTTGCTGCGTTTGTAGCAGGAGTTGCATATATCTATCATGTAATTTTCCCACTCAATGATTAAAAATATAATTGTCCATCATTCATCTGCACCAGAATCTGCACCATATATAGACGGAAGAAACTATACTCTTGCCATGTGTAATTCAGATCATAAAGTTCGTTTTAACATGAAATCAAGTTTAGGATGGTACATTGGCTATCATTATTTTATTGACTCTTTTGGAAAAGTAACACAAACAAGAATAGATACAGAGGAAGGTGCTCACTGTAAAGGGTATAACAATACTGCCTATGACAAAATATACCACCCAGAGACACTTTCTGTTGGTATATGCCTAGTTGGTAACTTCGATAGCGTACTCCCCACAGAAGCCCAAATTTCAAGCCTGACAGGTCTTTTAAAACAACTTGTTGATAAATATGGGATAGATTTAAAAAATATTGTTCCACATAGAGCACATGCAGTTAAAACATGTTATGGAAATAAGCTAAAAGAATCATGGGCTAGAGATTTGTTTGTTCAAAAGTCTGTCCAGACTATTCCAACTCCAGTCGTGACAGCTGAAACATGGCAAGATAAATTCCATAAGATAATGCTCGCCTCTGGCTTTATTGTGAAAGATGGTAAATATGTCTGGAATAAATAAATTCTATACCTGGGGATAACTATAATAAGTTTATTATGTTATTCTTTGTGTATAAGAGCCTTTTAAGAACTTAAAGAGACAAAAACTACTTCATATATACTCTCTTTTAAGGTATGGTGCAAATCCATAGAGGCTCACATGATACTTAAAATAAGGTCTTATTTTAAAAGATTATTATGCAATCACGATTTTGTGAAAGATGATGTATTGCCTGAAAAGAGAAGATACCATATGTGGGGAGTAGAAATAATTACGCCAGTAGTATGTACTAAGTGTAGACATACTTCACTAGAATCTAATGTGGTATAATATATATATGCCAACAGAAACACAAAGTAAAAAGTTTGCCTTAAATAAAGAAGACGGAAAAAGAATTGCAATTGGAGGTTTAGTTGCTGTATCTGGTGCACTACTCACTTATATAAGTAGTGTTGTCACAATGACAGATTTTGGCTCTTGGACACCAATTGTAGTATCTTTTTGGTCTATTATTGCAAATACAGCTCGTAAATTTGTAGTAGGACAAGAATAAACTTTATGAATCCTTTTAACAGGATAAGTAGTTTTAGTAGGTCTTTCGGTAATGGAATGATAAATTCATTGCCAATTTCGTATTTGATACATACAAATGGTGTAAAAGAGCAGGGTAAAGATACTGACAAATGTTCTTTTTATGCTATAGCATCTTGCTTCGAACCACTGGTTAATACTGAAATAGTACCTGATAGGACATATAATCTGGCAAAAACTAAGCAAAACAAGACTGGTTTTGAACTAGGGTGGGCCTGTAGTTTCGCTTGCGAAAACGGATTTACAGATACACTAGGAAATGATATTAAAAATCAATATATTAAGCCATATAAAGTAGATGGATCACATGATGTCTTTGATAATATAAGAACTGCACTTGACATAACAAAGCTACCTATCGTTAGTTCAGCCTACTGGAAACCAGAGTGGACTTTTGCCGCCAATGGGGTTGTACAAGATAGTATAAATAAAGGTGGAGAACCACACGCTTTCTGTGTGATTGGCTGGAATGAAAACAATTTAGTAATACAAAATTCAAAAGGAAAAAAGGTTGGGGATAAAGGATTATTTTATTTTGATAGATATTTAGTCAATAAATACTTTTTAGATTCTTTTTGTTTTAAAGAAGTTGCAGAAAAAGATACTTTTACACTTGCAGTGTTTAAAAAAATAGTTTCTTCTTTACTAAAGTGTTATAATACTAGACATGAGCCAAGTCACTCTTAATGACATTTTACTTAATGTCAACGATTTCAATCAAAACTACTCTACATCTACTATAGATCAGGGTAATAAACTTAGGGCTATAAATCGAGCCATCGAGTATGTTCAGCGTAGATTAGGTCTTCCATCTGATAAGAGAATCAAAGAATTTTATTTTTATGAAGATACGTTATTTTATAATGCTGATGAGGGTACAAATGAACTTTTAGAGATTTATTATAATACTGATAGTAGTAGTTCAGCAGACAGTAATTCATTCCCTAATAGATGGTTTGCATATAAAGATATTGAAATACTCAGAAATACAAATGGTAATAATCAGCAAAACAGATTTGCTTTTACATCTATAAATGGATTAAACCAAATTTTGATGAAAGGCTATAATACAAGACCTAGAAATCTAATTAATGCTTTTAATTCTACAGTAGGACTCACAGGTTCTACTTCTGTAACAAGCCTTACAACTGATTCAAATATCTACCAATCAGGAGGATCTTCTGTCTCATTTGGTATGGATAACTCAGAGAGTACATCAACTATTACATTTGCAGCTAATCTTGATATACATTCATCTCTTAATGAAGGAGGACAAGTACGATTTTATATAGATTGGCCTACAGGTATCAGTACTTCTGTCATTTCATCAGTTACACTTCGATTGCAGTCCTCTACAGGAAATTATTATACTATTTCAACAACTACTCAAGATGACGGTACTGCATGGTCAGCTACAGGATTTAACCGATTATCTTTTAACCTAGCAAATGCGGTGAGTACTGGAACACCAAATGCTTCTGCTATTACTACCGCCGTACTTAGCTTCGTACATGGAGGTTCTTTTGTAACTCAGACTAATGTACGAATAAACAACATGTATATGGTACAGCCAGATTTAGTTAATCTGATCTACTATTCTGCATATAAGGGAACAGATACTACAGGGGCAACAGATAAAATACTACTCACAGAGCTTACTGATATTGTTTCATTTGGTGCATATGCTCCTGATTTAATTCTACCTATTGCACTAAAAGCATCTCTAATCTTATGGCCACAACTAAGAGGTGATATTAATTTCCTCCAGGTGTATAAGTCGGATTCAGAAGATACTATGAAGTTATTTAGTAGGTCGTACCCACGCTATAAGAATGTAACAAGTGGAAACACTCAACTTATCAGATGACCCTTAGAAATGACAAATTTGCCTCTATAAGAAAGGTCGGATCAGACGGCTGGAATATTTTTAGTGACAGTCAAGATATAAAAGACACTGAGCTATCAGATGTCCTAAATATGGTCTTTGATAAAGGATACCCAGAGCCTAGACGTGGTTCTACTCTAAAATGGGAAAAGCCTGACGGAGAAACAAATGATGCTCTTTGTGCTTTTAAAGCTGTTACATCAGATGGTTTGAATTATGGAATTGTCGTATATGGAAACAACTTCTATGTCCGAGATGAAACAAATGATCAATGGATTCAGATAAATCAATCTTATACTCCAAGCGTGTCTTATATTGACCTCATGTATGGATATATAAACTGGAACGCAGGACGAGGAGCTGATGCCCTTTACGCCTGTAATGGACAAGAGGATTTTATCAAATGGCCTATAGCTATGGGATATGTAACATCAGCCACGCTTGCAGCTAGTACAACTCTTACTCTTGATGATGCAAGTTATTTTCCAACAACAGGTGGAGACCTAGTTATAAAAGAAGCAAACCTTACTGCTTTTACTGTCTCTTATACATCAAGGACAGGAAATGTTTTAACATTATCTGGGACATTAGGGACAGACGTTGGTGCTGGTACTGGTGTGACTTTTCAAATAGATAACGTATCAGCTATGGCTAAAGGAAAAGTAATGGCTCGTCACCAAAGACGTTTGTTTGTGGCAAACTATCCAGGTGGCGAAACAGCTCTTAAATATTCAGTAACAGAAGACCCAGAGGATTTTACTGTTGGTTCGACGGTTACATCAGGAGGTGCACTTATTCTTTCAGATGGAAATGGAGAAATCACAGGTCTTGATGATTTTGGAGAGTATCTAGCAATTGAAAAACAAGATTCTCTACATAAGTTTGCATTTGTTATAAACCAAGATTTAAGTGCAAAACTAGATCAGATTTTACCTATCGTTACTGATAACTCTGTAGGGCCCCTACAGCCTTGGGCTAAGATTAAAAAGAATAACATTCTATATTTCCCTACCGAAAAGGAAGGTATCTTTGCCATTTCACCAGATACAACTGGTGCTCAAACATCAACCAACACTCAGGTTATTTCTATGCCAATTCAGCCGTATGTGACTTCTCTTAACTTTGAGAACACAAGAGTTGCTGCCTACGAGCAAAAGCTCCATTGGTCTATTGCATCAAATACCGTAAATGATTACGTGCTTGTATATGATGTACTCAGAAATGTATGGACTCGTTTTAACAACTGGAATGTAAAAGACTGGCTACCTTATAATGATGAGCTTTTATTTGTTTCACGAACAGATGGAAATGTATATCAGTGTTATGCTGATAACTATATTGATAACAATAGTCAGTATGAATGTTTCTTTTATACAAAGAGATGGGATATGGGAGACCCTGCAAAGCCTAAAACTCAGGCTTTAGTCTTCCTGCAAGGGTATATAACAAGTACTACAAACCTATATGTAGATGTCTTATTCAATGAAGGAGGAACACTTCAAACTGTAACTTACAAAATTGATGGAAGTGGTCAATATGTTTCACAGCCTATATCTGAGGCTCTGGCTATGTCTATGCTCGGACTATCAATGCTAGGAACTGGATCAGTTACCGATTTAGATGACATTGGAATATTCCGCCTCTACTTAAACATTCCTGTTAAGTATGGCTACTATGTTCTTGGATTAAAGTTTTACACAAACGCAAAAGCATCAAGATTTGGTGTTACTGGAATTTCACATGCTCCATATGGAGAGTTTGGTATTCCGTCAGAGTTGTGCATGGATGCTATTGGTGGAGCACAAACTTAAATGTTATAATATAAAAAAACTAATAAAAAAACATGTCAAACGTCGGAGCAAACTTTTTTCGAGCATATCTAGCATCAGAACTCACAGAAGGTGGAAGTGAGACTGAAATTTTCTTAGATAGAATCACCACACTTACTGGTGAAACAATAACAACCGCAAACTTCTCTACTTTTGGGAGAGGAACTATTACTCTTGCCCCTACGGTTGCTGATAGCATTGAATGTGCTTCTTTTACAGGGGTTGATGCAACTGCTGTAAGTCTAACAGGAGCTATTAGAGGATTATCAGCTTTGAGTGATTCTGTGGTTACAGCAAATAAAAAGTATCATCCTGTGGGAACTCAGGTGATTATTGCCTTTGGAGTACACAATCTCAATGATTTAACTACATATATTGCAAGTCTTGTCACAGGCTCTATAGGTACTGCAACAGATTTAGTAGGAGGTTCTACAAAGATAACAGAAGGGTTAGGTTCTCTGCCTAGAGCGATGGCTGCTCTTGTATCTGAACAGACAAGTCCAAATATGACTTTGAAAGTCAACCCTTTTGCAATTGCCGTATTAGATAGTGTCATTTCATACACAGGTGGTAATACAGCTACTCTTACTGCTCCAGTTACAAATCCACGTATCGACCTAGTTGTTTACAGCACAACTGGATCAGCGATTGCTGTACGAGCTGGATCAGAAGGAGTAAGCCCATCAGAGCCAACTCCTACAACTGGAGACATTGTCCTTTGTTCTATCTACCATAGAGTAGGTGAAACAACTCTAAGAGAAAGAGATATTAGTCCTAATACTCAAGGGTATATTAAGAGATGGTATACACCTGTTGTATATAGAACTGATATAGCCACTCAGACATATGTTGGAAATAGAATCAAGTTTGGAGGTACTGGTACAGACGGAGCATTAACACTTACATCTGGAACAACAACACTTGATCTAGGAAGTGCTGCTTATTTTGAAAAAAACTATACAAGTATTTCTATTACAGGAACAGGTAAACTTGCTTTCAGTAATCCAAATACAAATGGAACTATTATTGTCATTAAATCTCAAGGTGCAGTAACACTTACATCTAGTACTTCACCTTGTATTGATGCATCTGGTATGGGTTCAGCAGCAGGGGCAGCAGCTAGTGGTACTGTTACTGCAACATCTGCATCAACAGCAAGAACATCTCAAATGTTCAATTCTATTCCTGCAAATGTAAGTAATGCAGGAGGAGCTGCACCAATATCTACAATTACAAATGTAAAAGCATTACTATTAGCACCTGGGTGCGGTGGAGGCGGTGGAGGACAGTATACTGGAGCAACTGATGGTGCTGGAGGTGGAGGAGGTGCATCTATAATTAATAACGGAACAAGTGGAGGTGCATCTGGAGGAAATACAGGAGGTACTGCATCTGCCGCTGGCGGTAGAGGAGGAGGTGCACTTTATATTGAATGTGCAGGTACTTATACCAATACATCTGCTACTGTGTCAGTTGCAGGTGTTGCAGGATCAAACTCCGCATCAAACGGTTCTGGAGCTGGAGGAGGAGGAGCAGGTGGAACGCTCTACGTCCTTTATAATACATTAGGTTCTGATACAGGTACTTATACTGTAACTGGTGGAGCTGGAGGAACAAATGCTAATGGACAGCACAATGGTGGAGCTGGAGCTACTGGCTATTCATCTATAGGACTTAATACACAATTCGCTTAAATATGGCACAATATTCTTACATTGATACAGGAGGTAAAATGCAAAGTATAGAGGCAGCAGATGCAAAATCTGCTCTTTCTTCTGCACCAAATATTATGAAAGGTAGTGGTGTTATGGCAGCACCAACTCCTGTTGCTACACAGGCTCCTGCTAATCCTAAAGCACCTGTTTCTTCTGCTACATATCAACAGAATCAGCAGGTAACTCAAGCAGTAAATAATGCAATGAATCCTCCTCAGCCAAAACCTTTGAGTGCTCAACAGCAAAGAGTAAAGGACTTTTTGGGCACAGAAGATGATTCTTATATTGCTAACCTTGGAATGTCTGATCTGCTTGCTATTGATAAGGAGGCAAATGCAAGACAAATGCAGTCTGAATCTTTCAAAAAGGCAGAAGAAAACCAAAAGTCTAGCTACAATCAAGCTCTAGCAGCACAGAATGCTCAATATGCTCAATTAGCCTCACAGCTTGGATCACAGCGTACAAACGACTTGGCTAAGGCAAAAACAACTGCTGCACAGCTTAATCCATACTCAGGTGCTAATACTGATGAAAATAACTATACTACCGCTGTAAACGTAAAATATGACCAATTACAGGCTGATCTTGATTTGAAAGCACAGCAAGCACAAGCAGCACTTGCGGCTGGTAATTCAGAAGGATATGCAAAG
>Ga0075464_10000273_pt1 | contig 22545 bp, 28 predicted proteins | sample DEB19_08_DNA_5_FD_75068 | JGI IMG/M metagenome (GOLD analysis project Ga0075464, IMG submission 75068) | Aqueous microbial communities from the Delaware River and Bay under freshwater to marine salinity gradient to study organic matter... | ecosystem: Environmental > Aquatic > Marine > Coastal ...
ATATACATGGCTCCCAAATTATCAGAAGAACGACCATTTATTGCAATGGCTAAACCAGTTGCAGAGGCAGCTACGACATTCAAAGGACTAGACGGGGTTGTCGTCCCAATCCCGACATTGCCATTAAAATAGTTATCCGCCGTTCCGTTTGCGTAAAAATTCCATTTGTTTGAAGCAGAAGCAAGGTCGCTGTAAAACCCGTAAGAGTTTGTAACAGTTGCCGCGCCATTTGAACCAAGTGTGCTGTTTGCCTTAAAACCATATTGGTTTGTTGCCGTAGAACCCGCCCCACCAGTTGGCGGGTTTGCGAGGAAATGGACAAGGTCTGTTGTTGTAAAAGAAGCGTTTGCAAGAGCAATATTTGAGAAATAAGCTGCCGCAAGAGTAGTCACGCCTGATTGGACGTTGCCATTAATGCGCTGACCGTAAGCAGAAGTTGCGCCTGTTATATCTAACGGAACAGCGAGACCAATGAATGTAGTCGCATTTCCGCCAAATCCCCAATTCCCTGTTGTTCCGATTGTTCCAGCCGTAACAGCACCATTGTTGCCGACTTTAAAAAGAATTTTATCTGTCGTGCCAACACCGGACGTTGATTGAAGCGTCAATGACGAGGATGCCGTCGTGCCGCCAATAAGAAGCGGCGTTGTCAGCGATGTCGTCAGCGTTGGCGAGTTCGAATAAGAAGGCGCGGCACCAACTCCGCCAGAGATCAAAACGGATCCCGTCGCGACATCTGCAAGTTTTGACAAAGCTGTTGAGCTAGAAGCATAAAGCAAATCGCCAATTGTGTAGCTTGATTGACCCGTGCCGCCACTGGCCGCAACAAGCGTTCCGGCTACCGTGACGATGCCTTCTGTCGCAGTGCTTGGCGTCAGGCCAGTCGAACCAAAACTAATGCTATTCACGCCAGCCGTGACGGGAATGTTCTCTTGCCAAGCCGGAATTGTACCAGGGCTTGCAACGAGGATATAATTTGAGCCAGTCGGAGGAGTGATCGACTCAATAGGGTTTGTCCCGTCGCCGTACAAAACGCCGTAATTGTCAAACGTGGTGTTGCCAGTGCCACCAATAGAAACCGGAAATGGCAGAGTTCCGCCACCATTTGCTAAACTTACAATTTGACCAGTCGTGATTGACTTCGAAGTGCCGGATTGAACCCCGAGAAGCTGTTCGCTGCCGTCGATTGAGACCGCTTGCGGGAGATTTGGGATGGTAATATTGGCCATGATTAAATCCCCGTCTGAGGTATTTGAGCGTAATTGTATGGGAGGCCAACGAGCGCAGTTTTCACAAGCGTTGTTGACTGAAGCAAGCTATCCGCCGGAATGTCAACGTTTGCCTGATAGGAGAACTGCGTTGCCGAGCCCACCGTGACGCTGTAAAAACCATCTGCGTTATTGTTGGACAACCCATTGACAGCGACTTGGTCGTCCGTAGCCAATCCGTGAGCTGAAGAAAAGGTCATGGTCACGGTGCGCGTCCCTGTCGATATAACGGACAACGGAGACAAAATCACTCCGTACTCAACGGTTCCATTTAACGGCATAATTGCGTTTTGATCAAGCCCTATTGGTGGGCCGACCACTTGAGTGTTTGGAAAAGTTCCGTCCTCGTTAACAATTTTCGTGGTCGTCGGGATCGGAATGCCCGTGAATGGGTCGTAAACCGTTGCCTCCGAAATCGTAATGAAGTCGGTTTCCGCAGTGGCGTAATCTTGCGTGCGAGGGTTCTGGATTGGAACCGGATCCGCAGAAATAATAATCGCACGGAGTTGGTTCTGCGGAGTGTCATTGCAAGGATCGCAAACGAGGATCCGCTTGTTGATCAGGCTCGCGCCAGCGAAGTCAAACTGCCATTGAAGCCGCGAATGATTGTACAAAAAACCGCAACGATCGCAAATTGCAAACGCTTGAGGGCTTCTCGACGATACTGATGCGCGGCCATGAGGTCTCACCTGAAGTACCCTGAAATCATTGGAGAGATGTACTGCTGTGCTTGCTCGACGTTTTGTTCCGCCGCAACCGCATATGCCTCGTCCGCCAATGGCTTCAGCAACATTGCCTTCTGCGGGTTCCAAATGATGGCGAGCCGTTGCGCGAGCGCGTAGGCATATGCCTCCATCCACAAATAGGGGATCTCGACCGTTTGACCATTTGTCAACGCACTGTCTTGAATTTGACGAACGCAATAATATTTCAGGTTTTGTGCGCTCGTGCCGTCCGGAACAGGCCAAATGGTGACCGAAGGGCCAGCCGATCCGGTCGAACGGTTTGCCGAGATCAACCGATCAAACCAATAAGTCGTCGGGAAACCTTGCTGTTCTTTGTTCGGGTAGGACGCATATTCACTGCGGCTGATAGGGAGGATGATGCGGTCGATCGGGTTGCCGTCGCCATTGTCGATCTGGACATAAGCATCCAAAATCATGACTGTGTTTTGATCAACCGTATAAACCGACTGTCCCTCGACCAACGGCTCCGTGATAAGATCAACGCACCAAAGGTTTACGCCACGGTTCGACCAATTGCTCAGAACCATGTTGGAGGCCATACGGGCCGATTCCATATGCTCTTGAACAATCGCCGTGTTCCGCACCTCGCAGAGGTTGAACGCATAAAGCGTCAACTCACCGAGCGACGGATTGAATGCGTATGTGCCGCTCGTTGCCATGACATTTTACCTTAAATTAGAAGGAAACCATGCCAGATTGATTGAAGTTAACATGGACAGAAGCAGATGTATTCGACCCAGCATTGCTGATTAAACAACGAATCATGTTTGGAACACCTGCTTGGTTGGCGTTCTGAGCACTTGTCGCGGAAACCAAAGCTGCTGTTCCTGAATTTACCCACCGCGTATCTACATAATCTTCAGTACCAATGCCAAGTTGGGCATTGTTTGGGTTATCGCCGGAAAGCTGAATGGTGTAAGTTATTGCTGAAGACCCACCCGTATCAGTTTGGATATAAGTGCTGCTGTCGGCATAAGTATCCAAAAATACTGGGCGGCTCGATGCAACAGCGTTTGTGCCGATGCTTACGTTTCCCGCAGACGCGCCAGAGGCCACAACTGAAGTAACCGTTTTGAAATCATAAGCTGTGTAAGCTGTCGTTGTGTTTGCCCCCGTCAAAACTTCGCTCGCTGGCATATTGTTCCAGTCTGTTCCGGTGACGGTGAACGTAATCCCGCTATCGTTCCCAGCAGACGTGAACAATACACGCCGAGGCTGATCCAACGTAGCTGTTCCGCTACTGACCAAAGAACCATTCAGGGTTACTGTTCCAGCCGCCGCGATGGAAGAGGCTGTGCGGATATTTGTTGCGCTTGGTGCGGTATAAGGACCACAAACAACTTTTACAGAACGCATTTTAGCAACCCCATTTCCTGAGAGATTTATTGATCCTACTATCAGGATCGGCGGCAGTGGCAGCACCTGTCATCTTACGTTTCATGCCAGTCATGCGCTCACAAAATGATTTATGGCGCGGATTGTCCGCATCTTTGGTCGGAGCTTTCAGGTTGTGCCCTTCGGCGCGAGCCGCAGCTCTGCCTCGCTCATTCAAACCACCTTCAGGATTTTGATACTTTTTGAGCGTCATGCGAAACCCCAAGGTTGAAGGAGAAGGGGGAGCCGAAGCTCCCCCGACTTTTTAGTTCATTTCAAGACCAGAGCGGCCCTTTGGAGCCGTTCCTGCGTGAGCAGACGAAAGTGGGTTCATGTTCGAACCCGTGCGCCCACCAGCCTTGCGTGGCATCCGGTCAGCGCGAGGCATTGATTTGCCGCCCATTGCTTTGCCGCCATGCTTCTTGGCCTTGGCTTCCTTCACGACGTTCGAAGAACCGCCTTCGTAAACGTCGGACGGAGCCTTGTCCATTGCAAAATTCCCTTTCTTAGGGGAATTCATCTTACCCTTATGACCCTTCATGGCCCTAATCCTTATGCTTGGGTTACACCGAACAGGCCCGCAGTGGAACCCATATTGGCTGGAAGAACAAACTGACGAATGGCAAGCCGCTTTGCTGCGTCTGTCGCTGATTGCACGGCGTAGGTTCCACGAACATCACCTGTGGTTGTTGTTGCAGGACTTGTGGTCACTGCCGCAACATATGCCGTATTCGCTGTGATCGCAGCAGCGTTGCAGTAGATGGCTACATCGCTAAAGAAATCAGAGCGGATTGGGAGACCAAAGATATCAGTTGTGCCAACGCTATAAGTAATCGCATTTGTAACGTTAGGCGTCACAGAAGCAATATACTTAAATGCTTTTTTGCCGTTGGTCGTGGTCGCTGTCGTCGTGCTTGTCGGGACAGTAATTGCTTCACTCATTGGTACGCCATAAATGTCGTAACCAGAAACAGTAAAGATAACTGCTGCCGTTGATGTGCCAGAAACTGGAACAATACTGACCGCCCGAGAAACAAGAGCCTGTGGGTTCCAGAGATAAACGGAATTAGTATCGCCGAAGGGTTGACCAAAAGCGTTTGGCCCCAAGGCGGCTTGTCCCGTTATTGTTGTGGAACCAACAGTATCGTCCCCAGCAACAGTGTAAGTTCCGGCTCCACCAGGAGGACCAGTAAGCTGGTTCACGATGGTAGTTCCAGAATTTACGCCAGTTCCAGTCAGTGTCATCCCGATCGTAATCGCCCCAGTCACGGACGATGCTGTCAGGATGTTACTTGCCACAACACCCGTGAAGGATGTGAAACCATCAAGCAGCAAAAGGCCAGTCGCTGTTACACCAGTATTGTAGTTGATGCACGATGCGCTAACCGAAACACCTGTTGTCGTCGAGTTTGCCGAAACAAGTGTCATCGCTGTGTTGGCCGTAGTTGCTGCGGCTGCTGCAATCGCAGCAGAGCCGAGAGCGTAAGGAGCGGCACTGATGGTCTGTGTATCCGAGGTTGCAAAACCAGCAGTAAACGCACCGTAGTTTTGTCCTGGGACGTAGTTGAAGTTAGGACGAGGGTCAATCCGGCCTACCCCACCCCAAAAGAGGGATGGGCCAAGCTGTGGGTTGTAATCCGTCACGTTTCCAATGGTGTTCTGACCAAAGGAGATTACGGGACCAGAGAATGCTGAAATAGCCATGTTGCAGTCTCCTATGGATTACGAGGTTGGGAATGAGCCGAAGATCGAACGCCAGTTGTAGTAACCGAAGGAATAACGCTCGTAGCCCTTGACCAACAGGTTGTCAGTAACGAAGTCAACCTGCATATCGGTTTCGAACTTGATACGTTCCATGTACGACAGACCGTCAATGTTGGTCAGCAAAAACCAAGCATAAGCGGAGGTGAGGAAGTCGTTAACCATGTAGCCTTCGCTGAGACCACCAGCCGTTGTCATGATCGCGTTCACATCGTTGTCCGCAGTACCTGGACGCAGTTCGGTCTTCGTCAAACGAATTGCGACTGGCTCAAGCTGAGGAGGAACGACGAGCTTGCGACCACGTGCGAACACCTTCAATCCAGCCTGATCTTTGAAGTTCGTCCGAATAGCAATCATGCTGTTCAAGAGCGTTGCTTCATTGAGGTCAACCTGAACCGATGGGGTGTTTGCGACGGTGCTGCCGTCAATTGGATGCGCCGTGGAGCAAAGTGCCACACCGTCACCGCCAATCGAAGCGTTGTAGGTCGTTGCTGTGTTCAAGACGTTCGCGCCATAAATTTCCTTGGTCTGGTGGAAAGATTCCGTCAGGCCGAGGTTAGATGGTTGGAACTGGGTCTTGTAGAGGTTGTCATCGATTGCTTTACGGGTGATCGCGTAACCGAGAGCGATTTCGGTGTGCTCTTGGTTGTAGATGAACCGTTCACCAGCACCCGAATCAAATGCAGTCTGACCACCTTCGGTCTTCAGCTGCGCAAGGCCGAGGTAGCGCATTTCAGCGGTACGCTCGAGAGCCATTTTTGAATCGTGCTTTGTGAAGATCTTGTCGTACTGAGATGGGATCATCTCGTACTTGCCTTCGACGCCACGGAGACCTGGAAGGAGAAGGTCTCTGATCTGTGAGAGATTAACAGCCATAATACCTTACTCCTCAGCTAATGCCAGTTGGGCCTGCACCGTTCGACCGGAAGATTTCGTTATTGAATCCTACGATGACATTGCAGTACTGGGTTGTTGGATCGCCGCCGTTGTTACCGCTAATCTGGTAATCAACAACAATGAATGGGAACGTGACGGTTGTAGCAACGGACGAAAGGTATGCACCTGAACGACCTGTCGAGGTATTACCTGAACCGATTGTAAACTGTGCGTACTGACCAATGATGCCCGAAGTCATCGTGGTTGCTGTGCCAGTCATCGGTGCGCCAGCGAAGCTCGTCTGAACAAGGAACCGTGAGTTTGGATCATCAATGACGTAGGCTTCTACGTCACCAGTGGCTCCAGAACCAGGCCAATACGAAGACCAAACTGTGCGACCGAGGGAAGTGTTGAGGTATTTGCAACCAACAAAAATACCATCAAGACGGGTTGTACCAGCGGCACCTTGAGTTATGTAGCCGTTAGCAGTGCTAACAACAGGCATGACGGGGTCGCCAGTGTAAATGGGTGTCGTGTTACCAGAAGCGATTCGGCGAGTCGACTGTGCAAAAGTCGGAGCTCCACCTGCGCCGCCCTGATACTGCGTGAAACCGAAATAGGCAGCAGTGTTTGCCATGACGGGATTCTCCTCTCAGAGAGTTTCCATCATCGCACACCGAGGCGACTGTGAAACGGGACAAAATCGAATCTTCCACACCGAGGGAAGACTATTGGGTATTATGCCTGAAAAAATACAAATGAAAAGGGGCAGATGTTTTTATTTTCTGCCCCTTCAATTATCAATCGTTCGGGATCGGCATCGGCTCGTAACTTTTTTTAAGTTTTGGAGCCATTTTCGAGTCGTCGCGACCCAGCAGTCCATCCGAGGATGTAAGCTGGCCTTCTTTAATTTTCACCTGACGGCGAGCCATGAGCAAATCTTTCGCCCGAGCATCGAGCGTGATTTCTTCAGGCCGCTCCATCAAAATCATACCTTTTCTTTCAATGGAACCTTCCGCTCCAACATGCATCATGTCCGGATGGCGTTCAACCGGAACAGGCGTCCAACCCATCCGCCGAACATGGTTCATATGCGAAAGATCCTCCATATTCATCGAGGATTTGCGCTTCCATTCATACGACCAACCGTCCGGAGCAGGCGGCGCAGCAAATTCATCCACTCCATCATCAAACGGCGACGAATTACCACGGATTTCAGCAGCACGCTGCGCGGCCAAGGCTCTTGGGTCGTCTTCACGCAGCGATGGGCGAACTTCGCGACGATTTGCAGCTTCAACATTCTTCATTTCGGTATCTCCAATCAATTCAACTTGCCTTCTTTGATCAAGGCGGATTTGTTTCGGGCATATTCCTGATCTGTCATCCCCATCAGGCTTGCCATCTCACGTTCCTGAGAGTTTAAACGCACAACATTCGGCTTTGTGCCGGAATTGGTCGTCGGAGAACGCGAAACGGGAGCTGCTGGGGGCGCAGAGCGGCGAGCTGTTGGGGCAGAAGCACTTGACAAGGCGGAATCCTCTTGTTGAACGAAACGACGCGACTGAATTTTCAACGTATCTTCAATCGTATTGAAGTAATCGTCTGAATCAGCCTCAATCCCGTCCGCAACCGCGAGGTTGTGGGCCGCAATCATCTTCTGATAGAGGCGAGGGTTCGTTGCATACTCCGGATGAGACCTGACCCAGTCCGCAGAACGTCCCGAAAGCTGAGAAGCAAGGGCTTCGACGGGGTCGGAGGGAGCTTGAGGCTGGTTTTTCAGCTCCTTTACCCTGTTTTCGTACGCATTCCGGCCCTGTTCAAGCTGCATTTTCTGTGCAGAGGTCTCCGACATCTGCATTTGAATGTCAGCAGCCGCTTCATGGTCGCCGGATGAGAGCGCATCTGCATAAGAACGTTTTAATGCGAGCTGATTCGACTTCACTGTGTCGATTGCGTTGTCGATCAGCCGGAGATTCGTGTCATCGACCTCGCTTTTGGCAGCAGTTGCCTGTTCCGAGGCCTGTTTCATCCGCCTTTCAGCGTCCAAACGAGCCTGACGCTCTTCCTCGAGCTTGAATTTCAGCTCTCGAATGCCGTCCTCGGCTGAAATTTCATCCCTCGGGTGATCTTCAACCTTTTCCACCTGAATGTCTTCAGCTGGAACTTCATTCTCGAGCGGTTCAAGCACCAACTCAATATCATTTTTATCGTTTTCTGACATTTTGGCTCCTTACCAAACCTGATCGACATCTAAAATGCGACCTTTGACATTGACATCATTCAAAATTTTGCAAGGAACGCTATTTATCGTGATTGTCCAGCCGTCCGATGCTCGAGAAACGAGCCAATCGCCTTCATTAATGGTTACTTCTTTGAACCATTGACCTTCTTCGTCTTGAAAAGCAGTCGGGCCTTTTTTCAACACAAGGCCAACCTTGCTTTGATAAATATCTTCGTCGACTGTTTGATCAGTCAAAATAATTCCGCTTTTTGTTATCTTTGGTCGGAGATAAAGCGCAACAAGAACTTGGTTGTTGAACAATTCAAAATCAGAAATGTCTCCAACCTGCTCAACGAGCAGCTCTCGAGGATCTGTTTCGTGGTACATCTTCATTGCAGGCATGTCAGTTTTCCCCTCTGACTGTTTCGCCATCGGCAATTGCCTTGGCTTCGTTCACAAATTCAAGTGCAAGCGAAAGCCCTTGAACTTTTCCGACTTGACGCTGGTATTCATCGAATGAAGATGCCGAACCAGCGGCAAGATTGTCTCGGATGCGTTCGTATTCCGCTCCGATCATTCTTTTCAACTCATAACTGAGTTGATGCGTCGTATTTAATATCATTTCAGACCCCTCTGATTATCCCCTCTGTTAATTGTTGGGCCGGACACCACAGAGGGGTGAAAGCGTCCGGCCCTTTTCACGGAATTGCTTCCGAGAACTTATTTTGGCCCAGTCAGACCGTAAGCCTTAACCTTTTCCAACCGACCCAAACCTCCGCCAGCAGCATGATCAATGACGTGGGTCGCACGACCACCGTATCTCCGTGGCATCATTCCTGGAGGTGGCATCATTCCTGGAGGAGGACCGCCAGCTCCTGGAGGCATCATTCCTGGAGGTGGCATTGGAGGACCACCTTGAGGCATTGGAGGTGTTCTCGGGGACATTGGAGCAGGAACTGGTGCATTCGGCATCATGCCGCCGCCAGCAGGGCTCCCGTGCGCACCAATGATGATATTGATGTGCGTCTTGCCCTTGCCTTTGCCAACTTTGCCGCCCTTTGCGTGAGCTTTGCGACCGCCAACAACTCCAGGAACCTTGGTTGTTGAGTTGCCAGAGAACACGCCGCCGCCGCTGTATTTCATTGTGCGACCGCCGCACTGTTTGCATGAGCAATCGGCAGCATGTTCCGCTTTGCCGCCCTTCTTCAAGCCCTTCATGGACTCCTGCTTGTCGTGCTTGTCATCCGCTTCCGAGGCTTCCCATTGCTTCATGGTCATGCCGCGCTTGGCAGCGAGCTTCTTGTCTTGGGCTTCATCCTTCGCGGAGCCTTCGAACTTGACCTTGCCGCCGCGCTTTTGCGCCATAACCCCAACCAAGTCGCTTGGGTTTGATTCCTGAGCTTTGCGGACTTGTTCTTTTCTAATTATGTCACGAACATCATCACGCTTTTCACTAAGACCCATCATTGGATCCCTCATTGGGGAGGGTTGCGGCTTTGATTTTGGCTGGGCAAGATCCGTGTTGTACATTTTGCCTTTGTATTCAAACGTCTTTGGCCCACCCTCGAGCATTGCTGCACGACCTGCTTTGAACGCTTCGCCGAATGAACCGCCGCTAGCTTTGTGGGTACGACCGCCCTTTTTGTAGCCAGTTTCAGAAGCCGTCCGGTCGTAGTTTTTAAGATCAGAAGCAAATTGCTTCCGTGCCATCATCCCTTCTTTAGGGCTGACGCGCTTCGAGGCAAAAGGGTTAAACTCGCCACTCGACGCGGCAATAGACTTTTCTTGAGAATCTTCCATCTTGCTCTTGGACTTCGCGTACTCTGTGCCCTCAGAACGCATGCCGCCATTTGCTTTGCGAACAGCTCCCCCCTTCTTCATCGCCCCTGCAGCACGACCCATCATCTGGTTCTGCTGATTGATTGGGTTCTCGCCGATTGGGCCACCGCCAAATTTCTTGGCTTTGCCGCCATGCTTCAATCCGCCAACGTGCGCCTTGCCGCCTTCGCGGACTTCATTCGCCATCTTCTGATCACGGTTGATCAGGTTGTCAGGAGTGAGGTAGCGTTCTGCACGACCGCCCGACTTGCGGGGCATCCGGTCAGCGCGATTTGCCGCCTTCATACCATCCGCTTTGCCAACGACTTTGCCGCCTTTTTTGTATGAGCGCTTGCTCAATGGACGCATGCCAGTTTGAACATCAGTGTTCAATGGCTCGGAAGGCGACCAAGTTGACGAGTCAACCTTTTTTTGTGGGTCGGTGGAGGAGAGGCGTTTTGCCTTTGCCTTCATCGCAGAACGTACAGTTTTGGCGGAATATTCCATGGTCGTCTCCGGAGGTTGCAATTACGGGCGTCCCCGCATGCCGCGAGAGGGGTAATCAGAGCCTCGCGGCAGAGACCTGATTTTGCTGAGGGCGACCTCGACAATCGGACTATTATGTTCTGTTTTTGTCTTTTTGGCAATGGGGCTTTTCACCTCGCCGCCAGATTTGTATTCCTCAACTTCTTGATAAGTTCCGTCCGGCATCAACACCCGTCTCCGAGGTTTGCGAGGCTGAACAATCGGATCACGGCGATTGTCGCTGGTCATTGGAGCAGGAGGGTTGCCGGAGTTGCCCAGAAAATCCAACCAACCGCCGCTGTTCCCGACAGGGTTCCCAAATTCATCATTCTTCGCTTCGAAGCGCGAATTGTCGGGCTGATTGAATTGATTGCCGAGGTACCTTCCGCCAATCGCTCCGATCGGACCGAGCGCAATTCCGCCCAAAACAGACCCAATGTTGCCGCCCATGTTGCCGAAGAAACTATCGTCTCCGCGCTGAGGAGGCATTGGTGCGCCGCCGCCGCCAATGTTGAAACGATCATTGCTGTTGTCGGGACGGTTGTCGGGGCGATTGTCGGAACGGTTGCCGCCGCTTGGGTCAGCAGTTTGGGTACCGGAGCCAGCGTTGTAATTCCGGTCGGCATCGCGGGAGGTTGCCGCAGGGCGTGCTACGTCTGCCGCGCCACCTGGATTATCGCCAGTGCGAACGTCTCCGCCGTAGTCGTAGCCAATGCGACCGCCGCGAGCTTCGTTTATGTCAGGCTTCGACGGGTCAAAATCGCCGTTGTTGCCCGTCGCAGACTTTATCTGCTCCGGATCAAAGGCAATGTAACTGTCTTGCGCCTCGGGATAAACCTTTTTGAATGCATCGTCGCCAAGGTGTCTTAGATTTTCCGGACTTGGTCGTTTGCCTAAATCATTCAAACCTTCGCGACGGTTTAAGTAAACAATGCCGTCGTGGCCGTGTTCTTTTAAAGCGTTTTGAAGTGCCTCTTGTGGTTCAGAGTTTTCTAAATATTTAAAACTTTTTCCCACTATTTCTTTAGACAATTGACCCATAGCACGTCGAGGAGAAAACGAGCCGTAATCTTCCAAGCGAATTGGATTCTTGATGTTTAGGTGAACGGGGTACATGTGCCCACGTTGCTCGGGCTTGGATCCGGTAAAATAACCCGCTTGTTCTTTTGACCCAAAATGACTGCCCATCTCACTCGATTTGGTGTCAAACTCTTGGAAATCCCGCCTTTCATCGTCACCCTCATTAGGGTCTGTTTTATCAAAGATTGCGCGAGTGCCATGATAAAACACTTTTGGAGATCCGTCAGGGTTTTTTAAATCTGGGTGCGAGCCTTTGTGCCATGCCGCCAGATTCTCTTCACGCTGTGGATCATCATGAGGAAGCACCGCTCCGCCGCGCTTCCATGACTTTTGATTGTTCGGGATCGAGGCATTTGCTTGAGGCGTGGATTCAAAAATTGGCAGTTGATGAGCATTCATTGAAGATTGATTTCTTGCACGCCAATTATTTTCCATCTGATTTCGAGTTGCCGAGGGAAGATCTGCCCAAGCCTGCACAAGAGCATTACGCTCCGTGTCATTTTGAGGAGCATCAACTCCCATTGCATCCGCAACCTCAGCATGAGTTTGCATGGACCTTTGCATAGCTCCTTTTATTGGAATTTCAAAATTTTCGCTTGTTTTCCCAGCTTTTGGGTCGTGCATTTTCATCATTCTGTCAAGCGTTGGCTCGAGCTTTTCGTCGTAATATTCTTTAACTCCTGGCTGTCCAGACCAACGCTGGCTTTGAATATTGCCATTGCTCAAAACAATCCCATTATAATTGCCATCGGCCATCTCTTTGAGAAGCCGTTTCGCAGCAAGGTCTGTCCACTTTTTTGTGTCGGTGACGTGCGGACCTGCGGGAACGCTGTTATTTTTTAAATTATAATATTCATTCTCAAGTCTATATTGCTCATAGTTAAATTTTTTAACTGCATTATACAACGCTGCTCCTTCTGTATTAAAATAATCTTTGTCTACCAATTTATACCAAGCTTCGTCTGCCTTTCTATCTCTTATTTTATATTCTTCAAAATCGGTTTGAGCAATTTCGTCAGTTACGCCATGGGCGATTTCAAGATCTTTCCTTGCGGCTTTCTTCCATTTTCCAAATCTATCAGTAGCCTCTTCTGCTTCTTTTACAGCAGCTTGATATGCTGCTTTTGCTTTTTCCAACGCTCCTGGGTCGGAAAATCTTCCGCGACCTTTTTGACCCCAATCGCCTTGAACCTCCTCAGCATGAAGGTATTTTTTTCCAGGAGCAGGGCCGAATTGATTGTCATTCGGGTTATTTTGCCGCCACCATGAATGCAAACGGTCAAAATCTTCTTGCGGTATTTTATTTTTAACATGATAAAGCATACCAGCCCCAATACTTTTGGTCGACCATTCATCATTGTCAAAAGGAGCAATTCCAAAACTTTTAGAATAAAGATTTTTTACTTCATCGTCCGACATTGGCGGCGTTGGTTTAAAAACGTCTGCCAACCGCAAATGGAACAAAGGATTGTAATCCGAATAATGCGTGTCATATTGGAAAAGTTTCTTTTCCGGTTTCCACTGAGCGATAATTTCGCGATAGTTTTTGTTATTGCCAGACCCTTTCAGCGTGTAACCTTCATGGTTCGCTTGGGTCGCTTTGAGATAAGTTTTCAAAGGACCGACGCGATATACATTATATAAATGATCAACCAACTGTTTGTCAATGTTTTCGCTGTGGTAGCCTTGATCCATTAAATCATCTTTTAAATCACTTAACTCAGCACGTACATCATCTTCAGCGTCTCCAAAAATTTTTTTGAAAAGAACCGGATCAGCTAAAGCTTCTCCCGCAAGCAAATGTCTTGCGGAGTCAGGATCAATTTTTTCATTAGTATTTGGATCCCTAAGGTATCTGTTGTCTCGAACAACTTCTTCATAATCATCAAGGTTTGCGTTGTCCAAACGTTGCGCGACATCGTTTTTGCTAACGGTTTTCTTGCCCAAAGCAGGAGTCATGTCGGCGACTTTTGCCCATTGTAGCTCGTCTTCCTTCACGCCCTGCTGGTTTTTTAAAAATTTTACCCAATCTTCTGGAGGCATCGCTTCTTGTTTGGCGTTTCTTGCGACCTCTGCCGCATGAGAATAAACCCCAAGCGCATTTGTCCGCCGCATTGGAGGCTCTTCAGGAGGATTATTATGACCAGCCCCAGGAGCGACGACTTTTTGCGGAGGAGCTTCTTCCCTCTGAGCAACGATTTTGCCCTGCTCGGCGATTTGCTTCGTGTAGAAATCGTAGTCAGGGGAGCCTTTTGTGTATTGATTGCGTTGCTCGATCAGTTCTTTTATGTAAGCCTGAGCCTTTGCACGACGAGCCGCGAGGCTTCCGCCATCTTCTTTGTGAATTGGGCCGCCGTCCGAAAAATATTTTGGCCCATCATCATGGGTTTCTTTTATTTCTTTCACCCAACGATCTGGGATTTCTTCGTATGTTGTCCCAACATATGCACCTTTTGGGTTGGGGTGTTTATTCATAAAATCAATAAACGGATCGTCGTGGGTCGACTCATCGTCGTCACCTCCGTAGCCCATGTCCGGAGAAATATGTTCATAATGGCTGGCAGGAACTCTAAATTTTGTTGTTGTTTTGTTTTTCGACGTAACAAAATTCGATGGCGCATCAATCGCAGCAAAAACTCCATATTCCCCCTGAAGTCTATTTTTCCTTATGGATTGGCCTTTATGTCCAGGAGTTTCGTGGTGCAAAACGATGCCGTCGGGATAATGCTTTTTCAAATAATTTATGAAAAGCTGTTGCTCCCTTGAAATACGACCACCGCTCTCTTTGTGAATGAGGCCACCATCAGATTTATTCGGAACGTCCTCGTCGGGCAAATCAGGGAAAAGGTCTGTTTGTTGTTGACGAAGCCCGTATTGCTGGTTTCTGTTTTTCAAACCATCAATCAATTCATCGTTATTTCCGAAAAACATATTCAATGGGCTAATTTCAGGATCCCTCGCTGAACGAAGGCCTATTGATCTGAGAAGCTTCGAGTATTCCTCGTCGGACATTGCTTTTGCGTTGAAAACCGCAGTTTGTTTATTCAACGCGCTCTTCTTTGGTCGACCGCCACGAGCGAGGCCGATCTTGATAGGCTTCATCGAACGTGCGAGGCGAAGGATGTCTTTTGTCATTGTGGGTTATTCCCTGTAATGGCGGGGATGACACTACCGAGGAGCCGAACAATCTCGTCCTCGCTTTCAGGATGCACGGCGAGGTTCTGCGCAAGATCAATCATTTGAATGCGCTCTTTCGCAAGCATTTCCTGCTCTTCGACTTGGCTGTCGCGCAGACCTTTTTGCATGTTGGCTTTCAACGAAGCTGCCTTGATTTGGGTGTCCATCATCTTGGCATCTGCGAGCTGCTTTTTGATTTGAATATCCGCAGCGTCCTTTTCGGTTGGCCCTTGCTGTTCGCCACCCGCGAGACCCTCTTGCTGTGCCTTGGCCATGTCGATCTGAAGACGTCCCTGATCCAACGCAATCCGAGCCTGAGCTTCGGCCTGTTTCGTGTCGGCATCCTGCTTCTTTATCTGCATCTCGGCCATTTCCTTCTGCATCTCAGGAGGAGGAGAGCCTTGCGCCTCTGGTGGGATCATGAACTGCTCAGGGTTCGACCAACCCACCGCCTTCAACGCCGCCGTGTCAATCGCGATCGGGTCGTAGAGCGTTGGGTTCGAGGCCTGAATTTGTTTCAACGCCATGATCTTCATCAACCGTTGCGTCTGGCTCGCGGTGTTTGGGTCAGCTTGAGGAACGAGGTCGACCTGATTCACGCCACGCAGGAAGGTTTCCTGATCCCAAGCACGAGCTGGCTTGCGGTTCTGTTGCCAGAAGCTCTCAGGGTTCTCCTTGAAACAACGCACAAGCATCGCGAACTCCTCGGCCTGAGAGGCATGCATCCGCTTGTGAACAGCATTGAGAACCTTGGTGGCTTGATCGATCATGGCGATTGTGGTGCCGACAGGAGCGTCCGACCGACCTTCGCCCACGGCTGCTTCGGCTGTGCCGCCGAGGCGCATGCCTGTTTGGGCCATGTTCTCGATGAGGGCCATCAATGTCTGAGACGGTTCTTTGTATGGCAGAGGCATGATGGCTTGATTGATTGGCATACCGCCTGTTTTCACCAACGCTCCGCCTCCAGGAGGCACACGGAAGATGTTCGTGTTCTGCCTTGCGCCAGTGTCGGCATACAAAAATCCAGGGAAGTTGGCATACATTCCCGCATCCAACAGCTCTCTTTGCGCGGCAGTGATGGCGTTGGTCGTGTTGCCGAGCACATGCAAAAGCCCGAGGTCGTAGAACCCCATCCCAGGGATGAACGTGTATTTCACGAAGTTCTGGCGCGACTCAGGAAGCTCTTTAGTGTCCTCGTCGTAGTTCCGAACAATCGACAACACCTGACGGCTGCTCACGTCAATCGTGACACGGTAAGGGATCTCGAGCCCAGTCTCTTGGCCCTTGAGGGTGTGTTCGAAACCAACAATGTCCAGCTCGCAATAGCATTCGTAAATCTCGCGATCACGATCGTCGGGGTTCATCTGGTTTGCGGCGATGCCCTGCTGCGCTTTCATCTCGAGCTGCGCAGAGTCGAGGCTGACTTGTTTCGGGGTGCTCAGGGCGATGTCTTTGTAAGCTCCCAGGATCTGCATCCGCTTCACTGTCGATGGCCGCATGTAGATGCGGTGCGTCGCACGGCTCGCGTTGGACAAATCGGTCGCAGCGTTGTTGACAATGAGGTCGTCCGCATCGACCGACTCACTCACAGGTCGGTTCCGCAACGGACAGAAGTAAACCTTCTTGAATGAGGTGCCGCCGAACCCAAGCATGAACAGCATGCGGTCGGTGTCGGGGTAGTATTCCCGTGCAGTGCTGGTCAAATAATGGTTCAGGTCTTTTTCGAGATCGTTGGCCAACGTGTCGGAGTCGAGGGTTGCGTTATTGTTGTCCTCGCGAACCTTCACTGGGCCGTCCGTGGGCAACAGCTCGGAGCGTGCGTTGGCCTGAAACCGGAGCACTGCCTCGAGCAACAGGGGATGACGCACCTTGCTCATGCCTTCGACCGGAGCACCGTCCGCCGCACCTGAGATTCCAGGGAGCTCAATCCTCAGCCCGAGGAGTTTGATGCCCTGAGCACGATCCTCGATCCACTCCTTGCGGGAGTCGAGGTCGTCATTGATGCCCTTCAACAACTCCTCGGAGATGCGGCTCAACTCGTTTTCGCCGATCTGATCAACGAGGTTGTCGAACCAACCCGCTGGCCCTTCATCCTCGGACTTGCCGAGCGGCGCACCGTCCAACGTCAACGTGATCGAGCCATCGTCATGCTCAATGGTCAAAAGGTTGCCCTTTTCATCCATGGTCGGTTTGTCGCCGCCTTCTTCCGCCAACTCGATCACGATGTCATCCTGCGGAGCACCAATTGGCGGCTCTTCAGCAGGGAGACGGAGGTTGGGGCTTAGTCCTGGGAGCAATGCCATTGTTCAGTTCCTTCAAACAGCATAAAGCGGTGGAGGTGAAGCACCTTGATGCTGGCGGCTTCGTTCGTTGTCGTCCTGAGCTTCTTCGGGTCGCTGTATCATGCCTGTTCTTCTCAAATAACGCAAGGCCATTGAGATGGTGTCAACAAGATCATCGTGCTTGGCTTTTGGGAAGCTGACAGCTTGGGTGATGACTTGATCTGCCCAGCTTTTGTCGGGTGCATAAATCAGCCCCTCCGAGAAGAAATGCTGAATGGAATAGAGCCTTGCGGTCTTGTCGATGGACTTCGGGTCGTCGAGAATGACTTGGAAACCCTTGTGGGAATACAATCGCCTCAGCTCCTGCGCAACGGGATAACCCGCCGCCTTGTTCTCGATCAGGATGGTGTCGACTTTGAAACGTTGGACAGTTTGCGCCACCTTCTGCACGGAGTCCGCCAACTCGAGCCGCTCCTGCCACGCATAGATCAGCATGACCTTTGGGTGCGGCTGTTTGTAGGTCCGCTCCATCATGAACCCTTTGCCTGTGCGGTCGAGAGAGCGTGATGCCTCGGCAACCGGATCCTCGGAGAACACTCCCCACACCGTCATTGCGGTGAAGTCGTTCTCGGTTTTCAGGGTGTAGGCCGTGTCGAGGCTGGCAATGATGTAATCGAAAGATGGGAAGTTGTCATTGTCCCAGAGCTGCCACCAATCGCGCTTGATGATGCCGCCATCGGCAGGTGTTGGGGTTTGCTGGAATTGGCCGGAAACAGCGAACGTTCCCATGGTGCGTTTGTCACGCTCCACAACGTGCTTGGGGAAGCGTTCAGGGAACAGAAGCTCGCCAAGGGCTTCCCGAGGATCTTCGGCTCCCAGGAGCGTTGGAAAGGCTCTGGAGGGATCGTATTCCATCGGCAGCATGATGTGGTCGTAGCCCAGCTGCTTGGAGAGGATGATGCCACTGACATCTTCCTCATGCAGACGCTGCATGATGACCACGATGGCTGACTTGTCAGGGTTGTTCAAACGTGTCGGGACAGCGGTTTCGAATGTGTTCACGGTCGACTGACGCATCTGATCCGAGTGCGCAGAGTCCACGGAGTGTGGATCGTCGATGATGACCCTGTCGCCACGAGCTCCGGTCATGCCTTCGAACGCGACAGCCTGACGGAAACCAGTTTTTGCATTCTCGAACTTGGTTTTTGCGTTCTGGTCGCCTGTCAGCTTGACACGGTCGCCCCAACGCTTTTGATACCATTCGGATTGGATCAATCGGCGCATCTTCGTCGAGTCGCGAATGGCGAGGTCGAGGCTGTGCGATGCACAAACATACCTCAGGTGCGGCATATTGCGCGGCCCCCACTCCCAAGCTGGCCAGAACACATTGGTCAACAAGGACTTCATCGCTCCTGGAGGAACGTTGATCAACAGACGATTGTAGTATTGCTCGTCGTCGAGCATCAACTCGTCAGTGATCGCAGTCAAATGGTCCGCAATCAGGTCGATGTGCCAGTTGTGGGAATAGGGCTGTCCAGGTTCCACAACGTGCCATGCGGCCTTGATGAACTCAACGAAGCTCTCTTCGCAATCGGCCTTCTCAATCTCAACCAACAGCTGTTCTGCTGAAAAGCTGTCCAACAACTCGCCAATGTCAAATGATGCGTGCTTCATTCGGCGTTCGGCTTCAGGTCAATTTGCTTCATGATGGCTTGACGCAGCTGATCCCGAACTTGGCTCGGGATTGCGGTGAAGTCGATCTTTTGCTTGATGTCGACGGTTGCGTAGGTTTCCTGCAACACACGCAAGCCGTATTTCTTCGGTGCGAGCTTCTCGTTGTGGTATTTCCGAGCATCATTGATGTTGCGTGCTTTGGCCGGATTGTTCTCGGTTTCAGCAACGTCGATCATGATTTCAACGTTCACGTCTGCTCGGATCTCAATAGCTCGCGCGTACTGTTTTTCGAGCATTGGGTCTTGCGACACATACCACAAAAATGTTGCAGGAGATGGAAAACTCTCTTTTGAGTCACGACACACTCGGATCAAGCTCTCGCCTTCAGATATACGCTTGATTATTGCGAGCAACGCTTCAGTGCGGACTTCTTCATCCGACCACACACTTTTTCGAGTTTGAATTGGAGTCAAAGTTCTTGGCATAATTCCCTCACCAATAAGACAAGGGAATTATGCCTGATAATTCAGAAACAGCAAATCGAAAAAATCAAAGTCCTATTCCCAATCGAAATTCCAACCAACTCCACAAAAAAGAGTCAAAATCATCCACCGGAATCTCGAACAATGATTTGGCCATAACAGGCGACTTCAGCCCAGCTCCTGCTTTGCCGTAACAAAAGAAAATCCTCGTCGGAGTTTTGCCCTCGCCAACACCCACCATGAACAAACTCATGCCTCCTGCATCCGAGAACTTATCATGCCAGTTGATCTGAGATGCACGAACATTTTTTGTCTTCAACACCTCCCCCATCAAAACACCAACCTTCAACTCAATCGGCACCAACGCTCCCCGCACCATAACTTGAATATCCGGAATGCCAATCGTCGCTCCTCTGCGAGGCTCGTAACTATTCAACCAACCAGACCAATTTTTCTTGATCCACAACTTAAATTGACGCTCTAACATGACTTACCTTTCGTTCCCGTTCCGTTCTCCAGTTTCCGTTTCCGTTTTAATCCTTATTTCAGCTACTCCCCTCCTTTCTCTCTCTCTCTCTTAATAGAGTCACAACAGAGGAAATAAAGGTTAAAACGGAAACGGTAACACTGAAATCATTGACGAATTTTGATTTCGCGTTTTTGACCCCCAAAAATCAGCCCTTTTTCCGCCCCTCGTTTTTTGGGGGGTCGATTTCAGAATGGTCGAAGATCTCCGTCCAAAAGAGCCATGACGGATGGTCCGACATCATCCTTTGGTACTCCATTTCGCACTCTTTCGCCGTTTTGAACACCTCAATCGTCTGCGATGGTCCATGGTCCTTTTGGCACCCTCTCAGCGCATATGTCAGAATTTGCGTCATTACTTCGACCTCCCCGTTGGTTCAACAATGACGGTCGTAATCCCCGCCTCCAAGAACATTTGTCTTGCGATTTTGAAATGATCCTCCCAATCTGGACGATGCATAACAATAGGAAAAACCACCGTTTTGATTCCAGACTGAATGATTGCCGCCGCACAGTTGGCGCACGGATGAAGCGGCGACACATAAAGCACATGTTTCTGAGTCATTGGTTCCTTGGCGGAGAGGATTGCGTTCAGCTCCGCATGCACGGTCATCATATATTTCGTTGGCCGATCGGCGTAGCGTTCTGGAGCGTCGTCCACGCCCCTCGGAAAACCATTGAACCCAACGGAGGCGATTGTCCTATCACCCCGCACAATGACCGCCCCAACTTTGGTCGAGGGGTCTTTCGACCAACTCCCAACATGCGCCGCCAGCTCAAGGAACCGATAGTCCCATTTATTAATAACATACATCCCTGTCATAGCTTTTTCCTTTTAATGGTAACACCGCAACCGCTCACCGATATCCATCACGAAGTTCCTTTTTAATTTCTCTTTTGACGGCATTGCGCTCTGCACTCCAGAATACTTTCTTCCAATCCTTCAGATGATCCCACCACTGCGGTGCAGATGTTAGAATGCCTTTCTTTTTTGTTGCCATCACTTATACCCCGCTAGCGCGTCAACAACGATTTCATACGTCTTGTCGTTGATCTCGCGCTCGCTATATTCATCGCCGCTATTGTGCAGCTCGTATATCCGATCTAACCCTTTGCGGAACCGCGCCGCCATTTTTGACAGATTGTGGATGGTTTTAGCGTCTTGCATTTCATCGTCCTGAAGAATCTTGAGTTGCAATTGTAACTTACTGATCTGTTCAGCGATATCTGTCATAACGGCACCATCCCGCATCGCCCGTAGGTCATGCTTGTCTCTTTTTTCCAAATGTTAGGCCCAGTGCGTTCGTTCTCCGGTATCGGAATTTGATACTCATGCCAACGCCAAGCCATGCAAGCATATGTCTCACACCTAACTTCATTATCGCTGTCTCTAGACATAAACGGACAACATTTTCTTCCGGCCTCTTCGTGTGTCATATAATTCTGATCTCTAGCCATCACTCTTTCTCCTTCAATGCTTCACGGGCCTTGTCGCCACGATCTTCTTCAATGATCGCGTCTACTGCAGGAGCATAAATTTCCCTCTCTGCGTAAAATCGCAATGCTTCCCGCAACCTCTCATTCTCTGTGTTCAATTTGTTGAATTCATCAACAAGATTAATTGTCTCAACGGTTTCCATCACTCTTTCTCCTTTTTTGGGAAGATGCCATAAGTTCTCCTCAGCATCATAATCTCCTCGACGTACCGCTCGCACTCCTTAATCAATCGTTCTCTTTCCTCTTTGAAATTTTTTATTGCTTCCAACATGAATGAAGTTCTGGTTTTTGCATTGATCACTTCACCCCTCAAAAAGTTTATTTCCATCTCCTGTTCAGTCATCACTCTTTCTCCTTTAGTGCTTTTTGTGCAATCTCAACAGCTTCCATAAGAAGCGATAACAAGTAACCCTCGGCGGCGGTCATGGGTTGAGGTATTCCTTCAGACCCCGCATACACTTCATAAATTTCCCGCAGTGCTTCCCGCAACCGCTCGATCTCGTCAATCGCTGGCAGAAACACATCAGAATAGTCGTTGCCAAAAGTCATCAGCAGGTCGTTGCTCCGCTTTAGGGTCACTACAATGTCTTCATCCATCACTCTTTCTCCTCCAACATATTAGCTATGTGTTTATCAAACTCCTCCTCTGAGTAGTCTGGGTTAAGCCTAATCATGTAAATCCGAAACAATGCAATGATGATGCTTTGATTTGTTTTCAACCGTTCAATTTCTTTCTTAGCTTCGTCTCGTTCAATTTGCGCGATTTCTGCTTTTCGAGCGAGAGGAATGTACTCGCAATCGACACCGATAAAGGGGCACTTTTCTGTTTTCATCACTCTTTCTCCAATGCGTTTTCTAATCTCACAACGGCTCGCCCTATACCATAAGCGAGTGTTCTTGGGTTGGTGTAATTAGAAAGATTAATTAATAATTCTTTGACTTCTTGAATGCTATTCCGCAACTGCTCAGTCTCGGCGGTGGCTTCTTTGTAGTTCTGATGCCACATATCGGCCTGAACTTCCCAGTAATCAGCCTTTGTCATTTCTGCTGAAACTTCACGGTCAGGCATTTTGTGTCTGTACATTCCCATCACTCAATTCCCATCCAAGTTGTCACCACGATCATCGAGCCTCTTGCCTTCATCGTAGTTTTTCTCATCCCAGCTGAACCTCGGCAAGGTCACCTTCGGCTTGGTCTCCGAGCCACCGACCGTGCTACGCAGCTTCTGAAGCCGCGCAT
>Ga0075464_10000274_pt1 | contig 22522 bp, 25 predicted proteins | sample DEB19_08_DNA_5_FD_75068 | JGI IMG/M metagenome (GOLD analysis project Ga0075464, IMG submission 75068) | Aqueous microbial communities from the Delaware River and Bay under freshwater to marine salinity gradient to study organic matter... | ecosystem: Environmental > Aquatic > Marine > Coastal ...
ATACATGACGTGCCACCCGTCGCCGTATTCGGCTTCGAGGTTCTTGGGATCGCAATGCGGAGGACACGGCACCGACGACTGACCCAGCACAATGCCCAACTGCCACACAACGGCCACCGCCGTTAGAAACGTGCCAATGCGATTTCTCACTTCTGCGCCCGTTCAATCAACCGATCAATCTTCGCGTTCATTTCATGGACCGACTCGGTCAACGCCGTGAATTGCTCTTTCGAGACGCTGGTTTCTTCGAGCTTGGCAATCCGTCGCCGGTCCTCATTTCGCGCTGACACCATCTGACCACCCGCAAAGATGATCGACGCCACGGCAATCATCGTGCTCGGTTCGGTCCACGCATTCAACCCCTGCGCAGCCACACTCCCGACATATCCCATTGATAGACCGATCATGACGCCATTCCCCAAAATCCACATGGGACTATTCCTCCGACGTTCATGCAACCGACGACGTGCGATGGCCGGCAATCGCCGCTCGTCGCGGATCACCTCCGCGCCCGACCTGCTGATAATCAAAAACGGCTGGATCATCGCGTCACCGTGGCCCGTCGTGGTAGCGTAGGCGCATGAGAAACGCCGCAATCGCGCTGGGAGTGCTGGCCATCCGTGGACTGCTGATCGCTCTGTCTTTTGCCGTGCTGTGGAGCGTGCTGTCTCTGCTGTAGTGTCATTTCTGGTCATGCCTCATTGACGCCATGATGGCCGCACGTAGCGCCTGCGCGGTCTGCTGCGCTGGCAGTGCTGATGCGGTCGCCATGCGACCACCCGCGTTATACATCACCTGTCCTCCGTAGGTCTTGAACGCGGGCGAGTTCAAAACGGCCATCAGTCCACTTGTCAGCGACGGCTTGACGCCAAACAGCAATTTCGACACAGACGCCGGTTCTTGCCGACTTTGAATCAAGCGCATCCGCGAGAACGCCTTACCTGCGGGCACCAGCTGAGAGATTTCGGCATTAGCTGCGGCAGCGGCTGGTTCGGCGGCGGCGATCTGCTCTTTAGCGCTGCGTGCAGCGGCCTTGCGGACCTCATTTCCTGCCGTGACGTTCGCATCTGGCGAGTAGTTCAACTTCTTATAGGTCGCGACCTTGTCGGCTTGGGCGTCCTGCACAGATACGTCTTTCCACGCAGGCTTGCCCGGCACCCGTTCGTATTTCAATGGCGAGAAGTCGGCCATCACTGGCGTGCCGTCTTCGGCCACGTCGACAATCGTCGATGACGGTCGGGCGGCACCTGGATACTTTGCACTGACGGCAATCTGCGTCGTTGGCCGTTTGAATTTGTCTCGAATCTCAGCGGCAACACGTCGCGCCGACTGGTAAGCATCACCGCTGCCGAATCCGCTTTTCTGCTTGACGGCTTCTCGCATGGACGCCCGGACAATCCGGCGCGGGTCAACCTTCGCAGTGGAATTAGCGATTGTCTGAGTGAGCCGCTCGTCTGCGTCGCCAACCGCACGCGTCAACGCAAGTGCATTATCTTCGCTGTTCCCGCCTAGTCCGCGAGATAACACCGTGTCAGCAATCTCGCGTTCGCCTGCGACAATATCGCCGCCACGTCGCACGGTATTGGTCTGCTTGGCGATGGCCTCTGGAATCTTGGCCGCACGTAGCCACAGCCGACGCCCCATGTCTGTTACACGGGGCCCGAGACCGCGCACGAATTTTGCCGCGCCTCCAATCACGCCATGCATCAGCATGTTCGTCTCGGCGTCTTTGATCATTCCTTCAACGCCGCCACCACGCGCAGCGCCAGACGCCAAACCTGCTAGACCTTGCGCTCCAACTTGAGCCGCCAGAGAAGCGCCGCCGGTCAACGCCGCCGCACCAGCCGACAACGCTGGCGTCGCCGCTTCTTTCGGGATCACCGGTATATCGTTCCGCTGCGACCCGGCAACAAATGTCTGTGTGGCACGTGGAACATTTGGCGCGTCAGGCACAAAGCCCAACGCCTTGAGGTCTAGCGTCTGCGGCTCATCGGGAATGAACCCGAGCGCCTTCAAATCAAGCGGAGGATTCTGCGGCATCGCTACTTCACCTTCCATCCTGCGGCTTGCAACGAGGCGACATTTGCCTTTGGCACACGCCCTGATTGCTTGCCATCGGGAGAAACGACCGAGACCATGTCGCCATCAGGCGGAGGATTCTTCGCTTCATCCTTTGGCGCAAGGACGCCAGACCGTTCGCGCAGCGAGTCAAGCGCCAATTCACGAGCACGACCGCGGTCTGTGGAGATGCCCTCAGTCTCGCCGTATTGTTTCGCATAAGTGCGACGGTCACGGGCATATTCACCGTCGGAAATAGCTGCGCCAGATACCGGACGCAAGCGTGCTTCAGTGAATTGCTCAAACGCTCGGAGATATCGCTTCGCGCCTTCGCTTAATTGGTTCCGATTCAACATGCCCATTAGTTCCTCTTGCGGCAGTGTCTGAATCTGATACATCTCGCGCTCGGTGATGGCAGGTTCTACCAAGTCAATGGTCGCAATAGCATCGCGCATCTGACGGTAAAATCCGACCGCGTTTCGTTCTCCTTCGGTCGCTGGTCGTGTCGAATTTGTCGCCGGTCGTTTGCCCACGGCTTGTGATCGTGGCACGAAAACAGCTTGCCCATCTGGACCCATAACGCTCTCTAGCGGTTCTTGCGCACGCTCCTTCGGCGTCGGCTTGAATCCTGGCACGCGCTGCGGGTTCATCGGGTCTTCGGGATCAATCGCCATGAGACCTTGTGAGTCTTCGCGAAACGTGAAGTTTTTCGGCTTCGGCGATGGTGTGCGCAGGTCGTTGACGTCAATGCCGGTGATGCCAGCGCGACGCAATCCGGCCACCGTGCGCACGTTCGGATCTGTGATGCCGCTCATGAGCTTGTCGGCTTCAGCGGCTTGCAACGACTTTGCGAGTGCGTCCGCTTGTGCTGCTGCGTCGGCGCGTGCGCGGTCGCCTTTGGCGATGCCGAGATATTCGCTGCCGCGTGCGTCGGCGTTCTGATCCAAAGTCAGCTTACCGAGGTCGATGTTCTGCTTCACCGAATCGGCGGCAATCTTCCGCGCCCGTTCCTCAGCGGCCATCCGAGCGGCCAGCAAGTCCTCCAGCGTCTGCTGTGGCGCGTTTGCGGTCGCCGCGCCAACGAGTCCCCAGTTGCCCATTAGCCGACTCCCGTGAAGCGTGGCTGACGATACAAGCCGTATTTGTTGCGGTTGGCGAGTGAATCGGGCACGTCTTCAGGATTGAGCGCCCCGTTCCCCATGCCGCCACTCATCGCAAAGTTTCCGATCTGCGATTCAGCGCCAGAGATATCAGGCGCACTCGGTTTGCCGAGAGACGCCAGTTCGCCGCCAATGCCAGCGAGACCGCCGATCCCTGACACGACATTCAGCAACTTGTCAAACTTGCCCGCCTTCGGCAGTGGCGTCAGTGCTGCGCTGTCGCCCTTCAAGCCGGGTGCGCCCTGCATGTAGCGCAGCATCGCGTCACGCTGAAACTGATCGCCCATCGCGTCCTTGCCCGCAATCGCAGACGGACGCAAGCCTCCCTGCACACTGACAGTCGGAATCCCGGCCGGCCGCGTGATCGACGCATCGGTGATGCCTTTCAGCAGACCGCCGCGAATGGCCGCGTTCGTCTGTTTCGCACGGTAGTCAGTATCCGTGGCGACGTTCGCCCGTGCGTTCACGGCGTCCTGTCCGGCTTTCTCCAAGGCCAACCGATCGGCCTCGGCATTCAATCCGGCCTCGTTCACGCGAGCCGTGGCGCGGTTGCTGGACGTTTTCCCCGCCAGTTTCCCGATGATCTGAGCGCCGGCCATAATTGCTGCGAGTGGAATCATGATGCCCTCGTTATCCGTTCAGTAGGTTGATGACCGAATCTCGGTTCGCGCCGTATTCCAGGTTCGCGTAGTTGAACCCGAGATTGTTGTCGGCGATGTCTTTGTTCAGTTTGGCGAGTTCGCGCTGTAAGGCCAACGTCTGGTCAAACTGCCCCATCTGCGCGGCAATCCGCATCGCGTCCATGATCTCATTGCGCCGATCGGTCATGATCTGGCGCGCACGGTCGCCGGTGTAGCTTGCCACGTCGTTCGCCTGATCCTCGGCCAACCCTCGGAGTTTGCCGTTGAATCCACCGCTGGCAATCGTGCCGTTCAGCGCGGCATCTTCGGCCCCTTGCTTGCGAAGGTCCGCAAACTTGCGCGACGACACGCGCTTGTAGGCCGCGACAGCGGGATCGCTTTCCACGGTCGACGCGGCATCTGCGGGAGAATCGCCTCCGAGCAGTCGCTGAATCCAAGCGTTCAAGGCGTCACGGTTGGCATTGGTCGACGTGGTTCCGACCATCGAGGCGAGCGCATCGCCGCCGCCTGCAAGACCCTGTTCTTGGGCCATTGACCCTTGTCGTGTCATGCCGCTGTAGCCGTCCAGCACGCCTTCGTCACCGGCTAAATTGGGATCAGCCGACGCGACTTTCTGCGTCATGCGCTCTTCAAGGTAGGGATTCCACCCGACGCGGGTCTTGTTGTCGCTGTAAACATCCGGCGTTGAGGCATAACGAATGCTTTCCGCTAATTCCTGCGCGGTCGGCACACGCCCTAGCCGCTTCTGGAAACTGGCCGTGATCTGCTGTGTCAGATAAGCCGGGTCGAGATTGGCGCGACCGCCGTATTTGTTCGCGGCTCCATCGCCCAACGTCTGCGCCGGCGCGGAGACCTGCACGGCGTCATTCATCGTGCGTGGCGCTGTAGGCGACGGATTCGTGCCACCAACCGCCAACGGCGCGGGCGTTTGCGCGGGCGTGTTCTGGTTCACGAACGCGCCGGCCGGTTGCACCATCGAATTATTGTTCCCGTTCCCAATCGGGTCGAGACCACCGGCCCAATTCCGCTCAAATCCTGCGGGCGCGGCGGGAGTCTTTGCGGGCGTGTTGACAAACGGCGCAGTCGAGATCGGCGCATTTGGGTCTTGATTCGCGTCGATCTGATCCGTGTCATCAATGCCTGGTCGCTTCTTCTTCAGCCCGAACAATTCCGCGTCTGTCTGCATCGCCATGTGTCGCTCCTTACGTGCTAGATTTCACGGGAAACCACCCCGAAAACGTGATGGTTGAATTGTTCGCCGCCGTGACGGTCCACCCACCAATAAAATTGGTCAACGTGAGCTTGTCGCTGTCCGTCGTGCATTCGACCACGCCGACCGCTGCCGGCGCGCCCGCATCCGAATAAATCATCGTCGTGCTCGTGTTGGCCGACGCCATGAGGCCATACGGCAAGAGCAAATAGAGCGCCGTCGACCCGGCCACACTAACGTTGAAGTTCACAAACGACGCGCACACCCACAGCATATTGCCGACCCGTGCGGCGAGAAACGTCGATTGGTTCGTCGATGTCATGTCCCATGTTGTTGGAGCGACCGCCGTATACATCGTGGGATCGAAGCGGATCGTCTCGCCCGAGCCGAGCGGCTGTAGCCGCCCATACTCATGATACCCGCCTGCTGAGGCACACGTCTCCGCGACGATATCGCTGTGCGTGCCGTCGCTCTTGTGGTTCTCGCCGAGGTAGCCTTGAATCAACGAGACGAGCGCCTCAAGCTCCTGGCGCGTGGTTGCGCTCACGAGGCCCGAGTAGGTGAGGTCAGGGAATCCTGTCGCCGCCATTACCGCGCATCCTTCAGCAACTCAATCGCGCCTTCCCAGCTTTCGAGTTCCCATGTCGTATTCGCCGCCGCGCTGTCGCCAATTTCGACCTGCAACGTGCGCAAGTCAGTAAAGTCCATCGCATCAGGGCGCGGACGCACGTAGGCTTCCGACCCGACCGGCGCAATGCTCACGTCGCGGTCGAGCGTGGCAAATCCCCAATCGGCAATCAGTCGCTGACGAATCGTCGTGGCCGTCTGCGCCTTCGCAATCAGCACGGCATCGAGAATCTTCTTGAACCGACCGAGCGGCGCCCAGCGGAATGCCCGAGAGCGCACATATGCTTGGTAGTTGGTTGAGCCGTCTTGTGTGGCGCTCGTGCTCGTGCGGAGCAACGTCGTGCCAGTGGCCGAACCGTAATACGGCGTCGTCGTCAACGGGCGCGTGGCGGCTAACGTGGAGTTAAACACTACCGCGCAGTAGCTCGAGGCGATATCGCCCGTCCACTGCACCCAGCCCTTGCGGATCGAATCGCCGTCCGACACCTTGCCATTGGTCACGTCGAACACGATGAGTTTGTCAGGCGTGTTGCTCGATCCCGTCGCAATGCCCCAAATGATGAGCTTGCGCGAACGGTCGTAGATGCCCCATGCCGTCTGACCCGTGGCCGATAGATTGATCGTGTCCCACAAGTCCTTCACGTCTTTACCCAGCCATTGCATCGTGTAGCCCGTGCCGATGCGATAGGGGCCATCGGACGGATTCAGGAAGTAGAGGCACGGCTGACCGTTTTCGTCCTCGGCCTGCACAATCGACTGGTGCGACACCGCGCCGATGCGCTGCGACAACACGACGCGACGATACGGCGTGTTCGCGTTCCCCGTCGGCACAAACATATACGTCGCGTTCGACTGAAAAGCATAGATCGCGTTATTGAGCGGACCACCGAGACCGCGATCATCACCGCCGGCGCCGAGCGCCAAGTCAATCCATCCGTCCGCTGTGGTCGTGCTTTCGATCCGTTCGTCATCGCCCAAGTCGGACGTGCCGAGGCGTGGCGTGAAGTAGAGCCGACCGCTGACCGGCGTCACTGACGTGCCCGCGCTCGTTTCCCATGCGCCAAGACCAAAGAGTCGCGTGCCGTCGCTGAGGATGTATTTGCACGACGGAAACGGGTAGCACGAGCCATCCGGCGGCGGCACGTCTCCAGTAATCTCGTAGTCATTCGGCACGGTCGAATCGTCCCACGTCGTGGTCGCAATGGTGAGTTCGCCGCTCATCTGCCAGAACGTCACATCGTCAATCGACGCTTCCACAATCCAGTGCGTCTCGCCTTCGTTGGGCATCGAGGCCGGTTGCGCCACACGAGCCGCCGTGCCAAACCCGGACGGCGTAAAGTCGGTCGAGAGACCAGGATTGGACGTGCGCACCGTGACGCCGCTCACCTTTGCCAACACGCGCACGCGGTAATATCGCTTGATCGCCGGATAAGTGCCGATGCCGGTATTCGTCGCGGAGATCGCCCCCGTCGGCGCGAGGCCGGCCCGACGCACGTTCGATGTCGACTCGTTCGGAGCATAGACCTGTAACCGATTCACGGTCGAGTCATACGCCTGAAAGAGTTTGTTATTCAGTGCCGCCGAGTTCCACGACTGTGGAGACGAGGCGACGTTATCTTTCAGCGTCAGCCCCGCCGCCACCGCAGCCGTGACGCGAAGAATTTTCGGCGTGGCGTCCCCGCTGCACATGTGCAGTTCGGCGTCGGTTTCGATGTTGCCCGGCGTGAACTTCGCCAACGCCCGATAGCCGGTAAATGCCGTGCCCGTCAGCGCCTGCACCACGGACCCGGATCGCTTCTTGCCGAGACCGCCTTCGCGCAACTCGATATTGAGACACTCCGCCGCCATGTCGGACGGAATCGCCATCGGCTGATCCCATCCGTCACGACCGAGGCATCGGTCCCACGTCGCAAACTCGCTCGGCAGAGACGACATTTACCAGATCACCGTCGCCGGGAAGTTCGGCCCGAGATTGTTCCATCCGTAGCCCGCCGCCTGATTGCTGGCGACCGGCTGATAATCCTTCGGGATGGTCACCGTGAACTTGAGAAAGTCGGTGCGCTGCTTCCACTCGGCTTGTGAGACACGTAACCGCATTTCATCGCCCACGCGGGTGTATTCACGCATCCGCGCATACAGCGACGGCACATCATGAAAGTCAGTCGGGAGCAACGGAATGTCGTTCGAGTTCACGAGGTCCGACAGCACAAACTGCACATCAAACGTATACGCCACGTTGTCACTGGCCGGCGTCGGCCACAGGCGCACCTGCTGATATTGCGCGGACGTTTGGCCCGGCTGGAGCCGCAAGATCACGTTCCCGCTGACCGCCGCGTCATAGACCGTCACGACGCCGACCGCTGCGGCGCTCATGTCCAGCTGCGTGATTTGCACGTAATCGGTCAGCGTGCCAATCTGCACCCGCGTCGTGCCCGTCAACGCGCTCGAGGCCGTCACGGGTGCGGCAATGTCACCGTTCGCCCGCACGCCGTTAATAGCGAATGTCTGCGTGGTGTCACCAGCCGCAGACGAGACGGCCCACAGCCCCGTCGAGGCCGGATGCCGCTGCACGACGCCATAGCCCCACGGAATCCACGCATCCGAAAACGACGACGAGTTCTGCAGGCCTGGATCAATCGTGCGGAAGGCGTCTTTCGTGATCATCCGCAGACGCACGGCGTTTGTGACCTGCGTGACGTCATAGACCACGTTGACGGCCATTGGGAGCGCATACACGCCCTGCCCCGTTACCGTGTTGATGTCGAACTGTCCATCCCGTAGCTGCTCCATGCCGGGAATCGCCATGACATGCCGGTAGCCTTCGTTAATCCACCGTTTGATGCGCGTCACCTGCGCGGTCGACGGTGACGACGTGTAGCCGAGGTCGTCATACGTGGCTTGCAGCATGTCGTTAAAGGTCATCGCGGCCCCTGCGTAATTTGATAGTTTCGTGCCGCCACGGTCAACTGCATCAGCACGATGACGGACGCAATCACGACGGCGGTCTTGGGTTTCGTCTTGCCCACCTGCACCAGCGATCCCGCTATGATGCCATTGGCCACTGTTTTGACCACGAACAAGCGCGGCGTCGATCGTGACGCCCAGCGCATGAACGGATTCACCTCACGCCCATAGCCGGATGTGACGGCCGCTCGTGTGGACAGCGTATCGACGACGCCAGACGCGATGAGCGCCGACGTCATGATCGGCGTGCGCTGCTCAGTCACGCCAGAGAGCGCTACGACGAGCGCCAAAGCGCCGACCGTCACCGACGCGCCCCTTGCATCGACTGAATCCGCGATAAGGCGTCCGCCGTCTGTCGCTGCTCGTGGAGCCACAGCAAGTCAGACGCGATCCACCGGCCATACGTCAGCGCTAGAATCGCGAGCGCGGTCAACGCGACCGCCGTCAGCAATTGGCGTTTCACTTGCCACCGCCGTTCATGGCTTTCCGTGCGGCGATCTTCGCGGCCAACTCGGCCAGTTCTGTCGACGTGGCTTCGTCCGTGGCTGTGCGTCGCAATTCGTCCCGGCACGACTTCGTGAGCTTGTCCACGTTGTCCTGCACAAATGCCGTCGCATCGGCAAACTTGTTATTGGTCGCTGCCGCCGTGAGTGCGGCCAACTGATTGTCGTCCACCGTCACCGTAATGTTGTTGTTGACCATGTGCCTACTCCCTCCGAATTTGCGGATCAGCCAGCGGAACCGCTTCGGCTTCAACGGCCTTCTCGGCCTCCGCTTCGGCGTGCGCCTTCAGCACGGCTGTCGCCGCCATCACCGCGCTGTCCTTGCTGTCCATCGCCTCGACGAACTGCTCTGCAAGACGCTTTCGCTGCTGGTTCTTCCACTCATCCAACTTACTCGTCACGAGCGCGTCGATCTCCGTCTGCGCGTCGGGCTGCGAGTCGAACGTGGTCTGCTCGTCACCAGCGAATGAAATGTTTGTTGTCGCCATGTGTTTATCTCCCCGTACATGTCACTGACAGAATATCGCTGGCTGTCCACGCGATTGCCAGTCCCGTCGTGCGTGAATAGTTCTTCAGGCTCACGCTTGTCGTCGTGGTCGCCGTTTGCGATGTGATGTAGCTGTCGGGCGTAGACAAATTCTGCACGGAGCACGCCCAGCCATTTGTTGCGGCAGGCATCGTCAGTACGCCAGTAGACGCCGCGCCTCCAGTTCCAACGTCGATGGTAAACGCCGCTGTGCCGTTGCTCGTCGGGATGCTCGGTGACGTACCAAACCCGCTGGCGATTGTTGGTGCCGTGGCAGATATCACCAAATTTCCGTTTGTGGCCCCAATCTTGAACGAGGTATTCGCTGTTAGCGGACCGCCGACACGGGTGATCGACGTTGACACCGACTGAAGCAGTAACACTCCGGTCGCTGACTGTGTGTCGATGCCGAACACGTCACTCGACGACCATGTGAGTGTTCCGTATTGGCCTCCATTAGCCGTTCGACCAAACACCATTCTGTTACCGCCGCCACTCGCAGCATTGATAAACCACGCCTCGCCAGAGGTTGGCGCTATTGACGTGCTGCCTACCCCAAGCGCGAGCATTGATGTCGCACCACCGTCAGCCGTGCGGAACACGCTCGTGCCGTTGTCGAGCAGGTTGAGAATGTCTGTAGTTGTGGAGCCGTTGTTGCCGACGATAGCCGCCGACACCATTGTCGGCAACGTCGTGCCGAGATAGGCGTATACGCCCGTCTCATTACCCGATGAATTGCGAGCCATCCCGATGACACCGATGTTGTTTTTGCTGGTAATGGATGACTGCGCCGATCCAGCCGCACCGATGTTATAGAGGGAGTTGCTGTTGAGAACAATGCCGTAGGTGCCAACCGTTGATCCTGAATCACCACCACCACCGACCGAAGTTTTTCCAACGATCGCAATGGAAGATACCGGTGCCCCAGAGTAGAAGTCAGCGCCTCCGACGGCATTGGTCACAGCTTTGATGGCGTTGACGCCATTGGACGCAGAAGATCCGTAGCTAAGCGAGACATCCAGTACGGTCGGTGCGCCACCTCCGAGTGAACCAAACGTCGCGGACAGATCCACCATCGACGACCCACCGCCCGACGACGCGAACGTGCCGGTAATCGACAAGGGCCGATTGGACCCAGACATCGACGAGCCATAGGTCAGCGCAATTTGCTTTGCGGCCAAACCACCATCATTCGCCCCGCCACACGAGGCCGACGACACGCCAATGACGCCCGCGCTCACGCGCTGAATCCAGGTGTCCGCCGTGGACCCAAACGAGATACAGCCCGCGCCGGCCGGAATGGATCCGCCGCTCCCAAACGTGACAATCAGATAGCCGTTCGCGTCCGTCCGCACCCGGAGATTTGAGAACGGCGTCAGCGGGCCGTCCGGCGCGGCATACGCGCCCGCCACAGCCATGACATAGCCGTTGCTGTCCGTGCGCCCCTTCGCATTCGGCCACGGCGTCAGCGGGCCAATCGGGGCCGTCTGCGCGGCGACCACCGCGCCGAGCGCCACGCTCCCAAGAATCGTCCATCCCCACTTCTTCATCGCGTCTCGTCCTTCCATCCGTGCGCCAACGCCCACGGTTGCCCTGCGGCTTGAATTGCCTGTAACTCGGCGCGGCCCTCGGCACTATCCATCTGTGCCAGCATCGCCGCGTCGTAAAACGCCACCGTCTCGCCGTCGGTCCGCAAACATGCAAACCGGCGACAATTGAACGGTTTTACCTCATGCGCCCCACAACGGTTGTCGTCCGTCACGAACGGACACGGCCCCGTCTTCAACATCGTGAACGCGGCCCGTGGGTGATACTGCCACGCCAACGGACGTGACGCCCGCCCCGCCACCGCTTCCAACTCCCGACGCTCGGCAAACGTCATCACGACATACGCCGGTTGTCGGCAGCAGTCGCCGCGTGACTGGCATTGCCAACTCACGCAAACTGCCACGCGCCATCGGGCGCATCGCTGACGTGATGCACGGTCCGACCGCCCACGCGGATCGTGAACGTCAAATCACCCGACGGAATCGCCACGCGCTCACACTGCGACCGATGCGTGTCGAACACATCCACCCAGATGTGACCATCCGGCAAGACCGGCGCGGCCACCTCGGGCGCATCATCAACCACGGCGACCGGATCAACGATGACGAGCGCGTCATCCTCGACCACATCGCCACTCGGACGTTTCTTCGCCATTAGACCGCCACCGACTTCCCGCTGTGCAGCGCATCAATCTGCGCCTTCATCGCGGCCATTTCCGACATGAGTTTGCCAATATCGGTCGCGTCCTGGCCCGTCGCCAGTTCCGTGAGAATCGACGGCAACGCATAGACGCCCGTCAGATCGTCGGCGCTCGACGCCGGAATGGTCACAATCAATCGACCGCGACTGCCATTGGTCGGCACTTCACAGACCGCAGACCACAGACCCTTGCGGGCTGACTTGCTCTCGGTAATCGCGTTGAACAGGTCAATTTCCAGCGGTGTCAACTGTTCGTCGCTCTGCTTCACGCCACAGAAAAACGTTTCCCGCGCCAACTTTGACTTCGGGCGCTCTTCCTCGCCTTCGGGGTGTGAAAACGCCGAAATACGCGGGTTGATCGCGTTCTCCGGGCGCTTGCCCCGCGTGTGCTCATTCGCCAGCTTCATGATCGCGCCGGCGAGCGCCTCGTTGCTCTGCCCGATGCCGCCGCTCATCTTGGCGACCAACTCGGCCAGATCATCCAAACTCATCGAAATTGGCTGTGTCGTGCCGATCAATTCCATGTCGTCTCGTTTTGCCATGTGTCCCGATCCTTTCAAGGGAAACGCACGGACGGGGCGACATTGCCCCGTCCGTGCCGTGTCTGTTACGGCGCGATCGTGATGAAGACCGGCTTCACCTTCGTATCAACGCCCGTGCAGAGCATCGAGCCGATGATCTGCAACGTGCCGCTGTTGATCGCCGCGCCACCCGCCACCGCTGCCGGCGAACTGACCGACTGACCGACCGCGGGCGTGCCATCAATCAAGACGCCGCCCATGCCCCACGTCTGAATCCAGCCATAGGACGCCGCCGCAATCGGATAGACCGCCACGCCAACCACCGCGCCCGTGAGTGTGGTCACGGGAGCCTGAATGACGTTCTTGTAGGGATTGATCTGCAAGTCGAGCTTGCTCGATGTGGTCAACGCCACCTGCACGCCATCTTCGGCGACCAGATTCAGCGTGAACGCCGTCGATGCCGTGATCGCCGCGTGGCCGCTGATGCCGTAGCTGTAGCCGAGACCGGGCGTGGTCGAAATAACCGCGATGCCCTCGGCATACAGATTCGCTGCGCCCGCCGTGGCCCCTGGCGTCACGGTGACCGCCGTGGCCCCAATCGCCGTCGCCGCCACACCGCAATTCAGGTGATTGGCGACCTGTGCCGCCGACTGAATCACGTTGCCCACGACCAGCGCCGATGCGCCCGCCTGCACGTAACGATACACGCGCCCGAAGCGGTCCTGTGCCGCCGTGCCGAGCGCATACATCTGCGTGGTCGAGTCATTCAAGACCTGACCGTTAGTGACTTGCAACCGTCCTGTGAGATTCATGTCCGTCGCCTCCGCTTACGAAATGGCCGACACGACGCCGAGGTAACGGCTGCCGTTGGTGCCAAGGTTGCCAAACGTCTCGGTCACGTAGACGCGAGTCATCTGGTTTGAGGGCGAGACGGGTTCTTTCATCTTCATCCACGCGCCCGCAAGATACATGAGCTTCAGATACTTCGGGTTCACGAACCGCAGTTCGCTCGCCGCCGCATCTTCGTCGTAGAACAACGCCGCGCCCTTGAACTGGATCGCGTCGTTCAAGAAGGCAATGTCGCCGCCCGTGGCGCGGGCATCGCGTTCGATCTTCTCCACCGCCACCAGCAACGACTCGTAGCCCTCAAACGTGGCGCGGTCGGTGATGGCCGCTGTCGGCGTAGATTCCACACCGCCGAGCGAGCACTGGTTGTAGGTCGTGGTCATCGACGTGCGCAGATTGTCGAAGGCCGTCGAGGTCTTCGTGCCCGCGTTCTGACGATTGCGCCAGAACGAGAACGTCGCCCGGTTGATCCCGCCGACCGTGCCCGTGGTGGGCGTGGCCGAGATGATCTTCTGGATACCGTCGAAGTCCTTGCCGCCGTTGCCCGTGCCGTCGCCGTTGAGCATGACGTTGAGTGACGCGATGGCCGAGTTCTTGCCGTTCTCGAGCTTCGATTCGAGAATGTCGATCTTGCGGTTGGCCTCGGCGTTACGCGCCAATTCCAAGTCGCTGAAGACAATCGTGCCGGCCGCGATCTTCTGATCGTAGCGGGCGCAATCGAACACGTCGATACGGGTCGTGTCGAGCGTCTCAAACTCGCCGTAGCTCTTGAACGTGGTGTTCTGCGCGTATTCGATGGTCATCTCAAAAAGACGGCCACCAGGCACCTGTTCCTTGAAGCCTTCGTCACCGAGGGCGTAGAACAGCGCACGCGAGTTGAAGATGTTGTTCGTCGGTTTCTTGCCAACGACCGCTTCCCAGAGGGTCGCAATTGTTTGGCCCTGATTCGGTTCTGACATGACTACTCGTTAGCCCGATCCGGCGCGTGAGTAGATGTTGCCATGCGGGGCACTGACGCCGCCACACGAGCGAAACGAACGCGACTAGCCGAACACTCGGTCTGCCGCTGCCGCTCCGCCATGTTGCAAGATCGCATCTTTGAACGTCTTCACAGGGGCAGCCGTTCCCCCGCGTGACACACTGCCCGCAGGCCGTGCGGTCGTGGCTTCGCCCTTCCGTTTGAGTTCTTCAAGCAGACTCGTCCGCTCGCGCTCTCGAATGGTGGGTCGATACGACTCTCGGTAGACTTTCAAATACGCGCCTTCCAACGAATACCGCTTGTCTTTCGCCATCAGGGATTTCAGCTGTGGCTCAAGTTCTGGGAAGCCTTCCCACTCTTTCCGAGCGGTGTCGACAATCGACTTGGCTTCTTGCATCTGCTTCGCCTGAATCGCTTCGATCTGCCGCGCCTCGGATTCTTGCGTGAGGGGCTGAATCTTCGCGTCAATCTGGGCTTGCAGAGCTTGCATCATCTGGCCGACACGTTCGGCGCTGTAGGCGGTCGCCCCGTCCTCGGTCTGGAGGTCAGCGGCGGGTAGTTCAAAGCGGGCCGGCGTCGGCGCTTCCGTCTGCGGCGCGGCCAACATGCCCGCCTGACGCAACTGCTGCCCGAAGGATTCATAGAACCCGATCGGATCGGACGCAATCGCCCGCAACTGTTCCATGCTGTCGCGGAAATCGTTCGGATCGACCGTGTTCCGCAGTTCGGCCCACGGGCCCAGCTCGGCTTCCCACTTGGCGCGTTCGGCGCTCAAGACCTGCGGATCAACCGGAGCCGCCGACGCCCGCGTCACGTCGTCAGTGACGGCCGGATCGGGACCAGTCGGACGCGAGGCCGACGACTCCGGTTCAGCCGCCGCTCGTGGCGTCAGCGGGTCGCTGGCCGTCGATTCCCAACGGTCCAAGGCTTCACGAAAATTACGCGGAGATTCCGATGAGAAGTCACGCGACTGTGGCGCAGGTGCGCTCTCGCTCGTCGATGGCGTGCTGGCTGGTGCTGTGGTGTCTACGACCGCCGCGTCACTCATGTGCGCTCACTTTCGCATGAAACGTGCAAGGTGTCAAATATTTGACACGCCATTAGTGCGTCACGCCTCGCCAAAACCGAATGCGGCATTGACACGTCATCACAATTTGTTCGGTCGACATCTCCAACTCGCAGGCTACGCGGCACCCGACGCAGTAGAGCAGATGGTTCAAGCGCAGCCCCCGCAGCGCCTCTTGCTCACGGTGCAGCAGCTTCGCGTCATCGTCCTGAATCAGCACGGTGGGCAGCAGTTTCGCGCCGTCTGGACCGACGAGCGATCCTTCCGTGCGGTCGAGCGACGTGATGGCATCGGCGCGGGTGTAGCTCATGTCTGTCATACAGACATGCGCCCGCACACGGTTGTGGCAGTGAATCGCCATGCCGCTATTGCCGCGAATCGTCACGCGGCACCCGCTCGGCGCGCCTTGCTCGAAACACACGTCACAGTGCAGCGCCTCTTGCAAACCGTAACGCTGAAACACGCGGCCCACGGCAAATAACGTCCGCGTCTGCCACTCCGTCAGATCCGGTTCAATCTCGATGGGCTTCTCTGGCGCGGTTTCGACCAAATCGACCGGATGCACCTCATCCGGCGCAATGTCGCTCTCCTGCTGATCCTTCATCCGCAGTCCGCGACGTTTTAGTTCACGCTTGAACTCCGTTTTTGTGGTCGCTTTGACCGGCGTCGGTCCGAGATTCTGCAACATCCCGCCTTCGAGCTTGTCGATGTCCCACAACTCGTCCGTGTGAATGGCCGGCGATACCGGCTTCAGATCGTCGCTCACGGTCGCACCGGTTTGCATGACGTTGTGGGGTGATCGCATCGCCGCATGGCGTCAGTGATCGGGGCACGCTCACCCGCATAGTCACATACGGCACACACGAGCTGCCATGCCCACGCTCCGCGACGCCCTAGACCAAACCACTCGCGCCAACTCAACCCATCACGCGACATGATGCTGTGCCACGGGCGCTCGGCCCATGTCTGTTGACCAATGCCAACCCATCGGCGATAACTCGCACGCCACCGTCGATATACGCTCACTGCGGCCCCACTTTCGGCCCCGACCGTTCGCCCGTGCGGTCGGCGGCATGTTGGTCAATCGTTGGCACCTTATTCGCGGCCCCACCATGCGGCAACTGCGGGAACATCTGCCCGATGGTCTGCCCCATCTGCACCGCGCCGTCGCTGATTGGCGTGCCGTTCGCTTTGAGCAATTCCTCAACCACCGGGAACTGCGGAGCCATCGGCGACAAGTCCATCCCCGTGATCGACACGCTCATCTTCGGGCGATCGGGCGGCGGTTGCGGCGGCTGGGCGACTACGACGCGGCCTGGATCAAGGTGGAACTTCTGCGCCAACATCCGATCCAACTCAATGCGATTGAAATTGGGATCGTTCGCCGCGAGATTGTAGAGACGCAAGAACAACTCGCGCTCCTGTGAGGCATCCATCCGGATGGTCGAATCGGGACGCGCCTCAAACCGGAACAGCCCCTGAATCGCGGTCTTGTTCCACTGCGTCAGCACTTCGGCCCCATCCGGCCCGAGCATCGGCACAAAGTCGGCCTCATCGGCAAACTGCTGCATGAGCGAGAAAACCTTCTCGGATCCGCGCACATACCACCGCAGCACCTTCGCCCGTTCGGCACTCAGGCGCGAGTCGGTATTGTTCTGCATGATCGTGGCTTCGGTCGCCGTCTGCGCGTCGGTCGCTGTGCCGTTCTGATTCGCGCCGAGTGCCCACTCGCGGGCAATGTCGCGCTCAATGATGTCTTGGAACGTGAAATTCTCACGCGGGAAACCGCTTTGCTGGACGCTCCCGATAATCTGGTTGCCGTCGCCCAGTAGCGGAATGATGCCTTGAATCTCGCCCTTTTCGAGGCGCTCAATCGTGGCCTTTGCTGATGGGTCGACCGACGTATTCACCCAGCGCAACGGCAGATTGCGTCGGCGCTGCTGCACCATCTGCGACCGCGAGAGCGATAACTCATCGACCTGTGCCCGGCTCATCGAACAATCAGACGGCGGGTAGGGATCGTCGCTCACATAGCGCAACGTCAGAATGTGAATCGGATTACCGCGCATGCCGGCGACGACACGTCCACGCTTGTCGAGCACCTGGTAGGGCGAATCCCGATGCACGATGATCCGCGCCTGTGACCGATCGGCACGGCTCCCGCCGCGTCCCATCGCCAAAATCAACTGCGTGTAGCGTTCGGGGTCGGTGGCGTCCACGCGGTAGACGCTCGACTTATACCAGACCTCAATCGCCCGGACCATGTTCGGCGTGGCCTGCTGGTCAGGGTCAGTCGTCAGTCGGTTGTCGTCCTGCGAGACCGTCGCGGCTTCGTAGTCGACGCCGTAGCGTGCCTTGAACGTGTCTTTGTCCGTCAGCACTTCGCGCCACAGATACGGCGCTTGGTCGTAGTCGGACCCGGTAAACGACGCCGGAATGCCGACCTTCATCGGCGTTTCGCGCTCCCAGAAATACGACTCGCGGATGATGTTCGGGAGACGGTTCACCAGCGGTTCGCCCGTCTCCGGGTCCACCGCCGGCCGCTGTGCCGGTTGGCCGTCTGGCCCCAGCATTGGTTGGCCCGTAAACTCATCCGTGACGGGCTCCATCACCGGCTCTTCGATATCCGGCCCACGGAAGCACTCGTAGCCAATGACGCTGACACCGAGACCGGCCGGGCAAATCAAATCCGTGAGGATCTGATCGACCGTCGCCATCACATTGATGTCGTAGTTCAGCTTGTAATTGATGACCGCTTGGGCCAACGGCGCGGCCTGCACATCATCGACGCGCTTGGCCTGCAACTGCAATTCGGGTGACTGGAAGAACAGCAGCGCCTTTTTGGCTTCCGTGTTCGCGTAGTCAATATTGACGTTGATCGTCTCGCGGCCAGAAATGCCAAACTTCGTGAGACTGGCCCCCGTCGCGTTCTTGTAGCGCCGGATGTTCTCTTTCCAGAGCGGTTCTTTCTTCTTCCGCAGCGTCTCATCGCGCTGAATGGCGCTCACCCACGCCGTCAATGACCCCGCGCCCTCTTCCGGCAGCGGCAACAGTCCCAGATCGTCGGGCGCATCCATTGCCGGATAGTGTCAACGAATTGACACGCAATGTCAAATCATTGACGCTTTACCACGTCGATTCTGCCGCCGCGCTCCGTGCCGCCGCCAACGCCGCGCCCATCGTGCCCGCTTCCGGTTCCGGATCGGCAACGATCGTCGGCGCACTCCGACTATGCGCCCCGTAGCGGAACGTATCGAGCGCATGGTCGTCGGGATCGTCGATATCCTCGGCATTGTTCGCCGCGCTCATCACCCGCCCCACCGACCGCACGAGATAGTGACAATCGGGCGACACCGTCACCCACGGCACAGCCGGTTCAAGCCCACGCACCGGACCCATCAGCGCATGGAGACGATTCCACCCGAGCACGCGGTCATTCTTCGCCTTGACGAGGCCATACATCCCGGCTTTCATCAACGACTCGGCAATCGTCTCGCCCGTCTGCTGCGAGGTCTGCCACATCGCCGGATCAGCCGCCGTATACCGCATCTGCCCCGGCGTAATCCCCAGCTCTCGGTCAATCTCGGCCACGCCCACCGCCACCTCGGCCGGATCGCGGTCCTTGAACTTCCACTCCCGCGCCACATGCAATCGGCCATCGGGCAAGCACGCCCACCACAGCACCACGCCCCACGCCACGCGGCCCCAATCCATCGACCGAAACCACGACAACCCATCGGTCAACGGCAGGTCCACGACGTGATACGGACGCCCGTCCACCATCGGACGCCACCGTCCGAAAAACATCCCCGGCACGACGTCCCAATTCCCGTGACGTAACTGCTCATACCGATCGGCACTCAGAAACGCGAGCGACGTTTCGTAATTGCTATCAAGGTAGGGATTATCCTCCAACGTCGCCGGCACATACGCCCACTGCGACGGGTTATACAACTCGCGGAACTTCGGCGCGAAATGCTCCCACTCGGGCGCATGGTTAATGAACAAGTCCTTAATGAGCTGCGCCGAAGGGCCACCAGGATTCGTCGCAAAGAAACACCACGGCCCCCCCGCCGCCTTAATCGCCTCGGTCGACGGCCCATTTGACCCACGCGCACGGGTCGTTAACTCCGGGATCAACAGCGGATTCAACGTGGTCGCCTCATCGACGAAAATCTCGTCATACTCGGTCGACAGCAACCGCTGCAAGTCGTCCATGTCATCCGCATAGCCCGCGAAAATGTCCGACGTGACCCCGCTCGGATGCCGAATCACCAAATGCTTCTCCGACACCCGCCAATCGCAATCGACCCCCAGCTTTTGCATCTCCGCCACTTCGCCGGGAAACTTGCTCAGGTGCGTCTTCTTCAACTCCTCTAACGACTTGCGAATCAGCAACCCCTGGTAGCCCGGATACGCCAACGCATGACGCCACAACCGCCCCTTGCGCCCATACATCGACTTCGATCCACCCGCGGCGCCCCCAAACGTCACATACCGCGCCCGCAACTCATCAACCGAGACCTGAATCGGTAACGGCAACCACCACCAGCCGCTGCCCTTTCCCTGCTTCCGCTTGTCCTTCGGCGCAAACCGTATCCCATACGCCATCTGACGCTGACGACACGCCGACGTCTCGCACCACCACATCCCCGAATGCGACAACATCCGCCCACGGCACCACAAACACCGCACCGAGGGATGCGCGTCACCGTCCTGCATTACGTAAACACCCTACGCGGCGAGTGGAACGATTCTTCCAAAAATCGAGAAAGAAACCGCAGAGCTTCGTGTGTAATCATTAAAGTGTTTATATGCCCATGTCGATACGCCCGACTTAACTTCCGGCGCGTGTGATTCGACGGGCGACGACTGCGACCCGCATATGGACGCTGATACATGCCTGCATGACACCGACCAGTCACCGAAACTGCCCGTCCCACACCGTCGGAAATAGCCGCGCCTTCGCCGCCGCGACAGACTCCGGCGTCTTCTCCGTAAACGCCACACAGGAAAACGGCACGCCATCCACCATCATCGGCATCACGACCTCACCCATCTGAGGGTGCAGACACCGCGTCGAGACACCATACGACCGCATCAACGACCCGGCCCACACGCACGACCCGCATGAGCGAATAGGATTGTCAGGCATTACAGCTTCACCCCGAGACGCTTGCTTCTGTTTGGTAATCGTCCGATCCACGACCACGCCTCCGTCTGCCAAAAATCTTAGCACACAAATCCAGTGCGGAACTGGGGTCCCCCCTTTTTGTCTTTGATCTGGTTGGGACCCTTTGGTCCCGTCCTGCTGCACGGCGCGATGTCACTGCTAGATTAACGCAGCGTCAAAATTATGACGCACATAGAACGCAAACGCAACAACATCCTGTGAGAAAAATAGGCGCAGAGTGGAACAGCCACAGCCGCGCCCGTGGGTCCCTGCCGGGTTCGCGCCCCCGATTTGACGGGGTGGGGGTGTGCTTCGCCGCGCCGTCGTGCGGTCGCCGCGAGTCGATGCGCACTGGCCCGGCCCCAAGCCGAGGCCGTGCGTCATGCGTCGGCGCGCTGGGTGAGCATCACGCCACGCGCTAATGCGACGTGGCATGTGCTCGGATTGCGCTGATTATGCGATAGGGCGGGATATCGCCGTAACTTACTGACAGAGTTACACTTACGCTGATAATGGCCTAGTTAACAGAAGTGCCATTATCAGACATTGATCGTTTTGGGCGCAAGAAACCACTCACTTTTCGTTAGTGATGACTTTCGCCTCAGCAAACGGGTCAGCGCCGTCAACGTTCACGACGCTCGTGCCAGTGCCGACCTGGATAATGATGGGCGACACGGGCGCTTGTTCTTGCGCGACCACTCCGGCCGCGGCTAGCCAATCTTTCGCTGGGCGATGGTCGCCTTTACGTGCCGCGATGGGCACAGCCTTGAGCCACTCAGAGGCCACTTTTCCTGCTTTCGCGTGAATAAGAAGGCGAGCGGCGTCTACGGTTGGCCGGTATCGGTTGGCGAGGTGTGAGATGGCGGGTTGTGAGCATCCAACGAGTTTGGCGATTTCTCGTTGTGTGACGCCTTCGGCAATTAGGGTGAGCGCCCTATTACGTTGAGCGACGGTGAGCTTACGGTAGGCGAGTCGTCCTTCTTCGTCTTGATAATCTTCAGGTGCGTCAAAATTAGAGTTTTGAGCGGTCAAAATCTGAGTCGTTGGAAGGTCAGGATCATGGCCTGCGGCGCCTGGTATTTGGGTGGGTGCTGGTGTGGGTGTGTCGCTCATGTGTGGATGATAGCAGGACGGTCAAGGTCGGGCCGGTGGCACGCGGGTCGGCGCGATGCGCCGTGATCTTTTTTTCGTTGGTCTTGCTAATTTTGTTGACACCTTCTCGGGGAGACGTGTATATTGAGTTCATCGGGCGACGGTGCCCGGTGCGTATCTGGGAGGATACAGACATGACAGCACAGACTAAGCAGACTATGTATTTCGTGGTTCCGGCGGAAGGCCACTACGGCGATTCGAGCCGGGTGATGTCGGCACATCGCACACTCTCAGCGGCACGTCGAGCATCGGGCACGGGCTACGTGGTGCGCGAGGGAGGGCTGAAGCGAGGCGATGTGTGGATGCGCGTCTATAGCGAGACGTATCGTGAGATGGCGCTCGTGACGATTGAGGTGAGCAATGACTGAGCACATTGAAAGCGCGATTCACACGGCCAAGTTTACGGTGGACTCGTTGCGCGATGCCTTGAAGCTGGCCACGGCGGTCGAAGCGTCGATGATCCTCTTGCCGATGATTGAGGCCCAGGTTGCCATCTTGCGCGACTTGGAGCGATGGCACGGGGCACGGTCAGAGGACGCGAACGCGGACGCGGTGACGTTGGTGCGGAGAGCCGCGCATCGTTCTTAGGTCCACTATGGAAGACAACCGCACGCTGTAACGCCTCGTCGCGTGACAGTCACGGCACTCCCGTTGTGATGACGGTGCGTGCCCGTGTGTCGTTTAGGGCTGTGGTTCCCATCCGGCACAGGAGAACGGCCGGTTGTTGATGGTGAGCGGGACGATATGCTTGTGATCTGGTTCGACTTGGCATAACGACGGTTGCAGGCAGATCTGATAGTGCTCAGCTCCGTCGAGTATTTGATGCCACCGGCACGTCTCGCACCGTTG
>Ga0075464_10000275_pt1 | contig 22494 bp, 31 predicted proteins | sample DEB19_08_DNA_5_FD_75068 | JGI IMG/M metagenome (GOLD analysis project Ga0075464, IMG submission 75068) | Aqueous microbial communities from the Delaware River and Bay under freshwater to marine salinity gradient to study organic matter... | ecosystem: Environmental > Aquatic > Marine > Coastal ...
GCGGTGATGGGCGACCGGATTCGGTCGAGCGCGACGACCATCGCTCGCACGGAAACACAAGGCGCGGCTGTGGGCGGGCAACTTGAATCATTTCGCCAGGCAGAGGTCGTACAGGGTGTCGAATGGATAGCGGCACTCGATTCCGCGACCCGCGACACCCACATCGCCGCGCACGGCCAGCGGCGGAAGTTGGGTGAGGATTTCACCGTCGGCGGGGCGTCAGGGCCAGGTCCTGGCCTGATGGGTGAGGCGTCCGAAGACGTGAACTGCCGATGCAATTTGCTTGCGATTCTCGACACGGAGGAACTATGACCACTCCTGCAGCCGAGACCGTGTGGGTGTGCATGACCGTGGAGGACGCTGCGCGCGAAGTCGTTAAGGCTAGTGACGATTGGCCGAAGTTCCTGCCGATTCCCATACACAACGCGATCACGGAACTCCGCGCGGCGCTTTGCGCGGTTGACCATGGCATTCGTTGCACGACGCTGGAGGCTGCGCATTGACCGATCAGGCGCTGCCACCGAGCCGTCCGGACTACGTGACGTGTTCACCGACGCTCATCCCCGCGCGGCCGCTTGTGCCGCCCCAGGGCGCGCCGGAAGAGGTCGTGCGGTCCCCTGATGCGCGCGGGCTTGTCGGTGTGGTGTGGGGCGTGTTGATCGGGGCTGGGGGAGTCATGATGGTACTCGCCGCGCTGGGAGTGATTGGATGACCGATCAGGCACTCCGATCCAAGCCGTCCGTTGCGCAGCCCATCGGCGACGTCAAGACGTTCCCGCCACGGGCGAACGGGCATGTCAAGCGACCGGAGAGCCATGCAGATCAGAAGGATTGGCGTCCCACAGATTACCGAGAGGCAGAGCAACTGAGCGATGTTATGTATCTTGCCTTTGTGCTTGTCGAAGCGTGTAAATTGATCGTCAAACTGATTGGCAAACGATGGCCAGGTATCGGCCAATTCCCGGTGAGAGACCACATTGGTGGACGCTATTGACCGCGTAGGGGGATGATGATGGCGAAGCCCGAATCCAAGGATGCCAAGCCCGGCGCGGTCCAGGTCGAGACGGCCCGCCGCTTGCTCCGGGCGCATGGCGTGGACGATGCCGCATTCACCAAGGCCACGAAGACGGCGAAACAGAAGCTCGACATCCCGGCGGACGCCGATGCTGCGGAAGCGTGGCTGCTCGGCAGCATCCCGCAACTGCGCCGCTGGTGGGGTGGACGCTGCCTGACGTGCGCGCATTGGAGCGACTGGCCGGCTGATGGTCTCGCGGGGACGTGCCGCGAACTGACGGCGTCAAAGGACGGCATCTACGTCGTTGGCACGGATGGCACGCCTGAAGCGTCAACGCTGCCAACGTTCGGCTGCATCCTGTGGGCCGAACTGCCGGAGGATGACGCCACGCTGCGGGCGCGAACTGAACTGGCGATGGCGCTCGGCTTGCTGCCGACGATGCCGGAGGATGATGCATGACTCGTCGCGCCCTGCTTGCCGTGGCCCTCTCGCTCATCCTGTGGCCCGCTGACGCATCGGCGGACGAACGCGGCACGCGACGCCAGCAACACGCCGACCGCCGCTGTGCGTTGATCGGGCGAAGTTACGAGCGGCGCGGTTTGACGGCGAAGGAGCGAGCGCGGTTGGATCGGTACGGGTGCATCTGCGTGGACGGCCAGTGGGTGAGCGGGAAGGTGTACCAGGCGTGAGGCCCCTGACGCCCCGGCAAGCCGCGATCCTCAACGCGAAGTGTCATGACGGCTTGACGCACAAGGAGGTCGCCGCCCGGTTCGGCATTGCCTACTCGACGGCGAAGAGCACGATGGCGATTATCTACCGAAACCTCGGTGTCCGAAACGGCGCGCAAGCGTGCTCCACGATGCGGAAGCACGAGCATGACCGCGCGTGCGCGGATGCCGCGATCCTGCGGCCGGAGGCGGTCTAGGGCGCATCGTTGACGTAACCACGTTTCGCCCGTAAACTGACCACAACTGAATCATGGTGACTGAGAAGCCGCCAGAGAATCTCGGGTGACGCACGCGCCGCCGGAGACCTCTGGCGGTTTTTCGTTGCATCCGTTGAGGAGCAACGCGCATGCCGCAATTCCTGAGAGCCTACGCCGAACGGGCCGCCGAGAGTAAGCCGGGCGACGTGATGCGATTCGTCGCCTCGACCGAGAATGTCGCCCGTGACGGCATGGTGATCCCAGCCGATGCGTGGCAGCTCGACAACTTCCGTAAGTCGCCGGTCTTCCTGTGGGCGCATGATTATTTTTCACGCCCACCCATCGGCCGCGTGACCAACGTCGAAGTCAAAGACGATCAACTCCTGGCCGATGTCGAGTTCGATCAGGATGACGAGTTCGCGCGGCAGGTGGAATCGAAGTACCGCAAGGGCATCCTGTCCGCCGTTTCGGTGGGCTGGGACACGCTCAGTTACGAGCCACCCAACGGCCCGAACGTCGCGCCCCGCGTGACCAAAGCCGACCTGCTCGACATCTCCGCCGTGCCGGTGCCGTCCGATCCGGACGCACTCAAACAGCGCGGCAAGCGGGCGATGGCGGCGCTCGGGCATGAACTGCTCGCGCTGGCCGACGAAGAGATTCCCGACACCAATCCCAAGACTCCAGACCCCGATCCCGAACCGCCGACCGCGAGGGCGTCCTGGCCGGAGACCGCCGCATCCATGGTGCGTCTGTTCCGGCCGTACGTCCAAGGACCGGACGACGAACGGGTAACGGCGTACCGGCGGCTCGCTCGCGAGTACGCCCGGCACGGCAAGACGCCGCCGGAGGTCCTGACCGTCGCCGAGGTGGACGCGCTGTCGATCGACGACATCCGCGGTCTATTCCTCGAGGGCGAACCGGACCTGCTGGCGGACACCTTCGCCGCGATGGAGACGCGAGCGGGCGCCGTGCTGAGCACGCGGAATCAGGAGGACTTGCAACGCGCGTCCGACCTGATCCTCGGGGTGCTGGCGCGGGCCAAGAAAGAGGCGGAGCAAACGGACGACGAACGGGCGGCGGAGGCTGAACTGCGGAAACTGCGCGCCATCTTCACCGGAGACCAAACCGAATGAGCACCATGCAGGAGTTGATCCAGGACATTGCCGATCGCCAGAAGGCGATGGCCGACCAGATCGCTGACGTGCCGAACGAGGAGAAGATCCGTGCGCTGATTGCGGCGGAGCTGCCGAACCTCGCCACCGATGAGGCGTTCGTGCGCAAGATGCGGTTCGGCACGTCCGACCCCGATCTGCGCGGAACCAAGTTCGCTCGCTACGGCTACACCATCGCCGACATCGAGTTCCTCTACGAGTTGCAGGAGACGCTCAAGGGCCAGCGGCGCGTCAGCGGCGGCACCTATCAGGGACCGAGCGCCGAGCTCACCCGCGCCTTCACCGACCTGTCCGAGGCGACCTACCTCTCCGAGGATGAGGTCAAGCGGATCGACCGGCAGGCGCTGGACGATCTCTACCCGCGCATCCCCAAGAGCATGCTGTCGCGCGGCATGACTCGCGACCGCTGGGTCGATGCCCAGGCCCGCGCGATGGACACCGCGGAATCCGGCTACGGCTCGCAACTCATCGGCGCGCAGTACGTCGCCGACTTGTGGGAAGTCGCCCGGCAGGACAGCCGCGTCTTCGGCCTGATCGATACGTTCGAGATGACGGCCCCGACCGCGTACCTCCCGGTCGAAGTGGACTTCCCCGAGCTCCTCTGGGTGTCGGAATCCACGGCGAACAACTCGAGCAACTACACCACGGTCAAGACGGGCAGCCAGCGCGTGCAGGTGGACGCCAAGAAGTTCGTCATGCACCAGATGTGGTCCGGCGAGATGGAGGAGGATTCCATCATTCCGTTCGTGTCATTCCTGCGCACCCAGGCGGCGAAGTCGCTGGCGTTCTACTCCGACAGCCTCGTCATCAACGGTGACACCACGAACGCCGGCACGGGCAACATCAACCTCGATGATGCCGACCCGGCCGACACCAAGCACTACCTCGCGTTCGACGGCATCCGGCACGCGGCGCTGGTGGACAACTCCGGCAACGCCGCCGATGTGGCCGGCGCGATCACGCTCAACGTGCTTCGCGATCAGCGCGGGCTCATGCTCGACGACACCCGCAAGGTCGATTGGGGCCACCCGAATGACTCCAACGACCTCGTCTACGTCGCCGACGTGCAGACCGCCGACCGGATCGCGCTGCTTGACGAGGTGATCGCCGCGAAGCAGATGCAGGGCGCGAGCGCGAACCTGCTCAACGGCCAGGTCGCGTCGATCCTCGGACATCCGGTCATTTCCAGCATGGCGGTCAGCAAGACCGAGGCGGACGGCAAGGTCAGCACGACCGCGAACCAGAACGTCAAGGGCCAGGTCGTGACCTTCAACCGGCGCGGCTACAAGGTCGGTTGGCGGCGGCGCGTCAAGGTCGAGACCGAGCGCCTCCCGGCGACGGATCAGACCCGCATCGTCTACTCCCTGCGGATGGGCTTCGGGCGGTTCACGCCAACCGGCGCGGCATCCGGGATCGAGAGCGCGGCGGTCGCCTACGACATCAGCCTGTAACCACGGATTCGGGTAGGGGGCGAGTTTTCGCACAGGAATTCGCCCCCTCCTCCGCCCATTGAAGGGATAAGCCAGTGGCGCACATCACTCCAGACATCAGCAAGGGGCAGTTGCTCCGCTACGACTTCGGCCAGGACGCGGTCGCCGCATCACAGACCAACGTTCAACTCCCGGTCACGGTCGGGGAAGCCTCGCAGGCCGTGGACGGCTACGAGATCCCCTGGGACTACGACATCGTCGGCGTGGCGTTCACCTTGAGCGCGGCTGGGTCCGCCGGGGTCTTCACCATCGGCGCGACGGTGGACGGCACCGAGGACGCGGACACGACGCTGACCGTGGGGACGGCGGCCGCGAACTACAAGCGCATTCCGCGCGGGGCGGCCCGTGGCGCGGCGGGGTCGCAACTCGGCTGTGAGATCACCACGGACGGCTCCTGGGACGGAACGACAGCGGACCTCACCGCGTCGGTTTACATCATCGCCTACCTGGACGGGGTGTAACGATGGCACAGTACATCGGCCCAGAGCGGCAAAAGAACGACGCCCCCTCCTTCTCGAAGTTCGAGCTCCTGACCGGCGCCACCGATACGTGGACGGCGGAAGACAGCAACACCACGTTCGCGCTCTCGCGGGCGACGGGCATCGACATCACCCTGCCGACGATCACCGCTGACAACGTCGGGGCGCGGCTCCGTGCCCGCATCGTCACCACCACCACCGACGCCTACACCTTCACCGCGGCGGCGACGCAACTGTTGCTCGGGACGATCGAAATGGTCGATACCGACACCTCCAACGCCACGATCACCTATGCGCCGGACGGCTCCGACGACCTGATCGTCACGCTCAACGGCACCACGACCGGCGGGCTCGTGAGTTCGTGGGTCGAGTTCGAGGCGATCTACCGGACCAGCACGCTCTTCGGCTGGTGGGTCAACGGCATCTCTCGCCACAGCGGCGACGTCGCCACCCCGTTCAGCTAGGAGGCGACCATGCCCAAGTACACCTTCACGCAGACCTATCGCAGCAGCTACGGCGCGGGCGCGAAGGGTGAAACCGTTGACCTGTCGGCACAACAGGCGGCGGATATCAACCGCGACGCGCCGGGCACGCTGGAGCCGGCCGAGACGCCGGAGACGCGCGCCGTGGACGCGCCACCGGCTGACCGCATGGTCAAGCAGGCACGCACGCGCGGCGACCGGGGCAACGAGCAGCCGATCGACAAGGCCACGTACAAGGCGGTGAAGGATCGATGAGCCGGCCCCGCAACCTCGAAAAAGACGAGAGTGTCGAGATCGCGGCGACATCCACGGAGATTCTCGCCGCGAATCCGGACCGCACCGGCTGGTTGATCCACAACACGGGAAGCCAGTCGGTCTATATCAAGCAGGGTGGCGCGGCTGCAGAAACAACGCATCACGAACTTGCTGTTGACGCTGTCCTGCGGGGCAGTCACGGTGAGGCCATTTATGGCATCGTCGCCAGTAGTACCGGCGAAGTCTGGGTGACGGCGGAAGGGGATGCCTGATGCGATCGCTTGACAGGCTCGCGAGCGGGTCGGACGCGGCGATCAGCGCGATCGCGGAGGCGCGGTGATGAGCGGGCCTGAGTTGATTCTGCCGGGGGCTGTCAACGAGTACCCGTACGACATGACCTTTGACGATACCGAGACCCCGGCATGGGCGGTTAACACCCTCGCGGCAAACACGGTCTACCTCAAACGCCTCCCTCGGATCGCGGTCCCGAAGACGATCACCCAGATCGAATACTGGGTTGGCACGGCCAACGGGAACGTGGACGCGGGGTATTACACATCGACGGATGGGAGCACCTTTACGCGCGTGGCATCGGCCGGGAGCACGGCGGCGGCCGGAAGTGGCGAGTGGCAAGCTCTGGTTTTGACGGCGCCACTCACCCGTGTGCCGCGAGTGGACTACTGGATCGCGTTCGGCACCGATAGTGCCTCGCTGACCACGGGCAGGCTCTCCCTGGTCAACAACACCATCCCCGGCAAGGGGAGTCGGGCGCTCACCAAAGCCGCGTGGTCGAGTGGGCTCCCGGCATCGCTGTCGTCGATGACGACGGGCGGGCCGGTCGTCTTACTCTACGGGTCGTAACAATGCAGCGGATTGACCGCCGTGCGATTACCGTGGTGGACGCCAGGGCCGATCACGGGGCCACCGGCGATGGCACGACCGACGATACCGCCGCCATTGCCGCCGCCATTGCCGCCGCTGGTGCGGGGGGGACGACGCTCCTTCCAAAGGGGACCTACATTGTCACCCCGTCAGGAGCGAGCACCCCGGCGCTGACGCTCTCCGGAGCCGGAGCATCGTTGATCGCGGAGCCGGGCACGACGATCAAACTCAAGACGGGATCGCCGTCGAACAGCATCGCGCTCTATGTCACCGGGACGGATGTCACCGTGCGTGGCGTTGGATTTGATCTCAATGCCCAGGCGGCCGCATTCGGCGTCGAGATTCGCAGCAACGCGCACCGCGCAACGGTCGCGGGGTGCCGCGTCATCAACGGGACGGCTTCCGGGTCCATCGCCATCCGTGTGGACTCCGCGAACGATGTGCTCATCGATGGCAATCACACGGTCGGCTGCGTTTGGGGCGTGATTACCGCCAATACCACCAGTCCCACCCGACTGGTCATTACCGGAAACGCATTCGATGGCACCGGGGTGACGGGTGGGGATGGCGTGGAGATCAACACCCCGTCAGGGGCGGCCTCGGATGTAACCGTGGATGGCAACGTCGTCTCGAATTACGCATCAAGCGCATCGACCAATGGGTTGGGGATTGCTTTTGCCCATGTCACGCGGGGGGCGATCGCGAACAACATGGTCACGAATTGCGGACTCGATGGGATTCATGTCGAGGATGGATCAACGGATATCACGATCACCGGCAATGTCGTGTCTGGGTGTGGCCGATCTGGGATCGCGGTCAACTCCGCAAACGCCGCACGGTTGACGCGCGGCATCGTGATCGATGCGAACGTTGTCGATGGCTGTCTCACGGCGAGCGGATCAGCCGGGATTGGCATCGAGGGAACCGAAGCGCAATACGATTGCGTCGTCAGCGACAACATTGTCCGCGCCTGTGGGCGCGCATCGGCGACGTGCTACGGCATCTATCTCAACACGGCGAGCTATAACCACCGGGTGACCAACAACATCGTGTCCAACACCACTGGCGCGACGACGGCGGGCATCCGGGTTGACGCCAGCACCAATGTGCTGCTCCAAGGCAACCGTTGTTACGACGATCAAGGATCGCCCACGCAAGATCATGGCGTGACGATTCATGGCAACCAGGTGGATCTCCACGTTCTCGACAACGACCTGACCGGCAACGGGACGGCGGGCATCGATCTGGCGTCCATCGGCATGACGACCCGCGTGGTCTACCGGAACAACGCCGGTCACGTCACCGAAGCGAGCGGGACCGGGTCGATTGCCAGCGGCGCGACGAGCGCGACGGTAACGCACGGGTTGGCGGTGACGCCGACCAGGATCGATGTGACTTTGCGCGAGAACCCCACGAACGACGTTGGGTTGATGTGGGTCGATACCATTGGCGCTACCACGTTCGCGGTCAATTGCCGATCCGATCCGGGCGCGAGCAATCTCGACTTCGGGTGGATTGCCGAGGTGGCCTGATGCACCCCATCAACACCGCCATCACCGACGCCCTCACCTTCCTCGACACCGCCGGGTCGTTGGTCACCGGAAAGGCGAACGGCGACTTCACGAAGACCGCCTACCTGACGAGCACGCCAGCGACCACGGCGACCGTCACGGTCACCACCGACTCCGCCATCACCGGGGAATACCCGATCTCGTTCACGCCGACCGCCGTGGGCCGCTGGAAGGTTAGGGTGAGTTGCACGCATAACGGGCATACCTACCGCTGGGAAGAGGTGTACGACGTCATCACCGCCGCCCAGGCCGACCCGGCGGCGGCGCTGGCGGACGCATCGACCGGTATCAAGGCGTCGATCCTCAACGCGACCACGGCGGGCGCATCAGACGGGACCGTGCTCGGTGCGTTGTTGCGCATTGGGCGCGGCACGGCCTACGTCACCGCGCCGGTGGCCGAGACGACCGCGATCGAGGTCCGGCAGGGTGACGACTATCTCAACGCGGACGGGCGCGCGCTCGAATGGGCGACGGACGCGGCCGGCGACTGGCCCACCCTGACCGACGCAACAGTCGCGTTCACCGCCGCCCACGTCTATGGCAGTGATACGTTCACCAAGGCCGGTACCGTCGTCACCGCGACGGGTGCAACCAAACGGGTCAGGGTGGAACTGACCGCCGCCGAAACCACCGGCTTGCAGTCCGGACGGTGGACCTACGAACTCGTTGCCACTCTCGCGAACGCCAGCGTCGTCACGTTGGCCGCGCACCGGATGACCGTGCATGAGCGTATCTAAAGGCGCGGTCGCTATGCTAGACTAGGCGCAATTAGAGACGGTGACTGCAAAGCCGCCAGAGACGCCCCGGTGACGAATTCGCCGCCAGGGTTGCTCTGGCGGCTTTTCGTTTAAGGCGGGTACGGCCATCGCGATCGTCAACGGCTACTGCGATCTCTCCTCGTTGAAGGCGCGCATTGCCGCGACCGACAGCGGCAACGACACGGTCTATGAGGCCGTGATCGAGGCGGCGTCGCGGCAGATCGACGGCTATTGCGGGCGCCGCTTCTACGCCGCCACCGAGACCCGCTACTACACCCCCGATGCCGGTGACCTGTTCGACGTGGATGATCTCGTCAGCGTGACGAGCCTCACCGCCGATGAGGACGGCGACCGCACTTACGAGCGCACCTGGGCCTCCACCGACTACGACCTGGAGCCCTACAACGCGGCGTTGGAAGGCAAGCCCTACACGCAGATTCGCGTCACCCCACGCGGCAACTACTCGTTCGTCGGCGCCCGCAAAGGCGTCAAGGTCGCGGGCTCGTTCGGCTGGCCCGCCGTACCCGACGCGGTCAACGAGGCGTGCCTGTTGCTCGCCGCACGGCTGGCGAAACGCCCCTCCGCGCCGTTCGGGATCGACCCGTCCGGCGGCGACATGGGCGGGGCGCAACGCCTGCCGGCCATGGACCCGGATGTCAAGCAACTGCTCGCCGCCTATCGCGTCTATCGGGTGGGGGCCGTCTGATGGAATTCAAGTTCGACGCCACCGAGCTTGCCAAGATGGCCCGTAACTACGAAGGCGGACCCGCCATCGTCAAGCAGGAACTGCGCAAGGGGCTGGCCCGCGCTGGGCAGATCGTGCGCAACGCCGCCGTCCGTCTCGTGCGCGTCAAGACCGGACGGTTGCGGAGTTCGCTGGCCGTCGATCCTGTGCGCGATCAGGGCGGGGTGCTCTCGGTCACGGTCGGCACAAATGTCAAATACGCGCCGGATGTCGAGTTCGGCACTGACCCACATGTTATCGAGCCAGTACGCAAGAAGGCGCTCTATTGGGAGGGCGCTGAGCACCCGGTGCGGCGGGTCAACCATCCCGGCACGAAGCCGTATCCGTTCCTGCGGCCGGCGCTGCAGCAGTCCGGCCCGCGCATCTCCCAGACCATGCAGGACGCGGCCCGTGCGGCGTTCGCCCGCATCACGGCGGGAGGGCGCTGATGGCGTACACGATCGAAGCCCTGATGGCCGATGCGGTCACGACGGTCGAAACCGTCGCCGCCTTCAAATCCGTCTCCTACCCGCCGCCGCCGACGTGGCCCGCGTTCGGCCCGTTCGCCTATCTCGACTACGGCGGCTGTGAGATCGAACAGGGCTCGGATGAAGTCACGACCCATACGATCCTGATCCACGTCCTCATGCCCATGCGCGGGGATTTCGCGGCGACGGCGGGCGAATACGCCGCCGTCCTGACCAACGCCCGCGCCGCGCATCGCGCCTTCTACACCAACGTCGTGATCGCGGGAGAGGCGGCGCTGGCATCGCCCGGCGCGATCAGCAAACCCGAGATCGTCGAATACAGCGGCGTGCGGTGCGTCCGCGCCACGCTGACGCTCCAGTGCGTGACGGCGGAAGACGTCGGCAGCCTGGTATCGGATTAGGAGCGACGCATGCTCAGGTACATCGGACCGCGCCTCAGCACCGGAGAGATTGAACGGAGCCTGATCTACTCCGGCATCCCCGCGCTCGACGAGATCGACGACACGACGCTTACGCCGGAACAGGTCAAGCACGCGCTCGCCTCCGGCCTCTACGAACGGGTCAAGGAACCGCCGAAGAAGGGCGAGAAGGAGTAGCAGCGCATGGCCGGGTTTACGAATGTGATCGTGCTCGATCGCATCGAAGCGAAGATCGAAGGCACACGGGGCACCGCCGAATCCACGATGACGCGGCCCATTGTGTTTCCCCATGGGCGGGCGTCGTGGACGTTTGAAGCGGATGAGGCGATCACGCCGGAGACGCTGCGCTCGTACCACGCCACCGATGCCGACAACACCACGGTCGGCGTGTCGATCTCGCGGCTCAATATCGAGTTCTTCGCCAGCTATGAGGAGATCATCTGGTGGTGGAACCTCGCGCTCAAAGGGAGCAACCTCACCGGCACGACCACCGGTTCCACCCCGGCGGGTTACACCCACACGTTCACGCCGACCGCCGCGACCGACGACCTCGCCACGGCCACGTTCAAGGTCGGCGACGGCGCGGTGGCCTACCTGCTCGATCGCGGCGTCGTCAACACCATGACCATGCGCTGGAATCCGGCGCGGGGCGGAGACGCCTACTGGATGGTCAGCGTCGAGATCTTCTGCCGCTTCGGTGGAACGACGACGTTTGACGCGCCGAGCGCCGTCACGCGGCACAAGATCGCGGCCAAGGGGACCAAGGTCTACGTGGACGCCACCGGCGGCACCATCGGCACGACCCAGGTGACCGGGCAGATTCGGTCCGGCAGCATCACGATCACGAACAACATCGAAGAGAAGCAGATGACCGAGGACGATTCGGTCATGGCTGACGACTTCGCCCGCGGCGAGCAGGTCATCAGTTTCGAGATCGTGCGTGAGCTCACGGCGGACACCGAATTCGCGCACCTGCGGGCCGGCACGGTGCGCAAGATTCGCATCTCGAAAGAGGGCGACAGCATCGGCAGCACGCCGACCACCGCCTACCTGCTCAAGATCGACTTCCCGGTCGCGCGCTACATGCCACGGCTCGCGCCCAACTGGCAGGGCCAGAACCGGGTGGTGACGATGGCGGGGCGGGCGCTGCGCAACAGCAGCAACACCGTCCCGATCACGGCGGTCTCGGTGATCGCGGCTGAGACGGTGACGGCCTGATGGTTGACCTCATGGACCTCGTTCGACCGGCGAACGCCAGCGCCACGCTTGCGAACGGCGCTGGCTACGCCTACTTCAAGCGGTACGAGTGGATCGCGTACCCCAGCGACCAACCGGACATGCTCATCCCCGACCCGGAGAGTGAGGACGGCAAGGGGACGAAGCTCATTCCCGCTCCGTGGTGGCGGGCGGAGTTCGTCGGATTCCGCGCCCGCATCCTGGTCAACCCGAACGGCGCGCAGCTCCGCTATGAGCAGGAGATGTACAAGCAGCACGCGCGGCACACCATCAAGGAATCGGAGTACCTGGCCGCCGTCGCGGACCGCGTCGCTGAATGGGACATCGTGTTGGTTGACGAGGCCGGTGAGCGGGCGCCGCTGGCCTCGCCGAAGGAGATGGGGTGGGAAGCGTTCCTTGAGCTTCCGCCGCTTCTGCTGACCTGGCTGATGATCGAGGTTCGGACCGCGCACCTCCCAAAAGCAATGATGAGCGGTGGGAGCAGTGCTGGGCCGCCGGCTTCAGCGACGGACCGGACGCCAGATCACCCGGACCCGGCGCTCCCGACGTCCTCATCGAAGCCGCCCGACACCGATTGAGCGACCTCAGTCTCGTGGAATGGAGCATGACCGACATGCAGCACTGGAACGAAATGGCGCAAGCAATGTCGTCATGGCACTACGGCAAGACGGCGGCGAGCCGGACGGCCGAAGCGAGAGCCGACAACGCGGACTGACGCGCTAGCCAAACGTTGCGGTGCGTTCGAGGATCTGTATGCCGAGCCATTCCAAGCCAAACACCAACGGCGTCGCGACTGCCCAGAGGACCATCTGTCCGGCTCCTCCGCCGGTCAACGTGAGCACGGTATGGGCAATGTACGATTTTTTTTTTAAGGATACGGCGACCGCCGAGAACATCGCAAGCATCGTGGACTCCTTAGCGTGCGGCAATGGTAGCACGAGGGGGGCGCGATGACGCTTGAACTCCATACCGTTTCCCTGAAAGCGACGGACGGGATCAGTCCCGTCATGCGCACGGTGGCGACGAACACGCAGTCCGCCACCGCGCAGATGGAGCAGAGCTTCGAGCGCACGACGCGATCGACGGAGCGATTCTCGAAGGCTGGCGCGGCGATGGGGTCGGCGCTCGGCGCCGGCATCTTGCTCTTCGGCGAATTCGGTCGCGCCGCCGCTGAGGAAGAGGCCGTCTTCGCCCGGCTCGAGCAGGCCGTCGAGGCGACCGGCAAGAGTTATCTGGACTATAGCGACGCGATCGACCGGGCAATCAGCAAGGGCGAAGACCTCGCGTTCAGTGACGATCAGGTCGCGGACGCGCTGTCGCGGATGACCACCACGACCGGCGATGCCCAGGCGGCGCTCGACAATATCGGGCTCGCGATGGACCTGGCCCGTGCGCGCGGAATCGATCTGAGCGCGGCGGCGGACCTGATCGGCAAAGCCTATACCGGCAACTTTGCCGCGTTGTCACGGTACGGCATCACGCTCAACGAAAACGCGACCGCGACCGAAGCCCTCGCCGCCATCCAACAGAAGACCGCGGGGCAGGCGGAAGCCTACGGAAACACGCAGGCGGCCGCGATCGACCGCGCGAAGAACAGCCTGGACAACTTTACGGAAAGTCTCGGGGCGCACGCGGGCGAACTCTCGACGCTGGTGGCGCTTCTGCCTGGACTCACCGCTGGGTGGACGATTCTCGCCGGCGCGGCTGGTGGGGTGACGGGTGCGCTGGGCGGCGGGGCCGGGGCGGCTGGGGCGACGGGCGCATTGACCGCGTTCGGTGTATCGCTCGCGTCCCTGGGTGTCGCGGTGGCGGCGCTCACTCCGGCGGTCGCACTCCTCGCGTACACCGTCTATACCGCCAAAGACAATATGGAGGCGGTGACCAAAGAGACGGACGCCATTGGCGAGGCACTGACGAGCGCCGGACTTGCCGCCGATGAATTCGCGCTTCGCCTCTATGGGGCCTTTTCTCAGAATCTCAACCTGACGGAATACACCGATCCGGTGACCGGGTTGACCTTCACCCTTGAATCAGCGTTCGACGAATTGGTCGCGTTGCGTGGCGAGTTCCAAGCGCAGTTTATCGAGATTGCCAGAAGCGCGGAAATTGACCTCGCGAACCCCACGTCCGAGCAAATCACGTTCCTTATTGACCAACTGCTGTACTTCTACCGGCTTCAGAACGAAGTCGCCCAGAATCAACTTGAGATCAACCGCGCCCAGGGGCTCAGCCTCATCACGTCGCCGGATACCGCGACCGTCAAGGATGTGGCACGCCTGTCGCTGCATACCGATCAGTCACGCGCGAGCATGGGGCAGCGGAGCGTTGACGAGGCGAACACCCGGCAGGCAGCAGCGCTGGCGGCGAATGACCTGGCGTTGTCGTTCAAAGACGCGATCGAATACACGAACTCCTGGAGCGCCGCGCAGGCGAACGCAAGCGAGCAAATCCGGAAGCAATTCGGTCTGTATGCCGGATTGGTCGAGGGGATCGATTCCGCGACCGATGCGCAGAACGCCTTCTGGCAGTCGCAGCAAAACGTGCTCGCGGAGCAGACGGTCTACAGCCAGCAGCAGAGCGAATATCAGGGGCAACTCGCAAATCTTGAAGCGGGATACAAGATCCTCCAGGAGCGACAGGCGGCAGGTGTCGCACTGACAAAGGATGAACAAAACCTTCTCGAGAATTACCCAAGGTATTACGAGCGACTGACCGGCGGGATCGAGGATGCAGCCGTCGCGGAAGCAATCCTGACGGGGCAATACGTCGAGAACATGCTCAAAGGCGATCAACTCAACGATTCGCTTGCGGGCAACACCGACGCCACCGGGCGGCTGGTAGACATCATCGAAGACCTCATCCTGTCGCTCGATGGCGTGCCCGAGGAGGTCCGGAGCCGGATCGAGATCGACAACGCCATCGAAGCAAAGGGCGAACTCGAAGGCATCGTGTCGTATCTCAATTCGATCGATGGGCGAACGGCGACCTTCTACGTCAACGCCGCCGGCACGGGCGTCAGTCTCGGCAGTCCGGACGGCGTCGGCATTCTCCAGGGCGACATGCTCGGCGGGATCATCCCCGGCGCGGCGCACGGTCGCGTCATGGGCGGCGGTTACACGCTGGTCGGCGAGGCCGGGCCGGAGCTCATCGCCGGGGGGCAAGGCGGCATGGTCATCCCGGCCAGCGCCACCCGCGCCCGGCTCCGGGGCGGCGCGGGCGGCGACACCTTTCAATTCAACGCCCCGATCATGGTCTACGCCAACAACCCGCAGCAGTTCGCGGCCCAGATGCGCGAGCAATACGTCGGAGGCGCACGCCAATGAGGATCGTCGCCTTCGACGGCAAGCGATTCGCTGATCTGAATGTGGGGGCGAATTTCCCGCCCGGCATGCAGAACGGCCCGCCGGTCAGTCCGATCGCCGTCGCCCGCGAGGCGCTACATCCGATCCACGTCGGCACGCAACAGCAGCCCCGGACGTTTACCGTCAACTTCGTCGTCAAAGGGGGCAATCCCACCGAGGCGACGATCATGGGGTTGTTGGGCGCGCTCCGGCCGGGCGATCCCAACGAGCGCGTCATGGTCGCGGAGATCACGGACGGGCCGAACCAGGGCGTTGAGGTCGAATGCCTGATGGCGGTCGGTCAGTGGCGCATGGGGGCCACGAACGACATCTACGTTGATTTCACCGCGGCGGACCCGCGCTGGTTCGAGCGGGTGGCGGTGACGCTGCCCGAGATCGCGATCGGTCACGGTGACGCGATGCCGCTACCCAACGACGGCGGGGCGGATGTCGATCCCGTGCTCCGCTTCGGTTGGGACACGCAACGCGCCAGCACCAGCGCCACGGTCGGCTGGAAGTACATCAAACAGGAGACGATCACCAACAGCGGCACGAAGAACTGGCGCCGCGTGCGGATGACAGTCGATCTGGGGGATACCGCCGCGCTCGTGACCGCCGGCAAGATGCAGGCGGATGGCGACGATCTCCGGGTACGGATCAGCGGGCAGCCATCGACCCGTGAGATTCCACGCACCCTGACCAACCCGAACACCAAACGCACGCTCTGCCACTTCTACGTGACGATCCCCGCAGGGCAGTCCGTCACCTACGACTTCGTCTACGGCAACGCCAGCGCCACCGCGCCGACGAATCTCTCCACGCGCACGCGCAACGCGCTCAGCTACGCCGCCGATGACCTCGAGGGCGACAGCGGCACGGCGACCAGCGGCGGGGCGAACACGCTCACCAACTCCGGCGAGACCTGGGAGACGAACCGCTGGCGCTACGGCTACATCCAGGTCACGGGCGGCACCGGATCGGGTCAGCGGCGTTGGATCGCGAGCAACACCGGCACGGTCATCACGACCACCCGCAACTGGACGACCCAGCCGGACAACACCAGCACCTATGTGATCTGGATGACCGGGATCGCGGTCGATGGTGGGCGGGCGACGTCGTTGGGCACGACGACGTCCATGCAGGATACCAGCCAGGCGTGGGGCGCCAACCAGTGGCAGGGCGGCGTCTACTACAACATCACCCAGGGCATCGGGCCGTACGCGATCATCTCCAACACCGCCGATACGATCACGACCGCGACCATGTCCGCCGCGCCCGCGCTCAACGACAGCTACTACCTCGAGCGGTACGGCGTCATCCAGTACATGGTCAATCGCTCGGTGACCGAGACGGCGCACCGCGGGTTGTGGCGAATCAACAAGTACCACTCCAAGGGGGCCAAGGTCTGGTACGGCGATCAGGTGCCGGGCGGCTGGATTCCGTGGCTGATGCTCGCCAACAACGACGACTATGCCCAGGGACGTTACATCGACGAAGGCAGCGGCGGCGGGCACGCGATCAACAACTGGCCAGGGCACTACAGTCGCCGCGCCGTCCGGTCGGACAACACCTGGCCGGAAGAGGGGCAGGCGGACGGCGCGCTTGCCCACGATCCCCGCGCGTACATCGGGCTCGACTGGGACTACCAGATGAAGAACGAGGGCGGGATTGGCCAGGTGGTCATCCTGACCCAGGAGCCGGACGGCGACGACTGGCAGACGGTCGGCTCGGACACGACGACCCGCTCCACGCTGGCGAACGTCACCGCCGGATCGGGCGTCGCCGGGTACACCAACCTGACCGGCGATCAGACGCCGAACAAAATCTACATCGGCGTCTGGCCGGCGGACGGCGTCGAGATCCCGTCCACCAAACGCAAAGACTATTCGGTCGAACTGCGCAACCACGCCAAGATGATGCTCTACCTCGACGTCACCGACTGCGGGTCGATGACCAACGGCATTTACGTCGTCGGCAGCGAGACCGAGGTCTACGACCTGCAAGCCACGTTCCGCATCGGCGGCGGATCGAGTGCCACGCCGCCGTATGACAAGGTCGCGGCGAACGTGCTCCTGGCCGCGAACCGCGAGCTCTGGATCAACCCCGACCCGGAGAGCGGCGCGCCGTTGATCGGCGTCTACAACAGCAGCACCGACACGCTGGTCGCCCGCGCCCCGATGGCGGCCACGATCACGCATCACGATCTCGACCTCGACGGCACGGATACCGGCGTCGTCAGCAAGACGCTGACCCCGATCCGGCCTGGCGACAACCTCGTGCCCTATCCCGACAGCATCACCGGCTGGTCGCTCAACGACGGCGGCACCGGCGTGACCGCCACGCTCAACAACGAGACGTCCACCTACTACGGCGAGAATGCCCAGGCGATCCGGATCAACATCACCGCGGCCCCGGTCGGCGCGTGGACGCTGGCGATGGAACGGGCGAATTTCGACGTCATCCCCGGCACGCTCTACGACTTCGGCGCGATCGTGCGCTCGAGCATCACCGGAATCGACGTCTCCGTCGTGGCCGAATGGCAGGAGACGCAGGCGGGCGGGGCGACGAGTTCGGTGGACGGCACGCAGACCGATACGATCACGATCGCCAGCGCGGCCCGCTGGTATCCACTCGGGGCGGGGAAACAGATCTTCGCGGGCAGTAGCGTCACCCCGGCCACCGGCGGCTGCAACCTCTACATCCTGATCGAAGGCACCGGCAACGTCTCCGGCAACATCTACATTGACCCGATCACGCTGGGAGTGCCGAACCTCTACGTATCCGAGGATGAGCCGGGCACGTTGTCGTTCGAAGCGTCATGGGTGCGTTCGTACCATGGCTAATCGTACGACCTCGATCATCACGATCTCGGATGAACACTGGGAGGATGCCCGCGACATCGCGGTCGGCGACCTCTCGGTCGGCTGGCGGGTCAACGGCAACGGGCGCGGCTCGTTTCGCCTGCCCGCGCGCACGGCGCATCTGCTCGGATGGTCCGACATCAAGGGGCGATGGGTCTGGGCGCCGCTCGGCCCACTCGGATGCTGGGGCGGGATCGTCGAGGATGACCCCGGCGACATCGGCAACGGCATCGTTGAACTCTCGTGTGTCTCCATGGGCGCGTTGCTCGACCACGCGACCACGCCGCGCACCTACCGGCAGTACACCTCGACCGCCGGCGCGTTGATCGGACGGGCAATTCGTGATTGCGCGCTCGACGGCCCGCTCTGGTTCGACACGGTCACGGTCGATGAGGACGGCCCGGCGGTCACGCTCGAGCATCGCGGCGACCAACTCGGCCGCGTCGTGCAATCGCTCGCGAGCGGCGCGGGTGGACAGTGGAACGTCACCGTGGATGCCGACGCCGCGATCGCGTTCGCCTACGCCTCCGAGTATGAGGACGTGCGCGGCGACCTGATTCTCCGCGAGGGCTACAACGTCGTCGCCGGCAGCGTGCGCCCGTCGATCGCGCAGGTCGTCAACGACTTGTTGGGGGTGGCGAACGATCGCGACTGGCAGCGGTCCGGGGCGGCGCGGGTTGAAGATGCCGATTCGATCCTGACGCATGGACGGCGGCAGGGAAGCAAGCGGTATCCGGGCCATACCCGCAAGTCGTCGCTGGAGACCGTCGCCCGCGCGGACCTGGCGCGGCTGGCGTTGCCCACGAACGCCGTGTCGATCGACGTGCCGGTGCGGGATAAGTCGTTGTACGAGCTCCGCGAAGGGCAACTCGTCACCCTGGTCAGCGCGGCTACAAACCAGACGCTCGACTTCGAGGTCGCGGCACGGGCCTACGACGCGGGGCGGGGCGTGGTGACGCTGGTGGGCACGGCCACGGAGCAGGATGCATGAGAAAAGCGACTGCCTCGCATACGGCGTTACCCAGCCTGTGGCGACCGAATAACGTCACGGGCCGATGGCGATGCCATCGCGGGCTGCGCCTAAGGGCTCCACAATGCCCCGCCCAAGTCGCTGGGGGAATCGTAGCATGAGAGTGCAGCGACTCGGGATCGACCCGCAGGAGAGCACGCAGCGCATCGGCTATCAGGTCGAGGGGTTCCGCTCGCAGCGCGACATGGAACGCCGCGACGATGACGGCGAGCGGTTCGGCGATGACCGGCGGAAGGGCCGGATCATCACGCAGGAGACGCTTATCTGGTACCGCGCGGGGGTCGGCGCGTCCGGCGATTCCGCCACCGGCTACATCATGCGCCCCGGCGGGCAATCGTCGGATACAGCCTGGGCGGCGTTCACCCTGCCACTGCAACCGCTGGGACAGGGGCGCATCCTGGCGATCCGGCTCTATTCGTCAGCGGCCTGCACGCAGGGCGAAGCCTACGCGGCGATCAACGTCATCGAAGACGGCGTGACGAGTTTGCAGACATTTGACGAGGTCGTGATCAGCACGACGAATACCCGTCAGGCACGGGCCAAGTTCGATTGGGAGATCGCCCGGCAGTTCGGCAAGGATGCCACGCTGGAAGGGCGGATCGTGACGACGAATGTGTTTCAGCCGACCTCGTCGAACATGACGCTGGTGGCAACGTTTGGGTATGAGAACTGGTAGCGCCGACCCCGCCTGGCCGGGCGGGGATGACACCGGGGGAGCGGGCGGTTCGGACCCACCCGCTCCCGGCACCACGCGAGGATGAGTCGCATGGCCGAGTTAACCCTAGCAATCGTGGGGAGGATGCGCGTCCCCACAAATGGGGATATGGACACGTCGATGCAGGGGATGCCGTTATGGCGATGCGAGACGTAGCGGATGAGCGCGACGGACGCCTACCAGGCTGGCGGATGGCCGGCGGTCGCTATCCTGATGGCGGCGGCCGTGATCATCTACCTGGTGCGAGACAACCGAGAGCTCCGCGCACGGATCGACGACATCATCGACACCGAGCGGACGATGCTGTCCAAGATGCAGGAGCGCGACGCGGACGAACTCCGGGAGTTTCGGCGGCAGCGCGATGGCCCCGGTCATTGATGCGCGCCTTCCTCGGCTGGCTCCGTCCGGGCCAGTATCGCCGGGATGAGACCGACCCTTTGCAGCACCGGATGCGCACCAACACGCAGGTCGCGATGCTGCAAACCGACCTGCGGCGACGGCAACCACCGGACCGCCCCTCGATCGCCGACGCGCTCCGGCCCCCGGCGCACCACGATAAGGAGCCGTCATGACGATTCAGGACGCGACATGGGTGTTGCTCGCCGCCAACGCCGGGATCGCCTACGTCTTCGCCTGGGCCCTGCTCAAAACGGCGGGCGACGATCCGTGGCGGCTGGTGGTGCGGGATTGGGTGGGCAGCAAGGCGCTCTGGCTGGCGATGCTCGCCGTCTATTGGGCGCTCGATTGGATCGACTTCACCGTGACCGCGCCGCCGCTGGCGAAGGCGCTCTACGTGCTCTCGCTCGTCAGCTACAGCGTGTTCCACGCGCGCGCGTGCGTCAACTGGTTCGTGGGCACGGGCGGACCTGGGGCGTCGAGTGCATGACTTCCACCGTTAGGGATGGTGGTAAAATAGACTTAATCGAAAGGGGTTCGCGGTGAACTGGCGGCAAAGTGGACAGGTGAGTTACGAGCTCTGGCGCTCGACCATCCTTGCCGCCGGTGGTCCGGCTGACCTTGCGTCGCGGACCGCGTACGACGCGGCGGGCGATCTGTCGGCGCTCTGTCTCGCCATGCTGGCCGAGGAATCATCGTTCGGCACCGCGCACAACCGCAATACGCCGGACACGCTCAATCCCCTGAACCTGCGCCCGCGTGGCGGTGACGGCTATCAGCGGTTCGCCAGTTACGCCGAGGGCATCGCGGAGTGGCGGGCGCGGTTACTCGATCCCGGTTACGCCTACACGGGCACCACGGACATCCTCAGCCTCGTCAGCGTGTTCGCTCCCGCATCGGATTCCAATGACCCAGCCGCCTATGCAGCGCACGTCCTGAGCCGTTTGGCGGCCTGGGGCGTACAGGAGTCACCCATGCCCACCAAGCCAACCATCCTCGTCATCGCCGGGCATCGATCGTACAACGACACGGGCAACCCGGACGAGAAGGCACTGACGCCCGCGCTGGCCCGCTCCTATCGCGATGCCTTCCGCGCGGCGGGCTATGACTGTACGTGGCTGCAAGAGGCGGACGGCGACACTGATCCCGACGATACGGTCGGCTGGCTCGATACCGTCAGCCAGAAGGCCGCTCAGTGGCTCGCACGACAACCGGGCGACTGCATCCTACTCGACCTGCACTATGAGGGCTCACCAGCGCGAGGATGCTTCGCCATCATCCCGGATGTGACCGGGCTTCGTACCGCGGTCACGACGTTTCAAGATCCCGCCGACACCTGGGAAAACAACGTGCTTGACCGGCAACTCGCGCGGTCGCTGGTGGACGGCATCGTGAATCGAACCGGCTTGCCGCTCCGGCAGGGCATCCGCGAACCGGGGCTCATGGATGAGTCGCAGACCGGCGTCGGCGGGCAAGGATGGCGACTCGCCACGTTTGCGTACACGTCGCCGTATCGCGCCAAGGCGGTCCGCCTGGTGGTCGAGCACGGCAACCACACGCACCCGCAAGACGCCGCGATCATCGCGCGTAGCGACTTCTCAGACCTGTGCGCGGCGGCAGCGGTCAATGCGGTGCTCGCGACGTACGGCGGCGAGGTGGTCGATCCCACGCCGACCCCGCCACCCGCGCCGACGCCATCCCCGATCTGGTGGACACCGGGCGCGATCGGTCCGCAGCGCCGGGCGCATGACGGCGCGGTCGCACTGGCGATGCTGGGCGAGGTCAAGGCGAAACGCAACGTGCCGGTGCGCCGGGATGCGGATAGCAAATCGCCCGTGGTTGACCGGATCAGCAAGGGCGAAACCCGCAAGATCGTCGGGACCTATCGCGGATCGAACAGATGGGTTTTCGTCGAGGTAGCGCCAGGGCAGTATGGACGGGCGCTCTGGAGCGCCTTCTACGAAAGGTTCCCCACAACATGAGCATTGAACGCGCGATTGCCATCGCCATCATCATCGTTGCCCTCGTATGGGCAGCGACGAAACTGACGTAGGGAGGCACCCATGAAGAACGAACCGGTCGCCATCGGTGGCGCGCTCACCGTGCTCGCGACAGCCGCGATCCCGTTCCTGCGGGCGTTCGGCATCTACGACATGACACCCGATCAGGTGGACGCCTTCCTGGGATTCCTGGCCGCGATCATCGGCGTCGGGACGTTCGTGGTCCGGTCGTTCGTGACGCCGACTGCTAAGGCCC
>Ga0075464_10000276_pt1 | contig 22416 bp, 19 predicted proteins | sample DEB19_08_DNA_5_FD_75068 | JGI IMG/M metagenome (GOLD analysis project Ga0075464, IMG submission 75068) | Aqueous microbial communities from the Delaware River and Bay under freshwater to marine salinity gradient to study organic matter... | ecosystem: Environmental > Aquatic > Marine > Coastal ...
ACGCAATGCGGCTTCTTGGTCACCGCTTCGGTCAGCAAACCACCTTGGTCAAAACCAACATAGCCCGGCGGCGCGCCAATCAGACGGCTGACGGCGTGACGCTCCATGTACTCCGACATGTCAAAGCGGATCAGGTCGATGCCCATGATGTAGGCCAGCTGTTTGGCCGCTTCTGTTTTGCCGACGCCCGTGGGGCCGGAGAACAAGAACGAGCCAATCGGCTTGTCGCCCTTGCCCAGACCCGAACGCGCCATCTTGACGGCCGAAGCCAGTACATCAATGGCTTTGTCTTGGCCGAAGACCACGCTCTTCAAGTCACGTTCAAGAACCTTTAGCTTGCCGCGATCGTCGTTGGAAACATTCGCGGGCGGGATGCGCGCGATCTTGGCCACGATTTCTTCAACCTCGGTTTTGGTGATGGTTTTCTTGCGCTTGGAAGGCGGCAAAATCCGCTGGGCCGCACCGGCCTCGTCGATCACGTCGATCGCCTTGTCAGGCAAATGCCGGTCGTTGATGTACTTGGCGCTGAGTTCTGCCGCCGCCTGCAGCGCCGCCACGGCGTACTTGACGCCATGGTGCTCTTCAAAGCGCGACTTCAGACCTTTCAATATTTCCACGGTTTCTTGCACCGTCGGCTCGACCACGTCAACCTTTTGGAAGCGACGTGAGAGGGCCGCGTCTTTTTCGAAAATACCGCGGTATTCAGTGAACGTCGTGGCACCGATGCACTTGAGCTGACCCGAGCTGAGCGCGGGCTTGAGCAGATTCGACGCATCGAGCGTGCCGCCCGAAGCTGCACCCGCACCGATCAAGGTGTGAATTTCGTCGATGAACAGAATGCCGTTCGGCTTGTCTTTGAGAGCTTTCAAGACGCCTTTCAGGCGCTGCTCAAAATCACCGCGGTACTTGGTGCCCGCCAGCAAAGCGCCCATGTCGAGCGAGTAAACCTGCGCTTCGGCGAGGATCTCTGGCACTTCTTTTTGCGTGATGCGCCATGCCAAGCCCTCGGCAATCGCCGTCTTGCCAACGCCGGCCTCACCGACCAACAAGGGGTTGTTTTTGCGGCGGCGGCACAAAATTTGAATCACCCGCTCAACCTCGTACTCACGGCCAATCAGCGGATCGATCTTGCCTTCTTTGGCGAGCTGGTTCAGGTTCTGGGTGAACTGCTCCAAGGGAGAAGCTTTTTCTGACTTCTCGGCGGTTTCTTCGGTTTCAGCCATGCCCTCACCGGCCTTGGTTGGCTCAGGCGGGTCGCTCTTCTTGATGCCGTGCGCGATGAAGTTCACCACGTCCAGACGGGTGACGCCCTGCTGGTGGAGGTAATACACCGCGTGTGAGTCTTTTTCACCAAAAATGGCGACCAACACGTTGGCGCCGGTGACTTCCTTTTTGCCGTTGCCGGTGGACTGCACATGCATGATGGCGCGCTGAATGACGCGCTGAAAACCCAGCGTCGGCTGGGTGTCCACGTCGTCCGTGCCTGCGACCTGCGGTGTGTTGTCCTTGATGAAGTTGCTCAGCGCCTTGCGCAAATCATCCACATTGGCCGAACACGCACGCAGCACTTCGGCCGCACTGGGGTTGTCCAGCAAGGCCAGCAACAAGTGCTCCACGGTGATGAACTCGTGGCGCTGTTGCCGGGCCTCGACGAAGGCCATGTGCAAGCTAACTTCTAATTCCTGGGCAATCATTGAATTTCCTTTCGGCTAGCGTCACAAAATATAAAAACAGTTGAAGAGCAGATGGGGGCAGTTTTCACAATTCAACAGGTTCACTCACACATTGCAGCGGATGCCCATTTCGGCGGGCGGCTTCAGTGACTTGATCGACCTTGCTGGCCGCCACATCTTTGGAAAACACACCGCAGACGCCTTTGCCGTCCAAATGGATTTTCAGCATGATCTGGGTCGCGGCCTCCCGGTCTTTGTTGAAGAATTCCTGAATCACCACCACCACAAACTCCATCGGGGTGTAGTCGTCGTTCAGCAAGACCACTTGGTACATCTGCGGCGGCATGACCTTCTGGGTGCGCCGTTCAAGCACAACTGAACCACCACCATGCCCATCTTCGGGTTTGGAAGGCGTGGAAATGGGCGTCTTCGGCGGCGCGGGGACTTTGGGAGATTTCGTAGCCATGGAATTCATTCTAGCGAGCAGTTTGCGTGACAGCAGGCTTCGGGGCCATTGCGGTTGGGGGAGTTCTTTTGGGGAACATTAATTTATAAACATAAAGAGTTACGAACGTCGTATTTTAAAAAGTAATGAAAAAAATTTTAGCGTCAATGTCAACCGCTTGTTCCGCACGCCGTTGTGGGTGTAGTCCATCAAATTTAATGGACGTTGTTTCCAAAACTTAATAGGAAATTCCAAATGAGCAAAATTCTCGCCATCATGATCTCTGGTCTGTTCGCTGCGACGGCTTTCGCACAGGCACCGGCAGCCAAACCTGCTGCTGCTCCAGCCGCTACTGCAACGCCTGCCGCGGCTCCTGCTGCCGCCCCAGTTGCAAAAAAAGAAGACGCTAAACCAGCCGTGAAAACAGAAAAGAAAGCGGAAAAGAAAGCCGCCAAAAAGGAAGCAGCAGCAGCTCCAGCAGCCAAAAAAGAAGAAGCTAAGCCAGCGGCCAAGTAATTCTTATTGGTATAAAAATGCCCGCCTCTGGCGGGCATTTTCTTGTCCGGATTTTGTCAACCCGGTGTGGATTTTTATCCTTCGGCAATGGACACCTTTATCATGCGGGCCATGAATCAAAGCCTTTCGCCCTCCACACACACCGCCAAACGATCCTTCAAGTCACTCTTGACGGCTCTGGCCTTTTTGGGTTCAAGCGCACTGTTTGCGCAAAATGCACCCCAGCTGGACTTGCAACGCACCGTGTTGACTGCGGGCATGTACCAAGTCACGGCACAAGTCGCGCTCACACCGCAGCAGAGGGAAATCGGCCTGATGTTTCGCAAAGACATGCCGCAGCAAGAAGGCATGATTTTCATTTTTGAAGAGCCGTCGCAGCAGTGCTTCTGGATGAAAAACACATTGCTGCCGTTGACCGCGGCCTTTGTGGCCGATGACGGCACCATCGTCAACCTGGTCGACATGAAGCCGCAAACCACCGACTCGCATTGCTCGACCAAACCGGTTCGCTATGTGCTGGAAATGAACCAAGGCTGGTTTGTGAAAAAAGGCATCAAAGCCGGCACAAAACTGGGCGGCTCGCTGTTTGAGGCCAAGCGTTAAAACTAATCTGGCACGCTCAAGCTAGCTCAACTAGCTCAAGCAGCTGCCGCTTTGGCGTTGCGCGTGATGGCCGACAGCGTCCCGCGTGTGCTGATGACTTCCGGGTCGAGCATGATTTCAATCAGTGTGCCCTCGGCGCGACTCAGCGCGGCCAACAACTCGGCTTCAAATTCGGCTGTGCGCGTGATGCGCACGCCAGCGTAGCCGTAAGCGCGGGCCAGCGCGGCAAAGTCGGGGTTCTTCAAGCGCGAACCGCTTTCATGCTCGGGGTACTCGCGCTCTTGATGCATGCGAATGGTGCCGTACATGCCGTTGTTGAGCAGCACGATGATGGTTTTGGCGCCATGCTGGACCGCGGTCGCCAACTCTTGACCATTCATCAAAAAGTCGCCGTCACCAGCGATGGTGAAAACCACCCGCCCAGTGGTAATGGCCGCAGCAATACCGGCAGGCACACCGTAACCCATGGCACCCACAGTAGGCGCGAGCTGCGTTTTGTGGCCTTTGACGAGGCCGTGGTGTTTGTAAAAACGATGCACCCAACTGGCGAAGTTGCCAGCACCGTTGGTCAAGACAGCATCTTCAGGCAAATGCTTTTGCAGCAAACCCACGATGGCTGGCATGTCGACATCGCCGGGCAGTGCTTGCGGCACGAGGTTGGCTAAATAGTCCGCGTTGGCGGAGGCCGTCCAAGCCTCCCACGCCACCGACACGGGGGCGGTCAACACTTCGAGTGAGCGGGCAGCAGCATTCATCGTCGCGTTGATGGCCAAGTCGGCCTGGAAGACGCGATTCAGCTCTTCAGCGCTGGCGTGAATGTGCACCAGCTTTTGCTTCGGCTGGGGCGCTTCAATCAGCGTGTAATTGCCGGTCGTCATTTCGCCCAAACGCGGGCCAATGGCAATGATCAAGTCACACTCTTTGATGCGCGCGGCCAACTTAGGGTTCAGGCCAATACCCACATCACCAGCGTAGAGCGGATGGTGGTTGTCAAAGGTGTCTTGAAACCGAAAAGCGTTGCCCACGGGCAGCTGCCAGTTCTCGGCAAAGCGTTGCAGCGCTTGTGCTGCTTGCGGCGTCCAACCACCACCGCCGGCAATGACCAGTGGCCGCTTGGACGCCAAAAGCATCTCGCGCAGCGTGCGCAAAGCGCCCGGGTCACTCCAAGCCTGCACCGCCTCGACTTTGGGCAAAGCTTGGGCGGCGGTCATTTTTGTCAGCATGTCTTCGGGCAACACCAGCACCACCGGGCCGGGCCGGCCATTCATGGCGGTGGCAAAAGCGCGGGCGATGTATTCGGGAATGCGATCAGCGTCGTCAATCCGCTCGACCCGCTTGGCAAAACCTTTGGTGCTGGGCCCGAAGAAACTGGCGTAATCGACCTCTTGAAAGGCCTCGCGATCACGGCAATCGCTGGCCACGTCTCCCACCAGCAGCACCATCGGCGTCGAATCTTGAAAGGCCGTATGAACGCCAATAGACGCATTGGTGGCGCCAGGCCCGCGGGTCACCATGCAGACGCCGGGCCGACCGGTGAGCTTGCCGTGGGCTTCGGCCATGAAAGCGGCACCGCCCTCTTGCCGACAAATCACGAAGTCAATTTGGCCTTGCCGTGCATGCAGCCCGTCCAGCACGGCAAGATAGCTTTCGCCTGGAACGCCAAAGGCGTGGGTCACGCCTTGAGCGATCAGGCAGTCAACGAGAAGGTGGCCAGCAAGTTGTTGAGTCATGCCGGCATTGTGCCGCGAACAGCGCCCTGCTTTTGCCGTCAATCACTCGGGCGTGTTTTTATCGCCATCTGCACCACCGGCTTCCAGAGCTTGCCGGTCGAGCTCTTCGTCAGGCAGTGGCGGCGCATCTTTCAGCGCCTGCAATTCCGAGAGAAATTCTGGCGAGGGTGTTTCATGCTCCAGCAAAACCTCTTCCAGTTTTTGCACACTGGTCTCCAAAGGCACCGAGTCGGAATGCAGCTCAGTGGGCGGAACAGGGAATTTCTCACCCAGCTCGAACTTCAAAGCCTCGGCTTTTTCGTCGACCCAATGGGCAAAATCACCCTCCGCTGTTGGCGTTTTTGAAAGCGTCAAGATATTCTCCTTGCCTGACTGACAGGCCTGCAGACGAGCCGGCCCAAGAAGGACGCGACTGGCGTTTATTATGAAGAAACCATCACTTCCACGCCAGCAGCGTTACGCAAAATCTCAAGCCAGCATAAGCGCCGTTCGGCGCACACGCCGGACACTGAATGCGCTGACGATCAAAACGCCTTGCACCAAGGCCAAACCGAGCAGGACGCCACGAAAATTGCCGTGGTCCATCATCACACCAAAAATCAAGGGTGAAAGCGCCTGCCCAATGTCCAGCCCCGAATACACCACGCCGTAAACGCGGCCGGTGGCATTGTCAGGCGTGGAGCGCTTGACCAACAAGTCGCGTGACGGTGCGGCCAGGCCGGACGAAAAGCCCATCAATGCAAACAGCACCGGCACAACGATCGGGGATGAAAAACTACCGAAGGCCAAGGTCAAGGACATCAGAGCGGCAAAACCAAAACCCAGGCCCACGATCCGCTCGCACCGTTCTGGATGGGACGCCAGAAAACCGCCGCTCACCATGCCGCAAGCACTGCCGACCATGAAGACCGTCAGACACAGGGCCACCAAAGAGAGCGGCACGTCATGCAGTCGACGTGCCGCCTCAGGCGCAAAGGCCTGCACGATGCTCAAGCCGATGGCATAGACAAAAAAGAAGGCGAAACACATCCAGACCGCCGGAATTTTGAGAAACTCCAGGCTGCCTTCTTTTTGTCCTGTCGCCTGGGTCTTGGCAGGTGGTGCAGGAAGCAGCGTCAGCTTGCTGCGGTTAAAAACCAGCACGGCCAGCACCGCAAAGGCTACCAAAGCGGCGGCCATCAACGCTACACGCCATGAATACGCCAGCGTCAAGCTGACCACCAGTGCGGGTGACAGCGCCCAGCCCAAACTGCCCGTGATGCCGTGGACGCTGTAGGCGTGGCCCAAACGCGACGCACTCACCTTGCGGTTAAGGAGCGTGTAATCGACCGGGTGAAAAACGCCATTGCCAATGCCAGCCAAAACAGCAAAACCAGCCAACATCCAGTAATTGGTGCTGATGGCATAGCCAAACGCAGCTAAGCCCACCAAACTCAGTCCGGCAAAAAGAATCGGCCGCGGACCGAACCGGTCGACCACAAAGCCGGAGACCGTCTGCACCGCGCATGAAACGACGAAAAAAATCGTCATCAAAAACCCGAGCTGGGCGTAGTTGACACTGAACTCGTCCTTGAGCCAGGGAAAGAGCGATGGCAACAACAGCTGACTGAAATGGCTGACCATGTGGGCCAAGCCAACCAAGCCGATCACGCCGATGTCTTGGCTCAATGGGACGCTGCTGTTCAGGGTGTTTGAAGTGGTCATGCATGTATCGTAATATCGACCCAGCTTGTTGTTTGGCGACAATATGCCATCTTTCAGCTAAATTCGGCCAAACAGACATGCCATGAACCAGCTCAACCATCATCTGCGCCGGCAACCCATACCGCTGGGCAACATTGACGCCTTCACGCCCAGTCCCGACAACGCGGTTCGGGTGCGAACCCGCAGCTTACCCACAGACTCGCACTTTGAACCCCACGCGCATGCTTGGGCCCAACTGGCTTACTGCGCCAGCGGGTTGGTGCAAGTCACTGCGGCGCAGCGCAGCAATGCTGATGACGAGATCACCTACATCGTGCCGCCGTCACGCGCCGTCTGGATTGCACCAGGCGCACTGCATACCGTTACTGTGCTCGAAGCAGCGGAATTTCGCACGGTCTACCTCGACGCTAGCGTCACGCCGTCGGGCTGGAAAGACTGCCGCGTATTGGTGGTGTCGCCGCTTTTACGCGAGTTGATCGGCGCCATCGACCGCTCTGCCAGCACACCGCAGGGCAACTCCCCGCGCGAGGCCTTGTTAATGGGTTTGGTGAGTGATGAAATCGGCCGCGCCGACGTTCAAGCCTTAGGCGTTCCGTTGCCGCACCCGCGCAATGGCGACAAGCGCCTGCGGGCGCTTTGCGAAGCCGTTTTACAGGCACCCTCCGAGCGAGCCACACTGGCCGAATGGGCCGGCAGCGTTGGCGCCAGTGAACGCACGGTGGCGCGTCTGTTCCGCCACGAGCTGAGCATGACGTATCAGCAATGGCGACAACAAGCACTGCTGGCACACGCACTGCCGCTGCTGGCTCATGGTGCATCGGTCGGTGCAGCAGCAGCTGCCAGCGGCTACGCCAGCGAGAGTGCTTTTTCGGCGATGTTCAAAAGCGCCATGGGTCAGTCGCCCAGTCATTTTCAAAAGCAAGTGGACAAAGTCAAAGCGACCGCAGGATGAAAAATCTGACACTCGCCCTTTGCGCCGGCTTGGTCGCGCTCAGCGCTGGCCTAGCCCCAGCACAAACCCACAACCCAACAGCAGATCCACTGCCACTGCTGCAAGCCCTCAACAGCCTACGCGCCAGTGGTTGCAGTGGCAGCCCAAAAACAGCCGCCGAGTTTCGCTTCGATGCACGGCTCTCGAGCGCCGCAGCCCACGTCGCGGCAGGCACTGAATTGGCGCAAGCACTGAAAGCAGTGGCTTACCGTTCACAGCGAACGACACTGATCGCACTGAGCGGTTACGCTGATGCGAAAGCGATCGCCCAAGGAGCCGCCAGTTATTCTTGCCACACAGTGATGGATCCCGGTCTCAAAGAGGTGGGCTTTTATGCGAAAAATAAACAAGTCTGGCTTGTTCTGGCTGAACCCTTTTCACCACCGCTGACGGCCGATGAAGACCAGATAGAAGACCACGTGCTGCTTCTCGTTAACAATGCTCGCCGTCAAGCACGCATGTGCGGCAAAGATGCAATGCCAGCCGCTCAGCCGGTGCGCTTGAATGCACGGCTTCGTGCGGCATCAGCAGCCCATGCGGATGAGATGGCGAGTCTCAACTACTTCAGCCACACCGGCCGCGACGGCTTGCATGTGTCCGAACGTGCCAACCGGGCCGGCTACACATGGCGAGCCATTGGCGAGAACATCGCATCAGGCCAGATGAACGCCGATCTGGCCGTGCAAGGCTGGCTGAAGAGTCCGTCGCATTGTGCCAATCTGATGACGCCCAGCTACACCGAGATGGGGCTGGCTTTTGCCGTCAACCCGCAAAGCGATGGCGGTGTGTATTAGGTACAGGTGTTTGGGCTTCCGAAATAAACCATGGCCTGATGCAGCTGGTCAGGGCAGCACCCAACACATGGCTGTTTTCAAAATAAAGCTTGCCCGATGAATTCGCCCGCGTGAACGCCTGGCGGACAAGCGAACAAGCCACTGCCCACATGGGTGGTGAACTGGTTCAGCATGTCGATTTGCGCCATCTTGGCAAAAATCCGATTGAAGCCGGTGCGCGGGTCTTTTTGGTAGCACTGAAACAACAAGCCCGCGTCGAAGGTCACGACTTGTCGCCAAGGCGGCCAGCGCTCTGCCACGCGGGTGATGCCGTTGTCGTAGTTGAACGCTCTTCTTAAAATTTGTGCGCCGCCATTGTTCTCGGGCGCTGACAGCGCCGCGTGCGAGTTGTCACTGGTGATCAGGTTGCCGTCTTTGTCTTCCCGCGCCAAGTCGAGCGCGTCAGATTCTTTGGTCTTGCCGATCGGTGCGCCCGAGGCTTTGTGACGGCCGACGGTTTCTTCTTGAAACGCCAGCGTCATCTCGTCCCAGTGCTCCATCGAAATTCGAATCGGCCGGATCACCATGTAGCTGCCGCCGCGCAGCCATGCCGGTCCTTCGTCACCGACCCAGACGAAGTCGTTCATGGCTCGCGGGTCTTTGCTGCTCACATTGATGGTGCCATCTTTGAAGCCCATCTGATTTCGCGGTGTTTCAGTCGGCTTGAAGCTGCCATTAAAGCCGGTTTGCGCCCAGCGCATGACGGCTATTCCGTTGGCCAACTTGGCCATTCGCCTGACCGCGGCTTCAAGCACTTGAGGGTCGTTGGCACAGGCTTGAACGGACAAGTCACCGCCGCATCGCTCGGGCACCAATTGATCACCGGCAAAGCGCGGCAGTTCCGTCAGCGCTTCTGGCCGCTGTGCGTTCAGACCAAACCGATCGACACCGTTTTTCTCAAACAGACTGGGACCCAAACCAAAGGTGATCGTCAAGCCGGCTGGGGACAGCCCGACTGCCGCACCCGAAGTTTGGGGGGCTTGCCGCGGATCAGCCTGCAGATCAAATTTCTCGGGTGTTTGGGTCATGTCTGCGGCGGCGGCAGTCCACAGTTTCAGCAGCCGGACCAAGTCATCGCGTTGGTTGGAGAGCATGTCGAAGGCGATGAAATACGTGTGCTTGGGCGCTGGCGAGGCGATGCCCGCTTGGTGCTTGCCGAAAAAAGGCTCGGCAAGACTCCCCGCTGGGCTGACGGCTGCCCGTACGCTTTGGGCCGCAGGCGCAGTGACAGCAACGGCGACCGCGCCTTTGAGGAAAAACCGACGCGAATGATCTGGGCGAACGTTCATGGTGTGGCAATCCGAATGGCGTTGATGTCGTCTTCAACGTAATAAAAACTCTTGCCGTCTGGTGCCATGGCCAGCCCAAACAAATTGCCGTTGCCGGGTGGTGATTGCGCTTGGTTGGCATTCAGCCAATGCGCGTAAATTTGGCGGCCTTCGACCGGGTCAATCTCAACCACTTGGCCATTTTTTCCATTGCAAACAATCAAGTGACCTTTGTCCGTCATGACCATCGACAGCGGCCACGCCAACAGGCCGCCTTGGGTCACCAGCCTGCCCTTGCCCGCACTGTCTGTGCGCGTGCTGGCTTGCGCAATCGCGGTGATCTCGTTGTCCAAACCGTCGGTGATGTAGAGCGTGTCGTCGGCACCCAAAGCCAGTCCTGTCGGGCCGAGTAAGAAATTGGCCAAATCGGCCCGGTGCGAGAAGCCATGGCCAATCACCGTTTGACTTTGGATGACCGGCGGTTTGTCTGGCACCATCGCCAGCTCCAAGCGCAAAACGGTCGCGCTGTTCTTGACCACCGGGTACTGCGTTTTAGGGTCAATCACGTCCGGACTTGGCACATCGAAACCGGCCATGCTGATGAACAAGGTGGCCGTCTCGCCGCGGTCAACCGTCGCCATATTGCCCCACGGGCCGTTGATCGTCGGCCCGGCCCAGGTGGCGACGTGGCGGCCGTTGGCGTCAAACACCAGCAAGCAGCCATCGCCTTTGGTGCGCGTGGTGCCGTCCGTGCTGGGCGTGCTGCCAACAATCAGCCAACCGCTTTTGAGCAGCGTCATCGCCGTGCTCAAACCGACGCCACCCGGACAATCCTTCAGCTTTTGCGGCACTTGAGCGAACAGCTTGGTCTCTTTGGTGGACGGCCGGTAGCGCACGATGGTGGTGCCGGTACCTTGCAGATTGGAGATGTTGTTGAAGTTGTCGACCAGCACATCGTCTTTTTCGATCAGGCCCACGGACACCGGCGCGACGATGATGGCGTAAGGATTGACGTCGCCATTGTCGGGAATGGTCGACGATAAAAATTTGTGCTTTTTGATGGTTTCCAGCAAACCTTTCGGCTGTGCATGGACGAGAGACAAGCAAGCTGGCCCCAGCGCCAAACCAGCAGCCAACAGAATCAACGAACGAAAAATGGGGGTCATGTTTTTTTAAAAAGAAATGTTGGTCCGCACGCCCACAACCAGCTCATTGTGAATTCGCAAGGTGGGGTTGTTCAGGTTGTTGGGGTTGGCCAATCCTGCGCCGGGATTGAAGACATATTGAACATCGGGCTGAATCTGAAGCCACGGCTTCCATTGGTATTGATAAGTCACCTCCACAAACTGTTCATGGCTGCGAACCGGGGCGGAAACACCGTTGAACGCATGGCTGCTGACATCTGACTGAGCCGCTCGCGGACTCACATGCGCATAACCCATGCCGATGCCGACGCTGTCTGCAGGTCGATTGCGCAAAGGGCTGTGCATCAAGACGCCGAGGTTGAGGCTGGCGTCAATCAAATTCCGGTCCTTCAACGGCGTTCCCATCAGGCGAGCAAACAAGGCAATCGTTCGGTTCGGGTCCATATCGTCGCGCCAGACCAGCTGATCGGCCACGGCGTAAAAAGCATAGTTGCCCGGATGTTGCAGGGCGTTGCCGTTGCTGGCGGGGTCAGACAATGACAGTCCGTTGGCGTCCAGCGCCATGTCTGAAGCCATGTTGCTGTTGTACCAAGCCCCGATTTTGTAAGTCCAACCGAGTGACTTGGTTTGGCCCGGCTCGACCATGCTGCCCAAGGTCGGGTAAGACAATTGCGCTTCCGCGATGTAAAGCCTGCCGCCGTTTAAAGGAAAGCTGGTGCCGTGGCGGTTTTGTGTTTGCGGGTCAGAGCCGTTGTCGTTTTTGACCGGATTGCCATTGAAAACGCCCGCCAAAACAGTCACACCATCGACTGGCCGAGCGCTCATGCGAACGCCAAGGGCCGACAAGGGGTACGCCGGTCCGCCCGAAGGCATGTTGGCAGACGGCAGCATCGGCCAGCCAAACATGGTGTTCACAAAGTACAGCGCGTTGCCGCTGACCATGAACTCTTGGTCCAGACTTTGTTGACCCAAACGCAAACTCAGCCGGTCTTCTTCCAAGAATTTTTGATCGAACCAGAACTCCCACAATCGCGTTGAACGATCGCCCTCAATGCCGCTGGCGGTTTGCAAAGACTGCAAATTTTGCGTGCTGAGATTGCTGCCGTGCAAGTTGAGTAAGCTGACATTGAGCAGCCCGCCGTAGTGTCCAAAAGCGCGCCGCGTGTCCATTTGGCCGACGATTTGAGTCAAGCCGTCGTAAACAAAGCCTTTGCGGGTGCCGCCCGTCAGGTTGCCCAACTGCTCACTGGTTTCCAAAACAGCCAACGAAATACCAGACTTGCTCAAGGCTCTGCGCAGACCCCACATGTCGCCCAGCAAGGCGCTGCTGCGGTCGATGCCGGCAAAAAAACCGAATAAACCACCTGAATCAGGGGCGACCCCTTCATCGGCGAAGGCCGAGACAGAGATCGGCGGTGGCGCGGCTTGGGCTGATTGCCCGACAGCCAGCAGCGTTAAGCAACCGAAAATCCCACTGCGCAAAAGTCGCTTAAACGTCCATAGAGCCATGACAATGCACTGAAGTTACAATGCGAATCATTATCATTCATATTTTTGGCGTAAACAAACATTAACAACCACAGCCAACAAAAAAACCCGCGTATCTGCTGAACACGCGGGCTGAGGGCGATAGCAGGACTCAAACCTGATCGAGGGCGCTATGGCTGGATTCGCCAAAGCTGAACACGCCAGGATCACGGATCGGGTCGACATCCACCGGAATCGTGCTCTTCGGGGGAAAACGACCTTCGAGCAGCAGCTTGCTGAGCGGGTTTTCAATGCGCTGCTGAATCGCGCGCTTCAGAGGCCGGGCACCGAACACCGGGTCAAAACCCACCTTGGCCAACTCGGCAATCGCCGCTTCCGAGACTTCCATCGTCAGGTCCATCTTCTGCAAGCGCCCCATCAACACCTTGAGCTGGATGCGGGCAATCGACTCGATGTTGCTGGCGTCAAGGGCGTGGAAGACAACGGTCTCGTCAATGCGGTTCAAAAATTCAGGCCTGAAGTAGTTCTTCAACTCGTCGGTCACAGCGTCTTTGATGTCCTCGTAAGCTTGGCCAACCATCGACTGGATGATGGGCGAACCAATGTTGCTGGTCATCACGATCACCGTGTTTTTGAAGTCCACGGTGCGGCCTTGGCCGTCGGTCAAACGCCCGTCGTCGAGCACTTGGAGCAACACATTGAAAACATCCGGATGGGCTTTTTCAACTTCATCAAGCAACAACACGCTGTAAGGCTTGCGGCGCACGGCTTCGGTCAGGTAGCCGCCTTCTTCGTAACCGACATAACCGGGCGGCGCACCAATCAAGCGAGCGACCGAATGCTTCTCCATGAATTCGCTCATGTCGACGCGGATTAAATGGTCTTCGCTGTCAAACAAGAAGCCGGCCAGCGCCTTGCACAGCTCGGTTTTGCCCACGCCAGTGGGGCCAAGGAACAGGAACGAGCCCGTCGGGCGATTCGGGTCACTCAGACCCGAGCGCGAGCGCCGGATGGCGTTGGCCACGGCACCAATGGCTTCGTTCTGGCCGACCACGCGCTCGTGCAGCTTGCCTTCCATTTGCAGCAGTTTGTCGCGCTCACCTTGCAGCATTTTGGAGACAGGAATACCCGTGGCGCGGCTCACCACTTCGGCGATTTCTTCGGCTCCCACTTGCGTGCGGAGCAGCCGGGGTGCGTTGGTCGCGCCCTTTTGCTCCTCGTGGTCTTTGGCGGCTTTCAGGCGCTTTTCAAGCTCGGGCAGCTTGCCGTATTGCAACTCAGCGACTTTGTTGAAGTCACCTTTGCGCTTGAGCTCTTCAATTTGAAAACGTGTCCGCTCAATCTCTTCCATGACGTCTTTGGAGCCCAAGGCTTGCGCCTTTTCAGCCTGCCAAATTTCGTCAAAGTCGGAAATTTCTTTTTGCAGCTTGACGATTTCTTCTTCAATCAAACTGAAGCGCTTTTGTGAGGCTTCGTCTTTTTCACGGCGCACGGCTTCCCGCTCGATTTGCAGCTGAATCAGCCGGCGGTCTAGCTTGTCCATGACCTCAGGCTTGGAGTCCATCTCGATCTTGATCTTGGCCGCGGCTTCGTCGATCAGGTCAATCGCCTTGTCAGGCAAAAAGCGGTCGGTGATGTAGCGGTGGCTGAGTTCGGCCGCAGCGACGATGGCGGGGTCGGTGATCTGCACGCCGTGGTGGACTTCGTACTTTTCCTGCAAACCACGCAGGATGGCAATCGTCGCTTCAACCGTCGGTTCACCGACCAAAATCTTTTGGAAGCGACGCTCCAAAGCGGCGTCTTTTTCAATGTATTTGCGGTATTCGTCGAGCGTGGTGGCGCCCACGCAATGCAACTCGCCACGCGCCAAGGCGGGCTTGAGCATGTTGCCGGCGTCCATCGCGCCCTCACCCTTGCCGGCACCGACCATGGTGTGCAGCTCGTCAATGAAAACGATGGTCTGGCCTTCGTCTTTGGCGAGTTCTTTCAGCACGGTTTTCAGGCGCTCTTCAAACTCGCCGCGAAACTTGGCACCGGCCAAGAGCGCAGCCATGTCGAGCGACAGCACGCGCTTGCCTTTGAGCGAGTCCGGCACTTCTCCAGCGACGATGCGCTGCGCCAAGCCTTCGACAATCGCGGTCTTGCCGACACCTGGCTCACCGATCAGCACCGGATTGTTCTTGGTGCGGCGCTGCAGCACTTGAATGGCCCGGCGAATCTCGTCGTCGCGGCCAATCACCGGGTCGAGCTTGCCCATGCGGGCGCGCTCGGTCAGGTCCATGGTGTATTTTTTCAGGGCTTCGCGTTGGCCTTCGGCCTCTGGGTTGTTGACAGTTTGACCGCCGCGCACGGCTTCAATCGCAGCTTCCAGCGACTTGCGCGTCATGCCGTTGCCTTGGGCCACCTTGCCAGCGTCACTCTTGCTGTCGGTCAGCGCCAGCAAAAAAAGCTCGCCGGCGATGAATTGATCGCCGCGTTTAATGGCTTCTTTTTCAGTGGCTTGCAGCAGCTTGCCGAGCTCCGCACTGATCTGGATTTGCTCTTGACCTTGCACTTGCGGCAGCTTTTTGACAGCCGCGTCGGTGGCCGACTGCAGCGCCGACATATTGACGCCGGCGCGTTGCAGCAGCGCCCGAGGACCTTCTTCTTGGCGCAGCATGGCGGACAACAGGTGCAGCGGCTCAATGTAGCCGTGGTCATTGCCCAAAGCCAAAGACTGAGCGTCGCTCAAGGCTTCTTGGAACTTGGTTGTGAGTTTGTCTTGACGCATGCGGACTCCGAAAAATTAGTACGTCTATCTGTGGGGGCTTTCTTATTTTTTCAATAGCTTTCAGATGAAAACGTAACAGTCGCGCTGTGAAGCTGAGCTTGACCCTAAAATTAAACCCATGAATATCCACCAGGTTTGCGTTAGCTACAGCCATGAGCAAGACCGCTTTTTGGTACGCATCAACACCCGTAGCGATGAAGAGGTTCGGCTGTGGTTCACCCGCCGCTTGACCTTGGGTCTGCTGCCGCTGCTAGAAAAAGCATCGACCGAACAAATCTCGCGGCAAGCCAGTCCACCGCATCCATCCGCACCGATGGACGAACAGCGCCGGCTCCTGCTGGAGAACTTTGAACAGGAAGCCGCCAGCTACCAAAGCGACTTTCAAACACCTTACCGCGAACAACTCACAACGCTGCCGCTCGGCCCTGAGCCGCTGCTGGTGACGGAAGTCAAGATGACGGCGCTCGCCGGTGGTGAGCTCGAACTCAAGCTGCATGAGAGGCTCGCAGACAACACACGCAATCTGCACATCAAGCTGGACGCGCAGCTGACTCGCGGCTTGGTGTCATTGCTCAACCAAGCCTTGAGCACCTCGCATTGGCTGGAAATCGAAAACGGTGTCTCGGTCAAAATCAACCGCGGTAAAACGTCGCAAGATCATGAGCTTGAGCCGATGGCTGTTGCCATCGGTGCAAACAAGCCGCGCTACTTGAATTAACTTTGAACTGACTGAATTAAGCCTTTAGCGATTCAAGCGAAAACCCAGCCACTTGTTTGTAGTGGTCAGAAATCGCTCGCAGCTCATCTTGGCTGATGAGGTCATCGATGTTGTCAAACGGCTGGCCAGCACTGAGTTCGTCGGCCTTCATGATGATGAAGTCTGGCGGCACCGAGCGATTCGTCAACACCACCTTGGCGGTGGCCGGCAGCCGAATTCCTTCATAGGTCAGCAGCGCTGCCCTCAAGTCTTTGCCTTCTTTGACACAGCTGGCCAACAAGTCGGCCAAGACGCGGCCATCAATCAAGGCTTGAGCAGAGCCGTTGGAACCGCGTGGGTACATTGGGTGCGCCGCGTCGCCCAACAGCGTCACACGGCCGAACGTCCACTGCGCCACCGGGTCTTTGTCGACCATCGGGTACTCCAGGATTTTTTCGGCGTTGGCAATTAACGCGGCAGCATCCAACCAAGGAAAGCGCCAGTCTTTGAAAATGGGCAACAAGTCTTCCAGTTGACCGGGACGGTTCCAGTCGTTCTTCGCTTCCAAGTCTTGCTGAATCTCGGCGACCCAGTTGATCAACTGGTTCCCTTGCTCGTCAATCTGGTCAACGATGGGGTAAATCACCAACTTGCCGGTCTCGATCGAGCCAATGCGCATGTAGCTGTTGCCGGTGAGAATTGGCTTGTGCCGCGTCACGCCGCGCCACGTGTTGATGCCAGAAAAAGCGACTTTTTCGTCTGGGTAAAACTGCCGACGAACCGACGAATTGACACCATCACAGGCGATCACCACGTCGGCGTCATAAGACGGTGACGGGACACCCGTTGATGACTGCACAAAATGCACCGTGGCGCCGGTTTCACTTTGATCCACACCGACACAACGGTGGTCACATCGAACCGCATCAGGCCCCAGTCGCGCCAACACCGCTTCATACAGAATCAGGTGCAGCTTGCCGCGTGGAACACCAAGCTCAGGCAATTCATAACCGGCACGCCGGCCACGTGCTTCCTTGTAGATGTACTGACCAAAGCGGTTGAAAAACACGCTTTCGTGGTTTTCAATGCCAATGGCTTCCAGTTGCGGCAATACACCCAGCGCAGCGAGTTCGCGCACCGCGTGCGGCAGCAAGGTGATGCCAACGCCAAGTTCTTTGACCTCGGCAACACTTTCAAAAACTTGACACGCTAAACCGCGCTGATGCAAGGCCAAGGCCAGGCTCAGGCCGCCAATACCACCACCCACAATTGCTATTTTCATAATATGTGCCACTTTTATTCTGCAGAAATTTTCTGGCTCTTGATCAGTTGCGACCAGCGTTGTGCGTCTTTTTCGACCAGGTTTTTAAACTCTGCTGGCGTACTTCCGCTCGGATCCATACCTTGCGCTTGGAAGGCTTTTTTGACCTCGTCTAAAAGCAATATTTCTCTGATTTCGCGATTGAACATGGTCACCATCTCGGGCGCCATGCCCAGCGGCGCAAAGATACCAAACCACATTTCCACATTGATATTGCCGGCCTTGGCTTCAGCCAGTGTCGGCAGATCAGGCAGCAGCGGATGACGTTTGTCACTGCCAATCCCGAGCGCAGTCAAGCGGCCCGACTTGATATGCGGCAAAGCCACATGAATGGGCAAAAACATGGCGTCGATCTGCCCACCGAGCAAGTCCGTCAGGGCCGGGCCGGTGCCGCGATACGGAATGTGGGTGATGAACACCCCGGTGGTCGCTTTGAAAAGCTCCATCGACAAATGGTGCGGCGTGCCGACACCGGGCGAGCCGTAATTCACTCGGCCCGGTGATTTCCGGGCTGCTTGCATCAAATCTGCCGCCGTCTTGAAACCGCTCTTGTTGCTGGCCACCAGCAGCAGTTGGCCCCAACTCGTCAAGGTCACGGGCGTGAGGTCTTTGACCGGGTCAAACGGCAGTTGCGGGTACAGGCTGGCGTTCATCACCAGCGTGTTGACACTGACCAGGAGCGTTGAGCCATTCGGAGCGGCGCGCACTACCGCCTCGGTGCCAATGTTGCCGGAAGCACCGGCGCGGTTTTCAACCACCACCGGCCGACCCAGGCGCTCTGCCAAGCGGGGACCGACCGTACGGGCCACGATGTCAATGCCGGTGCCCGGCGTGAAGGGAACAATCAGCCTGAGCGGTGATGCGGAAGACAGCAGGGACGGCAGCGCCGGCGTTTGCGCACCGGCAGTCCCCAAGGGCAAGGCACCGAGTGAGCTCAAGGCCAAAGTGAACAACAGCCGGCCGAGAAGACGGTCAGTGCCGAAACGTGGTGAGGCATATTTCAAAAAAATAGTCATGTCGAACGCTCTATGGTTTGCATGCTAACGATTATTCGAAATAATACGTCGTGGACAATCCATGAAATCCCTTAGCCCTCACCCTTATTCATGAACTCGTCGCCAGTGCCTGCCATCGACCAACTCGCCCAGCTGTATGCCCGCCCTGGCTTTTTACTGCGCCGGGCGCATCAGATTTCCGCAGCCGTTTTTGAAGACGAATGCCGCAGTGTGGGCCTCACACCAGCGCAATTTGGCGTGATGAGCGTGTTGAAGGACAGCTCAGGACTCGATCAATCCAGCTTGGCTCGGGCGCTCGGTTTTGACAAGGTCACGGTGCTGCGGGTGCTGCGCGGATTGGAATCGCGCGGTTTCATCGTCCGCACACCGGCAGCCATCAGTCGACGCAGTTTGGCGATATCGTTATCAGTCGCGGGCCGGTCCTTGTTGTTGCAAGCGCAAGAACCCGTGGAACGTGCTTATCAACGGCTGATGGCACCGCTCAACGACGAACAACAAATACAGTTGGTCAAGCTTTTACAAACGCTGAATGCAGGGCTTGAAAATGATGCGCGTGCGGCATTCGTACCGCATGAACGGGGGACATCAAAGCCCTGAGTGGGCTCTAGACCTCAGGCTTAGCAGTTGGTCGCCTGCAGACCCCAACGGGCCAGCGCTGCATCGTCGCTGACGCGGGCGTCGACCCAGCGGGCACCGGCAGGTGTTTCTTCTTTTTTCCAAAACGGTGCTTGGGTTTTCAGGTAATCCATGAGGAACTCGCAGGCCTGAAAACTATCCCCACGGTGCGCCGACGTGACAGCCACCAGAACGATTTGATCCAAAGGTTGCAGCAGCCCGACCCGGTGAATCACCCGCGCTGCGAAGATGTCAAAACGCGCCATCGCCGCATCGATCATGGTTTCAATGGCTTTTTCGGTCATGCCCGGGTAATGCTCAAGCTCCAGTGTGGCGACCTGATCACCCTCGTTGCGGTCACGCACCGTGCCAACAAAACTGCACACCGCGCCCACACGCTTGTCGCTCACGCGCAGCGCGGCGATCTCGGTGGAAAGATCGAAGTCTTCTGTTTGAACGGCTACGCGGCCAGTCATATCAGCCTCCGGTGACCGGTGGAAAAAAAGCCACTTCGCAGCCTTCGCGCAAGGGTGCGGACTCGTCGCTCATCATTTGGTCGAGCGCCATACGCACGGGTTTGCCGCGGGCCAGCACTTGCGCATGCGCCGGGCTGACGGCCAACAGTTCGTTGCGTAAGTCGGCCAGTGTGATGGCTGTGGTCTCGCGTTGCTCATAGCCCTGCCCCAGAGCCTCACGAATAGACGCGAAATATTTAACGGTGATTTTCATGGGCGTGATTCCGTGAACTTCATGAGTCGTGAAGGCGGCTCAGGACAACAATGCCGAGAATGGAATGTAGTTGACCACGTCGCCCGGTGCGATGGTTTTGCCGGGTGGATTGTCGACCAATCCGTCGCCCCAAACCGCTGAGGTGAGGACGCCAGAACTTTGATTGTCAAACAGCGCCAAACCGCCGCCAGGCAACTGCCGCACACGCAAAAATTCACGGCGCTTGTCGGCTTTGGGCCAGCTGAATTGCGCCACCGCCGTCATGGCTTGCGGTGCCAAGGCCGTCACACCCAAGAGCTTGAGCACGAAGGGGCGCACCAGCAACATGAAGGTCACAAAACTCGATACCGGGTTGCCCGGCAAGCCAATGAAATGCGCGAACGAGTCTGCACTGGAAGACTGAACACGGCCATACGCAAAGGGTTTGCCCGGCTTGATGGCGAGCTGCCAGAGCTTGAGCTCGCCAAGTGTCTGCACGGCCGGTTTGATGTGGTCTTCTTCACCCACCGAGACGCCGCCGCTGGTCAAAATCAGGTCGTGCTGGAAAGACGCTGCAGCAAGTGCCTGCACCGTCGCGTCCAGCCGATCCGGCACGATACCGAGGTCAGTGACCTCACAGCCCAAACGCTTGAGCATGGCCCGCAAGAAAAAACGGTTCGAATTGTAGATGGCGCCCGGTGGCATGTCTGCTGGCGCAACAGCGCCCGGCATCACGAGTTCATCACCGGTCGAAAAAAGTGCCACGCGAACCGGTCGTGTCACTTGCAGTTTGTCAAAGCCAATGCTGGCTGCCAGCCCTAAAGCTGCGGGAGACAGCCTTTGGCCACGCGCCAAGACCACCGCACCGCGCGCTACGTCTTCGCCTTGGCGCCTAACCCATTGGCCGGCCTTGGGCACGGTCAACAAGCGCACGCTGGCGCTTGCAGTCAAGGCTTCAGTGTCTTCTTGCATGACCACCGCGTCTGCACCCGGCGGGATCGGTGCGCCTGTGAAAATACGCGCGGCGGCCAAGGGTTCCAGCGCGAGGCCATAGCTGCCGGCAGGGATACGCTGGGTCACTTGCAGCACATCGCTTGTGGCCAGATCAGCACTGCGCACCGCGTAACCGTCCATTGAGCTGTTGTCGTGACCGGGCACATCGAGGGCGGAGATCAGGTCTTCAGCGAGTACGCGGCCATCGGCGTCGAAGGTCGACACGGTTTCAAGGTCGGCCAGCGGCAAAGCCATGGCCAACAACTCGGCCAGCGCTTCATCCAGCGGGCGCAGCGGCTGGCGAACTGGCACGGAAAGTGTCGCAGGATTGAGCAAGCTCAGCCCCTTTCAAAATGGGTAGTTGTCAGCATCGTAATCAAAGCGATGTCCATTCTGGACGAGGAACGAAGCCACGCTGTCAGGGTCATTCAAATCCAGCACGGGCAACAAGGTTGGCTCGGGCAGACGTTGCGCAGCATCGGTCGCAATGGCTACGATGAAAGCATCGTCTGGATAGCGCACGGGCAAAGGCGCGTAATCGGCTGTGGGTGCGCGCCAAACTTCAATCTTCAGCAAATCACTGCTTTTAAAACCTTCGACCAAGACCCAGTCCACACCGGTGTAGAGCTCAGCAATCAGGTGGTGGACGCTGAGCTCGGACGGCTGTTCAAATTCACGTATCAGCGCCAAGCGCTTGTTCGATGCAGCGACCACTTCAAATGCGCCCGCTTCGCGGTGTCGCCAAGTGTCTTTACCAGGCTTGTCGATATCGAATTTGTGGTGTGCGTGTTTGACGATAGAGACTCGGAGACCGCGCATTTTCAGCGCCGGAATCACCTGCTCAACCAGCGTTGTTTTTCCTGAGCCGGAGTAACCGGCGAAGCCAACCACTTTCATGAGCGGCGCTCCGACGTGCTGGGGGTCGAACGCAGATCAGTGCGCATGCTCAGCCACGTAAGCCTTGATCAAGGCCACATTTGGCGGCATGATTTTGACGCGCTTGGGCAAGGCTTCGATGCCGTCAAAACCGGGTGGACGTTCTGGCGGACGACCCAGCGCCTCTTCAATCGTCGCAGCGAATTTGATCGGCAATGCGGTCTCGAGCACCAGCATCGGGACGCCGGGCGTGAGGTGCTCGCGCGCCACTTTGACACCATCGGCGGTGTGCGTATCGACGACCGTGCCAAAGCGCTGAAAGGTCTCGCGAATGGTCTGCAGACGGTCTGAGTGCGTGCTCTTGCCGCTGACAAAACCGTAGCGCGTAGCGGCCTGCTGAAAAGCCGTATGGGCGCTCAAATCGAAAAATCCTTTGTCGCTGAGCTGGCGACCAAACAAGTCTGCCGTCTGCGCTGCATCACGACCCAGCAAGTCAAATACAAAGCGCTCGAAGTTAGAGGCTTTGGAAATGTCCATCGACGGGCTGGAGGTTTCGTGCGTGTCCGCACCCACTCGCACGCGGTAAAAACCGGTGCGAAAAAACTCGTCCAGCACATCGTTCTCGTTGGTCGCCACCACCAGTTGGTGAACCGGCAAGCCCATCATGCGGGCCACATGGCCGGCGCACACATTGCCGAAGTTGCCTGACGGAACGGTGAAGCTGACTTTGCCGCCAGTGGCAGATTCAGGCAATTGGAAATAGCCCGCAAAGTAGTAAACCACCTGCGCCAACAGCCGCGCCCAATTGATCGAGTTGACAGTGCCAATTTTGTATTCGCGCTTGAAAGCCAAGTCGTTAGAGACCGCCTTGACGATGTCTTGACAATCGTCAAAGACGCCGTCAATCGCGATGTTGTGGATGTTCTCGTCCAGCAGACTGAACATTTGCGCTTGCTGAAAAGGGCTCATGCGACCGTTGGGCGATGTCATGAAAACACGTACGCCTTTTTTGCCGCGCATGGCG
>Ga0075464_10000277_pt1 | contig 22413 bp, 34 predicted proteins | sample DEB19_08_DNA_5_FD_75068 | JGI IMG/M metagenome (GOLD analysis project Ga0075464, IMG submission 75068) | Aqueous microbial communities from the Delaware River and Bay under freshwater to marine salinity gradient to study organic matter... | ecosystem: Environmental > Aquatic > Marine > Coastal ...
CTTCGCTCCGGTCATCACCGCGCCTTCCAGGATGTTTTGCATCACCGTGCTTTTGCCGTCGCTCGGACCGCCAGCGACAACCCAAAGATGCCCAGGCTGCAGGCCATAGGTCAGCGAGTCGAGCAACGTGAACCCTGTGGTAAGCCCTGGAATCTCTCCTGGACGCGCTGCACGCGCTTCAATGGTGTCTAGAGCTATCTCCATAGCCTGTGCAGATGAAAGCCGCTCCAGGCGCTTTCCCGGCAGCTTGCCTGCTGAGTCCAGTTCTTCGCGGATCTCAGCGAGCAGGGCGGCGGCGTCGTTGGTGCCGACGGTCAGCGCAAGGTTGAGGCGCTCGGAAGCCGTCTGGTGGCATTGTAGGGCTCGGCGCAGTGTCGTAGCGTCTCGGACGGTGGCGAGATGGTGGGCGGCCATCGACATAATTGGAAAGCTTGCCCAAAGCTCAGACACTCCAGCAGGACCGCCGACGGCATCGAGCTTACCGCGCCGGCGCAGCACGTTCGTGATCGTCGTCATGTCGTAAGCATCGCCGCATTCTGTGATGGCTTCGAAAATGAGCCGATTGGCTTGCTCCGCAAAAAGCACGGGCGACAGCTGGCTTGCGTGCTTGCGCGTCCACTCGGGATCTTGGGCAATGATGGATAGCAGGGTGTGTTCGGAGTTCATTTCAAATTAATCTTAACTGGCTTTGATTTCTCACTTTCCCATTTAAAGGCCCTATCCATTTCTCCCACCCAATTGTTAAGCAAAGTGCAAACATCTTGCCTGAGTGTTTTGTGATCGGAGAGGTAATAGGCGTTCATGTCCTTGATGCCATCGAGAATGGTCTGGTGCGGAATGGCGTTGTATGCCTTGAGTTCTTTTTCGCTCCAAGGTGTTGTATCTCTTCGCGCAAACCATCCGTTAATCACCATCTGCTCAGCGGTGGGCTTCCATTCTGATTTTGGTTTTTTGGGCTCTTTTTCCTTTTCCGTTCCTTGTTCCGATTCCTTATCCTTATCCTTTTCCTTTTCTTGGGGGGTATGGATACCCTTTGGATACCCTTTCAAACCATGCTTTTCCAAGCTAAAAAAAACAGGGTTGTGAGCTTTGCAATCCCTCGAAAGCGTCCCGTATTGATAGTGAATGAACTTCGGAATGAAGTATTTGCCGCACTCCAATTTCGTTACTCTATCGTTAAACTGCGACAAAACTTCATCGCCGTAATCGAATCCGATTTGAAACGACGCTAGCTCGATGTCTGGCTCAATAATTCCTGCCCCATCACACTTGTCTAGCAGCCATTGCCAGAGCAATTTTAACTCTGGTGATAGGCGTCTAAACCAAGGATCTTCCCATTTCTGGGTCTCGGTGAATCGCTTCATTTGCGTGCGCTTCTATGGCGATGGTTCTTTATCATTTCAGCCTGAGCAAGTATCATGTCATCGCGGCGTTCAGATTGAATACTTTCGACCGCAATTGTAAATTCCCCAATGTCGCTTACGCTAAATGATGGAAAGGTAAATTGCTTTTCGTGACACGTCTCACAAAGGCAAATCAATGATTCATTTGGATAATCCCAAGGCTCACGCCCTCTCTTGTAATACAGATGATGAGTGTGAAGGGTTGAATCCACATCTCCACAAATCCGACATTTCCACCCGTCCAACTCCATAATCTCCAACCGTTTCTTCTGCCAGCGTGGATCCCTCAATTTCTCAGCGTATGTCATAAAGCACAAAAAAGCCCACCCCAAGCGTTCCCCACCGCCCGAAGGCAGTGGCAAGGGGTGAGCAAATTTTTCGGTTTCGATTTCATCGGGAACGACGATGACAGTGGATAATAACCCAGTTAAAACCGGATTCAAATTGTTGTTTCTTGGCGCGCCCTCAATCCCTTGTGGAATCAAGGTTTGGGTCTCCATTCCACGTCCTGCAGCTCCATCTTAACCGCCTCAGGCGGCACAGGAATCACCGTGCGAACAGCCTCCAAGATGATGTAAGTATCGCCCCAAGACTCCCGATCACCCGACCGCAAACAGCCACAGGATTCCAGCCAGTCTTGGCTTGATTCGGTGCTGATATTCTCTTCCGCGTCCTGCTTAGAATCGAACGGCCCTATTGCCTGATAGGTTCCGACAGTGTTACCGCCCAGCCCTGTATCAATCACCCAGAACTGCGGTTTCTTTTTCTTTGGTTTCGTGCTCATATTAAAACGGGATCAAGGGCGCAGCGTTTTCTTTTTGCAACTCTAAGCGCCTCATTTTATTGATTTCCACATGAACTTCCATGTGGTGTTTTTTGCATAGCCATCGGACATCTAAGGGCTTTGAATAATCGTCGTGATGAGCTTCGGCCAAATATTCTCCGCAAATACAGCATGGTTGAGGATAAATCTTCCCTGCTCTAATTGCGTTACTAACAGCAGTGTGAGCCTTTTTTTTGTGCGCATTTCTAGCGGCCCACTGTTTTTTTGCTATTTCTTGACTTGGCGGAATGTAGCCATTTTTTCTTTGCCTGCGCGTTTTTATTCTTTGACGCTCTAATTCTTTTTCAGTCCAATTTGGATCAGTAGCTCTCAACAAAATCTCACGCTCACGAATGTATTTTTTTGTGCATGATTTGCATTTATTAAGATGCCCGTCAGCCATCATTTTGTGAGCGTAAAATTCAGTCAGCGGTTTAATTTTTTGGCATTTAAAACAAGTTTTCATAGGCCTTAATTTACCGCATTTTTCAAAATGGTGCAACTAAAAAGGAATTTCTGACGAGTCGTCAGTAAAAACGCTCTCCATCGTCTCCCGCTCCTGCCGCCGTTCGCGTGGCTGTTCGCGGTCTTGACGGCCGCTTGACTCCTCAGGCTTGCCGCCCAAGAACTGCATCACCTCGCCGATCACCTTTAGCTTGCTCCGCTTCTGGCCTTCCTTGTCCTGCCAAGTGTCGAGCTGAAAACGGCCCTCGATATAAACCGGACGGCCCTTGGCGAGATACTGCCCCGCAAGCTCCGCAGTCTTACCCCATAGAGTCACGTCAACGAAAGTCGTCTCCTCCTGCCGATCTCCGTTGTCGCCCTTAAAGGAGCGGTTGATTGCAAGGCTAAGGTCGCCAATAGCGGTTCCCTTGGTGGTGTACTTGATCTCAGGATCACGGGTGAGATTCCCGATTAGCATTACTTTGTTTAGGTTTGGCATAAATTAGATTTCTTCTTGGATGGTCAATTCAACCCTCGGGTTCTTGTCCCGCGTCACGATCACCGGACGCAAAGGCCAAAGGTCTTTGTCATTCTCAATCACACCCGCATCTTGTAGCCCATCGAACGCAGACTTCAGTGCGTCGATTAGGTTAGTTGGGTCCAGATGCCGCGCTGTCGGAAAGTAAGCCGTGACTTGCACGGTTGCCTTCTTCCATCGCGGACATTTCCCGCCGCAAGCCTTAAGCGCCAGCATATGAGTCTGGAAGCGGTAGGACTTCACGGCGGATGATTTCTTGGCCCAGTGGACACGCGCATTGTTGCGGAGCGCCTGCGGAGGTAAGGGTATGGTCACGGTGATAGCATTCATTTAAATGCCTCCCCGATAAGCCAGAATGCGATAAATCCGACGAGTGTTCCGATAAGTGATAGTTCGATTGGTGTCATGATGCTAATACCCTTGCTCTGTATTGTTCGTTTGAATTTTGGCGGTGTGCCTTTTTGCATTTGCTGCAACGTGTTAGTGTTGAGCCCTTGCCTTTTGGCTCGCCGCAATCAAAGCAGCCCTTAGCTTTGCGCTGCTCATAGTATCGACGTTGATATTCTCGTTGTTTCATTCGGCGACCCCCATTTCACATTGGCAATCTTCGAACTTCTCGCAGCAGCTCGTGCATTGGCATCTACAGTCCTGCAAATACTCGTCGCAGTGGCCGCAGACATTGACGTGGCCTTCGCCGTCGCAGTCCTCACGGCGGTATTGCCGCTCACGTTGCCGACCTGTGCCTTTGCACTCGCCGCAGACTTTGCGAAGGATGTCGGGAAAGGTCATGGTAGCGCCTCCTCAATCTGTTGCGCGGTTTCCTTGCTCTCTGTCGCGCCCCGCAACACTTCTTTGATAGTCGCATCTAGAGCCTTACCTTTCGCTCCCGTGGCATCGCGTAAAAGCGTCTTGAGAGCGTCCTTGGTCACGGAGCAAGCTCCCGTGAAAACCTCAGCCTTAACGCCAAGCTCTTCGCACTTGGACCATACCTTGCCAACGTCGGTGATCTTCTCGCGGATCTGGCCGGGCTTCATTCGGAAGCCTGGAATCTCGCTTTCCTCCACCCGCTTCCGCATCGCGCCCTCAATCGCTGCCGTATACCAGCCAACCAACTTCAGACCGCGATACAGCGCCGCAAGCCTCTGCGGTGTCATCTCCATTGCCCGAGCAAACAGCGCGGCCCGTGCGGTGGCGTCGTCGGCAGGCAGGGTTAGGGCCATGTTTTCAACAGGCTCAAGCGCAACGCTGCGGAGAGCAGGGCAGACCGCTTTTGCCTTGCAGTAGTGGCACCAAGCGCCGGGGTTGAGGTCGTTAGGTGTCGCAAGCTTAACCCGCTCCAAAACGTCGAGCAGCCAAAAGCGAGACTGGTCGATTGCTTGCCTGTCATAATCCGCAACGCTCGCGGGGCCAGCCCAAGGTTGGACGATAGCCACACGCACCGAGTCCAAGCGCCAGACCCATGCGGCCATGACAGCCAAGCCGCGAAGCTGCAGGTTTTCTTCTGCGCTCGCAACTTCACCGCGCCCAGTCTTGTAGTCGAGAACGAGACCACGCTTGCCGTCGATCACGATCAGGTCAGCTTGGCCCGTAAAAACGAGATCCGCTCTGGTGTCGTCGGTCACAATAACCACGCCGCCGATGCGAGTTAAGCCAAGGCGGATCTCATTGTGCGGAGTGCCGGTCATGTTAGGGCTCCAATCAGCGATGACATTCCACGCCTGATCATCGCACATTTCCGCTGTGTGCTCCTCGTCGGCAGATAATCCTGCCATGCTTTTAGTCTCCAGCGCCTTGTGGATGCGCGTTCCAGACTCTGCAACGTCACTGGATTCGTCAGGCATGTCTTTGCTTGCCAGCCAGCTTCCAGGGCAGTTGTGCAGCCGCTCAAGTGATGATGCGGAAGGGAGTCCGCGTCTAGGGTCGTTAGTCATGGCAGCACCTCCTTTGCTCTGGCAATCAAAATAGAAGCTGCATGAAGGCCGCAATCACACGCACCATTGATATAGTGAATCAACGAGCAATCGTAAGCGTGCCCATTGTTAATGAGTCGCTGCAAAGCATCCCTCAATTCCCGCGCAAGTTCCCGCGCCTCGTCTCGCTCGCGTTCTAATTCGCTTGAAAACGAAGCAAGTGTCAATGCGTTTGCCTGATTAGTCTCTACCCAAGAGGCAGCATTTGTGTCCGGTGTTGGTCGGTCACTCATTTTACACCTCCCTTCACCTTTTGGATTGCCATCTGCACCGCCGCTTTGTTCGGCAAATTGTCGATGCTAGGTGGATGCTCCTGCTGGAATTTGCCAGCCACCGCACCGATACCGAAGTCAGCGCGACCATGTTTGCAATAAACGGCGAACCGGCGTTGAAGCAGCTTCTTGTCTGCGGCGGTTAAGTCGTTGAAGTGCGGCACTTCGCGGTCAAGTAGTTCGCGCACGGCTTTAAGGTTGAGTTTGATGGCAAGTCCGAAGCCAGTGCCTGCGTCTCGATGGTAAATTGTGTCAGTCACTGGGCACCTCCCTTCTTAATGCCTGCCACAATCGCTCCCCACGCGCTCACGATGTCAGCCAGCGCGTCGGGCGCTTGCTCTTCCATCGGCGCTTCAAGGTCCACAAAAAAGCCGCCAGCAGCCGCCTCTTGCCCGACTTGCTCCCAGGTCAGGCCAGACTCATTTAGGCGAGCGGTCAGGATCTCCAAATGAGTCGGCGCGTCGGCGGTCAGCGTCAGCGCTTCGGGTTCCTTCGTCGGAAAAAGCGGCACCTTCGCGGGAGTGACTTCGCGCTCTGGAGCGGTATCAATCGCCTCCTCTGCGGTCATCATACCCAACGTGATGTCGGGCGCGTAGAGCCTAGCAAAGAAAGCCGCAGCACGGTAGCGAATCATCAATTCACGCATGTCGGTTTGCCACTTGCTGCCAGCCTTCCCAACCCAGCCCTCAGAGATTGCCATGTCATAAGACACTGGCGGGCCTTCGATCACATTGCCGCTCGCCTTGTCCTTCGTGTAAGCAACGCAGGTCGTCGGCGTGTAGGTGTATTTAATCTCCCTGGACACCTTCTTTTGGTTCTCCCAAACTTCGAACGTGACAGCTTTGGTTGTCTCCTTGCCCGTCTCAGTCATGCGGAATTGCAGTGGCTCGAAGCGACCACTGGCGTTAACCATCGCAATCAGGAAAGTGGCGCGGAAGCTTGGTCGTCCGTGGATGATGTCGATGTTTTGCAACACCATGAACGGGTCAGCGCCAAGGCGTTTGGCGATGTTGATGCCAATGGCACAGTTGGCCATGTTAGCTTGGAACTCTTTCGGGACGAGCGTCGATGTCGAAAACATCTTGGCTTGGCGTTGCAGCATTTCGAAGGCGGCGTTCTCTCGCTGGATTTTGATGTCGGTGATTTCGGGTGTGGATAGTTCGGTTGTCATGTTGCGTTTGTTTTAGGGTTAGTGTTTTATTTCCAAGATGCAGCTCTTAAAATTTTCAGTTCTCGACCTTGATTATTAGCCATGCACGCAGCGACAATGTATGGATATTGAACCGTCCCCTTTTGAGTCGATGACGATAAAAAATTACGCAATGCTTGAGCTGGCTGGCAATCTGTAGTGAGCTTAAAAAGCTCAGCATACATTTCACAAGCCTCTTCTCCGTATCTGTGATGATAATCAACAAAAGCCAATCCAACGACCGCCGTGCCGATTATTCTTGCTGGCTTGTGAATTTCAGAAATAGCTATGTAAGAATTAGCCATTTTATGAAAAATTTCCAAAGCCTCTTCTGGGCTTGCTTTGGCCTTATTTGTCATTTGCCTTTTCATCGATACTAACGCAGCAATAAACTTATTTTGGTTGAGGTTTTCCACAAACGATACTCGATCACCCAAAGTTCTGCTGATTCCAGTGTCCATATACCTGATCACGTCTGGACTCACGCCAAGCCTGACCGACGCCCAAACTGACTGGTTAGCAATTGCTATTCCGGCCATGCGATGCTGCCCGTCGATTAGCCTTCCATCGCTAGAAAAGCAAATTGGCTGCGGGTGATTTTCAATCCATTCCCCATTCTTGATTTGTTGAGCGATATATTTTGCTCCCGCCTGCCTTCTAAATCGGTTTCCTTCGTTGTGCTCGGATAATACTCTCTCGGCATCCAAGGGTGTAATTTTGACCACCGCTTGAGATGGAATGCTCCAGTCGAGTGCGAATATGCTTTTTGATTCTCTTTTCATATGTTTATCGTTCTTGTTTTGTCTTAGGTTTGCCGTCTTTCCGGCCGTCAACTGAGATTGAGCCCTTAACACTGGACTCGAAAGGGTTTAGAGAGGGTCAAGGTAAGTGCCGTAGATGCGCCCATTCTCGCGCACAGCGAGCTTGTAGCGGCGTTGAATGTCACGACGGCGGCGGATGGATGCGATGGCCCAATATGGCAGGAGGGAGTAGATGAGGGATTTCATTGGTGTTGTTTTGGTTTATGCCCGTTGATCGAGGCAAATTGTAGCGATAGGTCCGCCGTGCGTGATGCGGTAGCCTTGTTGCACTTCGGAGACTTCCAGCACTGCGGAGTCACCGGCATTCGGGACTCGGACCCAGGCGACGACATCGGAGTCAAGGCCGTTGGGCAGGTTGTCACTAAGCTCGACAAGTTGGCGGATGAGTGCGTCGATGCTCATAGGTTCGCCTCCTTTTCGATTTCAATCACCGCCTCGAGGCGCCAAGCGTTAAGCTTGCCAAGAATCTCATCCGCCTTGGATTTAATACCTTCAAGCGTTAGGACGGCAGCGTGAGCTTGACCCGCTGCCACCACCAAATCTTGAGCTGGATAAACCATGTTGTTCGTTGTTTCAATGGCGCGTCGGATAAAGCGAATAGACTCGCCCAGCTTCTCTGCCAAGGGCAGGCATTCATATCGCGCTTCAAGAAGCAAGTCGTTGGATAGGTAATTCAGATCGTTCATTTTGAATTTAGGATTGTGTGTATTGCGCCAAGTCATGCCCTAAACGTCGCGGCCCTCCATGCCTTGTAGTCGGATTTGGCCCAGGATGCGACGAGCGCGACGTGGTCAGTTCTGCGTTGACCGTGAAAGCCAGCCCAGAAGCAGGCGCGATCAAGCCATGTGGTCCAGCGAATAAGCAGGGTTGAAGCGGAGGTAAGCGGCATCATAATCGTTCGATCTGTATTTGGTATTATCGGTGTTGGATGTAGTTATGGATTATGGCTTCTTGCGGTTAAGCGACTTTTCCAAGACGCGCTCGACGAAGTCCTGGAGCTTGTAACCATTGCGGCAAGCGTGGATCTTGAGCCGCCTGTGAAGGTCGGCGGTGACTTTGAGCGAGGCGGTTGGAAGTGGAGCTGGAGGAGTGGTAGTCATGGCGGTAAATTATCCGAGATTCTCAAGACCAGCGCCCGCTTCCACCAATTCATCACAAAGCTCAATCATCGCGGCGTTGCCGGGAGTTGCGATTTTGCAGCCGATGTATTCGACGTCATTGCAGAATTGCTCATAGTTTGCGGATGTGATAGGGCCGTTTTCGCTGACCCATGATTGCATCTCCTCGGTGTCTACAGGGTAGCAGACTTGGCCATCGTTGATGACGGTGATTTGAGCGGCGGCGGCGAGGATTTCGGTTTTGGTATTCATATCGTTCGTGTGGTTAACGAGATGATTAAATCACACGATTCGACCCCTGTCTAGCAAAATTCTACTTTTCTACAAAATTCCACTCCAGCCCTGATAAACAAAGGGCGTCACCAGCAAGCCACCACAGGGAAACAACAACGAAAACCCTTTAAACTTGCCAGTGACGCCACATTTATCGCGTGGCCTGAAAGTGCATCGCATCCCTCGACCAGAATGCCCCGGCAGGAAGCCAGCCTTCACGGGCGAAGCATTCCATCACCTCAAGCGGCATGTTGGCTCTTGTGGGCCAATGAGTGTTGAGCCCGTTCGTCCCCGGCGCAAGGTCGATGGCTGCACCGTAGGCGTGCAGGCTCCAGCGAGTCCCGCCGCGCATTGGACGATGATTGTAGATGCCTGCATACTCACCGAGCACCCAAGCGCATTCACGGGTGGAGATGTCCACCAGCACCTTGTAAAGCGAGTCAGCGCATTTGCGGTGCACGTTGACGGATTTAACTGGCGAACTGCTGTATTTGAGACCGAGCCCGGTCACATCCAGCTTGATGATTTGCCTGATCACTTCGCCTTTGGCTGGGTCACCGTAATGCTTAGCCAAGGCTTGCGGCGTCGATGCTGGGAACGCGCTGGGCGATGGCATGAGCGAGCGCAAATACGACTGGCAGGCCGCTGTTGACTTAGGCCCCCAGAATCCGTCTGGAGTCGTGCCGATGCGCTCTTGAATCTCCTGGATTTGTTGGCGGGTCATGGCTTTGCGTTCCTTTCTGATTTGCGCTTTTGCTGCTTATTCCGCCACCCGGCATATCCTGATGCTGGCTTGCCTCCAAACTGCCGAAAGCCCTCCACAACATCGAGCGCCACACAGCTCGGAAGGGCGGTGATGAGGGCGGCAAGTAAAAGGCGTTTCATAAATGGCGGGTCATATCAAAAATGAATGGTAATCTTTGCCTGTGGCCCGAGAGCGCGAAGGATGCTTGCAACGTCCTTGTTTTCCGCGACCAGTTCAAACGCGCCGACATCAGGCCGAAAGGTAATCTCGGCGGTTGCGCTGCCGTGCTGCGTCAGCCTTGATTTAGCGTCTTCGTGAGCTGCGAATACGTGCGGCGCGATACTCGACACGTCGGGCTCTGAGAAGGCTAGTGCAAGCGGCGAAGTCGGGAAGGGATAGTTCATGGTGGTGATTTGGTCACAGTCCAGCACATCCAGCCAATAGCAAGCCACAACGCCGCAGCCAAGATCAGCACAAGGGCGACAGCGAGCCTTTCCTTGATGCGTTCGATCTTGTGGCGGCGATGGGCTTTGCTGGTCATGGGTTTTTGCGAGCCATGAAGGACAGCCCCAATTCAACGAGCACAGCGACAGCCGCGACAACGCCAGAGACGATGGCTTGCGTCTGGTCACCATCTGCGCCGTTAGCGGCAAGCCATGCGGTCAGTGGCGTGGTAATGTAGGCCGTAGCCTTGATCGCTTGGCGGATGACCCAGCCCTTGCTGGTGGTCAGGATAGCAATAAGTGAGTTCATTGGGATTTCGTCGAGTTTGATGTGGTGCGGGTTTTTGTGCCGTTGACGGCGAAGATGCGGATATTCGGGAAAGCTCATGGCTGGCCGTGGGTCATGGCGTTAAATGGACACTCCAGCCGCTTCGGGCATCGCTCAAACATTGAGACCTTAGCCGAGTTCTGCCCGTTCTCGCGCTCAAGTCGCTCCATTTCTTGTCGCAGCTCTTCGACGGTTTCTTCGGCCTTGACCAGCCGAGCATACATGAGCTTGACGACCCAACAAAGAGCGCCAGTGACGCTGGAGAGAGCAGCTAAGAGAGCGGATTCGAGTGTCATTATTTCGCAAGAATCTGAGACCATGCCTCGCGGTGGTCGATGTTGAGTTGGTTAGCGACGTGGATCACAAACGCATTGTCCGCTGGGATGCGGTTGACGCTGTGCCACCGAAGCAGCGCCTTGCGGCGTTGGGTTTCGTCGGGAATACTTTGCAGCGCGGCGTCAACGTGGGCGCTGGTTATGCCGTGATCGTCGAGCCAGTCGAGGACTTGGTATTTTTCGGCGTCGGGGAGCGCGCTTAACTCAGCGGCAATCTCTACGGCCGTTTTGTCAATGATTCGCCAGCTCCGCTCAACACGATCATCATGCCACACCAAAACGGGCTCAGCCTTCTGTGTTGCGGTGGTTTCAGGCTGCGGCAGCTTGACCAACGGCACGACGGTTTCGCCTTTTGGCACGTCGATCCAGTTACCGTCTTCGTCCTGATGGAGGCTGACAAGTTGCTGTGATGGGATAAGTCCGATGGTTTGCATGTTAAGTTCCGTATGCTATTTCAACGCCTTCGACGACTGCCACCCAGCGCCAAGTCTCTGAGGTAATACCCGTTACTGCAATTTGCAGTGCATCATTGGTGTCGTCTGCTGTGATGGCGATGCTAGTTCCTGCGGCTTCGTCGGTGCCGATTGTGTTGACGGTGCCGACTAATGATGTTGTTCCAGCGACATTTTTAATTGTGACTTGGCGCATGTAACTAGCCACTGCTGTTCCATCACTTTTACTGCCGAGCAGTGTTACCTGGAGGTGTAAGATTCGACCGCTTGGGACGGTTAAGCGCGTGGATGAGCCGTCCAAAAATAATGTAACAGCGCTGTTAGTGGTGGTTTTGTTTCTGACCACAAATTTCACCGCCTGAGCATCACCATTTGCCGCAAACTGCCCAGCGGCATGTGCCCACATTCCAAGTCTATTTGCGCCCGATCTGAGGCCCGTAGCCATGGCATTTGCTGCGGATGAATTTGCCTCTTCGCCTATTGCGACGGATGCCGTGGCGCTGGCGGTGTTGCTGATGCCTATAGCGACCGACCTGGAACCTGTTGCGTTATTTGTCCTACCAAGAGCGACCGAAGTTAGTCCAGAGGCTGTGTTTGAGAATCCAACGGCAAATGCGCCGTTGGCAGTCGCGTTATTGGAGTCGCCCAATGCGACTGATCCAGTTGCGGTAGAAGTATTAGTTGTCCCAATACCAGCCGCTGAAATACCTGATACCGTGTTGCTTATTCCTGCGGCAAAGGCGTTTTCGCCAGAAGCGACTCTGGTGTTGAGTCCGTGCGTGAGTTGCAAATCAACCGCCCTGACCCCAATGATATTGCCGCCTGTGCCTGTGCTATCGGGCGGCGCGCCGAGCATAAAGCCGCCCGTGCCTTTTGGCGTCAGCACAAGGTTAACATTGGTCGTTCCGCCTGTGACCGCGAGCTGCTCTGCGTTGACCGTGTTGTTCGGTGATGCCGTGTGTAACGTTTCGGTGATGTTTGTCAGTCCACCACTCCCACCCGCCGCCCACTTCACGCCACTTGCTGTCGCTGAATCCACCGTCAGCACATGCCCGTTCGTCGCGCCAACAGCCACACGGATGTTGTCGCTACCGTTGTGGACGATCAGATCGCCCTTGGTAGTGGTTGGTGCGAGGGCGTCGAAGGCTGCGGTCTGCGTTGTTTGGCCTGTGCCGCCGTTGGCAATGGCGATTGGCGTTGATAGGTAGCCGAGTTGGACGACGCTACCAGCCACACTTGCGACGTTTAGCAGTTGGCCTGCGGTGCCTGCGGCTGTTGGCGTGACGAGGGTGTAGTCACCACCTGTCGCGCCGCTGTCGATGGTGGTTCTGCTGCCTACTTGTCCAAGCTCAATGAAGCCCTGGAGAGTGTTAATAGTGCCGCCGCCTTCTTTTGTGATGATGTCGCCACCATTAAGCCCATTTGATCCGTCTGCCGCATTACTGCCGCTGGTTTCAATATTCCCAGCATTCCCGCCGGTATAATCTCCGCCAGGGTCGCCGCTAGTAAACCCATCGCCGCCAATGGTGTAAATGTTACCACCTAAACCACCAGATCCGGTTCCAGGGCTTTGTGGCGTTAAGCCAGCATCACCGCCATAGGTCAATAGATCCCCAGCGCGTGCCGTAAAAGCTCCATAGTCAGCGCCAGACTGCATTCCAATCTTCGCCCTTGTCGCGGACGTGCCTTCGATTGGCATCTCCAGGTAAGGATCTACCCATCGAATATCAGCGCCACCGAACGAGCCCGAGTTGTTGAATTGCAGTTCAGTGTTAGCGCCGCCTGGAGTTCCGCCGCCACCGCTGCCATTTGCAGCCGCCGTAACACGCCCTTTTGCGTCAACGGTGATGTTTGCGCTGGTGTAGCTGCCGGGAGTGACTGCGGTGTTGGCGAGCGTCAATGCACCAGTATTTGCCAGCGTAGCATCACCTGAGACGCTCTTGTTCTCAAAAACTGTCCCTGCGGCGTTGGCGACAAGCACTTGGCCGCTTGTGAGGCTAGTGATGGTGACGCCCTCGTCGTCCTTGATGTTACTGCCCAGCAATGGGCGGATAAACAATGTGCCGTTAGTGGCGTGAGCAGAGACAACAGCAGCAACAATAACGTGTGGGTTTGGGGCTGCTGGCTGCGTGTCTGTCAGGCTACCTGTGGCGGTGCCGAGGTAAATGATTTCACCGTTAGTCCATACTTGGCCGTAGTTTACACCATTTGTCTGAATGCCTTTGATCTTTCCGAATGCGATAACAAAGCCTTCTTCGCCATTTGAAAGCTCTTCAGCTGTGAGGCCCATGAAATACACGCTAGGTCCAGTTCCATTCCAAGGTGCAATGTTCAGCTTTCCGCTGCTGCCAACAGTGCCAGCAAACATGACAGGCACGCCTTTTGCGATGGTGCTGCCAGTGTCGTTTTTAACGTGATAAACAGTATGCTCACCAACGTGCAGCGTGAAGCTGTTAAGCTGAATATCGACTGTTTCTTCGTCTGCATTCCAGCCAAGTTGACCCTGCACCGACACAGCACTAGCAGGCGTAGTATCAAGCTGGATGATGTTGACGCCAGATAAGTTGGTCGCTGAAAGTGTATCTGTAGTCTTGTTGTAGGTCAGCCCTGCGTCACCGCCGAAGCTGCTACTGTCGTTGAACTGCACCTGCGTATTCGTGCCCCCAGGCGTGCCACCACCGCCACTCCCAGGCGGTCCCTGCGGCCCCGGCGCGGTAATAATAACGCGATTCCCGGTCTGGATCGCAACGCTGTTTCCTGTCTGGACGGTCACACTCATGCTTCTGGATCAACAATGATTTGGCCTTGAACCAGCGGATAGACAGCGCCGCCCGTGGTTGTGCCGTTAAGGTCGAACCAATAGGAGCCGAGCGGAATGGCTGCGGTTTCCGTGGCTGTCACTCTGAGTGCAAACCTGCCAGTGGCTGCACTAGTAATTGAAAAGTCACCGTCCGCAGTTGTCCAGGTCGCTACGTCTTGACCGCCCGGCTTTACCTTGACCATGACAAGCTCAAACGTGTAGCCCGTAATGTCGATGGCCACGCCGTCAGGGTCTTGATAGGTGAAGGTCGCGTCAAAGTCAGCGCCCTGATGGATATACAAGGGCTGATCCGTCTGATTCGGCGGTGTGTTGTTTGAGTCGCAGGCCATCGAATAGCAGAAAAGTCAAACAAGCTCACCGCTTGGAACGATCACGATCTGATTGCCGACGACTGTGGACTGCATGTTAAAAACCAAAAGCTCCTCTGGGCTTTGGCTGGCAATGCTGGCATACCACTGCCCGTTGAAGGTGTTTTTTGTTAGGCGCACAAGCAAGCGCCGAATCCATCCAGCGGAGCAAGTGCCAGTGTCCGAATCGACGATGGACGGCGTGCTTTCATACTCTGGAGTGATTTCAGATTCTGCGGCGATCTCCAGATTGATGTCTCCGTTTTTATCAACTCGGATGACCTGATAGCCCGGAACTTCTGGCCCCGGCGGATTAATTGGGTCTGATGGCCTGTAATCCGTGACCGCGATATAAGGCACGAAGCAATAAATAAGCAGGTCAGACGTTGCCGCTGGATTGAACGTCAAGGTGCCCGTAGATCCAGGAAAGGATGATGGGTAGGTGTAAGTAAATCCGTTGAGCCAGACAGCGCCAACAGTGAAGGAAACAAAGTTAAATCCAACAGTTATGGATGTGCCAGCAAGCGGTTGTGGCGCGCCTTTAACGTAAACCGTGTTACCGATTTCTGCGACCACGTCGGCATCTTCCACGGTCAAGCCGCGATCAGTCAGCACCTTAGCCCATTGGCGGAATGTGCGCTTGCTTAGAAGGCTCATAAGAAAGTGAACATGATGTGGTGATTAGCCTGGATAACAAGCGAGACGTTTTGCTTCAGAAGTTGATGCGTTGTATCTTGCGTGAAATAAGCAATCGGCACCGCGATCTGGGATTCAGAAACAGATTGCCCGGTGATGCTGAACGAGCCAAGAAATGCCGCAGGGTCGCTAATCTCAGCAATTGGCGCAATGGTCAAGCCGCCAGCCTGCACGACGTAATACGACTCAATCGGGTTGATGACCTGATACGGCGGATTAGCTGATGTGGTGATGCGCAGAACGACCCAAGCCGGGAAACTTGTGATGACGAGCCCTCCGTTGTCAGTAATCACCCAGCTTGACGGAGTTGATGACGATGTAAAGTTTGTGACAAGACCAGGCTGAAAGCGCACGGTATTACCAGACCTTGATACCTTGAACGGATGCCCAGTGTCAGCGCTGCGGCTCATCTTGAGCAAGTCATCATTGCCAATCATGACTTCTCGCCCGTTGGTTAGCACTTTGCTAATTAGCGACTGGATGAGCCGCCACGCCTTGCGCGATGATGCTAAAGAGTTGGTTTTCATCAGGTCAAGTATGCGTCGATACCAAGCGTTCCAATCGTCTGAAAATTGATGTTGCTACGGATAAAGACTTGTAGCGTTTGGTTACTGCGAAAGGCCACGGGAATGACTGCGCGGCCAAGAGATCCGACAGTGCCATCTGGCATAACGCTTGCGCGAGCGTTGAGTTCATTGCCAAGAATCCAAGTTGGCAACGTGAGAAGGTTGATGGTGCCGCTGAAAATAAATGACGCTGGAGATGATGAGCCGTCAATCTCAGTGACCGTCGGCTCATAATCAAACGCGATGGAGATGTAACCGTCCTCTGGCGGGATCTCACCTGAAATGGCGTAGGATGTCCCGTTGATGGAAATGCCGATTGATGGAATGGTTTCTCTATTCACTGAGTCCTGCCCTTGTTGGACGTGCTGGTCACCACCAGAGATAATCTTATCGAACTCGTCGCTGGTGATGCCTGCATATTTGAGAGCGGGGCCGAGATAGGACTTGATCCAGCGCCAGCGCGCTAGCCCTTTGCTTTGATCGTCCTTTTTGCGCGGCTTCATTTTACCAAGTAGCTGCGGCGTTGTAAGTGTAGGTCTCCTGAATGAACCAGACGTTAGTGCCGACTAAGTTTTCAGCTTCACGCGCTGTAATCACCCAGCCGTTTGGCCAATGCCATTTAAGATCGCCCACAAGCGAAGGTATCCATACACCAGGGTTAATTGGTGGGATTTGAGAGCTTGGGATATCAGCCATTCCCGGCATTCCAATTTGAACGTATGAAGAGCGGACTTCAGGTCTTGGCCAAAGTATATCACCGGATCGCGGATCGCTCCAGCCGCCGGGAAGGTTGACGGCAATGTTCTCAATCCCCATTTCACGAGCCGCCGTCGAAAGGCTGTTCTTGCGATCTTTAGTGCGTAAAATGCCGCGAAATTTTACGTTAGCGCGCCAGTATTCAAAGTCAGGGTCAATGCGCTCAAAGCTAACATCTGAAACATACATCCCGCTTTGCTCGGTTGATGTCGTCCCAAGCGGAAAAACATTGCGGCCAAAGACAACCCAAGTTTCAGAGCCATCATCAAAGCCCTCTTGATTCTGCGTCCAGCTTGAGCCTAATTTGCGGTTTGGCTGCGTGCCGTAAAGCCCAACGCCAGTGACGCGCAATTCCGCCGTGTCATCAGGCTCAAAGTTGATCTCCACATCACGCGCTTTAAACCCACCGTAGGGCGCAGGCAGCGTGTTGCCGGGAGCAATGAAAAGCGGGTTGTCCGTAAAGTAAACCGCGCTCAGCTCATCCAGCCCATCAAATCGGCGGCGAATCGTTGGATTCTCCAGCCAGAAATTAGGTGAGCCTTCGGATAAGACGGGAGTCATTAGCCTTTGATATCGAGCTTCATTTCAGCCGCCAGAATTGCACCAATTACCGCTGTGCCGGTCATGCTGTCCACCACATTGACCGTGACACGAATGTCGAGCCAGTCACCGGGAGAAAGCGCCGTGGACGTGATGTCGAAGTCCTTGTCACCGAAAGTCAGTGAGCGGATGGTCGTGGCCGCAGTGGTCACAAGGTCTGAGCCCATGCCCGTGCTGCCGTCTTGCGCCATCTTGTAGCACTCCACGTCCACCGTTGCTGCTCCGCTTGATACGGTGGTGATCATGCCGGCGTGCAGCGTCAAACGCACGCTCTGCCCCGCGACATACTCAGCCGGGAGTTGGTAGCCCACGCGAGCATATCGCGTCACTGTGCTGTTCTTCACATCGCCCGTGCCGATGTAGGGTGGCGCCGTGCCGAACGTGCCAGTGATCATCCCAAGGTCGTCAGTGGCCGACGTGCCGGGAAGGGCGGTAGCGTAAGCGTCCCAAACGCGGAACCGCTCAAGCGGAATCATGAACGACACAAAGTCATCTTGAATCAGCGAAGAGCGCGGGATGTTCGGGAGATTGCCACGAACGATCAAATCACCTTCGATGTCGACGTTGTTGGGAATGCGTTGGGTTTGGGCTGCGGACATACGTTATTGGGGTTTTGTCAATCGACGGTGACACGCGCATCAAACAAATCATAAAGCCGATCAATGGCTCCAACGATAGGCGATGCGGAAGAGCCTGCTGGGTTGGCATTCATTGCATCCAAATTCGGAGTAATCGGCTTTGCAAAGTTTGGGTCTTTTTGGTTGTCGTAAAACTCACCGATGCCACCGAACCCACGGGAGTATGCGCCGGCGCGCTTTGCTGCGCTATCTGCTGCGCGCTGAGCGGCTCGGCCACGGGCTGCGCCAACTCCACCCTGCCGCTCTGAAGAATAGCCTTGGATGCGGCCTTCTGGTCTGTCCTTGGTTTTGTCGGCAGCGTCTTGCAGGTCTTGGAACTGGCGAGAGATTGCCATCGCCTTAGCGACTGACACGCCTGTCTGATCTGCGATGTCTTTGGCTCGGCTGCGGATCTCCGCTTCTTTTTCAAGCTGATCGGCTAATTCAGTTTGGCCTGATGCTTTTGCCGCCAGAATCTTCATCTGCGTTTCAAGGTCAGCCTTGGCGCTAGATTGGCTTTTGGCTTCTTTGGCTACTGATTCGGCTTTGTCTTTAGCTTTTTCTTGTGACGCCGCTTCTTTGTCGAATGCACGTTCAGCTTCGTCTGCCTGCTCTCTTTTTGAGCGAGCGATTTCATCCTCAATGGCTTTCTTGGTTTGAAGAATGTCGAGATCCTTCTTAGCCAAATCAGCGGCCAACTGCATCTGCTTAAACTCGTCACCTTTGGCGGCTGCGACTTCGTGCGCTAGCTTTGCGCGCTCATGCTCAAGCCGTTTCAGTTTGTCAGGGTCTGACTCTCCAAACTGCTCAACAGCCCGTCGAGCTTCAGCTAATCCACGTTGACCGCTTACACGGCGTTGAGACTCGTCTTTACGCTTTGCCGCCTCGTCTCCGCCACCGCTTATTTCTGATCTTCTGGTCGCTTGCTCAATCAGCTTGTCTTCAGTTGGCTTGGTAAATCCCTTGGCTCTGATAGCCGTTATTTGACGCTCTAGGTCAAGCAATCGTTGCGCTTCATCCGCTTCTGCCTTTTTGCCTGCTGCGAGCAACTCCGCGATCTTTGTTTCTCGCTCGCCAATAGCAACAGCTTGATTGCCAGCTTCGACTCTTGCCATCATTGCATCGCCTTGAGCATAGTCAGCTTCTAGGCCGCGAACCGATGCCCCTTTACCGCTGAAGATCCCGCCAGCGTTAGCCGTGATGTATCCCATCACCGTGCCCAGCTTGTCGGCTTCTTCTCTGAGTGTTTTCATCTGCTCTGCGCCCTTGCCGAGCGCAGACGCGATCTCATCAACTGAAGCTGTCGAACTAAGCTGATTGAGCGAATTTACAAAGCCATCAGCACCAGCCACTGCATTATCAAAGGCTTCTTTGTTTTTGGCGACAGCCATGGCTAGGGCACCAAATACAGCAACGCCAGCACCAACGACCATACCCATCGGCCCAAACGCTCCAGCGACTTGAGATCCTTGTTGGGCGAAAATGGTTAGAGCGCTAGTGCCCATCTGGGCCTGCACAGCAACGTCTTGCAACTGCGCGCCCATGTTGCCGAGCTGAAACTTAGCGCCATTACCGCCTACTTTTGCGGCTGCTGCGCCTACCCTAGTAAATGACTTTTGAGAATTTTGAGCAAAGTTATCAACTTGACGCCTAACAGCCTCTAGGCCGCTTTTAAGCTCCTTAACGTCCAATCCGAGTTGTATAACTGCGTCTGCCATTACAATGTCGAGTTAGTCAATCGCTCCTGAATCGCCAGCCACCATCTGCCGTCTGGCGTGCTTTCGGTAGTTGGCCATGTCATTAGTTCTCCGTCAAGTAACCGCTGCGCGTGAAACATCGCCCAGCCTTTTGCGAGCGGTAGATTCCAATCAATATCAAAGTCAGTTCGGCCTGTCGCTTTTCTCACCACTGCAAGGTAAAGAGCGTCCTCGACAGGCCATGCTAGTTTCCCGATTCGGCTCCGTTTGAAGGAATCGGCACGGCGCGAGTTAGGCTAGACTGAATGACGATCTTGTCGGCCAGATCAAGCAGTGGCCCGTTGTCATTGTCGCCCACGTTTTCGTCTGCCCACCGCCAGATCTCCGCGCTCATCGCTTCAGGGTTGCGGCGCTTGGTGATCAGTTCGTCGGTGGGGGTCAGGCACAGCCACACGATCTTGGTCGCGTCGTCGAGTAGGCTGTTGTCCACGCCATCGATACCGCGAAGGCGAATCCACTCCCGGCGGCGTCCGCTGGTGAATGGACCGAGCGGAATGCCCTTCCATTCGAAGGTCGCGTCAAAGGCTTCTTCCCGCGCTTTTTCGTGCGGGTCAATCGGTGCGGGTTGGTCAATCAGGATGGTTACTGATTCGGGTTGTTCTTCGCGTAGTTCGATGTCGTTCATGCAATTTTGAAGTGTCGTTTTACCTTGTCCATGATCGTTCCGCTGGCGTTTTCCATGACGTAGGCGCGCCTGAAAGAGTTAGGCTTGCGGATCAGCACCGAAGCCCGTTGAGCCTTCACTGCGCCGAGCAGATCACGCCGAGCCTTGAGTGCGTTGTAACCAGCCATGAAGTCGTCATCGAACTCGTCGAGCGTGCCGGCGCGTAGCTCTTTCAGCAGTTGCGCGGCGTCCACGTTGTAAGCGCCGTGCGTGCCGACGAGATTCATGCCCATTGCCGGGACGTGGAAGCGGTGAGCGTTGCTGTGCCCGTCGATGGAGCAGACGGGCACGCCGATGGACGCAAGAGCAGCACAGGCGTCAATGTCGCCAGTGTCGATCATCACAGCTTCTTGCGCGTGAGCTTGCCCTGGCTTGTAAATTGTGAATTGCTTCTGCGCCGTGGTCACAAGCCTTTGCTGCTTGCCCTGCTTCATCCAGTCCATGAGCGCGTTCAGGTTGTGCATTGCCCTCATGCCCATCAAGAGCGGATGATGCGGCGTGTTGCGCTCCATGTCGCCGCTTTCGTATGCTTGGCGAATGTCGGAGAGTCGAGCTGGCGGGAATCCCGGCGCAGTAGCGGTGCGGAAAAAAAACGATGCGACGGTGTGCCCAGTTTCGGCGTCGGTCTGCTTTTCAATGCGGCAAGGGAAGCCGAGCGCAGCAAAGCAGGCTGCTATCTGTGTGTTTCGTTCAGGGGCGCTCCAGGCTTCCATAATCGTTCAGGTTCTGAGTGTCGGGATGGGTTAGGACATCAGCGGGTAGTGCATCGCCGAAAAGCTGAAGGTCGGCGTAGTGTCCACGTTGTTCAGCGTGTCCTCAACGTCTTGGAAGATAATCTTGCCAGACGCAGGATTGAAACCGCGAATGGTGGTCGCGTAGTTAGAAAGCGCCGTGATGGTCGTGCCGGGATGGAAGGCGGCGAACGTCACGCGAGTGGTGCCACTGATGCGACCTGCTGCGGTGATTTCGACCATAGGATCGACCCCGCGATGGAAGATGGTGGACTTGTTCGCGTTGCGCTTGGTCTCATACGTGCGCTTGAACGCCATCGTAAAAGTGTCCAACAAAATCCCAGCCTCTCCGTCCTCGTCGAGGTCGTAAGCGGGAAGAACTCCTGTTTCGATAACTGCGGTAGCCATACACCCTTTTGCGGGTGTCAAAACTAATCAGCTCTCCGCAAAAACACTGCAATCCATATGCGCGTCAAAGTCCCGAAACTCTTTGCGGCGCTCCCTTACCTCAATTCTCCAAAGCATTCGGCGAACCCTCTGAATCGTTATTGATAGCTCAAACGCTATCTTTTCGTGGCTGTCACCATTTTTAGCCATAGCTGCGACTTGGGCTAATTCATCGACAGTGTAGCGAATACCCATCTTTTTACTGGTGAGCTTTGCATAATATCTCAACGCCTCCCTTTCGTCCGCTCGGAGTTTTTTGATATTATTCCTGTGCGCTTGCATAGCCTGATTGATTTTGAGGCGAATCTGTTCCAGCGCATCTTTTGCTTTTTTGGGATCGTTCATGCTTTAATTTTATTCAATTCGCTCAATCAGTCAATCTCCACCGCGAAGCTAATCACTTGCCGAGTGTCGCGCTGGTTGGACTCCTCGTCCGTCTCCACGTCAAACGCCCCAAGCCAGCGCTTTCTAAGAGCCCAGCCCGTGCGGTAAGTCGTTGTTTTGGTCGCGGCCCATGTTGACCACGCAGACTCGTCACGGATAAAATCAGCTGCCGCTTTGCTCCACGTTGCCGCTTGCGCGTCGGTGGTGTCATTGGCGTTGGTCATAACGTGGACGGTCAGGTTGGCGTTGACCATGTAGTTGCCTGCCCTGTCTCCATCGACCTCCAGCACGACGCAAGGCCGAGCTCTAGCCGCTGTCGAGCGTGACGCGACCTTCTGAACCGTCGCCGGGATGGTGGTCGCGGAGATAGTTGAAAGGTAATCCGTGAAGATTGTTTCGAGTCGGATGGTCCAGTGGTCAGCCATTGCGTTTAGATTGTCGGTTGAATGCCGCCTTAGCAAGAGCGGCTTTCCGCGTCTCGATTGCTTTTTTGAATGCTGGCTCAAATTCGCGTCCGCAGACCTTTTTCTGCGACGCTGGAAAAGCAACGTCAGCCCATGGCACTTGGTTGATTAGCTTGAGAAAGGTCTCTGTTTCCGTGCGGATAAGTTGATGCGTGCCTTTTGATTTGCGATGACGCCCCGTGTTATACCACGCCTTGATTCCTTCGCGCTCGCTAATGCTTCCGCCGATGCTTTTGCCTGCCGCAGCCCATCCAGCTTTGGCTGCGCCAATGGTTTTTTGTTTCTTGGCAATGTAATCGGTGAGTGACTTCTCGCTAGTAGACACAATGTGCGTTGGCTTGTAATCTTGTGGCACTGCTCGCTTTGGAGTTGTTCTAGCCGACTTGTGATCATTAGCGCGCACGGGGCC
>Ga0075464_10000278_pt1 | contig 22382 bp, 28 predicted proteins | sample DEB19_08_DNA_5_FD_75068 | JGI IMG/M metagenome (GOLD analysis project Ga0075464, IMG submission 75068) | Aqueous microbial communities from the Delaware River and Bay under freshwater to marine salinity gradient to study organic matter... | ecosystem: Environmental > Aquatic > Marine > Coastal ...
AATGTCCAATCCAGCATCAGAAAAACAGATGGCACTAATTGCTAAGCATAATATGCCAGTACACAGTGACACTCTAACAATGAAAGAAGCATCAGCTATTATAGACACCTTTGCCAAGGCAAACGGATGGGCGCAAAAACCATTCACGCCTAAAGCTAAAGCGGAACCTACACCAATGCCAGATAGCTTTTAATTTTTTTTATATTATTTGACTACGGCATTTTGAGTGTGATATGATTAGAGCCTCTTAGGAAAGCCCTGAGAGACGTTAGGAGCAATCCTAAGGTACATAATCAGTGATGATGAACTAAATAGTAAAGAACTACTTCTACGGGATTAGAGCAGTTCTCCTTTAAGATTAAGACTGGTAGAATTAAAACCTCTACTGGTCTTTTTCTTTTATATGCCTTGAAGTATTTGGCATATTGTAATGATAATGAAAGGGCAGTACTTAAAGAAAAGGGGGGTGGGGTATTTGAGATATGCCGTATGTCCCTAGATAGATAGAGTATCTATTATATATATGGGGTACGGGGGGGGTGGTGTGGGGGTGTGTCTCGGGGTTTGGTCTTTGATTGTTCACATCGTATCCTTGAAGCCGGCTGATATATCAACTATATATTCTAGAAGCCTTGACTTGATTCCGGAAGTATGCTATGATTGTTCTTGTCGGTAGGAGAAGGACTCGGGGGGATAGTTCTCCTACTGGCTGTTGTTAAGCTATGCCATATAAGGCCCAGGATTGTTCAGGATAATACTTGAATGGTCCTGGGCTTCTCCTTTATATCCCTTGTAGTATAAGGCTTATGAGCCGGCTATCTGGATTAGTGATGGATAAGAGCTGATATATCACGGAATGAGATAACCCTCAACCTTTACTTTAGAGTTACCCTATATCTAAAGGGATTGACTGCTATCTGCATTTGTGATGGTTAGAGCCATATTCATCTTATATTATAATACTTGTATTGGATTCCTAGTGCTTGCAATAATTAGCACCTCTTAGCATTATTACTCTCTCTAGTATATGTGTCATACCAAGAATAAGATTGATTGTTTGTTCTTCGCGGCGAATCGGTAATATATCAGAAGAATATTACTCTAGAACTTGTGCGAACTGCTAGAATCGTGTACTATATATCTATCAGCAAAACCGCTGAATGAACAAGGAGATTAAAATGAAGCTAGGTACAATGTTCGCAGTAAGACAAGCAGTAAGCAATGTTAAATACTCAATCGAATTGTTGGTTGAGAGAATCGTTTGGATGTTCTAATCATGGAAACTTTAACTAAGGATAACTGGAGAGCAACTTGGGCTGCTGAGTGGTGTGAAGATAGAGCTTTAAAACAAGAGTTAATAACATGGTGTGAAAAGAATCATGAAATGGTTTTAAGAGAGATTGACCACAGACATGGTTTAAACAATTTTAAAGATTGGCCTAATGTTGAAGGCAATTATACTGACACTCTTCAATTCTATATTGCCATGGTGCAGTGGCTTAAAATTCATGGTAATGAACTAGATGATAAAGAGTATTGGGAACAAGTTTCTGAGTCATGGCGTTTGTTTAAGCATCCTGAGATGCATCATAGTTATTTTAATAAGTTGTTCTTTGCCGGCCGACCGAACCGTGAGAAGTACATCATGACATTCAATTCTAAAGAGCTTTATGATTCTTTACCCGACGTGGTTACAGTCTACCGTGGATGCTGGAAAGGATGCGAAGATGGTTTGTCTTATAGTTTGAGACCAGAAGTTGCTACATACTTTGCCTTTAGAGGTATTGGCTTTCCACGTGGACATCGTATAATTACAGCTGAGGTTAAAAAGAAGGACATCATCATGGTTTGTGATGCTGACCTTGAGCAAGAGGTTATTGCCACCAAGGTCAAGGTACTCGATATTGCTGAGGTAAGCCAAAAGGAGCTAAAGCAACCACTCTACACCAGCCTTAAGGTTGAGTGGAATAACAAGACAGCAGCACACAAAGCTGGAGTCTACGTAGGATAATGGATAGTTCCTCCGAATCTTCCTACGGAAGATCGGAGGAATACTCTAGTCACCAATACAAACAACAACACAGAAAGAATTAACATGGAAGATTTAGAAATACCAGAGAGAGTTAAGAAGTATATTAAATTAGATGAAAGCGGATGCTGGATATGGACTGGAGCCAAGACCAGAGCAGGTTATGGCGGGTTCCTCAGAACTATAGAAGGTAAGAACAAGTATTTTTATGCTCACCGTTTTATATATGAGATAGCTAATGGACCAATTACAGATGGTCTGTTCTGCTGCCACCACTGTGATGTACGCAACTGCGTTAACCCAGAGCACATATTCCTGGGGACAACACAAGACAACACACGTGACATGATGGCTAAGGGTCGTTACAAACCATCAAAGATTATCACTGATGAAACAAAGGATGCCATACGAGCTGCTTATGCCACTGGTACATACAAGCAATACGAAGTACAAAAGGAATATGACGTATGCAATGTGACAGTTATGAGGATAGTTAAAGGATATCCTGGCAGTTGGTATCTCTTTAAATATAAGCCTGAGTTTATTAAAGAAATCAAAGAGCTTTATAGTGCCGGCAACCATACTTATAGAGAGATTGCTTCACTGTATGGTCTATCATTTGATATGGTGGGCAGAATTATAAGAAGCAAAAGATAAACTGATGTTTCTGGTATAATTGATTACTATTACATACAGGAGGATGATATGCCTAAGAAGAAGATTAATAAAGATGTTTGTGAGTCTTGCGGCAAACCGAAAATGGATGAAGCTATGACTCATTTTAAAGCAGTACAAGAAGCAATGAAGTACATTAGAATTAAAGATAATAACTTTGACTTGGAGGAGTTACCATTATGAGCAATACAATTACATATGCAGGTGCAGTTTGGATGATAGCAGGTTGGACTATAGGTAGAATCATTGGCATTATACTTATTGATAGATTGGATAAACGTAATGATAAATGAGATTGTATTCATGACTGTTATGTTTGCGGCAATTGCAATAACTATTAAAGGTTTGTGCGGAATTGCAGGGAGACTTATTAAATGAAAGTTGTTGTTGCAAGCATTGCTTTGAATGAAGAGAAGCATGTGAGACGTTGGGCTGAGTCAGCCAAGGGAGCAGATTACATCTACCTCCTGGACACTGGCTCAACCGATGACACCATCAAGATTGCTAAAGAGTGTGGTGTGACTGTCATTGAACACAAGATTGTACCTTGGCACTTTGGTAATGCTCGTAACTATCTGCTTGAGCGTCTTCCTGAGGATGCTGATTGGGTTATTAACTTAGACCTTGATGAAGTTTTAATTGATGGTTGGCGCGGCCATTTGGAATCTGTTCCAGCCGGCATCACTAGACCAAGATACAACTACACTTGGAACTGGGATGCAGATGGCAATCCAGGTCTGATATATCAGGGTGACAAGATTGTTGTGCGTCATGGATACAAGTGGCACAATGCTGTACATGAAATCATGCACGAGATTGCACCATTGGTAGAGACTCAATGCTTCACTGGCCTAGAGATACACCACCATGCTGACAACACCAAGTCACGTGGCTCATACCTACCTCTCTTGCTGCTTGACGTTGAAGAGAACCCTGACAACGACCGTAATGTTTATTATGCTGCTCGAGAACTGATGTACTATGGGCGTACTGAAGAGTCAGTAGCCTTGTTCAAGCGTCACTTGACAATGCCTAGTTCTATCTGGCCACCAGAGAGAGCGTTCTCGATGCGTTACATAGCCAAGCAAATACCTGGTGAACGTGAGCACTGGTTGCTACGTGGTTGTGCAGAGTATCCTTGGGGCAGAGAGTTATGGGTTGACTTAGCTACTCACTATCATGATACTCATAATTGGATTGGTTGTTATTATGCGGCCAAACGAGCACTGTCTTTGACTGACCGTGGTACGTTGTATCTAACTGAAGCTGTGATGTGGGGATGGATGCCTCATGATTTGGCTGCTCTGTCTGCATACCATCTAGGATTAAATGATGAAGCTATTGCTCAAGGTAAGATTGCATGTGAGCTTGCTCCTAATGATGTTAGATTGAAGAGTAATTTATTATTTTATTCTTTGCGCGAATCCAAAGTTAATGTGGTCATACCAACCAAGACAAACATCGGTGGTTTGACCAAGCTTGTAAACCAATTACTATCTGACACCATGGTAAATAAGATTATCATTGTTGCAGATGGCAGTGAAGCTTATGATAACTTGACTGCAATACCAAAGTTCAACAAGGTCATCAAGGTCATGGTCAATGAAGGTGTTGGTATCCATGCCATGTGGAACTTAGGCATGAACATCGCAGGTTATGATGGGCACATTGCATTTATCAATGATGATGTAAGTCTCGATAAAGATTGCATGTATGAATTGGGTGCAGTGCTGTCAAAGAATCATGACTATGGTTTGTTGTGCCCGAGCTATTCAACAGTTAAACCAACAGAGGATAGAGTTGTTACTGACACATGCCGTAGTAGATACGATGGTACTGGTGGTATGGCCGGCTTCTGCATGGTGTTGACTAAAGACTTGGTGCCACGCTTCCGCTTTGATGAGAACATGAAGTGGTGGTATGGTGATGACATGTTAGTTGATTGGGTTACTAAACAGAATCGTAAGTGTGTGATTAGCGCGGCGACCAGTTGCACACATGAGGATTCTAAAACTATAAAGACAAACCCACCCAAGGACTTTGCTGCAATCGTAGCAAATGACAAAACAATATACGAAGGAAAGAAGAATGCATAATGCAGCAATGGAGTTTATATTTACTAGCTTTCACAATTGGAAAGGTGATAGGACTGATTTAAATGTATTAGAGATTGGCTCACTAGATATTAATGGTAGTGTGCGCCCAATGTTTAAACCATTCCAAGGTAATTATGTTGGAATAGATATGCAGGAAGGACCAGGCGTAGACATTGTTGCAGATGCTGCTAAGTTTATTAACTTTGAAGCTTATGATGTTATTGTTTGCGCCGAAGTCTTTGAGCACACTCCCTACTGGCCACAGATAATTCAAAATAGTTATAATAATTTAGTTAGTGGTGGCTTGTTTATCGCTACTATGGCAGGTGAGGGTAGGTATCCACACTCAGCTATGGATGAGAATCCAATTAGAGAATGGGAACACTATTCAAACATAGGATGGTGGGAACTACAGCAAACCCTTAAAAGATATGGGTTTGAAAATGTTAATGTAAGTGTATCGGACCAAGACACCCGTTGCTGGGCCGTAAAATAATTGACTATAGATAAGGAAGTTCATATGTACTATGAAAGATTAGAAGAAACAGATAAAAAACTGGAAGCCATCGAAGCATGGCAAAAGAAACAGTTAATAAAATTATATGAAAAATCAGAGAAGAAAATAATGAAGGTGTTTAAAAAGTTAAACGCCACAATACCCGAGGAGGTTAAGCGTGGAAGCAAGTGAAGTAGCAGTCAAGTTAATGTTGATGGTAAAAGAAGGATACACTTTAGATGATGCCATTGCTGACTATAAGAAAGCTTTGAATGCAGTAGGTGGAAGCATTGTTATATCCAATCCTGCTAGCAATGTGTTAGGTAAAACTGGTGGACGTAACGTACCTATTGTTAAACAACACCATGATATTAAAGCAAGACTAACCGAAACGATTGCTGCATCGGCAGGTAGTGCAGTGCAATCAAGTATGGTACAGTTTTAAGATGAAGAAGTTAATTAATATAACAGCCAGCCTGTCATTTACTTTGGCAGGTATGGTTGTTGTATTCATTACACTTAGTGGGGATACAAGAAGAGTAGCTTTGATTTCTTCGGTGTCGGCATTACTAGTGCACTACACCTATGAAATTTTAAGGAGCGACAATGACTAAGGGTTATCAGCCACGGACATGATATAGATACTAAAGCAGGACGTAGGATTAATTGGAAGCGCGACTTGGCTATTGGTCAAGAGCGGTGAGGATTTGTTTGAAGAGTTTATTAAATCATTAGATGATGCTGACTTTGAAATCAAGCGCGACATGTATCGTAACGGGCGCATGGTTGTAGAGATGGAACAGAAACCTAAGGACAAAGACTGGAAACCATCAGGTCTGGCTATAACTAAAGCTAAGTACTGGGTGTACATGTTTAGTGCAGATGCATACGCAGTGATTGAAGTTGCAAGACTGAAGAAGTATTTAAAGATTAATAATAAGATTCCATTGAAAACATTTGCACCATACAGTGCTAACCCAACTAAGGGTTACTTGTTAATGGAAGAAGATGTAGTTAAACTTATGAGTTCAGAACTCTATGACACAAAGGGGAAGAAATGAAGCTACCAATCGTTGAAGTAAAGTTATGCTCGCACCTAAAGAATGCTAAGCCAGGTCAACTGTCAGCAGATAAGCTACGTAAGATTGAAGGTGGCGGGCAGCTTCACCACTGTGCAGCAGATGCATACGAAGCAATGGATGCTGCAGCTAAAGCAGAAGGAATAGAATTAAAGCCAACAAGTGCAGGTGATACTTACCGTACACTAGCAGCCCAGCTCGCTGGCTTTAACCAACGCTACCAGTTGGAGCCAATCGAGGGACAAAGTACCAGGACATATGAAGGTAAGAAATGGTATTTGAAGAAGGGGATGGCTCCACTGGCTGCGCCAGGTACTAGTAAGCACAACCTTGGGATTGCAGTTGACATTGCCAATGCCTCAGGTCCAAGACTTGAGTGGCTAGTAAAGAATGCTCCTGAGTTTGGCTTTTCATGGGAGGTAGTTCCTGAAGAACCATGGCACATTCGTTATGTCGCAGGGGATAATGTACCAGCACGCGTTAGGAAGCATCTGGACGCGTCTGGTGGCAACGTAGCATGACATGTGGGCAACGATAGGTCACACTGTGAAAGTAAATAACCGAGAGGTACCTTTCCTCATTGATGACCTATTGGCTATAGTGATTAGCCCAAGGCCAGAGAATGATTGGCAAGCTTTAATGGAAGCTGTTCCCGGTGATGAGCCAGCAGAAAGTAAAGATGCACTGCAGCCACTGCGTGAAGCAGTAGTAGATTGCATTGACATGCTGTCAGAACAAGACCATTTTATTATTGATGCTATGAACTCAGAGCAGATAACATATGATGAGTTGGGCAAACGATTAGGCACATCGCTTACACATGCCTGGCGTCTACGCAATGCAGCATACAAGAACTTAGAACAAATACTAGAACGTCATGATGTTATAAGAACTTACTTAAGGTTAGATGATGAGTGATGAATGGGCAGAAGAAGTCTTGCATGCTAAAGACTTACATGATTTATCTTTAACATCTGAACGTATTGTTCGCGACAACGAGCATGGTATAACTGTTAACCTAGGTTTGTCTAATGAGTTTTGCATTAACCTTTGCCAACGTTGGACTAAAGCTATGCGCTTTGCTGATTGGGAATCAACTATCATGGTTCATGCATTCTTTCAAGGGTTTATAGATTACCTTGATGAGTATTTAAAGGAAGAGGGAATTGACTTTAGGGAGTACCCTGAGTTATAATATTAATATGAAGAAAGAAACTAAATATTATACATGTCGTGCTTGCAGTACAAGTTTTACCCATACCATCAGGCAGGGTAGAGACCCACAGTATTGCTCTGACCAATGCAGAGGCAAGAGCGTAGATAGAACAGTAAAGCCATTGATATGGAATCTGAATTGCAAAGCTTGTAAAAAAGATTGGTCAATGAAACGCGTCAAACAAAGTGGACGCAAGCCACACTTCTGCCCTGACTGTTATGATGTAGCTAATAAAGAACGTCATAATAAAAGACAGAAAGAACGTGACAGAAGTTATGTTCCTAAAAAAGAACGTGCTTTGACTGAACAAAAGATGATTAAGTGGTTACCATTTGAACCATTAATAAAAGTATTATTACAAGGTCATATTAAAGACGAAGACTGGGCTGTTGTGGATTCACGTGACCGCAGCACAATAACATACATGGCAACCAAACTAGGTTTGCAATACAGTTCTATGTCTCGTTACTTAGAACCAGGTGCAAAGATTAATGCATACAAAGCTGATGAGTTTGCTATCCGTTTGCGGATTGCATCCAATGCTTATCTGGGGAATGGGTTTCTATAAACTTGAGGTAGTTGACTTTGAGGTTGGTCAGAGACAGCGTGAGGCTTCACGTAAGTCCATGGCGCTAGCCCGCCAGCGTCGTATAGACTCTTTGCTACAGCAAGGTTACAGTCCAGAGTCAATAACAAAATCAGGTCGCCTCCGCAAACGCGGCGTACCATCTCACGATGACCAGAATTAATTTGCAGCAAGCCTGAGTCATAACTCTTATTCTTATTCAGGTGATATATCATTTCACCTTTGCTATTCCATATAGCATTGATTGCTTTAACGCGGCATCTTGATTCGCGCCAAGCTATGAAACTAAACTCCTTTACTGGCAGGCCAGCAGCTTTGATAGCGGGTTCCCACTTAGGACAACTGTTGGTGGCAGCTGATGCCTGACTGGGTATAGCAAAAAAAGTTATGGCAATAGCCAATATAAGTTTACGCAATAGTTTTCTCCTTGTTAGGGGTTTATTCTGCAGCTTTAGCTTTCTTATCAACCTTGTTAAATACTTGGTTGATTTCTGCAGCGGACAGTTTACCGTCGTCCAAGAAGGCTCTTGATAGTCCTTCTACTACGGTGGCTACACCAGCCATGCCTGCCATGAAGCAGGCTTTCCATATTGATACGCCGGCAATTGCGCCAGCACCAATAACACCTAGACCTGACGCTGCAAATGTTGCAACGATTCTCATAAGAATATTATTAAGTTGTTTCATAACTTCTCCTTATTGATTCTTTAACATTTCATTTAGTCTGTTAATTATTTCATAACGCGCAGTGTTCTCTTGGTTTGGAGTAACAACTGTTAGTGGTATACCAAGCAGTGATAGTAATGAGTTAAGCTTTTCTTGATTAGCAGTGCCTGGCTCTTTTGCTTTCTTGACTCCTGGTATTGCTGATACTCCAGGTATACCTTCTCCAGCAACAAGTGGATTTAAATAACGTGATGCAAGTCCAACAGGACCACCATAACGTTGACCAAGATAACTTGCAATGTCACCAGGACCTTGAATCTTTTCACCAGTAACAGCCTTCTGACCAAATGCAATTTCAGCTGGAGTTAAATACTGTGGTGCGATAGATGAAAGTATGCTTCGTGGGTCAGTGAGTCCAGTTTCTAATGGAGATGGTGAACCAGCACCTGGGAAACCAAGGTCTGGTTTAGCAAACAATCTACCAGCAATTGGGAATGCACCAGCCTTTGTCAAATAACTTGGTGTCAAAATGCTATTGCCTTCTTTATCTGTGTATGCTTTACGTGCTTGATTGTAAAGCTGATATATCTGTGGATTATAAAACATATTTTCAAATTGAGCTGGTAAGTTGCGGCTCATGAACATCCAGAATGGAACCACTTGTTTAATGACCTGGTCTGCTGCGGACAAATTACTATAATCAATTAAGAACTTAGAAGTTCTAGCTACTGATTCTGCTGGAGTTAAACCTTGACGAATACCATCATAAGTAAACATAAAGCGCGCATGGTTTTCAATTAGACTACCAATGTCTGCTGATTTTTCTGCAACCTTGCCAGCTCCACGTGAAATCTTTCCTATCACTGGCTTGCTTGTAGCTTCATTACCAAAGAAACCTAATTTGCCACTAACAATATCTCTTACAACTTCTTTTGTTTGACCACCACCAGCAGCACCATATAATTTTAATGCTTCTTCAAATGCATAACGTTGGTTCTTAGGAACTTTATATTCAATAAAGAAGTTCTTAATATAATTTTCTGGAGTGTCAGTATAAGCTTCTCCTGAAGCAGTAATCTTTCTGATGTATTCATTCCATTGACGCGATAAAGGAAGTCCTTCTTTGAGATATTCTAACTTTGCTCCGCCTGCCAGCATCTGCATACCGTTGCTCAGTATGTTGCGGTTATGAAATCCTGGTGTAGTAATCAACCATGTCTTTACAAATTGATTATAATCTTTAAGGAAGTTAGCAAACCTACCAACCTGAGCTGGTTCTTTTAATGTACGAATGTTATTCCAAATTTGAGCAATGTCTGCGCGGGCAAGTCCGTCAGGAGCGACTGAACTATCTAATGCAACATAAGCATCTTCGATTAAGTTAACAATTGTTTTTAATCTCTCTGGCTTTATAGTTGCTAGATAATCAACTACCTCTGATGCTGGACGTGAGAACAAGTTAATATAATTATCAGCTAAGTTACTACCAAGTGATGCCCATGCTGCTGCTACTGCGTCTTTGTCTCCTGCATTTCTTGCAATCAATTCAAGTACATTATCTAATTCAATAAGAGCTTTTTCTGTTATTTCTCTGCTTGCTTTACTTGCACTTGATGTAGTGTTCTCTCTGCCAAGTTTAATTATTTGGGCACGAGCTAATGCAATTTCTTCTGGCGACCAATTAGGAATAAGTGTCTTTAAGAATTCATTTACATCACCAGTAAAACCACGACTAATCATTTCTCTTAATATATTTTCCTGTGTTTTAATTGGTAGCGTACCACTAATCATTCCACCCTTATAAAGACCTGCTTGTTCTGCAGTAAGAAATGATGGTCGATTCATTCCACTATAATGTTCAATCATTTTTAAGAATGCAACATCACCAGAAAATTTATTTGCAAACTTTTGTAGTGCAGCTGCAGCATTAGTCTCAAAGAAATCTCCCTTGAATGCTCTGCCACCTTTAACAATATAATCTGCAGTTGGTTTATTAGCAAGTTCGTTCAATCTTGCAATGGTAAGGTCGGTGTCTTTTAATACATGACCAAACCATATGCTATCTTTTTTTAATACATTAAGAAGATTACGACCAGGTAATGGCGCAGCATCAAGTCCAAAAGCTTCAAGTAAAAGTTTAGCTTGTGTTCCTTTACCAGCCATTTCAGCAGAAGCTTTATTAGTTAATACTTGAGGAAACCATCTATCTGGATTTGTTGATGCGCTAAAGCCCGTGCCTACTGCTTTGCCTGCATGACTGTCAATTACAATGCCAAGTTGTTCTCCAAATTTATATAAGTCTTGAGCGAAGGCAATCTCTGCTGCATCTCTGCCAAGAGTTTTAGCTAATACTTCTGGTGTATTAGAAGTTAAGACTTCAGCTGGTACAGTTTCAATTAAACTATGAACTGTTGTAAGATATGGTTTGTATTCTTTGTTTGAAAGAATTGCTCTGGCTTCTGCATTGATAACTTGATTAGCAAGTCCTTTGTAACCTTTATAAACATTATTCTCAGCTAAACGTTGTACAGATTTTAATGCTTCACCAGTTCCCTTTTTAAGAACTCTACCACTATTTAAGCCAACCTTTAAGTCAATTACTTCTGGACCCATGCCTTCAGCACCAGTTATTATTTTTCCTATTGCTCCACCTGGATTATAACCTAATGGTTCCCAATTCCATAAACCTAAACGTGCACGTGATGTAGCTTGACCAATTGCACCTGTAATTTTAGATGTTCCTGGTATACTAACCCCAGGTGCATAAGGAAGTTTCCACCTTAATCCACCAGGCAAACCAAGTTCTGGTCCAATCTTTCTTAATGCAGTATAACCTTTGACTGCTACTTCATCTATAATTTGAGGTGTAACAGTCTTAACAAAATTCTCTGCAACTCTACCTTGTGCAGTGCCAGCATATCTTATAGCATCTTCTTTAGCTACTTGAACTGCACCGTCTAATGCATCAGCTAATGCGCGCTTAGTTCCACCACCTAAAGTTCTACGTGGACCAGCAGCACCCCATTGTCTTGCAGCTTTAGCTACTGTTCCTTTTGCAAGTACTCTTCCTTCTGCCTTTGCTGCTTCATCTGCAACTTGTGCAGCTTTAGCAACTATAGCAGCAGCACCTTGTCTTATTTCTTTTTTAGCGGCACTTTCACCTAACTGTACAACTAATTGTTCTGCGGCTTGTTTAGTTGCACCTTTGACACCTTGTTTAACAATAGCTTCTGCTGCATCTCTAACTAAAATTTCTGCGCCATCTTTAACACCAGCAGCAACAAGCTTTTTACTTAATTGTCCTACTGCAACTTCAGCTGCAGTTCCTGTACCAAGTGATGCATATGTAACTGGGTCAAGACCAACATCTAATGCAAAAAAGATTGTTCCATCAACATATTTATTTCCAGTTGGTTGAACACCAGCAAAAACTGTATTGCGAAAACTTGTATCTGTATCTTTTATTTGATTGTAATAATCTTTAAGACTGAATCCACCTTCACCAGCAAAACCACGTTTGCCTCCAGTGGCAATCTTCATTGCAACGTCAAGTCCTTCCTTAACAGAAGAAACAATTATACGGTGTGGTGCATCTAATACTGCTAATGGACCAGCAACAGCTTTAAGAACAGCTATGCCAGCATCTTTATACCATGGTAAATCTGGTGATGCTGTTTCAATTTGTTTTGGTGTGTACTTTGTACCATACAACTGTGACTGCTTATAAAGAATCTGTTCATTTAATTTATCAGACAATGGCACATCACTGCCTTGTGTCTTAGTTTTAATTATAGGTGCATTAGTTTTAGGTACAGTAGTTTTAGGTTGACCAACTACCGTAGTAGGAGTAAAACCTGAACCATATACAGTTCCAACCCAGTCAACTGTTCCTGGAACAGTTGTTGATGGTGGTGTAGGAGTGGTTGCCATTTATTTTCTTGTCCTTATCTTTGCATATACTTGGTCTACAAATGGGTTAATACCTGCTGCATTTATCTTTGCAAGAACTGCTGAACCTAAGTTCTTTACGTATGCTTCAGTATAAGCTTGAGCATTTTGTGCACTGACACCACGTTTAATAAGGTCGTTATATCTTTCAGTGCCTTTTTTATTTACATAATCTACTGCTGGTTTGTAAGCTACTGTATTTTTATTTGGGTCACTTACTAAACCATAACGTGCTTCTGGGTCTAAACCATACTGAGCAAAGACATGAGTTTCTTTTTGTGCTTTGTATTTTTTTTCTGCACTACCTTTTTGATAATAAATATCTTTGAGTTGGTCATAATAGTCACCGCTAGTGAGACCTGTTCCAGTTAAGTAACCTTCTTTTGCGGCTCTTCTAGATGCTGCTGACACATCTGCCAACGATGTTAGTGTATCAATATTATCTCTAGTAAATCCAGACAACTTGTCATCGCCGCTATAAGTTTTAGTTCTTATATAATCAGGTGCTTCGTAGTCATACCATTCAGTTTGCGAATACCACTTGGGTGGTTTCTTAAAACTAGCAATGGTTCCTTTAGGGTTAGCAATGTACTGGAATGCAGTGTACTGCGATGCTCTTACAGGGTCTTGAAACTCCATAAGGTATTGATTATATACTTGACCTAGGTCTAATCCTGCCATAAATAATCCTTACTTCTTTTTAGCTGCTGCTTTTACTGCTGCTATTCTAAGTTGTGGGAACTCTGCTTTAACTTGTGCTGGTGTAGCTGTTGGATTAGCTGCTATAAATGTATTTGCTCTAGCTTGTAGAGCTGGTGCATTCGAACCTTTAGCTGCTGCTACTTGTTTAGCAAGTATGTTAACTGCTCCTGAACGAGATGCCGCTGTCTCTGCTGCGGCTTTATCAGCGGCTGCTTTTTCTGCTGCTGTTGCTGCTGCTATACGGGCTGCTCTTTCTTCTGGAGTTTCAGTTGAAGGAGTGGTATCAATATTAAGAGAACCGCTTCCCTGTAAAGTTGCAATAGCATCGCGCAATGCATTCTCACGTGCAATAGAATCTCTCTGGAGTTCTAGTCTAGATGCAGTGTACTGCTGTTGTATTGCATTCAACTGTGCTATCTTAGCCTGGTCTAATGCTCCTTCTTGTGCAGCTTTTTGTGCAGTCAGTGTTGCTTGTGCCAGTCTCTGTGCCATTGCTTGTTCATTTAATCTTGACTGATTTGCTTGTGTTGAAGTTGCAGCAAGTGTTGTCAAAAGATTATTATAATTAGCTGCTCCACCTTGTGCTGCTGCCTGTGCTGCTAGCAATCCTGGTTGGACTCTTGCTGCATCTACACCTTGTGATTGCATGTACTGAGCAATGTCATTAGATACTGGAGCTGCAGTTGCACGTGGTGCTGTGGCATAAGCGTTTTGTGGTGCACTTTCCAGGTATGATTTAAGTGCGCCGAATCCTTCATCGGTTAAACCTTGCGCTTCTCCATATCGAGTACCTAATCTACTTAAAAGATTACCATATGTTGTATTTGCAAAACCTTCACGAGCAGCTTTTTGTTCTTCTAAAGTTGTGTTTAATGCTTCTGGAATTTGTCCACCTTCAACATTACCAAGTTGACTTTGATAATATTGCAAAGCTTGTTGTGCACCTAATCCTTTTCTTTGTTCTGCTGCGGCATCTAGTGCTATCTGTTGGTTATACTTTGCTATTTCTAAATCTAATTTATCTGATGCAGTACCAGCTTCACTAGTACGAGCAGCACCCAATGCATCATAATAAGAACTAGGTATATTGCTACCACCACCACTACCAAGGACAGCACCTGACCAATCATAAGTAGGAAGTTCAAAGTCAGCAGCTTCGTCAACACTAGGAGTACCAGCTGTTGGTGGTAGTATTGGATTGAATACAGAAGGTGCACCAATGCCTGCAGCTTTAGCTCCTGCTCGTGCACCTGGAGGTGCTGGTAAATATTTAGTAACGGCCATCTTGTCCTACCTTAACTCTAATAATGCTGCAGCATCGGCAGCTATTTGTCTTGCCTTGTTTGATTCTATATCTTTTAATGATTCTTGATAAGACTCTTGACCTTGTGTTGCGGCCAAGTCATATCCTCTTAATTGATTAGCCAAATCACTTTGAGCATAACCTAATTGCTTAGTTCTCTCTGAGGCATAGTCACCCAAAGCTTTCTTATATACGCCTGAACGCACACCCATGCCTTGAAGTCCACGCTGACCATAGTTGGCAGTAAGTCTTGGGACTTGTTTCTGTATACCAAAGGCTGCTTCTTGAATCTGGGTGATAGGGCGTTGACCAGCAGTCTCTGCCAAATAACGCCTGTATGTATTAAGAGCTTGTTGCTGGCCTAGGCTAGTCTGCAAGTTTCTACGCTGCTGCTCATATATTGATGGGTCAAATGCCATTTAAATTACCTCTTATTATTATAGCGAAAATTTTTCATATTACCACTTTTGTAAAGGGCAAGTTGCTAATTTTAATTTAACTTTAGCTTTCATTACACACATACACAAACCGCACTGAGTGGTTGCCTTAATAAATTCTGGGCAATCTTGACACAATGAGTATCTAGTACTTTCTTCTTCATCGCTCACGTATTCAGTCTTTGGATTTAAAAAATCCCAGGGTCTAGTTACGCCTACTCTAGCTTTATAATCCTTCCAAGCTGACATTATTCCTCCGCTAACTTAAATTCTTTGCCGTCCCATATTACACCAAGATTTAAGCTAAAAGCTTGTTCTTTAGTAATTGGAATTATTGTTGGATTTGAACTCATGCCTGCAATTAAAGCTGGCATGTTATATGAAACTCCTACAGCTCCAGTATACTCCCCATCTACAACAGCTGCAAAATAACTAAATTGTAATTCTTCATTCATTATATTTTCCTTCTATTGTTTTAACTTTAACACACACAGCCATAGGCAGGATATGTGCATGGGTCAAGTGGATTTGAACAGTATCCAGAATTCACAAATCCCCAGCCAGGACCCCAATATATAGTTGTTGGACAACTACAACCACTGCAACCGGGAGGACCGCAACTGCCATCATAAGATGTGCCATAGCGTGCCCATAAACGAGATGGTGGACAACATTGACTATCGCTTACTGCAACACCTACACAATATGTGCAAGGAGGTGGCGGTTCATAACCACAACCAGTGTAATTGGCTATATATACTGCGTCATACGTTCCACAGGAACCGTTAGTATATGAACGCATCAAATCAAAACCTGAACAAAATTGATTGTTTGTCCATTGTCCAGCTGGAGGGCATGTTGGAGGAGGAGGTGGAGGGTCATAACCACATTGTCCAGCTACTTGACCTTGTGATACTGAAGTCGTTCCGCAACTTCCATCAGTATAATTCCAATATAAAGTTGTTCCACTACAGAATGAACCTACATATTGTCCTGCTGGAGGACAAACTGGTGGAGAAAATGGAGTAACTGCATTTGATGCTGCTGAAGAAGCAGATTGAATTCCATAGTCAGTTAAACCATATATTGTAAAAGTATAAGATGTTCCATTTGTTAAACCTGTAACGACAATTGGAGAAGCAGCTGATGTTGCGGTAAATCCACCTGGTGATGAAGTAGCAATATAATTTATTCCACCTTTACCAGTATAAGTTGGTGGAGTAAATGTAATACTAGCTATAGTGTTTCCAGCCGTGGCAGTACCAATCGTTGGTGCGCCAACGGTGTCACCGCTACCATCTAGAATTCCAATGATTGGCATTAAGAACTCAAGTCTCCTAGAGCAACCCAAATATTTGCAGCTCTCTTAATTAAAGTAGCAGCAGTCCATTGTCCACGAGTCTTTACTCCAGGGTTACCGTTTAAAGTAACACCAGCAGTAGGAACAAATGTTAATTGACCAGTACCTGTTTGGACAACAGTAATCTGCGTACCAATTGGAAATGCTACAGAAGACTCTAAAGGAATAGTTACGTTAACTGCAGTTGCTGATAAAACTTCAACAATTTTTCCATCATCTGCTAATACTAAAGTGTAAGCAGTGGTTTGATTATTTGTTGCAATATGATAAACAACGTTTCCAACTACTGAAACGCTAGCACCAACTGTAACGCTGCCAGATACAGCAAGAGATGTTGCGCTTGCCACTCCCAAGACTGGTGTAGTAAGTGTTAATGATGCAGCTAGTTTTACTGAGGTTACGTTGCCATCAGCAATCAATGCCGTAGTAATAGCTTGACCAGCAATGGATGCTGTTCCTATCGCTCCGTTATCAAAGTTTGAACCAGCAGACAAACCATTGGAAAAGTTTGTTATTGCAGTGTTGTTTGAATTGTGCTGTGCAGCAACAATCGGTTGACCATTTTGAAAGTTTGGAAATGGTATTGTAAGTGTAGCCATTGTTAAGTACTCCTAATTTTTCTTCTCTTAAATTTATAAGCGATTGAATTTAATCCCCAGGCTCTTCCTGGAAAAACTGTTGCATCTGTTATATCATCTGGACCCATGAACTCTAACTGTACTGCAAATCCTCTGCCTAAAGGAGCAATACCTTTTCTTTTAATTACTGCTCCACCAGTATTGAAACCGTATTCTGCAGTACCATAAACACCACCAGAACCATCTATCGAATAAGTTCCACCACCAGAAGTAGCATTTAAAGTAATTGTTCTTGTTCCGCCGAGTTGATTTGTTTCATCAAAGTTTTTATAACGATTTAATCTTATTGCTGTAGCCGATGTTACATCTTTAAACACAAAGTATGGACGAATAAAAGTTTTTAATTGAACATATGCTTTATCATCAAACCATGATGTACGATAATAAGATTTAAATCTTCCGCTCAATGATGGTGTTGCACCAACAATAACATCGTCATCAGTATTTGCATAATCATCTACAAAGTATACGTAAGGAAAATCATCATCTGGATGAATCATTAAATAATAAGGTTGGTCATCTGCAGTGCGCCAGTCACAACCAGATACTAAACCAAATCCAGGAATGACAGTTGGAGTTGCATCATCTGATAACATAGGTGCAGACTGGAACATGGTGTATGCACCTGTTCTACCAATGGTAGCATCATATATTAAATTAACAGTTGCATATGCTGGTGGATTACCCTGTTGTGGTGTAGCATATGGCAATGACACCCATACTCTGTTGCGTATAAAGGATAAAGTTATTTTATCAGTGTTCTGTGCATTAACTTCATTGTTAATAATGATTGGTCTTATGCGTTCAAAGATATCTTGTATGCCATTACGATTATAGAAATATAATCCTTGCGGCCAGTCGAAGAAATAAACTCCACCATTACCAGCAACAGCTTGTTGTGGTGTATCAACACCAAGGTTAGTTGAAACTTCTACTAACTGAAATGAGTCCGCGTCATAGCCCATAAGCAAATAAATAGCTTTAGGTTTGAATATCATTAGCTGACCATCAACTATTTTAATTGCACGTATACCTTCTCCACCTGCAATAATGTCTATGTAGTCATCTTGAAACCAGTTCTCTGGTGAGCTTTCATGTGACCAACGGAGTCTATTAGGATATGCAGTTAATGTTGGAGTTGCATCACTATTATATTCTTTTGTATTAGCTACAAATAATTTATTAGCATGAGCTACTGTATGTTCTGCACGTGGCATAAAGCCACCAACTGGCAATTGGTATGGTTGCCATGTAGGGCCAGATGCAGTAAGTGGAGTTGCATATGTATCGCCAACATTCCACTTATACATATTTGCTGCATCTCTACCAAGAGCAACATACAAAGTATCTTCCCATTGAGTCATGCCTGCGCCATTAATAGACTTAACTGCTAATGGAGTTAACGACGCACTATTTAAATAACTGAAGTTGCCACCAGAAGAAACATAAACTCTTCCATCATATGAACCAGTTGTTTGATAACCAGTTGTTAACATGATTTGTGGTGCGGCAGGATACTTATAATTATATAATCCTTTTGGATTCCATGTTCCAGTAAATGCTATTGGACTAGGGTTTTTTATTTGATAGCCGGCACGAGAGAACACACCACCACGTGGGTCAATCTCAACATTGAGCATCTCAGGTGATTCATTTGGTGCTAACTGAAATTGGTCAGCACGAAAGTTAAGTCCACCAGTAAAGTCAAATAACTGTTGAACTGCAATTTGAGCCATTGTTTACCAGGCCACCGCACTAGGAACAGATGTAGAACTTGGTAAGACACGAATACCTGGAACATTCAACCCATAACCAATTCCAGATAGTTGTAATCCACCAGAGTAAATCAATGGTTGGTTACCATTAGGTGCCGTCAGATAATCTTGGTAGTTCTTTAGGTTAGTAATAAATTGTTCTCTATAAACTCTTGCCATTTCTGCATCTTCTTGGAATTGATAGATGCGTGACATGGTATAGGTCATTAGACATGCTTGTAATTCAAGGTCTAAGTCTACATAGTTTAATGATTCTGAGTTAGTTGAATCTAATAGCCAGTTATAATTTGGCTCACGATATCCTCTAAGATAAAGCGTATACAATTGATTTGGGCGCGGCCATAGATATAGTGAGTTAGACCATAGAGAAAAATATGCTGGAATGCCAGGTTGGTTGTTGGAACCTACCCACCATCTTTCACCTTGGTCTTGACTAATATAAATTAATTCATTACCAAAATTATTATATTGGTCTGTGCCTTGAATTGATACAACATTTATCAATTCTTTTATTTCAAATAAATTAACAATTGCACCTATCGTTACATAGGGGGATGGTGCATATGCTGCATAAAGGACAAATACTGATTGGTTACCAGTGATAATTCCGCTTCCATCATTAGTAGTCGTGTCTATTGTAGATGAATAACTTGCCTCAAACCAAGGCCAACGAGTATCGGCATCTACAATTGTTTGAAAACCTTCTTTAAGATATTGCAGCACTAGGTCTTGGTTAATATCATCAACATCAGTATCATATCCAATTTGTAATTGAGACATGTCCTCAAGTAAACTAATAAGCCAATAAGAGTTTAAACCACCTGTTGGGTCTAGTGCCATGTTATATTCCTATTCTTTAGACTTTGCTGCTTTAGCCTGTTGATTTAAATGGCCAATACAGAATTCGGTTTTTCTAGCTTGCGGTGCTCTACATCTTTCTTGCTTCATTTCATTCCAGTGTGTGCAGGTTGGCACTGGGGGAATGTATTCTACGCCAGATGGTGGAGCAAGTTCAGTATTAGATTGCACAAAGTTAGGCTTAACGCCTGCTACATCTTGTCCAGACTTTGGTGAATTATACATCTCACAGTTTGCTGGAACTTGGCTTGTAAATACTGGCTGTCTTGTCATATGTTTATTATCCTTCGTGATAATTTGTTCTCTATGTATTGTACAAATTTTTTCATTTAAAAGGAAATAGCTGGCACTAAGAGGGTTGCCCGAAGGATGACAACCTTTCAACTCTTAGCACCAGCTAAACCTATTTAACTAGCCGAAGCTAATTAATTTATTATGCGTCAGCTGACAAGTAGCCCTGACGTGAACGGTTGGAGCAAGTAAGCTGTCCGTAGGCCAATACGATGGCGTAACGAGCATCTTTTTGTGCAACTGTACCCTGTTGGAATGGCGTTGTAGTCCACCAATGTCCGTTCATACCAGTAAGCTTGAGGTACTTCGAGTTAAGGAAGTACATCGAGGCATTGGATACCTGGTTACCTGGCATTGCAAGGTCAAACACAACTGGTGTCTGCTTGAACATCAAGTTTTGGAATCCAGCATTAGCCTTAGCTACGTCCTGGTAACGAACGTTTGGTGTCAACAGTGACTCATACTTGCTGAACAACTGCTCAGTGGTGATGATAAGGTCTGGAGTATCATTACCCTTCGATGCGTTGTTGTAGGTATTTGCCATGTTAACTAAGCTCAAAGTTGCACCTTGAATGCCTGCCTGAATGGTTGGGTTCCACCATGAACTGGTTGCTGCGTCGATACCACCGATTGCAGTGTTCAATGAACCAGCGAATCCGCCGATACCGTTGAACTCTTTTGCGGTGCCACCAGTACCGTCATTGGAGCTAAGAAGCTGACCGTTGACAAGTGACTTAATCGACATTTCTGCCTGCATGATTTTAGCATTCAACAACTTGATGATTGCTTCTGTTCCACGGTTCTGTGCTTCTTCGATACCGCTAATTGCGATGGATGCAGCGATTTGCTTCCAGTCGTAAATAGCAGACGTGATGCCGTCTTGTGGGGTAAGAGCAATGTTGTCATAGCCCGAGTAGGATGCAGCGGTTGAGTTCTCTTCATAGAGCACTGGCTCTACGATTTGAGTTCCGCCTTCTTCCATAACAACTCTTCCACCTGAATTTAGGTGGTTCAAGAGCACGAGGTCCTTGAAGATGTTGTCAACCAGCGTTGGCTGGTAGTTTTGTAGTGTCGTAGAAAACAGTGCATTGTAGTCTACAGACTGCACGTTTGGTGAAGTCATTTTATTTTCTCCTTATAATGTTAGTGTTTTGGTTAAAGCCCCAAGCCTTTTTTGGCTTGTTCAAAGGCTTCAAATACTGTTTTAGGTGCAGTAGTTGCGGTTTGACTTCCACCCTTAGAAGATGTGCCTGTGGAAACAATTGTTGCCGAACGCTTAGCTTGAACTCTAGCTTGCTCGTCTGCCAGTTTCTTGCTGGATTCCGAAGCTTTAGAATAAACTTTATCAAAAGCAATCTGTTTAAAGACTGCTTCTAAGTCTGTCATTCCTGTTGCTATAGCTTTTGCTACAACTTCATCTGGATTAAAATCTTCACCGTACTTGCTTTGTAATTTATCGATAGTTCTAGTTAACTCATCCATAGCTTTTGATTGCTCGAAAGCTGCAATGCGTTGCTCTAACTGTCGCATTTGCTTTTCAGCTGGGTCCAACCATTCGTCTTCTTCAACTATTGGTTGAGCTGTACCCACACCGTAGTGCTGCTGTAAAGCCTGCAAGGTGCCTGCTGGGTCTTCTTGCAACGATTGTGCAAGAGTAGCAGCAAATTCAACTTGCTTTCTTTGTTCGCTAAGTTCCTGTGTCTTACGGGTATAATCCGCTTGACGCTGGTACCCAGCTAGAGCCTCTTGTAATGGTACTTGTACCTCTTGACCATCTACTTGCAGTTTAACAAACTTGTCGTTATACTGTGTAAAGTCAAATAACTCTGGCTCTTCTATTACGCTTGCTTCGCCTAATTCCTCGACTTGTCCATCTTCGATAATGGGGTCGATTACTTCAGTACTAGCACTAGCATCATTATTTATTTCTTCATTACTCATTTGGAGTCCATCCTTCTAGTTGGTTGTTCCTATATGTATGTAAAGTTTTTTACATAAACCTTATTGTTGCGGCGCCTGTCCTTGTAAAGCAGCCAATATTTCTGGTGGTAATCCTTCCATTCCACCTTGTGTTGGTCCAGCTTGTGGTGCTTGACCTTGTAAGGCAGCTAGTATTTCTGGTGGTAAACCTGCTAATTCAGGAGGTAATCCACCTTGTGGTGGTGGACCCTGTTGTGGCGGACCACCCTGTCCACCTTGTAAAGCAGCCATTAATTCAGGAGGTAGA
>Ga0075464_10000279_pt1 | contig 22375 bp, 21 predicted proteins | sample DEB19_08_DNA_5_FD_75068 | JGI IMG/M metagenome (GOLD analysis project Ga0075464, IMG submission 75068) | Aqueous microbial communities from the Delaware River and Bay under freshwater to marine salinity gradient to study organic matter... | ecosystem: Environmental > Aquatic > Marine > Coastal ...
AAAAAAAAGGGGGGGTCTCTTCGGAGACTCCCCTACTGCTTTGTCTGGCTTTTTCTTTTTTGTCCACAACCATAACAACTATTCTATGTCATCCCCAATAGCGCACTTTGACAACAACGTCAGCGCATGGCCCCCATTTTTGTTTAGAGGATTTTTAAAATGTCCGTACGTGAACGCTGCGCTGCGATTGTTGAAGAAACATCTGAAATCTACATTGAACCCCGTGATGAGACAGTCGCCATTGACGACGTCGCCATGGACGAAGCTGCTGGTGCAGCTGCCACTACTGAACTCGCTGGTGAAATTGACCGTGGTAACGATGACGTACGTCGTCTGGAAGATACCGCTGCAGCCTTGGAAGACATGACCGTTGTAGAAGAGCACATTGTTGAAGCTCGTCCAACTGACCTGGTGTTGATTGAAACCGCCGCACGCTTGGCTACAGCCGGTAGCGATGTCACCGTGTAAGAAGTTATTCCTGCACTGGAGTCCTATCGTGGTAAGGCCATCTCGATGGAAGGGATTCGTAGCGTAATCGCAGGCATTTGGAATTCAATCGTTGCCATGCTGAAGAAGCTGTGGGAACGCATCGAAGCTTTCTTCAGCGCTTTTGTCAGCGGTACTGCTGGCGTGGCGCGCACGGTAGCGACTTACAAGAAGAAACTTGCAGGAATGGGTAGTGCACATTCAGAATCTGCCATGGTTACGTTGGGTGCTGAAGCCAGTGTGTTGATGCAGTATGGTAAGACTCCTAGTAGTGGTAAGTCTATCATTGATGGGCTGCGTTTGACTGCCGGTGTCGTTGCCTATGCTTTTGGTTCCAACGGTTACGCCGAGCGAGTGGCCAATAGCTATAAAGCAATGGCCAGCGAAGTGACTAAGTTTAGAGAATCGGACGCAGTTGCCTCTCTAGATGGCGTTTGCAACATGTTTGCCGGCGATAAAATATTTGCCGTGCCAGGTGCGGTGGGTTCAGACTCATGCAGTCATCCATCGTTTGATCGCCTTACCTACAGTCAATCACATCACCTTCCTGGTGAGTGGGTTTGGATCTGGCCGTCGGAGGTACCTGGTCTCAACGGTAGCTCACTGGAAAAAGCAGGGGAAATTCAACAGTCGATCGTTGCATTCACACGTTTGCCAGTATCCGACTACAAAGGCAGCGCAGACATGCGCACCATGTCACAGAAAGAACTTGGCGAAACATTGGATTGGGTTGATGCCATTATCCGTGATAGCCATCGCTATGTAACTGCTGGTAAGAATCAGATGAGCGCTGCTCGTGCCCAACTGCAAGGCGCTACTGACAAACTTACTAAGTCCGTAAAAGAAACTCCAACGAACGGTGAAGCAATGCGTCACATCCGTGCCGTCATGCGTTTCAACTCCTACATGACAGCGTTGGCCACCAAACCTACTACGTCACTGCTTAGCACCTCAGTCACCATTTGCCGCAATGCGTTGATCGTAACGCGCCGCAACATGGCCGTTTATCGGTAATAGCATAAGCCCCTCCCGCTAGGGAGGGGCTCTATGTCGCCGAATGCTATAGATGTTTACATTGATGTGTAATCTTTGAGTGCTTTCCAAACGAATTTAAAAGGGGATGGTCAAATGCCCAAACTTACTATGGAGATTCCCGAGGTCTATGAGTCCATCACGCGCCCTGTGGCCATGAAGGTACTGGATGACTTACTCGGATACATGAATCTTAGCGAAAAGCCTCCCATCGTTTTTACAGGGGGCACTGGTGCAGAGAAACATCCCGGCACCGCCATTGGCAAGGATGTTAAGAAGTCGTACATATTCAACTCCGAAGCCAAGGTTATCTTAGAAGTATCCGAGGAATACCCTGAAGAGTTTGCATTACAGCAAGCACAGCTTCGACCAGAAGAAATGGTGTTCTTCAGTGACGATGCGTTAGAGATTTGGATGAAACCAATGTATCAGCCGGTGGCTTGTACAATGTCATTCAAAGTGCGTACGGATTCAGAAACGGGCGCCAAGCAAATCGTTCAGAACTGGAAGAAGATGGTCACCCGCGGTAAACAAGACTACTTGCATACTGTGACGTACCACTATCCCATTCCACTGCCTATGGTAGTTATCCTCTGCGAGTTACATCGCATGCGTGAAGCCGTAGCGCCGTATGGTGATGCAGTAGGCCCTTACCTGAAAGCCCACTTCTCTGATAAGATGTCAGTGCTATCTGATCAAGCCGGTAAGAGTGCTTATTTTGTTATCCGTGAAAACCAGATTGGCATACAGGGTTGGTTTGATTTTAATGACTCTCCTCCAACCTTTGATAAAGATGCTGAAGGTGGATCATGGGGTGTAAGTCTTACGTACAAGTTTCATTACGATCGCTGTGAAGGCGTGATGATGCATTATCCATTGATGGTGCACAATCAAATACTCGATGCCCGTTTCTACGAGGCAGAGAAGCCTTTTGAATTAGAAGATATTCATCAACAGCCAAACCTTTCACGTGATCTGTTTAACAAGTTTGCGTTTAATAACGGCACCAGCTCAGCATGGACAGGTCGTCCAGGGGTAGCTATTCCCTATGTGGATACCTGGTTACCTAACTACGAATTTCCAGGCTGTCAGAATCTGCTTCGAATTCTAGTAGGCATTGATCCGGCTGACCCCAAAGCAATCGTTACGCTTACGGAACTAGGCTCCTGGGAAATCCAAGCCGATGCACTAGCCTACTTACATGAAGTGGGTCAGGCATTGTTTGCGCCGGGTGGGGCTCTGTTTCACGTAGGACTCTATAAACGTCAAACGCTAATGCCGTTAGATAATTTACGGATTGATTCGGATCTAACCATCAGCTATGTAGATGACTTGCAGCTTCGCGAGGTCCATCATTTAACCATGTCCTTGCACTATGACATGCAGTCTCTCACCCCCACGGCATTGGCTTTACTGGCAAAGCACGGAGAGTTTGCAATCGCTGCCATGAAGTTAATTGATCCCACGCTAGAAGCCAAGGGACTGTTGCCTATTTTGCAGGCAGATGGAACAATCGTTATTACTGAACTGAAGCGGTCAGTGATGGCCATGACTGCCATTGCTGCAGGAGCCGCCAATCAAGCCGTGGCACCGCGCGATTGGTTTGCATCGGACCAAGGGTATCCGGTGGATGGGTGGAACTCACTCGGTCAAAACTATTCTCCGCGTTACTGGTTCGATTCTGCTAGCACTGAATATAAGTGGTGGTTGGTTGGACAGTTTGTTATTAAGGCCTATAAGCAGGAGTAAGAAATGCCTATTGTAAATATGCCACCCAATCCCCCACTACCATCCCCAGGTGTACAACAGTTACCAGCGCAGTTAACCGATGCCGCTTACAAACACGCATTGATTGACATAAAGGAAATACCCTTTGCAGCGCTACTGACGCACATTGAAGGATCGAGCTGGACAGTTGACTACTACAGTCAGGTATTGGGACAGAACGAAGCGCTCTCGCCGTATCAGCCAGGGCAGCTTCCACCATACCAGCAGTATCTACTGGTGCACAAGTACGAAATGAAACTCCAAGGAGCGTTGTCAATAGGACACGACTCCGATACCGGTAACATGTCGGCTACTGGTACTGCGATTACGTATCCATTTCTCCGTCCTAACGTAGGCGATGCTTTCTTAGCAGAGATTGGAGACGGGCGGGTTGGACAGTTCACTGTTACTGCATCCACCCCACGTTCATTAATGCGTGAAACGGTATTTGAGATTAGCTTTGAGTTATCTCGAGTCGCCGATGCGACGGTAGTAGCCAATCTTGGCGAGTGCGTGGTCAAAGAAGGATTTTATAAACGTGAGTTCCTAACTTACGGACAGAATCCCGTATTGCTGACAGAACAAGTGGAGTCGGTTAGTACCATTGAACGGTATCGCGCTGAACTGCTAAACCATTGGGTGCGTGCATTCTTTAGCGCGCAGTACAACACCATTGTTTTGCCAGGACAACCAGCCGTCACTTACGATCATTACCTTACACGCGCCATGTTGCGCATGCACGAGGTAAACGTACATCCGCTGATGAGTAAGATCCGTGAACTGAATCTACAGGACTATCCAGCCGCCTCAGACTTTAACCTCTGGGACTCGCTGTTGAGTTTAGATGATTCGGCTCGTGATCTGATCCCACAGAAAATGAGTTTAGTGCCATCAATGGCATTTGCTCAAGACCCACGCATGAACAGTGTTCGATACTCAGGTATCCGACAGGTCATCTTTCCAATTAGTATTTACCATAACGTTGATTGGGATTACGGTACAGCATCTCCAGTCACGGCAGGTGGATATGTTGAACTGAATGACATGATTCAAGAACTGCCATCGTTGATCGCCGATAACATACTGGACGATGGGTCTCCCATTCCAGTGCCTGGTGAAATACCAATGTTCCACCGACTGCTAAAAGATGATTACTACGTGTTAACACAAGCGTTCTATGAATCGGCACCAGTGGGACAATCGTTGTTAGAGCTGTTGGTAAATGATCTGTTGGCAGCCCGTGCACTGGATCGTGCAAAACTGTTTAGTCTGTGTGACGCTGTCCGTCGGTTGGGTAGACTGGAAGAGTTCTATTACATTCCACTACTGCTCATTCTACTTAATGTTGCTTTGAGAGAAATCTAATGTACGGTAATCAAGTATTCAAGCCAACGGGGGAACGTACCGTTGCACAACGTATTTACTTCGACCGGTTTTGGGTACACGTACCGGAGCTGTATTTCCGCACGGAAGCGGAACTCGCACTGATGGGTCGATACGTCAATCATGAAAAAGGATTGGATCGTCAGTTGATGCTCAACACCATCCGTATTAACATTCCAATTGCCGGCATGTGTCAGTATTTGGATGAGGGTGCGATTGTACAGCTGGATAATCCAAAGCAGGACAGTGTGATCATCTATAAGCTGCTGGTAGAGCACCTACAGAACTGGGTATGGCTATCAGCGCAGATGAATGCACCGGATGCCCCAATCGACGATCTACGCCTCATGGATCGCTTTGCAGAGCTGTTACATCCGATTGCTAGTCTTTATCAAGAGATGGATGTCCGCAAGCCAATGGGTGGTATGTTCGGTCGCTTGGCAGAACTCAGTGGAGGCATCAGCCGCACGACTGCTCCAGGATTGCAAAACCGTCCGATCTTAGAACGGCCGCGCACCGCAGTCAATACGGAAGAATTACCCACCGACAGTGTTCAACCTGGAAACGTAACAAAGCCTGGTTACAGTTCGCTGGCAGCCGTAGTGGCTCGTCAAACATTCAAGAATCCCTGGACATCATAAACCATGGCAATTGAAGCATCGGTACTCTGGCAAGAAGTGCGCAGGATTGCAGCGGAGGGGGTCAAACCAATCTCCTTCCGCTGGGAACTGACCATTCATGTCAAAGGGAAAGACATCAAACCCTACTATGTAGAGTCGGTTGATCTTACCCGCAACTACGTGAAGAATCATGCAGACGTTTGGATTGTGCGCTTTGCACTGGGCCCTGGTACTTACAACAAAGACATACTGCCGAACAAGTCCATTTTAGAAGCCACGCTTCGAAAGATTCCATTGGAAGAAGGCGTTAATACTCCCGATAAAGAATCCGACATTCAAACCGTACGCTTTCGTGCAATACCCATTGACACAAAGTCCAGTCAGGTAGAAGGCAACAGCGTAGTGGCTGATAATACTGAGAGTGCCGACATTGGTACAATCGATTCAATCTCATTCCAGTTAATTGATCCAGTGGTAGAACGCTTGCGCATGGTATCGGTTGGCGGCATCTATCGATCCTCCAAACCAGGCGATCTACTATGATCTATCTTGGGACACCACAGTAAGAAGTATTCCAAAGATGGCAACCTAGGGTGTTTGGGCGTGGACATCGCTGAAGGGGATAACCCCGATGTTCGTGACCATTACATCATCCCACATTCGACTCCTTTGTTTAATGTGCCGATGTACGTCCATGAAACCTGTGGTGGTGTGTATAGTGGTGGATTTGCATTCTACTACCAAGATCGGATGTGGTATGTATTTCCACCTTACGACATCACGCGTTACGATCGTTCAACTGCATCAGCGACTATCATTAACATTCCAAAAGATCGTTTGCCTGAATCGGATCGAACCTACCGTAAAACTCCAACTCAAGTGATTATAATTGCTACGGGTGAAACTGCCCACATCGATTTGTCCGATCATCGACAGTTAAATCAAGGTAACGGTGTTCGTTTTGTGGACTCCCGCAATGTACTCGAAGGCTTCTTATCCGTCGATGGCAATAAGGCATCGGTAGACCGCACGAAGAACATGAATGAATTCGTCATGAATAATCGTGAGACGGGTTTAAACATGATCGTGGAATCAACCAACCGCATCACGGATAACTATCGTCGAGAATACTCTAAACTCGCTTTCCGCAATGGCGCTTTTATTCAGGTCGTGTGGGAGAATAGTAAAGAGTCGCTGCTGTATCCTGGAATGCCTATCAAATACATGTACCTCGAGAATAACGTGGCGCATGAACTATACGGTATACTAGTAGGGGTCGATTCAATGTCCTCTGCCGCTACCCCAGGACCAGCGCCTAAACGCCATGTTACTAAAACGGCGCTTACGCTCTTCGTCAATCAGAAGTTGACCGTTGGTAAAGAAGTTTTGGTGTAATGGCCAGGGGTGCAAACCCCTGGCTGTTATGCCGTCATTGGAATAAAATAAAGAAACATACTACCTAAGTGAATCCCCATCTACAAACAAGGAACTCACATGACAAAGCCTACTTTAGAAAGCATTACGCCATGTCTACCTGCCGGACAAGGCATGTTCATTATCATGGAAGGATTGGACGGCTCTGGTAAAACTACGGCCTGTCAAACCCTGTGCGACGCAATCAATGCAGGGTTACGCTCACAGCTAGGCACTGACGCTAACTACATCTATACCACTCATGAGCCAGGCGGTACCCCATTTGCGACAGACTTGCGTGAGGTATTTCTCCGCCACGCCGGGGACACCTCGGCCGTAACGCAAACGTTTTTAATTAACGCCGCGCGTGCAGACCATGTCGAGAAAGTAATCCGCCCGGCTATTGCCGACGGAAAGATTGTTATCTGCGACCGGTTTACACTGTCCACCTACCTCTATCAGTTTGAAATGTCGATAGAAGACCATCTGGTGTTGGAGTCTTTCAGTAGCCCTGACTTAATGCCAGATCTCGCCATCGTGATGACCGTACGTCCGGAAGTATCACAACAGCGAACTATCAGTCGTGGCAATACCAATTACTTTGACGAACAACACATGTCTAAACTGATTGCCAGGGCTGACCGTTTGAATGAGTTGATGTCAATGGTCGCATCCAGCGAACTGCCGATTGCGTATAACTGCGTTGGCGTAGATGCCAACGATGACCTTCCAACCGTCATCCGACACCTTAACGATGTAGCCGATGCGATTATTACGCAAGTGATGAATCGGCCTCATACTGAAGAATGGTGCGACCCAGACGACAGCAACGTCTAACGCATCCCGCCCTGCGTGTATTCACATGCAGCCACCCACCCTTGTAATAAGGAGTAACACCATGCCGGTACTAACCCCACCGCCAGAAGAAGAACCAACTGTTGCCGACGTCCTGCGGGATAACGACAACACTGGTAACAAGTAATTGGCGGCATATGCGGCAGACCCTTTTGGGTCTGCCGACATGTGCGGTTAGTGCTTTTCTTTTTGATTTAATCTGCGTCTAACGCCTCGATGATGCGTTGAATGCGTTTACAGGCACTAAACACCTGCGAACTGATTCTGACTGGAGTAGTGTTGCAGTTAATAACCGTGGTGGTTCGTTTGTGTTCCTGGGCATAGCGTTGAATGACTAAGCGATTTAACACTACTTCACCGGTACTGCGGCCGTCTGTCACGGCTGTACTTTTGGGCGGTGCAATGACATCGTCGCGTCTACGCATTTCATGGATAGGCAAAGCAGCGCCCACGCTATCCAAAATAATGGTGTAATCGGGTTGTAAATCGCCACCACCATGCCACTGCGTAGGTGCTTGTTGATTAACATCGTGTTGATAGGCCCTATAAGCCGCGTGGTAGCCTCTACACAGATGAACCATACCTCGATCAAGCTCAGGCCTTATCTGCTGCTGTATGAGGGTTGTACGCGCAGCAGCAGCAGATAAGGCTACCGTCTCACGAATTATCGCCTCATCTTGTTTTAACCACGTGTCAGTTGACGTTGTTGCGGTAGTTGGAATGTGACTACTGCTTAGATGATAGGGCATCATTAATGCCAGTTGATTTAGTAACAGTAACGTTAGATCAGCGGTATCTGAACCGTCTATTGATTCGACTGCAATCAGATATCCGCCTTTCCGTAAGTATCCAGCGTCTGGTCGTATCGCGTCCATTTTCATATTCCACTGTACCACGCTTCACCACCGCCATCAGCAACTGCATTACCACCAACGCTGCGGCGTGACATATCGCGTCCATTGATGTCATCTCTGACACCGCCAATTGGGTCAAACTTGTACACGTAGTACAAATCATTTTCTGGAGTAATGGTAAACTTACGATGTTTACCACGTTGAACTGTCAGCCAGCTCTCACCATTGACCTTTTCAATATTCAGATAGATTTCCATATCGACTTCTTGATCGATCGTACGACAGCTATCCCAATACCCTTTATTAGCAATTTCTTGTACAAAGTTGTCAGTACCGTTACGACGCAACATCTTAGCTTCGGATGATAGCTGATGCGGTGTCATGATCATGGTGCCTTTCTTGGAGTAATGGTTACGCACACGTCTAAACAAATCACGTACGTCACTACCATGGGGTCCTTGTGCACAACCTTTCTTACTGATCATGTTTAGATAGTCAATCCACATGCCGTGAATCTCATATCCCTTGGAATCCAAATCATCCGTAATGTCAAACAAATCCCGATAGGACAGGTCAGTCGGATTGACATTATAGTAAAGTGTTTCGTATCCGTTGGCCCTGAGTTTATCTGAAACGTATTTAGCCATTGTCACATGTGATTCTAATTTGGGATCACAGAACAAGCCCGTTTCGTTTTCAACCAGTGACTTATATAGATGCATTACGTCGTTTTCAGTTGTATTCTCTAACGACATGCGAATCAAACATGGAGTCTTGTCAGCGTTCCGCATAAACGGTTTATTGTAAAGCGCGGCTTGCTTCATTGTTTCCAATGCAAAGCCAGATTTAAAACTGTGTTGCAATGCACCCACCACGATGAACTCACCACGACGCGCACCCATGTTAGAACCAAACATGCGATTCAAACCCTGCCATCCAAAACGGATAATGCCACGGGTATCGAGTTCGTCTTTGGCTTGACTAAATGCCTTACCCAATGCTTCTAAATCGGAGAAGCACAAGCTGGTATTAATCATTGCCATGTTAGCAGCATCGTCACCAGAGGCTTGCTCTAGCGGTTCTAGGTCAGCTCTAATATCGCCTACGACTCGTTTCCAATCAACTGCCCCACGCTGCAGCGTTAACCGGTTATAGTAACCCTTCAATACCTCAAGGGCTTTTTGTCCATTGACAAAATTACGAATAGCCGAGCGCGCCATGTTCATGCGGCGTGTCTTCTTACCCTCGTCTTCGTCAGTCAAATCACGTATCGCATCATCAATTGATTTAAGTGCAGTTGGATCGTTTTGACAATCTAATTGGATGCGTTGAATGAAATCTTTGTATTCATAAACAGTAGTAGCAGGATTAGATACCATCCATTTTGCTGTCTGTTTAAGAGATGATATGACATCGTGGCCAAAGTCACCACTCACGACCACATCTGGGTCTTTCAGTGTTTCTAATGCTGCCTTAATTGTATCAGCAGAATTCTCGTTATTATTTAGACGCTCACCTTCCATGTAAAGGAGTGTGATGGCTTTGACGAGCAGTAATTTTGTGTCCATATTAACAAAACCTTGATTCCAAAACCAACGAGTGGTGGTGAATACCTATGAACCTGTCTATCATTCTCATTCCCAGTTGGGTAGAGCAATCACTGAAGGCGGCTAACCTGCCGCTGTCCGCCGCTTTGGATGTGGAAAAGCTTAGTAACATACTATCCAAAGAAGACGTCAGTTTTTACTGCTATTCCAATCCTATACTCTTGCAGCAACTTTACCCAGGAGTGTTTAGCGAGTTTCCGATAGTTGGCCTGAATTGTGAAGATGCGACGATTCAACGCAAGCTGAATGATCTGGCTAGTGCAAACATTCCATTGACTCGTGAAAATGCTTACGGCACATCGTATGCAATGCCAGTCGATCAATCAAACAACGGCTCAACACCTCCAACGGTTGATTTATTCAACCTAGTGGAACTTACCGAAAGAATCATTGCTGTAATCCCAGTGCAAGTTTCTGCAAAAGACGTTGACATCAACATTCTATATAAGGAATGCTACAATCGTGCAATCGGGTTCTTTCACCGATTTGGATCACTCTCTAGCATATCTTCTACCAACTTATTTAAGAAATACACTGAACTTGCTTTTGCAACAAGTCGTACCGCGTAACAACAGATAGTATAGGGACATTTGTCCCACGATGCCTTGCTGCGTGCCGGCGTAGCGAATAGGCGCGCATGTGTAATAGAAGAAGCAAGTAGACCGCGCGTCGAAAGCTACGCTCCTCCGGTAGTTTCACGTACTATTTATATGTGTATATTCATGCGATAGTCCGTGTGCAACTTCAAAACCTCCGTCAATAGAGAAAGGGAAAGAAACCATGTCTCGTTTCAATCAGAAAGGCCATGCAGCCGGTAACCTCGGCGCCATCGTCACAAATCTGCGCCAGCGTTTCGCCGACTCCGGCGTGAGCAACACCTCAAAGGAACTCGCCGGCTTCGTGCTCGGTATGGAGAGCCTGACAGATGCCAACGCTATCGCTTCCGTTAACCGCACCGGCAAGGAAATGGTTTCCGAGCTGAAGGCACTGTACAGCAACATCGGTGTTAGCGTCGAAAATCTTACTGAGCAACAGCTTGAAGCTGGTGCTATGGTAATGATGGCTGCTGGTAACCTGACCGGCTATGCTACTGCTGCCGGCAAGATGACTGTATCTGCTGAAGGCGCTACCCTGGTTGAGCCAGGTGCCTTTGGTAACTTCGACTATCGCCTAAAGGCATCGGTTGAAGCCTACGACGAACGCGAACTGCGTCAGTACCTGCCTTACTCCATCGCGATGAACATCGAAGCTGCCCGTCAGTCCGAGTTCTCCGAAGCGCTGTATCGCACCGTCGTTCTCTCGCCTGACCAGGCTGGTATGGACATCACCGTGTATCGCACCATGGTGTTCAACGAAATTAAGCATGACATCACTGGCCGTGCAATGGATTTCCATCGCCGTAACCTGATCGATGCCGTGGTTGACGCTTCCGTGCTGTCATCTGAAAGCACATTGGTTGTTCCAGTGTATATCACTGGTAATGCCGAAAACGTTGCTAAGTTCAGCACCATCCCTGCCGCTCCGCGTACAGTTGATGGTCATACTTTCGACACAGCTCCTCTGGCACTCGGCAAGACCATCGACATTCTTGGTCTGGCCAGCACACCAAACATCACCGGTACACAGGACAGCACTGATGCCCTGGATCACCGCATGCATGTAGAGAACCTCTACTTGAAGTTTGTTGTTGGCGGCGACACCAGCATTGTTAAGTTCCCAACCATGCACTTGGGTGGCAGCCAGTTCCAGAAGAGTGCTGAAGGCCTTGACCGTGCAATGGTTCTGAACTTCCAGACTATCGATCTTCCAATCACCAAGGCCACTAAGGACATCTCTGATGCTCCTGCAGCAGCCCTGCAAGGTTTGGCAGCAGATACTGTTGTTCGTCTGGGTGTGAACCTTGGCGGTAACGCTAACCTGCAGCTCGGTAACGTGTCTGTAATGGGCGGCGACCTGAGTGTTGATTCCGTGTGGACAATTTCGGGCACTGGCGAATGGTCTGAAGTGACTGACCCTGTTGCACGCGCTGCTGTCGTTGCACTGGTTGGTACAATGTCCGTGGCTGGTTACGACCTCTACGCTACTCGTTCTAACCTGAACCGTCGCATGCTCGGTATCAAGGGTGACGTGGTTGCTATCACTGAGCGTCATTTGATCCCAATGGGTGCACCGATCACATCGCACCACCCAATCACCAGCAACAACGAACTGGTCACCATGGCTTCCTTGACTAACATTGCACGTATCCGCAATGATATCAATGCCGTGACCCAGCTGCTGTCTTACGACTCGATCCTGTCCAGCTTGGCAATCGATGGTTTCGTTAAGGGTTACGTCCCTAACATCGAAGGCGTTGGTCGTCACCTGTTGGCAAAGCCGTACTACAAGCAAGTTGACTTTGACGTTGCCCTGCAGATCAATACACTGAAGTCACACGAACGTGCTGAAGACGTGTCTGCTGCACTGATCAACGTGATTCGTCAGGCCGTGTACGAAGGCTACGCTGCTACTGCTTACCAGGCTGCTCTGGATGCCGTAACTGGCGGTACTGAGAAGCCAACCGTTGTGATCGCTACCGATCCAACTATCGCTCGTCACCTGATCGTTCCTGGTGATACACGTTTGATGTCGATTGGTTTCGACTACAAGGTCGTGTCTTCACTGGACAGCCGTATGAAAGGCAAGATCTTCGTGACCCTGACACGTCCTAACGTGTCTGAGCCGAATGGTCTGTCCTTCGGTTGCTTCGCTTGGATGCCTGAACTGGTATCTACTGCTGTCGTAACTCGTGGCGGTCAAGTGAGCAAGGAGCCAATGGTTCAGCCTCGCACACGTCACATCAACACGCTTCCGTTCCTGATCCGCCTGGATATCGAAAACCTGGCTGCTGCAGTGACTGATCGCGTTGTTCTGGAAATGGATCAGACTTGATCTAAAGACAGTAAGCATAAAGCCCCAGGGGAAACCCTGGGGCTTTATGCCGTCTAGTCGTTATCATCGTAAACTAGCTCAAATACATATTACTAATTAGATAGCAGTTAACATAGGTTTGCAATAATGGCTCTTAACAGCACTGCCCTACCGGCAATTGGTAAAGCTAAAACCATCCGCTCTGCCAGCGCATTGCGTTACGACAAAGTTCCACCCGAAGATGTACGTATTGAGACCACGTTTCTAAATGGTTTTCGGGTACCCATCAAGTTAATATTCCGTAATGGATTGACATTACACATTCCAGTTAATCCAGCCGGTATGATGCACTTACAAGGCCAGTTACAAGTACGTAAAGATTACCGGCATCGTCCATATGTTAAAAATGACATGAAGCCGTTATTTGATGTAACTGCAAATTCTGCGGACATTGAGAAAGCAGAATTGTCCAAAGCAATTGAAGCGGGTGTGCGACTGGGTAATCTAAACGGCATGGTTTCCACGCTAATGGATTATTTGATTGACGTAGAAACATTGATCCGGGCACGTACAGGCATTTATATTCCAGAGCTAGATGTAGTTATCTCTAGTCATGTTGAGGTAGAAACCTTTCATCCGCACAGTAAAGCGGGCGAAACAATGGCGGCTTACCAAGACGTTCCTGAAAACAATTTTAACTATCGGATTGAGATCATTGATCCGGACGATAAGATTGGCTATCGGTTTATTAATGTCGCTGGTAAAGTGTATCGCATTAATGCTAACAAACGAGTTGACAAACTCCCAGGTGTATATCTGTACTCTACTTGCGCCGATGGTGCATGTGAACAGATGTATAACTTTACAGATGCCGATGCAGCACTCAAAATGTTTCGGACAGCGGATGAAGCATCTGTATATGGCGACCTAGCAGATGAGCGTAAACGAATGCACCAAGAAAAGCAGCATGAGTTAGAACAGGTAGCACATGCTAATAAAATAGAAGCAATGGAAATCGCCATTGCACACGAACGCGAAAAAGCTAAATTTCGTGAAGAGCACGAACGGTTAAGTGGTGATTTTAAATTGGCCTCACTGGAGAGAGATCGACAGAAGGCTGAGATTGATCACTTACGAGATGTCGTTAAACATCACATGGAGTTAAATGCAATACGTGAAAAAGAAAAATACGAACAACGGAGTCACGAGCGTAAAGATCGGTATGATGAACGCAGTAGTTCACGTAAAGACTATACCGAGTATGTGAAGTACCTTCCTATTGCTTTAATTGGAATAGGTCTGATTGCCGCTAAAATAGCAGAACATTCAAAAACGGTAGCAACTGTTGCGGCGGTTGCAGCAATGGTTTAACAGGAGATCCAGGAATGGATATGCGCCTCTTCGGATACATCGAGCAACACTCACCGAAGTTTAATACGATTGTAGCTGGCGGTCTAGTCGCCAAGCAAATGCAATTCGTTGAGCAGTACATCGAGCGCATTATACGCTGTGCCGAGCCGAGCTTCCCGCCAGGGTTTAAGTTCATTCGTTCGATACGGTGTACTCCACAGGAAGAGTTCCAGGTAGTTACAGCCAAACGCAATAATCGCCAGACCTATGAACTGTCCAGATCAGATGTTTATCTGATGAAATACATGTTCGAGTTTCAAGGTGAAGAACTGCGACCACACTACCTGTTACTTCCCTACGTATCACCCGCTGGATTGATCCAAATTCGTGGTAGTCTATTTGGTATCAGTCCAGTACTGGCTGACCATGCGGTGTCAGTAGGTGTGGATTCTATATTCATTCCTGTAAACAAAGATAAGCTTACCTTTAAACGGTTAGTGCATCACTATTACGCCGATGGTGCGCGTGAGACTGGACATGTCGTGTGGAGTGCGGTATATCACACGTCTAAACGTAAACGCGGCGCCTCACGTAAGACTATCGACGCTAGAACATCTAACGTCCACTATCTATTCTGCAAGTATGGACTAACTCGCACCTTTGCTGAGTTTGCAAATGCGGATGTACGCGTTGGTGTGGATGACATTAATGATGAGAACTATCCAGCAGCCGATTGGGTAATCTGCACTAGTCTGCAGTTAAAACCACGCGGGGTACGGGAACGGTTCTATCAAGCATCTCCGGTTAGGCTAGCGATTAGACGAGAACACTTCAATGCAACTACCAGCGGTATGATTGGAGCATTCTTTTACATCGCTGACCATTTCCCTGACCGAGTGTTCCCAGAGCACGTTAACGATGAATCATTGTGGAAGATATTGTTAGGTCACATGATTTTTGCAGCAGATGAATCTGAAGGTAAGATATTGTTGAAAGTAGATGACCACATGCAATCACTCGATAGCTATATCGATGGGATGGTAAAAGAATGGTTACGCGACGATTCAGTCTTTGTGGATGATATCTACGGTTTGTTCATGCATGTCATTGAAACCTTTGCAACTCGTGTTACACAAGCGGGTAGTGATGTAGCCAGTATGCATGGCAAGCGGTTGACCATCCTTCGATACATTCTGTCCGACATCATCAGCGGTATCTTTAACATGACGTTTGCGTTCCAGCGCAACGCCAAGAAAGGTTTGACGAAAGTTGAAATTGTAAACATCATGAAAGGGGAATTGAAGACTGAGTTAATCTATCGAATAAACCGTGAACATGGTGAAGTAGCATCTGTATCAAACCCGGGGGATAACATGGTGTACAAGATCACCACCAACGTAGTACTCCAGGCAAATTCATCAGGTGGAACAAGAGCACGTGCAAAAGCAGCTACGATCGATGCCAGTAAGTTATGCCATTCCAGCATTGCTGAGGTGGGAAGCTATACGAATCTTCCAAAGAGTGAACCCTCTGGTAGACAACGCATTAATCCATTTGTACGAGTTAGTCCAGATGGCTCCATCGAACGAGATCCAGCTAAAGTGGAACTACTCGATCGAATCCAACGGGCAATTGAACCACTTTAATAAAAACCTCCATCCAGGTTGATTATCAAGGAGCATGCATCCCATGCAACAGTATTATCAGCAGCAACCACCGCAACAGCAACCGCTGCAGCAGATACCTCAACAGTACATGTTGCAAGGACTGCCACAGCGTCCACCTTTCACGGTTAATATTACCGTGTTACCGGAAATGCAAACCAGTCTGTCGTACATCACAGGCATCACGATGCACGAGATCCAGTCCAAAGCGAATGCCAATACGGGTCGTCAGGCAGTGTTCTATCAGGCCTCGCAAAACGGATGGCAGAACGAGTACTTCAATAAAGTAGCAAGTGAAGTAGCGGACTATGCTGCGTACATTGTGATTACTAGCAACGGTAGTATCGCGCCGTATCCAGCAATCCAAACCGCTGCATCAACTATCTGTACCATGCGTACCGCAATGCTTGCAGCGTCCCACCCAGGACTATTTCAAGGATTGGCACCGCAAGTGCAATACGATGCACAGCAGAAAGTTGCCGAGTTTAATCAACTGGGTACCGTGCTGAGTAATTTCGTTCAGCAGCGCATGGGTCAACAACAGCCGATTGGTGCAGTGGTATACCCTACTGGTGGTTACCAGCAGCAGCAGTATCACCAGCCACAGCAGCAGTATCAGCAGCAACAGCAGCAACAATACTACAACAACAACAGCATGCAGAATCCAGTACCCATTAATCGGATATATGCTGGCGGTGGTGGTTATTCAGGCAATCCAGCGACGATGCATCCTAGTGGTGGCATCGCAACAATTGCCGGCACTGGTTATAATCCTCAAACACAGCAGCCAGGTGGTTTAGGTAATCGGATGGGTTCATCCCTTACCACTAAAGTTACTAACGTAGTAGCGGAATCTCCACAACCTTCTGTTGTTACGCAGCCTGACTCTACACCCAAGACAGTACCAATGTCTTACGCAAAGCCAGTTAATCAACCAACAATAACGCAACCACAGGAACATGAATCTATGTTTATTCAAGAACCAATTGCCTCTCCCGAAACTTCCCTGATTCAAATTGATGTGAACGGTGAATTCGAATTCGAAGGCAAACGATGGATTCAGTCTACCAAGTATGGCAAGCCATTGGTTAGTACCAAGGGCGCTGGTTGGTGTACTGCGTATGATCCAAAAATCCACGTCGTAGCTTACCATTGCGAAGCGGATGGTACGGTGGCGGCAGTTCGAGGTTTTCCGATAAAGGAATTTGCCATGCAACCGTATGAACAGCATGAGACCGTGTATTTCCTGAAACCACCAAAGCTAACTACTGCTGAAGTGGATGTGGGTAATTACGAGAAAGCGCGTAAAGCTTTCAACGAAACAATCCAAGCATCTGACATTCAGCAACTGTTGGCCGAACGTTATATCCAGATGGGTGATGTGGACGTACCAGCTATTGAGCTGGAGCTGCCAGTCGTCTATGGGGACAATATCCTGGTGAATCATCCAACAACCAACTATCATGCATTGGTAGAAGGTTACATGAAAACCGACGGCAACAATGTAGTGTGGAATAAAAATACGGGCGTCCGTTTCCGCAATGCAGTGCAGTTAACCAGTTTTGTTAATACAGATGCGCAGTTGTCACTGCAGGCGCTGAATGACGTTGACAGCTGGACTCGTGTGTTGGGAATTTTGAATGCACTGCGCGTATCGCTACTCCCAGCCGATTGGGTAACGTTAAACGACGTACTCACCAAGGAAGTAAATGCTTTGATCGATGTTGACATGGGGTTAAATACCACCATCGATAACTTCGCTGAAGACATTACTGATCTACAACAGCACCTTCAAGACCGTATGGGTGAAACCATCTCGACTTGTTTTGCAGCCGCTGCTAGTAAAGTTGCAAAAGCAGCAATTGTACTGTGCGGTGATGTCAACTGTGATAAATCGCGGTGTGATTTTGCAGTAAGCTATGAAGAGATATGTTTGCTGGGCGTGTTGTCAGCAGACATTACTATTCGGTATGAAGGTAAAGCAGGTATTATTCTGCCCAGCCGTTTCCCCGAGTTTCATGCTTTCCTGCAGCACCTCTTGGATAATCCAATATCCAAGCGAGCCACTCGTGCGACAAAAGTCGTGACGATTGATGGTCGAGTATTTGCCGTACGCCGCAGCGCGTTCTCACCAGATACTTTGCTGATCACAACGCTTTACCTGTAATCCGGGTAGAGGCATAGTTGGACACAGACCCAATCCCCCAGGGTCTGTGTCCTTTCATATTCCTACAAAGGAGGAAACGTTATGCCGACTGCAAGCGAATCCTGTGTCGTTAGCAAGTGGTGGTTATTCTTCGCAAAGCTTGCGTTGTTGCCAGGTACTATCGTCAGTGGTGATCAGCGGTCAAACATGGCGTGTCCGTCATGTAAACGCGTCTATGGTGGACTCCCCACCTATCCAGAACTGAACGCACAGCGTGTCATTGTTAAATGTACATGCGGTAAGCGTCATCTCGGTTACAAGCCGTTCGACGGCTATCAATAAGGAAGATGTGATGGAATTTTGTCGATACTCGCCTGCCTCCGATAGGATGGTAACAGTTGACATTCAGATGGCACCTCTTTCCAATAATCCGAATGTTATCCATCTTTCCTCACCCCGTATAGTTGGTGTGGCATTCATCTCCGATTCCCTGTCAGATCTTCAGGCAATAAAGCATACGTGGCACCATGATACACAAGCACCCGTCCTGGGAATACACTGTGCGCAAGAATCACACCAGTACAGTGTTTCTGTGCGATCACCCAAAACCTACTTGAAACGTACACCAGACTGGTACGCTATCTATTGGGGGTTGATTGGTATTGAAGAAAGTCGTGGTCGTGCTATTGCAAGCGACCTCATCGAGTGTTACATGGATGCTACTAAACCAAAAGTGAATCCTGTGTCACGTCGAATTTCAGCAATCACCATACACGGCGATACCGTCGAACTGTTAGTGTGGCGAACCGCTTCAAGACTTGTTAATGATACAAAACCGTGGCGACATTTTCGCTAGGAGAAACACATGCTGCTTTCCGATACATCCATAATCGAGTTGGCTTCGAACGGAATGATTCATCCGTTCGTTAACAAGAACATCCGAGCCATCCCGGCAGCACTGCTTAAAGAAAGTCTCGAACCGCTCAAGGTTCTTTCGTTCGGGGTTTCATCGTGCGGATATGATGTTCGTCTGGCCGAGAAGTTCAAGGTGTTTTCCAACCTGAAGCCGAAGATCATTGATCCGAAACGGTTCGATTCAGAATGTTTGGCTGACGTTGAAGTCACTGTAGATGGTGATGAGAAATACATCGTCGTACCGCCGAACAGCTATGCCCTTGGTGTAACGATTGAGTACTTCAAGATACCGCGCGACATTGGCGTCATTGCCGTTGGCAAAAGTACCTATGCGCGAGCAGGCATCATCATCAACGTCACACCCATTGAACCCGGCTTCGAAGGACATGTGGTGATTGAAATCAGCAACAGCACGCCGTTGCCTGCTAGGGTATACGCTAACGAAGGAATAGCACAGTTCCTTTTCTTTCAACTCGATGCACCTTGCGATGTCAGTTATGCTGATAAGGGAGGTAAGTATCAGGATCAGGGAGATATCATCACTCTTCCTAAGGTATAATCATGTCCAATCGATCTAAAGCTAATAGACCAATCCACGTACTGGATCGCCGTCGTCGCCGGGCAGTTGCCGCTGCACATGAACGTGCCATGCAAGTTATGTGTGACATTGATTCAAACGTAACCCGCCAAAATGGATTATTTCTGGACGACTGGCGCGATCCGTCAGATGATCGTGTGTGCAGAGCACAGCCCAATGTAAAATGGCATACTGTCCGCACCTACGATAAAGCCGTGGCATTAGTTGAGCAGTGGATTGCCAACGGGGTATCAATTGACCGCATGAGTTTGGATTTCGATCTAGACGAGTATGATCATACGCCACCACGCACCGGTGTCACTTTCTTGAAATGGTTTGGTGAGCGCGTTTTAGCAGAAAGTAAACGCCCTAACACCACACTCAACATTAACAAATACCATTTTGATATTGCCGTCCATTCACACCACGCCATTGGTAAGGTAAAACTTGCTGAGATGGCAGCTACCTTTATGGTTTGGCTGGATGATCATCAGGTGGTTGATGATGAAGGTGTACAGCGATGGACTCAATAACAGCTGATGAGACTATCATTAAGTTCTTACCTCGCCCAAAGTTAGGAATTGGCTATTATCGTGTGTATTACCATCTGGGTAATTTCTTCATGCCACTGGATCTTCCAGGCTGTGATGTAGGCGCCATTAAAGGCGCCATTAATCGCTGGAAGAAAGACTCTATTAACGCTGCGCGCCTTAAGGAGGATCGCGCTCGTCCTACTTACCGTACGTTAATGGATATGCATGCTGATGGACCATCTGATTGATTTATACGCTGTACTGGAACGGATGTTCTTAGTTACTGTAACGATACTGTCCATTATTAATGGCATTGTCAACTACGGGTTTTAACCCACCAGTAATTTTTTACTAATGTTCTGGATGTATGTACTCAGACTACAAGGGTTCCACCACGGCACCCTTTAGTCCTATGCCGTTTTAGGAAAATAAACCATGGCACCTACCATAAACCCACTACTCCAGTGTAGACAGATACGACGCATCGCTAGCATGCGACGCGCTGGATTTTCTGGCGGTAACCAACTCAACGTGGTGGTCTTCGAAGACGGTTCGTTTATATATGTGAATGAACCTTGGACCGCACAATACATGCCTGCGGTACGCGGGTACATCCTAACGTTTCCGGGTAACCGGCAACCTGGGTTCCCAACCAGCGAACGTCATGTATACATAACGGTCGATGAATTTAGCAGTACGCGTCCCACTCCAGATGTGGTCGTAGCTGCTTACAACGAGCTGCATCTCAACCGTATGACGCAGGCCATGATAAAACTTAGGGCTTTTTTCATTGTTACTATGAGAAAGCTTCGAGATAAAATCAAAGGACCGCGTGCCCATGAGAAACTTTAACAGACACTTGGATCATCGAATTGTTTTCCTATTAATGATTCGAATTGATTTAGCCCGCTTGATAATAAAAACAATAGAAGAGGACACCGAGTCTGTTTTACCGTTCTACAGCACCCAGTTACGAAACGACATGTTAGATACAGCACACCTACGGCTCCGTGAGGCGATGTCAGTCGCTAAACAGTTAGAGGTTGAGCTAGATTTATTAGCACCAATCAATCACACTTTGCAAGCAGCTATCGCACAAGCTCCGTCGCCCATGCGAAGGATTACAGACGTGCGAACCAGTTATGCTAATCATCGGGTGGATGTATTGTGCCGCTTCTCTACTTTGCTGGATGTAACTGACGTTGTCAGATTCATGCATGCAGTTGGTTTCTTTAAACCATCGTGGAGAGAAGTCATGTCGTTAGAAATACAGCATCGCATTGCCTGCAATTCCCCTGGCGTCAATTGATTGCATAGAGCCCCTCCCTAAATGGGAGGGGCTTATGTCACGGTACTCGTGTCCTATTTTTTTATAGGTACATACAACCATAGTGAATAGAAGTAGGAATCCCTACATCTTCGCCATGCCTTATAGGCTAGGAGCTTTACCATGAACTTTGAAATGCTTACCAATAATGTCCTGGTAACAGAAGACCACACCGTCTGCCCACACCTCAAAGTGGGCGACATCGCCGCATCCGTGACGTCTTACTATGACGTCTGCGGTACCGTGGATGCACATGCCATGTGCAATGCCTGCACGATGGAAGCATTGGATGAAGCTTCCCCAGTTACCGTCTATGGTAACTACTGCCTGGAGGTAATCCGCGTAACGCTACGCTCTTTGCTGCGCACCCTCGATATACCCGTCCGCCCAGAACTACTAGCCGCATTGGAAGCGGCTACACAGTTACGGTTTGAAACTAGCGATGTCGTGGATGGCTCCGTTAGCTATTACATCAACATCGATAATCTCCCACAGGTTATCATTGATGATGTTAACATGCCTGAGCTGCTGATTCGTCACAACGATGTCATGTGTCAGCTGCGTGGAAAAGCATGGGGTGATCGTACACACGATTCTACCACACACCCAACGCCATATGCGCCAGCACCCGACGCTGGCCTTACCATCCGACCATTAACTGATTATGAAATGGTTGAGTGTCACGACTGTGATGAACCGGTGTATCTGTACGAAGCCAGAACTTGGAAGAACTGGGACTTCTCTCCAGCAGAGGGGGATGAAGAGTTAGTACTGTGCAAGTGTTGCTATTTAGCACCGCGGCATCAGGAACGCATCTCCAAGGATGCAGTGTATCGTCAGCGGGATGAAGACGACAATAGCGACATGTAAGCAGGCGGTATAAGCCCTTCCCATGTGGGAAGGGCTTTATGCGCTATAACGCTAATTCTATTTTTT
>Ga0075464_10000280_pt1 | contig 22349 bp, 17 predicted proteins | sample DEB19_08_DNA_5_FD_75068 | JGI IMG/M metagenome (GOLD analysis project Ga0075464, IMG submission 75068) | Aqueous microbial communities from the Delaware River and Bay under freshwater to marine salinity gradient to study organic matter... | ecosystem: Environmental > Aquatic > Marine > Coastal ...
TAATTCAATTTCATATCGTGCTTCTAACTCTGCATGTGTGAAAATAACGTTGTCTTTGAATAATTTTTTAGACTTCTCTGTAACCATTGCATCAAGCGCAACAGGTGTTGTCTTTAAGTTAGGTAAGCCTCTTTTTTCTGCTTCTTTATGCCATGCTTCACTATAGCCATCTCCTTCAAATAAAATGTTCTTGCTAGCTACAATGTACTTTTGAATTACTTGCATAATGGCAATCTCTTTCTTATCTCCTTTTTCAATCAATGCATCTACTTCTTGTGAAAATTTCACCAAAGTATCTGCTATAATTGTATTTAATACGGTCATTGGATGGCCACAGTTTGCAGTGGAACCAACCGCACGGAACTCAAATTTATTTCCTGTGAATGCAAATGGAGAAGTTCTGTTACGGTCCGTATTGTCAATCATCAATTCAGGAATACTACGGTGCAAATCTAATTTTAAAATGGCTTCATCTTGCTCATCAAATTTTCCACCAACACGTGCTTCTACGTCATTCAATACTTTAGTTAAATACTCTCCAATAAATACGGAGATAATTGCAGGAGGGGCTTCGTTTGCACCTAAACGAAAATCGTTGGAAGCAGAAGCAATAGAGGCTCTTAAAATGTCTGCGTAATCATGTACTGCTTTGATGGTATTAACAAAGAAAGTCAAGAACATTAAGTTGGTCTTTGGGGTTTTACCTGGCGCTAATAAGTTAATACCAGTGTCGGTAGCCATACTATAGTTATTGTGCTTACCACTACCATTAATACCAGCAAATGGTTTTTCGTGTAATAATACAACCAAGCGATGACGCTTTGCAACACGAGTCATTACGTCCATCAATAGGATATTATGATCAACCGCAATATTACATTCTTCAAAAATAGGCGCACACTCGAATTGTGCAGGTGCTACCTCGTTATGTCTTGTTCTTAATGGAATACCCAATTTGTATGATTCATTTTCGTAATCACGCATGAAAGCGTAAATTCTTTCAGGAATTGATCCAAAATAATGATCTTCCAATTGTTGTCCTTTTGCAGGTGCCGATCCAAATACAGTTCGGCCACATTGAATTAAATCGGGACGTGCATTTACCAATGCTTCGTCAATTACAAAATATTCCTGCTCCCAACCTAAAGTAGGAGTTACCTTAGATATATTTTTATCAAAATAGTTACAAACAGTTACTGCCGCTTTGTTCACCGCTTCTACTGCTTTCATTAAAGGTGCTTTGTAGTCCAAAGACTCTCCAGTGTAAGCAATAAATATAGTTGGGATACATAAAGTTTTTCCGTTCCCGATTTCAATAATAAAGGCAGGTGATGAAGGGTCCCATGCCGAATAGCCTCTTGCTTCAAAAGTGGCTCTTAGTCCGCCATTCGGGAAGGAAGATGCATCTGGTTCTTGTTGAATTAATGCAGCGCCATCAAATTCTTCAATAGCTGTTCCGTCTGCTTTTAAAGTAAAAAATGAATCATGCTTTTCAGCAGTAGCTCCACTCAATGGTTGGAACCAATGCGTAAAGTGTGTTACGCCTTTATTTTGAGCCCATGCACGAATACCGGTTGCAATTTGATTTGCAACTGCGCGGTCAATTTTTTTTGAACCTTTATTACTATTTAATAAACTCTTATACGCTTCGTCACTCAAATACTCTCTTGCAGTTTTCATAGTAAAAACGCTTTCTCCAAAAATACCTGTGATTTTAGCACCAGCTACATTGGGTGATGTTGGTTTATTATGACTTACATAATTAACCGCTTCTTTTCTTAATGACATATATAATAATTTATTATTTATTAATTATAACAAAATTAAGCTCATTTTTCGAGTCCTTGCCGAATAAAGGAATCATTAATTAACAAAAAATCCCCCAATTAAGGGGGATTACAATTTAAAACTATATTTATGAACCACTTACGTTAAAATTGATCAACTAAACTTTTGCTGTTTTTACAGTGGTTATGATTCTTGCAGCTACTTTATAAGGGTCTGCTGCAGAATTTGGACGACGGTCTTCCAACCATCCTTTCCATCCTTTCTCCACTGCTCCAATTGGAATACGAATACTTGCGCCTCTGTCAGAAACTCCAAAAGAGAAGTCGTGGATAGAAGCTGTTTCGTGTTTTCCAGTTAGTCTTAAATGATTGTCAGCACCATATACTTCAATATGTTCCTTTACAAATGGACGGAATGACTCACAAATAATTTCATAGGTAGCTCTTTCTCCGCAAGTTCTTAATGTAGTATTAGAGAAATTAGCATGCATACCTGAACCATTCCAGTCTAGTGTACCTAATGGTTTACAATGCCAGTTAATAGCAACACCATGTTCTTCACCAATACGCTCTAATAAATATCTAGCAACCCAAATTTGATCTCCTGCTTCTTTAGCACCTTTTGAAAATATTTGAAATTCCCATTGTCCAGCTGCAACTTCCGCATTGATACCTTCCACATTTAAACCTGCTTCTAAACATACGTCTAAATGTTCTTCAACTATATTTCTACCAAATGCATTATTCGCGCCAACTGAACAATAGTAGGGTCCTTGTGGTCCAGGGTATCCACCTTCAGGGAAACCTAATGGTTTATTTGTTGCAGGATTCCATAAGAAATATTCTTGCTCAAATCCAAACCAAAAATCATTATCGTCATCCATAATAGTAGCTCTTCCGTTTGAAACGTGCGCTGTTCCGTCTGCATTTAAAACTTCACACATAACTAAGTATGCATTTTTACGTTGCGGGTCTTTACAAATAAATACAGGCTTTAATAAACAGTCCGAAGAACCACCTAAAGCTTGTTCTGTAGAAGAGCCATCAAAGCTCCACATTGCACAGTCTTCTAGTTTACCAGAAAAATGGTATTCAATTTTTGTTTTACTTCTTAAAGATTGAGTAGGTTGATAACCGTCTAACCAAATGTACTCTAATTTTGATGCTGACATAAGCGAGTATTTAATATTAAAAAAATAAGATATATTACTATTTAACCTTTGAATTTCCAGTTCTTGAGCGAAAATAGGAAAGATTCATAAAAAAATCTATAAAAAATTATAAAATAATTCAGCATTTTTTTTAAAATATTAACATTATGAAAAAATGTAATAAATTATAAAATCACAAAACATTGATTTTCAGTTAGTTTCTTTTTTACTTAACGAATGGTATTTAGCAAAATGAAAAAAGCATGCACATTTTTTGCTTTTAATGTTGGTAATTCACTACCATCTATACCTCTCCATTTTGTACCTTCGCGACATCTAATCAAGCATAAGCCAATAACAATGGAAATCACTGTAAAAACAGCGCAACAATTAAGGTTAACCGAAGAAGAATTTGAAAGTATAAAAGTGAAGCTAGGACGTACTCCTAATTTTACAGAACTATGTGCTTTTAGCGGCATGTGGAGTGAACATTGTAGTTATAAAAATTCTATTAAATGGTTAAAAACATTACCACGTGATGGAGGTAGAATGTTGGTGGCTGCAGGAGAAGAAAATGCAGGCTTGATGGATATTGGAAATGATTTTGGTGTTGTATTCAAAATTGAAAGTCATAATCACCCAAGTGCATTAGAGCCTTTCCAAGGTGCAGCAACGGGTGTAGGTGGAATACAAAGAGATATTTTTACCATGGGCGCGCGTCCAATAGCTTCTTTAAATAGTTTGCGTTTTGGAAAACTAGATGACAATAAAACAAAACGTTTATTGGCTGGAGTGGTGCATGGTATTGGTCATTATGGAAACTGCTTTGGTGTTCCAACAGTGGGAGGAGAATTATATTTTGAAGATTGTTATCATACCAATCCATTAGTAAATGCAATGAGTGTTGGTATTGTGAAAGCTGGTAAAACAGTAAGTGCAACTGCAGAAGGAAAAGGGAATCCTATTTTCTTTGTAGGTAGTGCAACTGGTAAGGATGGTATTGGTGGTGCAAGTTTTGCGTCTGCAGAAATCACGGCGGACAGTGTGGAAGAATTACCTGCAGTACAAGTGGGTGATCCATTTCAGGAAAAGAAATTATTAGAAGCTTGTTTAGAAGTGATTGAAACTGGTGGCATAGTGGGTATGCAGGACATGGGTGCTGCTGGAATTATTTGTTCTACAGCAGAAATGAGCGCGAAAGGTGGAGTAGGAATGCGTATCGATTTAGACAAAGTTCCTACGCGTCAACAAAACATGAAAGCATGGGAATTACTTTTAAGTGAGAGCCAAGAACGTATGTTAATTTGTGTGCAAAAAGGCAAAGAAGCAGAAGTGTTAGCCGTGTTTGAAAAGTGGGATTTGTCTTGTAGCAATATTGGAGAAGTTACAGATGATGGTTTATTGAATTTTTATATGCATGGTGAATTAGAAGCTTCTTTACCTGCTTATGAATTAGTGTTAGGTGGAGGAGCACCAGTGTATAATAGAGAATACAAAGAGCCTGCTTATTTAGCGAAAGTGAACGCATTTGATATGAATTCTGTTGCGGACACAACCGACTTAAAAGCAACTGTTAAAGAATTAGTACAATTACCAAATATCGCTTCCAAGCGTTGGGTGTATACCCAATATGATAGTATGGTGGGTGCGGCAAACACGACTACAAATGCACCAAGTGATGCTGCTATTGTAATTGCAAAAGGAACTGGTAAAGCATTAGCTATGACAGTAGATTGTAATAGCAAATATGTTTATGCAAATCCTGAAAAAGGGGCAATGATGGCAGTCGCGGAAGCCGCAAGAAATATTGTGTGCAGTGGGGGAGAGCCAATTGGAGTGACTAACTGTTTAAATTTTGGTAATCCTTATGATCCTGAAGTATATTATCAGTTTGTAAAATCGGTTGAAGGTATGGGTGCAGCTTGTAGAAAATTCAATACGCCAGTAACAGGTGGTAATGTAAGTTTCTATAATCAAAATCCAGATGGTCCTGTATTTCCAACGCCAACAATTGGAATGGTTGGAATAGTTGAAGACATGAAAAACAGAATGACATTAGATTTCAAAAAAGAAGGGGATACCATTGTTTTATTAGGCACCCAAAGAAATGATATAGGGTCTTCTGAATATTTGAATAAAATTAAGGGAGTGGAATATTCTCATGCTCCTTATTTTGATTTAGAGGAAGAGTATAATTTACAACAATTAGTTGCTGAATTAATTAAAGAAAGAAAATTGAAGTCTGCGCATGACATTAGTGAAGGTGGTTTAATAATTACTTTATTAGAATCAGCTTTCTTTACTAATAAAGGTTTTGATGTTTCTTCAAACGCAACAGAATTGCGTAAAGACGCTTATTGGATTGGAGAAGCACAAAGCAGAGTGGTAGTTTCTTGTGATGCTAATGAGGTTGCAACAATTACTGCATTAGCAGCTAAACATAATATTCAAGCAACCACTATTGGTAAAGTAACTAATGGCGATGTAGTTGTTGACGCAGAAAACTGGGGCAGTATTACAAGTTGGAAAAATGACTATGATACTGCAATAGAGAAAAAATTATAATAGAAGATCATGTCAAAGCAACCTACTATAGTGGTAACTGGTACTGCCGGTTTTATTGGATCTGTTTTTGTTCAATATTTAAATGAGCAAGGATGGGATCAATTAATTTTAGTAGATGATTTTGGAGTAGAATCAAAACGTAATAATTGGGAGCATAAAAAATTTATAAAAGTAATTGAACGTCAAGCCTTTCTTTCACAATTGTCTTCGTTAGATTTTAAGATTGATGCGATTGTGCATTTAGGTGCAAGAACAGATACTACCGAATTTAATTATGCTATTCATGAAGAACTGAATGTGGAGTATTCTAAGGCATTATGGAATTACGCTACCCAAAAACAAATTCCATTCATATATGCATCTTCTGCTGCTACTTATGGTGATGGCGCACATGGTTATAACGACAGTCATGATATTTTAGATCAATTGGCTCCTTTAAATCCTTATGGAATAAGTAAGAATGAATTTGATAAATGGGCAATTGCACAAACAACAAACCCTCCAGTTTGGACAGGCTTGAAATTTTTTAATGTATATGGTCCTAATGAAGCGCATAAAGGTCGAATGGCAAGTGTAATTTTTCATGCCTTCAATCAAATTAAAGCAACGGGGTTAGTTAAATTATTCAGAAGTCATAAAGAAGGGTTTAAAGACGGGGAGCAATTGCGTGATTTTATTTATGTAAAAGATTTAGTGAAAGTGATTCATTGGATGTTACAACAAATGTTGTCTTCCACTTGGGTTGAAAAAAATAATGGATTATATAATTTAGGTACTGGAAAAGCTAGAAGTTTTTATGACTTAGCTGCAAATACTTTTATTGCACAAGGCTTAGCGCCTAATATTGAATTTATCGACATGCCAATTGACATTAGAGACAAGTATCAATATTTTACAGAAGCTAATATGAATAAGTTAAGAGCTGCTGGATATAGCGCTCCATTCACTTCTTTAGAAGAGGGTGTAAAGGATTATGTTGTGAATTATTTAGTTCCCGCAAAGGGTTATTAATTGCTTATAAGTTTAAAATAGTTTTTATATCTATTACTAGGAGCTCATCTCGAAGTTCGCTAAGGAATAGTATCAATACTAATTCGTTACGTTATTCAAATTTATTTGAGATCAATCAATCAATTCTATATTTTATGGAAAACACAATTGCCATTATTGGCGGCGGAAATTTGGGATCATCTATTGCAGAAGGTTTAATTGCAAGTGGATTTATTAAAGCAAGTCAAATCACTATCACAAAGCGTAATATAGCTACACTTAAGCAACTAGAGGAGAAAGGGGTGACAGTTAGTTCCAATAATAAGGACGCTGTAAAAAATGCAAATTATGTAATATTAGCAGTGAAGCCGTTTCAAATAAAAGATATTATACTAGATATTAAACCCTTCTTAAAGAAAGAACAACAAACTATAATAAGTGTTGCTACAGGTGTTTGGATAAAGGACTTGGAGGAAATACTTTCTGCTGAATTTGCTTTATTCCGCGCCATGCCTAATACTGCAATTTCTATTCAGCAAAGTATGACATGCATTTGTGCCAATAATGCGGCGGATAGTCAGGTTGCATTTGTTTCAGACTTATTCAATCAATTAGGGAAGAGTATTGTGATAGATGAAAAATTAATGGATGCTGCAACTGTATTAGGAGCATGTGGAACCGCTTATGCATTAAGATATATTAGAGCTAATATACAAGGTGGGATAGAGATAGGATTTAGTGCTGCTCAAGCTTCCTTAATAGCCGCGCAAACAGTTAAAGGAGCAGCTGATTTATTATTAACTAAGAATACGCATCCAGAACAAGAGATTGATAAAGTAACAACGCCAATGGGTTGTACTATTGCTGGATTAAATGAAATGGAACATCAAGGTTTTAGCTCTTCACTTATACGTGGCTTAACTGCTAGCTATAAGAAGATCAAAAACGATATGTAAATAAAGGAAGTGTATAAATACCCTTCCTTTATTTAGAATATTTAATTTTAATGTGCTTTTAAGAATGCAATTGCTTTTGCATAAGCGTCAGCAGTTGCAGTAGGGTTGAAGCTAGGATTGCTTGGATTTGCAAAGCCGTGATTTGCTTCATATCTATTTACCGATAAGTTTTTACCAGCTTCTTTCATATTTTTTTCAAACTCATTCACCATTGCAGGAGAAGGTGATTGATCTTGATTACCAAAGAATCCAATGATATCACATTTAATTGATTTTAACTTAGCCATATCTGATTCTGGACGTCCGTAAAACATGACTGATCCTTTTGCTTGTGGTCCAGCTAAAATAGCTGTTTGTAAACTCCACATACCACCAAAGCACCAACCCACACTGTATATTGCAGCATCAGGTCCTGCATGCTTAATAGCTCCTTGAATAATAGCTGTCATTCTACCCATGTCAGCACCACGCATTAATTTCATTGCACTGTCTGGAGTGGCAGCTATCTTGCCATCATACATGTCAAGTGCCATAACGTTTACATTGCCTAATGAAGCGTAGTATTTATCTGATTCCATTTTAATATGGTCATTTAAACCCCACCATTCTTGTATTACAATCAACCATTTATTTGTTTTCTTTTTAGCCGGGATAAAGTAAGCATGGGCTTCTTTTCCATCAGCTGCTTCAAAACCGGTCATTTTACCTAAAAGATTTTCAGGGTTTACAACCAATGGAGCAGGGTGCATAGCTGCGAAAGCTGGCTGAGATGCTTCCAGTTTGTAAGCTTGTTGGGTTTCCATATTTAGACATTCAATAACTTCTGCCTTATTAACCTTTGAATGTTGGGTCTTGTCCCACTGCCAGCTTATTAAGCTTACGGTTAAAATGACTGCAAAAAGGACCGAAATTGATTTTTTCATACTATTTTATTGATTTTATTTTAAGATGTTCACTTTTAAATAACAGTTATAAACATTTTTTGTTCGAAGCCTTCTATCAATTTTGTAGGAGGCTTTTTTTGGCGTAGTTTTGTACGACCTCTAAGAATTTTTCCCAACAATAGATAGGTCGATTAACCAAACCCCTTTGAAAGGGTAATCCTCGTAGGCAACTATGATTGGGATTGCTTTTTCAATATTAGACGAATTTAATTTTATGGCAAAGTATATTTTTGTAACTGGTGGAGTAACAAGTAGTTTAGGTAAAGGTATCATTGCAGCTTCCTTAGCTAAGCTATTGCAGGCTAGAGGGTTGACTGCTACAATACAAAAATTTGATCCATATATTAACGTAGATCCGGGAACATTGAACCCTTACGAGCATGGAGAGTGTTATGTGACAGAAGACGGTGCAGAAACCGATTTGGACTTAGGGCATTATGAGCGTTTCCTGAATGCACCTACTTCTCAAGCAAATAATGTGACTACTGGACGTATATATCAAACTGTAATCAACAAGGAAAGAGCTGGAGAATTTTTGGGTAAAACAGTGCAAGTGGTACCGCATATTACCGACGAAATTAAACGTCGTATGATGCTACTTGGTCAAGACAATAAATTTGACATAGTCATTACTGAAATTGGAGGTACTGTGGGAGATATTGAAAGCACTCCCTTTATTGAAACAGTACGTCAAATTCAATGGGAATTACCAACCGAAGACGTAATGGTAGTTCATTTAACTTTAATACCTTATTTAAACGCAGCTAAAGAATTAAAAACAAAACCTACGCAACATAGTGTTAGAATGTTAAGTGAAACAGGGGTACATCCCGATGTAATTGTTTGTAGAACTGAACATCCATTAAACGATGATATTAAAAGAAAAATTGCATTGTTCTGTAATGTAAAACAAGGTAATGTAATAGAATCCTTAGACGCTAGTACCATTTATGAAGTTCCTTTATTAATGTTAAATGAGCAATTGGATTTAATTGTTTTGAAAAAATTAAATATTCAAAATTATCAAGAACCTAATTTGACAAAATGGAAAGGTTTCTTGGATAAATTGAAACATCCAAAAGGGGTCGTAAATATTGGATTAATTGGTAAGTATATTGAATTGCAAGACGCTTACAAATCAATACTAGAAAGCTTTATACACGCAGGGGCAATGAATGAAGTGAAAGTGAATGTGGTAAATGTGCATAGTGAAAATATTACGGAAGAAAATGTAAATGAAAAATTAGACGGGCTAGACGGATTACTAGTAGCTCCTGGTTTTGGTAATAGAGGCATTGAAGGAAAAATTATCGCAGTTAAATACGCGCGTGAAAATCAATTACCATTCTTTGGTATTTGTTTAGGAATGCAAATGGCTGTTATAGAATTTGCAAGAAATGTAATTGGCTTAAAAGGAGCACATTCTGTAGAGATGGATCCAGAAGCACCGTATCCTGTTATCAATATGATGGAGGAACAAAAAAGAATTAAGATGATGGGTGGGACTATGCGTTTAGGTTCTTACCCATGTGAAATTATAAAAGACAGTTTGGCCTACCAGATTTATGGTACCACTCAAATTAACGAACGTCATCGTCATCGTTATGAGTTTAACAATGAATACTTAACTCAATTCCAAGAAAAAGGAATGGTAAACAGCGGAATTAACCCAGAAACAGGCTTGGTGGAGATTGTGGAGCTACCAAATCATCCTTTTTTCATTGGGGTACAGTATCATCCTGAATTAAAGAGTACGGTGGAAGCACCTGCGCCATTATTTGTGCATTTTATAGCTGCTGCTAAGAAGCAAGCTGCTTTAAAGGCATAATTTGGTTCAATAAAACATGTACCTTTGCCCTTCAAATAATTATAAATGAATACGGACAAGAATACGATCATTGGCTTTATATTATTAGCAGGTTTGTTCTTTAGCTATTTTTGGTTTACCAATAAGCAACAAGGCGAGCTAGCTACCTACAAAAAGCATTTTGAAGACTCTGTGGCAATGATCAAATCAACAGCCGACAAAGCTGCTGCATTGAAAGTAGCTACTTTAGATAGCAATTCAAAAGCGAATTTAGGTGACAGCGTTCTTATGGATACTGTTAAAGAACAATTCATTGTATTAGAGAATGAATTAGTAAAAGTTAAATTAAGTAATAAAGGGGGTCAAGTTGTTGGTGTTACTTTGAAAAACTACAGTAATTCTACCAAACAATTAGTTCAATTAGGCGATAGTAGTTCATTGAACTATCCAGTAAATATTGGCAACAATCAAACAGCTCAAATTAATCAAGTATTGTTTCCAGTTGTAAATGTATTGCCAACAGAAAATGGAGTTCAAAAAGTTGAGTTTGCTTACACCACTAGTACAGGAAGTACCATTCGTCATCAATTTTCATTAGCGCCTAATAAATATAATATTGATTGGAATATAGTATTAGACGGGGCAGATAATTTATTAACGAATCACCAGTTGAATTTCTTGTGGGAAGCACATTCATTCAAGCAAGAAAGAACATTGAACTATGAGCGTCAAATGTCGAATATTTGTTACTCAGAAGGTAATGAGTTTGATTATATTTCAAGTAAGACTACTAAGACATTTGAAAAACCAATTCAATGGGTAGGTTTAGTGCAGCAATTTTTTACCACTACTATCATTGCTAAAGACGGTTTTGCAAGTGGTAAGATAGATTGGCAAAGAAGAGTGGATAGTACCAATAGTTTAGCTGCTTTACAATCTCAGTTACAAACAAAAGTATCAGGTAATAAAGCGAATGTTTCCTTGTCTCTTTATTATGGTCCTAACGATATGAAAATACTTAAAACGCAAGCTCCTGAAATGGATAAGATTGTGAATTTAGGTAGAGATTTGTATTCTTTTGTACGTCCAATTAATAAGTATATTATTAGACCTGTATTTGATTTCTTCGCAGGTTTTGTAGTAAATTTTGGATGGGTAGTATTATTATTAACCATCTTTATCCGTGTAGTAACTTCTCCATTAACTTATTCTAGTTACTTGAGTAGTGCTAAAATGAAAGTATTGAAGCCTGAATTAGATGAGATCAAAAAGAAATTAGGTGACGATCAACAAGGGTTTGCAATGGAGCAAATGAAGTTATTTAGAGAAGCAGGAGTTAACCCGTTAGGAGGTTGTATACCGGCTTTATTACAGATCCCTATTTTCTTTGCATTGTATAGTTTCTTCAATTCTAATATTTCTCTAAGAGGCCAAGCATTCTTATGGAGTAAAGATTTGTCTAGCTATGATGTAATTGCAACATTGCCATTTACAGTTCCAATGGGATTTGGTAATCACATAAGTTTATTTACATTAACAGCTGTAATTACAAGTTTAATAATGTCTGTTTATAACATGTCAATGACTCCAACGCAGGACAATCCGGCCTTGAAATACATGCCATACATTTTCCCTTTCATGTTATTGTTCATTTTCAATAGCTTACCTTCTGCATTAACTTGGTATTATACCGTTTCAAATATTGTTACTTTATTATTGCAATTTGTGATTCAAAAATTCATCATCAATCATGATAATATATTAGCACAAATTCAATTGAAGCGTAAAACGCCTAAAAAGAAAAGCAACTGGCAAAGCAAGTACGAGCAAATGGTAGACGCTCAGAAAAAAGTACAAGTCCTAAAGGATAAAACCAAAAAATAATTTCACACAAAGACCTAGTTAAACAACTAGGTCTTTGTTATTTGTATCGCATGAAGTTCAAAATTACCCCCATAATTGTGAGTCTTTTCTTTGCTTTGACATTAAATGGTCAAACAAAGGAAGTGGGTGAATGCAGATTACATTTTAGTATTCAACAGCAACAAGCTAGTGTGTGGGTTCCATTAGGCGATAAAATTGTTTTCATAAAGGGTAATCAATGTAAGACAGCTTTAACCACCGCTCATTTGAGTCAAACCCTAATTTTCAATCAACAAGAAGACACTGCACTTATATTAAAAGAAATAGGAGAGACCAGATTTTTACAAACTGTAAAATATCCACCTGCAAATTTACCAACGCTAATAGCCATGAAGCCATTGTCGTTAGACTCTGCAATTATAATTCAAGGGTATCTGTGTAAAAGAATACAGGTTCAATGGAGTGACGGTTCGGTTTATGATATTATTTATACTCCCGAAATTATACCAACAGTAGCAAGTTTCGAAACTGCTTTTAAAGACATTCCAGGTTTAGTTGTGTCTTATACAATTACTGCAAGTAATGGGAATATTATTAAGTACGAATTAGAGCATATTGATTTAAGCCCAATTACATTGAGTCAATTTGAAGTGAATAAATCACTTTATCAAATTATAGATTAAGGTTGAACGGAAGAAGGAGTCTTGAATCTTGGTAACACAACTTTGAATCGATAAGGAATAACGTAAGAAATATTTCCTTTGTTATACTTCAAGTAATTTGTAGCGTTAATATTCAAGTTTGAAAAAGAAGTCATACCCTTGAATTCTAAACTAGACTTTAAAGTATAGAAAGTACTAGTTTTATGCGTTAGCAAGCTTAGGTTTCTAAGTGTATATTTATTAGCCGACTTTTTAGATTCATTTGTAACCGTTAAAAAAGTACTTGCAAATAAGCTAGTAGAAATAGCCAAAGCAAAACTTAAAGTTAATAGTATGGATTTAACGGTACGCATGATTAAAACGAAGATAATAATTTTAATATAATACAAACAATAAAATTTTTAACGAATTCTTAAGGCAATGTGCAGAATAAAATTGCGAAAATTAAGACCAAGTATGTACATTTATTACAGTTAATTCTTTCTATATTAAATATGTAACTTGTTGAAATTCAGTATTATATAGTTAACCTAACCTATTATACCATGTTTGAACCACATCGCGACGAAGAAGGAGGGGACATTCAGGATCTCTTACAACGCTACCAAAACTTAAAGTTTGGGAGGGCAAACGCGTATATAGAAGAAGATGACTTTGAAAAAATCATTGAACACCTGGACGAGAAAGACGAGTTAAATGAGGCTATAGAGGCAGCCAACATGGCTTTGGACCAATATCCCCATTCTGCATCGTTAATGATTAAAAAGGCAGACTTACTACTTGCAACTCGTAAGTATAGAGATGCATTAAATTTGTTGAATACAGCAGCATTGTATGATCATAAGGATATGAATTTGTTTATTTTAAAAACAGATGCTTATCTGGCTTTAGATCAACCAGAAAAAGCAATCGTATTACTACAAGAAGCTTTGCATTTATTTGAAGGTCCTGAAAGAACAGAGGTGTTGTTTGAATTAGCCGACGTATATGACGATCATGAAGCTTTTGATAAAGTATTTGATTGCCTACAACTAATATTAGAAGAAGACCCAATGAACGAGGAGGCTTTATATAAGATTTGTTTTTGGACAGATTTTACTGGTCGAAACGAAGAAAGTATTCGGTTACACGAAAAAATAATTAATGAGCAACCATATAACGCACTTGCATGGTTTAATTTGGCCGCATCTTTTCAAGGACTTAAATTATATGAAAAAGCAATTGACGCTTATCAATACGCAATTGTAATTGATGAAAAATTTGATTATGCTTATCGTAATATGGGAGACGCTTATTTGCGAATAAGAAAATATAGAGAAGCAATTGAAGCATTAGAAAAAGTATTGGAGTTGTCTAGGCCCGAAGACGTAATCTATGAGGCAATAGGCCATTGCTATCATAGAATGAAAAATTATGCACAAGCAAGATTTCATTATAAAAAAGCAGTTCACTTAAATCCTGACGATAGTAGATTGTATCAGAAAATTGCAAGTACTTATATGCAAGAAGGTCAATGGAATTTGGCTATTAAACAATTAGAACATTCGTTAAGAATACATAAGCATATAAATGAGTATTATATTTTAACAGGGGAGTGTTATATGAATTTGGGCCAGTATAAAGAGGCTGCTCAATTCTTTGTTACTGTTGTAAAAAATAAACCAAAATTAATTGGAGGTTGGGAATATCTAATTAGATGTCTTGTTGCTAACGGGCAACTAGACGCTGCATTAGAGCAGACTGAATTAGCATATATGTCAACTTTAGGCAGAACGATTTTTATCTATTATCGTAGTGCTATTTTATTTATGATGCATAAAACAAACGAAGGATTGCTACAGTTGGAAATGGCATTATCAAAATCACCAAAGTGGTTAAACAAGTTTGTTAAATTTTATCCTGAAGTTATTCAAGACAGTAAAGTTATGAGTTTGCTCAGTCAGTATAAAAAGGACAAGAAGAGAAAACGATCTTGATGATTTTGAATTAACTTTGCATAAATACTTTATAATATATGAACTTCAATCTTACACAAATTCCAGAAAGAACGAGCCAGCCTAGAAAAAATGGTATAACAATGATCATGGACAAAGGCTTAAGTCTTGGTGAAGCAGAAAATTTTATAAGTATAGGCGCGCCACATACAGACATTATTAAGTTGGGATTTGGAACATCGTTTGTAACTCCAAATTTGAGATCTAAAATTGAATTATATCAAAAGCATAATATTCCTGTATATTTTGGAGGTACTTTATTTGAGGCATTCGTTATAAGAAATCAATTTGACGATTATATCGCAATGTGTAAGGACTATAATATTGACATGATTGAAGTAAGTGATGGGTCAATTGAAATTCCACATACAGAGAAATGCGGATACATTGAAAAAATTGCAAAATTTGCAACCGTATTAAGCGAAGTAGGAAGTAAAGATGCGGCTCATATTATCCCCCCATACAAGTGGATCGAATTGATGAGTGCTGAACTTGGTGCAGGTTCTACCTACGTTATTGCAGAAGCAAGAGAGGCCGGCAATGTTGGTATTTATAGAGGAAGTGGAGAAGTAAGAGAAGGATTGGTTCAAGAAATTTTAACTAAAATTCCTGCTGAGAAAATTCTTTGGGAAGCGCCACAAAAAGCACAACAATTATATTTTCTTGAATTAATAGGATGTAATGTGAATCTTGGAAATATTGCTCCAACAGAAATCATTCCATTAGAGGCAATGAGAATAGGACTTAGAGGAGATACTTTTCATTTATATTTAAATAAATAGTTGTGCGTCAATTTGGATTGATCGGATTTCCGTTATCACATTCTTTTTCGAAAGGTTTTTTTGCAGAGAAATTTGCAAAAGAAAATATTGAATTGACTTCCTATGAAAACTATCCAATAGAGAATATGGATAGCTTTATTTCCTTATGGGATTCCAATCCGAATTTAGAAGGAATCAATATAACTATTCCACATAAAAAATCGGTTATTCCATTTTTAAACCATGCTTCTACTGTAGTAGAAAAAATACAAGCATGCAATTGTATCCGAAAATATAATAATGAATGGTATGGTTATAACACTGACGTTATTGGATTTGAACAGTCTTTAAAGCCCTTCTTAAAGCCATATCATACTAAGGCTTTGATATTAGGTACAGGAGGCGCAGCGGCTGCAGTAGAGTGGGTGTTAACAAAATTGAATATTCAATATCAATTTGTTTCAAGAACTGCAAAACCGGGTGTTATTAATTATTCAGACATTAGTCCATCCATAATGGAAGCACATACATTGATAATAAATACCAGTCCACTAGGTATGTTCCCAAATGTTAGCGAAGCCCCAGCATTACCTTATGAGGCTATTACTTCGAAGCACCATTTATATGATTTAATTTATAATCCAGCATTGACTCTTTTTTTAGAAAAAGGGAAACAGCAAGGTGCAACTATCCAAAATGGATTAGAAATGCTTCATTTGCAAGCAGCAGCAAGTTGGGAGATATGGAATGCTAAAATGCCGTTTGATCAATAATCAATAAATAATTAGTAAAGCTAATCTGGCTTTTGAGATCTAAGAAATTCAAATAATTTTGTAACAGCTTTTTGTCTATGGCTGTATTTATTTTTTTCTTCCATAGTCATCTGAGCAAAGCTTTTTATATCACCTTCTGGAATAAATATAGGATCATATCCAAATCCCTTCTCTCCATGCATTGTAGTGGCAATATGACCTTTACAAATACCTTCGAAATAATAGGTTGATGCTTTGCAAATTAAACAAATCACCGTTCTAATTTGGGCAGTTCTATTTACAATACCTTCGAGTACTAATAACACTTTGTCAATATTAGCTTGAAAGTCTCTTTCTTCTCCTGCATATCTTGCACTTTTTACTCCAGGTTCGCCATTCAATATTTCAATTTCTAAACCAGTGTCTTCACTAAAGCAATTTTGATTTGTCATTTCAAAAATAGTAATTGCCTTCTCGTGCGCATTCTCTTGTAATGTAGGGTGGGGCTCGGGTATGTCGATATCAATTCCAGCTTCAATTAGTGGAATAATTTTAAAATCAGCTCCTACAAGTGACTGAATTTCTTGAACTTTATTTTTATTATTTGTTGCAAATACGAGTGTGTACATTATAAATTACAATTGAAAAAGTTGTTTTAATACATTCCATAATTTACCTTTTTCCGTTTTTGCATTCAAGTCGCCCCCTTGCATATTAGACAAGCTATTGCTAAATAAAATATGGGTTTCTCCTAAAACAATAGGCTTATATAAAGTAGCAGGTAATTTGATTTTCAATTGCGTAGCAGCCACGTCAAAAGAAATTACTAATCGAGAAGGAAGTGTTTCTAAAATATCATGCAAACCAATAGTTTGAGTTGCAATATTTATTAAGGCAATATCCGCTAATGTTAATTTACAAGCATTTAAAATGGAGGACAATAAACCCAAGTCGGCTTCATTTAAATAAACTGCAGCTGGGTCATTTACAATGACAATTACTTTTTTAAGATGATCCCCTAAATACTTCAATGGGGTAGCGGCGTCTACTACTTTTTGCGCATTCACTTTTTCATTAATAGGGGCCGTTGCTAGTGCTGCTTCTCCTACTAAAGTGTGTGCAATTTTCTCCTCATTTTCTTCCGTCTTTGCACTAATTTCGGGCAATACAAGGGTATCTTTGTATAGCGCAACTAAAACAGAAGCTGGTAATATTGTTTTTTCAGGGTTCATTCGGATGGAAAATTAATTGAATTGCGGCAATAAGAAAAATAACAATTGTGAGCTTTCTTTTTTTTCGTTTCTTTGTAAATAATTATCTTGCATTTTAATTTAAAGTATATGTCTACACATTCTATTCCAGTTATCAAAAACACAAATCCAAAACTTCCAACTTTCAATATGGACGAAGTGGCATTTGGAAAACATTTCACAGACCATATGTTAATTGCGGACTATGAAAATGGAGAGTGGAAGAATGTGACAATTAAACCTTATGCTCCTTTAGAATTAGACCCCTCAAGTGCTGCATTGCATTATGGCCAAACCATTTTTGAAGGTATAAAAGCATTTAAAAATGAGAAAGGGGAAGTGGCTATTTTTAGACCAGACCAAAATTTTAAACGTTTTAATATTTCTGCAGACCGCATGGAAATGCCTGCTATACCGGAGTGGATTTTTATGGAAGGAATGAAACAATTAGTTAATTTGGAAAGAGATTGGATTCCAAGTAAACCAGACTGCTCTTTATACATACGTCCTTTTATGATTGCTACTGACCCTTTTTTAGGAGTACGTCCTTCGCAAACATATAAGTTCATGATTATTTTAGGTCCTAGTGGTGCTTATTTTTCCGCACCTATGAAAATTTATATCGAACAACAGTATACTCGTGCAACACCTGGTGGCGTTGGTTTTGCAAAGAATGGTGGAAATTATGGTGCTAGTTTGTATCCAGTTACATTGGCGCAAGAAAAAGGATATGACCAAGTTTTATGGACAGACGCTATTGAGCATAAATATGTAGAGGAAGTGGGCATGATGAATGTGATGTTTGTAATTGATGGTAAAGTAATTACACCAAGCACAGAAAGAGGAACGGTGTTGAAAGGCGTAACGCGTGATACTGCCATCATCTTATTAAGAGAAATGGGTTACGAAGTAGAAGAGCGAAACTTATCTGTTTCGGAAATAGTAGATGCACATAAAAAGGGCGTATTACAGGAAGTTTTTGGGGTAGGAACGGCTGCAGTTGTTTCTTATATTTCAAAGTTAGCGCATGGAGAATATGAGATGAATTTTGATTTAGAAGTACAAAAAGTGGCTCCAGCGCTTAAAATGCACCTAAATGACATCCGTGTGGGAAATATAGTGGATAAACATAACTGGCTACAATATATCTAGTTAATCAAATGATAATCAGACAGTTAAAAAATAATAATTCTAAATTTAACGGTCTTTAGGAGGGCAAAAATGTACATTTTGGTTTATTTTTTTAAAAATAGCCAATAAACATTTTGGGAATTCGTTTACAGACATTACCTTTGCCGTCCGAATTTTTTATAAACCGAATTGAACCAAATAGCATAATTAATGCCTACTATTCAACAATTAGTGAGAAAAGGCCGTGAGATCATCAGGGCTAAAAGTAAATCAAGAGCTTTGGACGCATGTCCTCAGCGTCGTGGTGTTTGTACAAGAGTATATACAACAACTCCAAAAAAGCCGAACTCTGCGTTACGTAAAGTAGCAAAAGTACGTTTGACTAATAAGATTGAAGTCATTGCCTATATCCCAGGTGAAGGCCATAACTTACAAGAGCACAGTATCGTATTAATCCGTGGTGGTCGTGTAAAGGATTTACCAGGGGTTCGTTACCATATTGTACGTGGAAGTTTGGATACTGCAGGTGTTAAAGACCGTAAGCAGTCTCGTTCTAAGTATGGTACTAAGAAAGAAAAAGCAAAAAAATAATCAAGTAACAACTAATTTATATTCGACATGCGTAAAGCACAACCCAAAAAGATTCCATTAGCACCAGATCCTCGTTTCAGTGATGTTCAGGTTACTCGTTTCATCAACAACATTATGTTGGATGGTAAAAAGACAACTGCATACAAAATATTTTATGATGCTTTGGACAAAGTGAGCAAATTCACTGGAGAAGAAGGATACGAAATGTGGAAGAAAGCTGTTGTGAATGTAACTCCAGCTGTTGAAGTACGTAGCCGTCGTATTGGTGGTGCTACTTTTCAAATTCCTGCTGAAGTTCGTGCAGACAGAAAAATTTCTTTAAGCATGAAATGGTTAGTACGTTTCAGCCGTGAGCGTAACGGTAAAACTATGGCTGACAAATTAGCGAATGAAATCATCGCAGCTACAAAAGGCGAAGGTGGTGCATTCAAAAAGAAAGAAGATACACATCGTATGGCTGAGGCGAACAAAGCGTTCTCTCACTTTAAAGTGTAATCGGTTCAACAACAGACCATTATCTTATAGATATAAAAAAACCTCAACAGTAAATGTTGGGGTTTTTTGTTGCTTAAAAATCAGGTAGAAAGGGGCTAGCATAAATAGTATTATAGTTTGTAGAAATTTTTTCGGAGAAACATCCTTTCAATCACTAATATCATTAACTTTGCGCCTCGGAAATTTGACTTTTAATTTAGTCAATTTTAAGAGCTTTTAAAAAATAAACAACCCTAATATGGCGGACTTAAGACTACAAAGGAACTTTGGTATTGCTGCGCACATTGATGCGGGTAAGACCACTACCACTGAGCGTATTTTACGTTACACTGGTATGATTCACAAAATTGGTGAAGTACATGACGGAGCTGCTACCACAGACTGGATGGAGCAAGAAAAAGAAAGAGGTATCACTATTACTTCAGCAGCGGTAAGTTGTCAATGGCAATTCCCAACTACTTTAGGTAAAAAAGATGCTAACACTAAAGATTATTATTTCAATATTATTGATACTCCAGGTCACGTTGACTTTACTGTAGAGGTAGAGCGTTCAATGCGTGTATTGGATGGTTTGATCGCATTGTTCTCTGCTGTTGATGGTGTTGAACCACAATCAGAAACGGTATGGCGTCAAGCGAATCGTTACAAAGTTCCTCGTATCGGTTTCGTAAATAAAATGGACCGTGCTGGTGCAGATTTCTTAATGGTGGTAACACAAGTAAGAGAAATGTTAGGTGCGAAAGCGGTGCCATTACAATTACCAATTGGAGCTGAAGATGGTTTCAAAGGTGTTGTGGATTTAATTAAAATGAAAGGAATTATTTGGGATGATGCTACAGAAGGTATGACTTATGTAGAGACACCAATTCCTGACGATATGAAAGAAGATGTTGATTATTGGAGAGCTCAATTAATTGAAGCCGTTGCAGAATACGACGACAAATTAATGGAGAAATTCTTTGACAATCCAGATTCTATTTCTGAAGACGAAGTACATGAAGCAATTAGAAAAGCTACTATCGACTTAAGTATTGTTCCAATGATGTGTGGTTCTTCTTTCAAAAACAAAGGAGTACAAACAGCATTAGATGCAGTATGTCGTTACCTACCTTCTCCAGTTGACGTTGATGATACAGAAGGTTTAGATCCTGATACAGGAGAAACTATCTACCGTAAACCAAATGCAAAAGAACCATTTGCTGCATTGGCTTTCAAAATTATGACAGATCCTTTCGTTGGACGTTTAGCGTTCTTCAGATGTTATTCTGGTCACTTAGACGCTGGTTCTTATGTAAGAAACGTGCGTAGTGGTAAGAATGAGCGTATCTCTCGTATCATGAAAATGTTTGCGAACAAACAAAACCCAATCGATTTTATCGAAGCAGGTGATATCGCAGCAGCGGTTGGATTTAAAGAGATCAAAACAGGAGATACATTATGTGATGAGAATCACTTAATCGTATTGGAGAATATGTTTATTCCAGAACCAGTTATCTCTGTAGCTGTAGAGCCTAAGACTCAAGCAGACGTTGATAAAATGGGTATGGCAATTGCGAAGTTAGTAGAGGAAGATCCTACTTTAAGAGTAAGAACTGACGAAGATACTGGTCAAACAATTTTATCAGGAATGGGAGAGTTGCACTTAGAGATCATCGTTGACCGTATGCGTCGCGAGTTCAAAGTGGAAATCAACCAAGGTAATCCTCAGGTGGCTTATAAAGAGTCATTTGGAATTACATTCGAACACCGTGAAGTGTTGAAGAAGCAATCAGGTGGTCGTGGTAAATTTGCTGATATCCAATTCTCAATCGGGCCTGCTGACGAAGAATGGTTAACTGCTAACCCTGACAAGAAAGCTTTCCAATTCCAAAACGATTTATTTGGTGGATCTATCCCTAAAGAATTCGTTCCTGCAATTAGTAAAGGTTTCGAATCTGCAATGACTTCAGGTGTATTAGCTGGTTATCCAGTGAACAGCATGAAAGTTAGAGTTTATGATGGATCATACCATGATGTGGATTCTGATGCAATGTCATTTGAATTATGTGCTAAAGCTGGTTTCAGAACTGCTGGTAAAAAAGCGAAGCCTACTTTATTAGAGCCAATCATGAAAGTAGAAGTAGTAACTCCAGACCAATATATGGGAGACGTTACTGGGGACTTAAACCGTCGTCGTGGAATGTTAGAAGGTATGGATAGCCGTGGTAACTTACAAGTTATCAAAGCTAAAGTTCCTTTGAGCGAGATGTTCGGATATGTTACTCAATTACGTTCTTTAAGCTCTGGTCGTGCGACTTCAACTATGGAATTTAGTCACTATGCCGCAGCACCGAATAATATTGCGGAGGAAGTAATGGCTAAAAACAAAGGAAAAGTGAAGGATGACGAATAGTCGATTATAGAATTAACTATTTGATTTTCAATAAGTTAAAAGCCCCTTCCCGTTAAAAGGAGGGGGCTTTTTTTACCGAAAAAATTATTTTTAAAATATTTTAAAAAAAGCACAATATTTCTTGAATGTTAGGTCACAACCCATTACCTTTGCATCCCCAAGATAATTTGGAAAAATAAGCTATGTCTCAAAGAATTAGAATAAAATTACAATCTTACGATCACAACTTAGTTGACAAGTCAGCTGAGAAAATCGTAA